>Ga0308389_1000045_pt1 | contig 100550 bp, 82 predicted proteins | sample Hotspr2Sample148_FD_202362 | JGI IMG/M metagenome (GOLD analysis project Ga0308389, IMG submission 202362) | Hot spring phototrophic mat microbial communities from Mushroom Spring, Yellowstone National Park, Wyoming, United States - 20040719_148 ... | reverse complement strand
GGGGGTCCACTGTGCCAACCCTCGGCCCTCGCCCCAGCACACCTCCCCTTTGCCCCGGCGCCGGTCACTACTCCCGCAGGGTGGCGACCAGGGAGAGAGGGTCCCGCAGCAGATCCAACGCTGCAGCGATGTTGGGAGCGACGATGTCGGCCACCCGAATCAGCTCACCGGCCGTCCCCTCGTCGCCCAGCACGGCAATGCCGATGGCCGCCAGTTGGACCATCGCCACATCGTTGCGGCCGTTGCCAATGGCCACCACCCGTGCAGGGCCCAGCTGTTGCACCAAAGCGGCCTTGTCGGTTCCGCTCTTGACCAGGCGCACCTCCACTGGCAGGTCAGCCAGCTCAGTGGCGGCCGTTCCGCGGGTGTCTGCAGTCATGACGATGATCCGCAGCGCGCCGCTGAGGGCCGTGAGGCGCTCGCAGACACCCCCCAGCAGACGGCCACCGCGGGAGAGGGTGCCGGTGAAGTCCAGCACCAGGTAGTCGAACGTGAGTGCCCCTTGGCCCGGTAGCGAAACCTCAATGGCCATCAATTCCCTCCCTGCCCGCGGCAAACGTACGCCCCTTGCCCGGCGGCGACCGGCGCCGCCGCCAGCGGCGGTGGCCATGGCAATTTACCCCCGCTTCGCGGGACGCAGCTCCACCACGGCGGCCGGCAACCCCGCTCCGGTAGCCGTCGCTGACCGACACCGGCCGTGACCACTGCCTCCCTCCCCGCCCAATGAGCCGTCCCCGCTGGCCGCCCACTGGGACGCCGCGGCGGGCGCCCCAGGGTCACGGTGGTTGGTGGCGAACCGCCAAGGGCACCGTGGGCCGTCGCTGATCCCCTACCGGGGTACCAACGGCTGGCCATGGTCGTCGGCAGGGGTGGCTTGTGGGGAGCGCGCGATGACCAGCGCCAGGGCGAGGAAGCCAGCGGCGGAAAACGCGCCGGCCGTGCCGTAGGCCCACACCCGCCCCAGGCGGTCCAGCAGCAGGCCAGTCAAAAACGACGACACCAGGTCGCCCACCGCGTTGGCGGTGGCCAGCATCCCCAGGGCGTACGACCGCGCCTCTGGAGGGATCATGCGCGCCGCGGTCGCTTTCTCGACGGTCTCCTCGATGGCGATATAAACCCCGCTCACCACGAACAGTGGCACCAGCCAGGCGATGCCGCCAGGCAGAAACGCAAACCCGAGATTGAACGCCAAGCCCAGGCCGTAGCCCAGCAGCAGCGTACGGCCATACGGCCAGCGGTCCGTCAGAACACCGGCCGGCACCGTGGCGAGACCGCTGACCAGGTTATGGCCCACGTACAGGAGCACTGGAATCGACAGCAGGCTGTGGGCCGCACTGGCGGGAAGCCTCCCCGCCGCCTCGAAGACCAGAAAGGTGCGGGAGAAGTCCCCCATACCGAAGAGTAGGACAGCGCCCAGGAACGCCCAATAGCGCGGCGGCAGGTGGGGCCGCAGCGGCCGCTTCCGCAGACTCGCGCCGTAGGGGGCGCTCTCCCGCACCAGCAGCACCACCGCCAGCGCCGCCGCACATCCGGGCAGCAATGTCCACAGGAAGATCCGCTGCAGAGGAGCCCCGGAGGCGAGCAGAGCCACCGCCGCCAGCGGCCCGAGCACAGCCCCGGCCATGTCGCCGGCGCGCTCCAAGCCGAACGCCTTGCCGTAGTCGGCGGGACCGGTAGCATCGGCAATCAGGGTGTCGCGCAGCGGGCCCCTGAACCCCCGGGCGGCCCAGGCCACGCAGCGCAGCAGCAACAGCGGTACCACTCGCGTGACCAGAGCGAAGGCCCCTACGCAGGCCGTCGACACCGCGTAGGTCAGCGCCGTCCACACCTTTTTGTGCCGAGTTCTCTGGCCGAGCGAACCCGATACCCACTTCGAGGCCGAGTTGACGAGGTCGGCCACGCCTTCGATCAACCCCAAGGCTGCCGCCCCCAGTCCCAGGCTCTTGAGGTACAGAGGTAGCACGGCAGTGGCCATCTCGTGGCTGGCGTCTGAGAGCAGACTGGCCAGGGAGAATCCGACCACCGTGGGGTTTCGCCAAGACCGGTTGGGATTACGCACGGTAGCCTCCATATTCGCTGCGAGTCATCAGCCCTCCTGGGCGGCTTCGGCGAACCCCGTCCCTACTGGCATGGTACCGTAGCGGCGCTACCCCAACCGGAAACGGGGGCCGCTGACCGCTGCAGGGCGGCCGGCAAGGGCAGACCAGCGGCCGGAAAGCCGCCCACCGCCCCTGTTCCTTTCGTGTGCGCACCAGCGAGTTCCACCCTCCCTCGGCGGAGGGGGAATCTCGAACCTTCCGGGGGTCGGACGGTGATCCCAAAAACACCTTGGGCGGCTGCCGCCGCCCAAAGATAATCGCTTCATTAGCGGATAGTTGCGTTGGTTGCGGGGGCGGGATTTGAACCCGCGACCTTTGGGTTATGAGCCCAACGAGCTACCGGACTGCTCCACCCCGCGTCACCAGGGAACGTATCATAGCTCAACGCGGTGGGATGTCAACAGGGACCAAGTCTGGGTGATGCACTCTCCCCTCCCGGCGTGGCCATGGGGCGCTCCAAGAGGCGCTTGCAACGTTTTCAGCGCCCCCTGTAGGGAGTACACTACTGGCGATGTCGGGGCCACCCGAGATCATGGTTCTCCCGGCCAACGAGCTGGAGCCGTTTTTGGAACGCTACCGGCACGACGCCGGCCTGCCCGAACCCATCGACGCGGCGAGTTTCATCGGCGAGGTGTTGCAGCGCGCCAACGCCTTCGTGCCTTCCGAGGCGGGATCGGTTTTTCTCGATCACCCCTTCGAGCGCGAGCGGGACCCCGCCAGGGCGGAGCTGTACTTCGTTGCGACCTTTGGGCCCCTGGCCCGGGCACTGCTCGGCCACAGCATCCCGGCCTCCGACGGCGTGGTGGGCTACGTGTACCGCAGCGGCTGCTCATACTTGCTGAACGATCCCACCAACGACCCCTACTTTTGCGCCAGTTTCGATGAGCGCCATACCTTCCGAACCCGCACGCTGCTCGCCGTCCCCATCCGCATCGAAAACCGAGTGTGCGGCGTCTTGGAGATGGTCAACCGTCAGGATGGCCGCCCGTTCGACGAACGCGACCGCGGCCTGCTGGAAATTTTCGCCGCGTATACCTCGGCCTCGATCCAGAATCTGCTCGACGCCAAGCGAGCCGAAGAGGCGGCGCGCAGCGACGATCTCACCAGCCTGGCCAACGATCGCTTCTTCCACCGCCGCCTCGCTCAGGACCTCGAAGCCGCCGACCAGACCCAGAGCAGCGTCGCGCTGCTCTTCATGGACCTCGATAACTTCAAGCACATCAATGACACTCACGGCCACTTGGCGGGCAGCCAGGTGCTCAAAGAGGTCGGCTACCTGCTGCGGCGAGTGGTGCGCTCCCCCGGCGTCACCCTGGCCCGTTACGGCGGTGACGAGTTCGTCATTATCCTGCCGGGTGTCGACGAAGGAACGGCGCGGATTTGGGCCGAGGGGATCAGGAAAGCGATCCGCAACCAGCAGTTTCTCAAAGGCCAATTTTCCTGGTCTGAGAAACCGGTGGAGTTTCGCGGCCCGTTGACCTGCTCCGTGGGAGTCGCCGTGTATCCCGACCACGTCCCGCGCTCAGGCAGCTCTGACCACCGCCGCAACCAGCTCTTGCGCGCCGCCGATCAGGCCATGTACGAGGCCAAAAGCGCCGGCAAGGACCGCGTCGTCGTCGCCACCTGAGCCATCGCGCCGCGCCCACCGGTGCTCCCCGCCCCCGACCACCTCCGCGCCAAAGTGGCACCCTGGGGACTGTTGGCTCGCAACAACGCCCGCGAAATATGGCACGGCTATTGCTCGGTTGCCCGATGGTGTCGGGATACACCCGGCCATGCAAAAGGAGCTCGACCCATGACGCCACGTTCAACTCGCCGGATTCTCTCGCTGGGCGCTGTCGCCGCGGCTGGCGTCGCCTTGGGCGCCGTCCTCACCGGAGGACTGGGCGTCACCCCACGCAGCGAGGCGCAGAGGGCGCCAGCGCCGGCAACCACCGCTGCGCCCGCCGCCGCGGGGTTGCCGTGCCCGGACTTCGCGGCCCTTGCCGAGCGCATCGTCCCTTCGGTCATCTCCGTGTACACCACCGACATAATTTCGGGCCGAGAGATGCGTCGCTTCCACCGCAACCTGGAGCCGTTCGAGTTCTTCTTCGGCCCCAACATCACCCCCCGCGACGACACGCCCCGTCGTCGCGACGGTGCCGGCAGTGGTTTTTTTATCTCCGCTGACGGCCTCGCCCTCACCAACAATCACGTCATCGAGGGGGCCGACAAGATCGAGGTTCAACTGGCGAGCGACGACCGCCGCCTGAAAGCCACCGTCGTCGGCCGCGATCCGGCCACCGATATCGCCCTCATCAAAGTGGACGGCGGGCCGTTCGTGCCTCTGCCCCTGGGTGACTCGGACACGTTGCGCGTTGGCGAGTGGGTGATGGCGGTGGGCAACCCTCTCAACATGGACCACACGGTCACCGTGGGGGTGGTGTCTGCCAAGGGGCGATCGCTGGGCCTTTCGGAAGTAACCGCATCGTTCGAGAACTTCATCCAGACCGACGCGGCCATCAACCTGGGCAACTCTGGGGGGCCACTGGTGAATCTGCGTGGCGAGGTGGTGGGTATCAACACCGCCATCAACGCCGCCGGCCAAAACATGGGCTTTGCTGTGCCCATCGACATCGCCAAGCAGATCCTCCCGCAGCTGCAAGCCAGCGGCAGGGTGGTGCGCGGCTACCTGGGCGTGTACATCCAGAACGTCGATGAGAAGACCCAAAAGGCCTTCGGTCTGCCCAGCCGCGAAGGCGCTTTCGTGCAGGACGTGGAGAAGGGCGGTCCGGCCGACAAGGCCGGCCTGAAGGCGGGCGACACCATCGTGGCGGTGAACGGCGAGAAGATCACCTCCACCCGCCAGTTGATCTCTAAGGTGTCGAGTATGCCACCCCAATCGAAGGTGAAGATCGACACGCTGCGCGACGGAAAGCCAAAGAGTTTCACTGTCACTCTGGCAGAGCGCAGCAGCGGGAGCCTCTCCTCCGCCGAAGACAAAAAGGTGGCCAGCTCCCCGGCCGGCAAGCTGGGCCTGGAGCTGGCCGATCTGACCCCCCGCACTCGGCGATCCTTCGAGCTGGCCCCCGACGTGTCCGGTGTGGTGGTCACAGGGGTGGACCCAATGTCGCCGGCTGCCGAGGCGGGGGTGCGGCGTGGAGATCTGATCACCGAGGTCAACGGCCGGGAGGTGGCGTCGGTGGCCGACTTCACCGCCGCCGTCAAGGGACTTAAGAGCGGCGAGTACGTGCGCATGTACCTCTACCGACCCCAGTTCAACCGCGGCAGCTACGTCATCGTAGAGATGCCGTAGGGCGAGGGGGACAACCGATGGCGGCGAATCCAGGGGGACCGGCTCGCCGGTCCCCCTGCCTATAATCTTGCTTTTCCCACCGTCGAACGACAGAATATCCATGCGCCATGCCACCGAAGGGTACCGTCCTCGTCATTGACGACCAAGCCGACAGCCTGGACGCCGTCGCTTCGGCTTTGGGACCACTCGGTTATCGTGTGTTGACCGCCGCAGAAGGGCGCACGGGCGTGGCCGTGGCCACCGCCCAGCAGCCAGACGTGGTCCTTTTGGATGTGCTCATGCCCGAAATGGACGGCTATGAGGTTTGCCGGCAGCTCAAGGTCAATGAAGAGACGCGATTGATCCCCGTTGTCTTTCTCACTGGATTCGACTCCCGCGAAGCGCGCTTGCGCGGCCTCGAGCTGGGCGCCACCGATTTTCTCACCAAGCCCTTCGACCTCGTGGAACTGGAGGTACGGGTTCGCAACCTGGTCAGCTTCCGCCACCTCACCCAGGATCTCGACGATGCAGAACAGATTTTGCTCACCATCGCGCGCGCCGTCGAAGCGCGCGACGAGGGCACGGGGGAACACTGCGACCGCTTGTCAAACCTGGCCGCCCAGCTGGGTGAGCGGCTGGGTTTGGGCGAGGTTGAGGTCAAGGCGTTGCGGCGCGCCGGCTACCTCCACGACATCGGCAAAATCGCCATCCCCGACAGCGTCTTGTTGAAGCCGGCTGCCCTCACCCCAGAGGAGTGCGTGATCATGCGCTCCCACGTGGAGATCGGCGTGAACATCTGTTCTCCCCTGCGCACCCTGCGCCCGGTGCTACCGATCATTCGCCACCACCACGAGAAAGGTGACGGGTCGGGCTATCCCGACGGCCTTGCGGGAGAGGAAATCCCCCTGCTAGCCCGGGTGTTCCAGGTCGTCGACGTGTTCGACGCCCTCACCAACCCGCGTCCGTACCGCCAACCGGTAGCGCCCGCTCAAGCCCTGGAGATCATCCGCGAGGAAAGCCGGCGGGGGTGGTGGGATGCGCGTATCGTCGAGGAGTTCGCTCGGCTGATTGAGGAATGCGCGGCCAACGAGGGCACAGGCTTGGCAGCGCCGCCAGGGTAAGGTAAGCTTGAGGTTGTGCAGCGGGAGCATCCCGCCGTGCGCCCCTGTCTTGACGAGCAACTGCATGAGATCTCCACGGGTTGGGGGGTGAGATCTTAAGCGTTGCCGAGGAGCCGCGATCGATGAACGATGAATCCAAGGGCCTGTCGCCCTCCGCAGAGGAGGGCAGTGGTGCTGCCAGTAAAGCCAGTCGTCGCCGCCGTTCGCGACGACGCCGCAGCCGCCGCCAACCGAGTATCCCCGCCCCGCCCAGCATCGCCCAGGGGTTCCTGTGGCTGCGGGAGGACGGCCGGGCCACACTGGTACCGCCTACGCTGCGCCACACCGCTGCAGACCCAGCGGTGGATGCCGCCCTCATCACCCGCTGGCATTTGGAATCTGGGCTCGCCCTGTCTGGCCAGCTCTCCAGCAACGGACGCGGACGCCCAGTCCTCGCCACCATCGACACCATCGAGAACATGTCCCCGGAAGAGTATCGTGCTGCAGCCACACCGTTTTCCGAGCTGGTGTCCATCGACCCCACCGATCGCTTCAAGCTGGAGACCGACCCTGACCTCTTGGAGCCCCGGGTCGTCGACCTCGTGACCCCCATCGGCAAAGGACAGCGCTGCCTCATCGTCGCCCCCCCTAAAGCGGGCAAGACCACTCTCCTGCAACAGCTGGCCCACGCCATCGCAGTCAACCACCCGGAGGTGATCATCTTCGTGTTGCTGGTGGACGAACGCCCCGAGGAGGTGACCGACTGGCGGCGCAGCGTGGTGCGTGGCGAGGTGGTGGCTTCCTCCTCGGACGAGTCGGTGCAGAGCCACATCGAGGTCTCGGAGATGGTGCTTGAGCGCGCCCGGCGACTGGTGGAACTCGGGCACGATGTGGTCGTCTTCATGGATTCGCTGACTCGGATGTCCCGTGCCTACAACAACCACCAGCGCGGGTCCGGGCGCATCCTGTCGGGGGGCATCGATGCCCGCACCATGGAGAAGCCCCGGCGCTTCTTCGGCTCGGCGCGCAACATTGAAAACGGCGGCTCCCTCACGATCATCGCCACCTGTCTCGTCGACACCGGCTCGCGCATGGACGAGGTGATCTTTCAAGAATTTAAAGGGACCGGCAACATGGAGATCGTGCTTTCCCACGATCTCTTCGAGCGCCGCATCTTCCCATGCATCCACATTCCCCAGTCCGGCACCCGCAAAGAGGAAAAGCTCTACTCGCCGGAGAAGGTGGAAAAGATTTACCTGCTGCGCCGCGCCCTCGCCACCCTCTCCCCCCACGAGGCGATGCAGTTGCTCCTCTCTAAGCTCAAGCAGACGAAAAGCAACGAGCAGTTCCTGGCGAGCATCCAGCTGCCGGCGTAAGGCCACTCACCGTGGGCCGGGGGACGTGGGACCTTAGCGGATCCTGGACAAGTCGATAGGAAGAGTGACTGTGGTGTGGGTTTTAACCCGCACGCCGTTCTTGGTGGCGGGCTTGAAGCGATACTTCTTCACCGCTTCCATGCACGCTTCGTCGATACCGTAGCGGGGCACGGGAAAGCCACGCAGGACCTCTACCTGCTCTACCATCCCCTGGTGGTTGACCAGAGCCTTGAGAATCACCGTGCCGGAGCCTTGGCCGAGACGCTGGACGGTGCGGGGCAGGACGACGTTCTCCTTGACCAGCACCTCGGGCTGGGTATCTAGCTGGGTGAAGTCCACGTAGTCCCCTTCCCGCACAGTTGCCGGACCCAACCCAATGGCGGGGGCTACCGCCGCTGGCGGCGCAGCTATGGTCGCCGGCGGGGGCACCGCGGTTGGAAGCGCGGGCGTCGGCGCTGGTGTGGGCTCTACGGCCGCGGCCACCACCGGAACCTGGGTCGGCGCCGGCGTGGGCACGCGCTCGGGAACTGCAGTGGGTACGAGCACGCCCTTGACTGCGGCCGCCTGCGCTTCGGCGCGCTGCTGTTGCACCCTGGCCAGTTCTTCCTCGCGCCGTCGCTCTTCCGCCTCCCGCGCTTCCAGCAAGCGCTTTGCCTCCTCGAGCTTCGCTTGTTCTTCGGCAGAAAGGCGCTGCGCTCCAGAGGCGGCGGCCTTTTGGAGTCGCTCCAGCTGGGCTCTAGCCTCGGCGGTTTTTTCCCTCTCGGCTTCCAACTCCCGCCGCAGCTCTGCCTCTTTCTCCGCCAGCTGGCGCGCCACCTCCGATTTCACCAATTCGAAAAACACCTCCTTTTGCGCCTTTTCGTCCACCGGCGGCGGCGCCGGCCGTCCAAAGAGCAGGAAGAGCACGACCGCCCCAAGGACCACCACCGCCACCGCAGCCACTGCGAGGGGGATGCGGCTGGGCTTGGCGACTTGCGCCACCGCCGCCGACACTTCCGCCGACCCCTTGGGGGGCTTGTAGTAGGGGGTGACGTCGAGGCCCTTTTCGCGCTGCAGCTCGCGGTCCTCTTCTTCGATCTCCTGCCGGTAGAGCCGATCCATGAACAGGGCAAGGTTGAAGGTGGTGGGAGAATAGGCGCCGCCGTACAGGAGCTTTTCCAGGTCGCGCTTGAAGTCCACGGCCGAGGAGAAGCGCTCCTCAGGGCGTGGCGCCAACGCCTTGCGCAAGATGGCCAAAACGTCATCGGGTACCGGCCCCTCATCAAGGGCTAGCTGGGGCGCCTTGAGGGCATCGCTGCGCTGGTTCGGGTCGGCGGGGAGCGCCTTCCCGCACAGCAGGTGATAGAGGATGGCGCCCAGCGAGTAGACGTCGGAGCGCCGGCTGGCGCTGGACGTGGCGAGCACCTCCGGTGCCAAATAGGGCGCGGCCAGGGCCTGCACCTCGATGCGGTCGAGGTTGGCGAGCAGGCCCCGCATCCATCCAAAACCCGAGACAACCGCTTCACCGTCGTTGCCGACCATCACCATACCGGGGATGAGGAACCCGTGGATCAGCGGCTCCCCGCCGCTCTCCACCGTGAGGCCCGCCGCCAGCGCCGCCGCGATTTTCTCGGTGATCAGCAAAGCGTTGTCGATGGCGATGGGAAACTGCTCGCTGGCCACCCGCCCCAGCAGCTGATCCAGCGGCTGCCCAGGAACAAAGTCCCACGCCATGAAGGGAACCCCGTCCTCCACCCCACAGCTCACTGAGCGGGCCAAGTTGGTGCCCTTCAGGTGCGCCGCCACCTGATTGGCCACCCCAACGTCCGACTCCAGCGCCGCACTGTCCAGCCCACGATGGTTAAACAGACGCAGCCAGACGATGCGCTTGAAGCCGGTGCGCTCCATCTCACCGGCGCGCCATAACTCACCCAGCGCGTCTTTGGCGCGGTTCTTGAGCAGCAAGTAGGAACCGAACGTGGCGAAGTTCTCGGCCATGGGCACCCCCTCCCGGAAGCTCGCTCTCAACTCAACGCTAGCATCGGCCAGGAGGAAGGTCAACGGCTCCGCTGGTGCGCGCTCTCATCCCGCGGGAAGAGCAGGCACGATGCAGTCGGTCACGTCTCCTTTCCGGGCGGCGGGGCACGGAGGTGGCGGCGGCGATCGAGAAACGACTCGAGAATCAGCCGTGCCGCCAGGGAATCCACCCGGCCTGCCCACTTTCGCCGAGGTACTCCCGCCTCCCGCAGCAGCGCCTCGGCGGCGGCGGTGGTGCCGCCTTCGTCCTCCCGCTCCACCGGCAAGCCCAGCCTTGCTAAACACGCTACCACCCTCGCGGCCCGCACCTCGCCGCGCCCTGCGCCGCTTTTGGTCACGGGTACACCCACCACGATCCCTTCGACACCGTAGTGGGCGACGATGGCAGTGACCTTCTCCAGCAAGTTGGCCAGGGGGAAGGAGGGCAGAGTGGAGGTCACCACCTCCGCCGAGTCGCACAGCGCCGCCCCCACCCGTCGCCTACCCAGATCGAGCGCCAGCCAGCGCATGGCGCTTGCCAGGATACCCCCACCACGCCCCCCGCAACGCGGCCGGGCGATGCAGCTACAATGCCGCACCGTGAGACGGCCACGGCGAGGGCGAGGGGGGCAGGCTATGCCACCCCAGCGGCCGGGACGAGAACCGGGAAGGTCGCCCCTGACTACCGTCAAAGGGACGATGGTGGCGGCCACTGTACTGCTCGCCGCTGCCCTGGCCCTCGGCGCGCCGCCGCCCCGGCGGGACGCCATCTCTCTGCAGGCGGCCAGTCAACAGTGGATCCAGGACACTCTGTGGTGCGGGGTCGGCAACGTCGAGATCCACTACCAGGACATCTCGCTGCGTTGCGACGAGGTGGAAGTGGACCAGACCACCATGACCGTCCGGGCCCGCGGCAACGTGGTGCTGGACCAAGGACCCACCCGACTCTCCTGCGACCGTCTCGAGTTCTCCCTGGCAACCAAGACGGGGACGCTATACCAGGTTGAAGCTTTTTTCCCGCCTAGCTACTCCCTGCGCGCCGCGCGGGTGGAAAAGCTCGACGAAACCCGCTATCGCTTTGAGCGTGGCGTGTTCACCTCCTGCCCCACCGGGGAGGAGACCGAGCCGGCCTGGACCATCGAGGCGCGCGAGGGACGCGTCGAGCTGGAGGGGTACGGGCATTTTTCCGGAGCCTCACTAAAGGCTCGCGGCGTACCGGTGATCTACATCCCCCGCCTGGTGTGGCCAGTCAAACAGGATCGTGCGTTCGGCCTGCTGGTGCCGCGCATCGGCTCCAACAGCCGGCAGGGGGCCTACCTGGGCAACTCGCTCTTCTGGCCCATCTCCCGCTCCTTCGATACGACCTTTTCACTGGACCTCTACTCCAAGGGGTACGTGGAGGTGGGACAGGAGCTGCGCTGGGCGCCGGCCGAACACGCCCTCGGCGAACTCACCCTCCTGGGCGTCCGCAACCCGGCCTTCGATCCAACCACCGATCCCCATGGTCGGCAATGGGAGTGGAAGGCAGAGGGCAGACACCAGCAGCTGCTTCCCCACGGTTACGTCCTCCGGGCTGAACTCAACGAACTGTCCAATTTGGACTTCTTCCAGAGTTTTGAGCGCTCCTTCGAACGCAACGCGCAGCGCACGCTCTACTCCCACGCCACGCTGTCCCGCAGTTGGGGCCCCCAGACCATCAACCTTAAGATCGACCATCACCGCACTTTCTTTGGCAGCGGCGCCCGGCGTCAAGAAGTGGTGCTGGATCGCCTGCCAGAACTGGAGTACCGACTGCGCGCCAGCCGCATCGGCACGACGCCGCTGTACGCCAGCGCTGTGGCCACCGCCAACCATTTGGGTGTTAACCGCCTCGGCAGCTTGAAAGCCAACTATCAGCGACTGGACATTTTCCCAACGCTCGCCCTGCTCCTGCCTGGCTTCCCCTGGCTCAACGTCACCCCCACCGCTGGGGCACGGCTCACCCATTACACCGCCACCTACGCCGACGATCGCCGCACCCTGGTGGATCAACCGCTGACGCGCAACTACTTCACGGCCGGGCTTTCCTTGGTCGGGCCATCCGTCTCACGGGTGTGGATCGCCGCCACCGGCAACAAGGTCAAGCATCTCGTGGAGCCGCGCCTGGACTACGCCTACGTCTCTGACCCCGGCGACGCCTCCCGTATCCACATCTTCGACCAGAAGGACCAGGTGCAGGTCTCCAACCGGCTCACCTGGAACCTCTCCAACCGCCTCTTCGTGAAGGCGGGAGACACCGCCAGCCGCGAGCTGGCCACCTTCGAGGTGAGCCAAGACTACTCGTTCTCCCAGCCGCTCACCCCCGTCGGCCCCGGTAGTCCGGCCAGCCAGAGTGGCCCGTTGAACGTATGGCTGCGCGTCTCCCCCGCCCTCGCCTCCAGCTTGGATGCCCGCGCCACCATCGATCCTGTGACTCGTCACCTCCGCTCCACGTCGCTTTCAGGCATGATGTCCCGCGCCGGCGCCATGGCCGCCGTGACTTGGTACAGCAGCTACAACCCCTCCACCGGTGATGTGTCGTCCTCCCAGACCCGAGTCTCGGCCGGCTATGGCCCCCCAACCGGGGCGTGGCGGCTCGAATCCGGCCTTGTTTACGACATCCACCGCACCGAGCTTTTGGAGCACCGTTACCAGCTGCGCTGGAAGGGGACGTGCTGGTCCGCCCAGCTGGAGTTTCGCGACTATCGCATCGAACCTTACCAGCGCCGCGACCTCCGCCTCCTCATCGATCTCACTGGTCTCGGCACCATCCTCGACTCCCGCACCGCGTTGTAGCCTCCCCCACGGCAGGCGAGGCGAGCTCGCCCATCGGTCCCGGCAGGCCCGCCGCCTTCGCCTCTTGCGACCGGCGCCATGGTGGTGTAACCTCCCCATCCCCGCGGCCGGGGCGTAGCTCAGCCTGGTAGAGCACACGGTTCGGGACCGTGTGGTCGGAGGTTCAAATCCTCTCGCCCCGACCATTGGTCGCCGGGGGGCCGTGCGAGCCTTCGCCTCTGCTCTCGTCCGCGTCAGCTCCTCGCTCCATCGGCCAGGCGCCGCGCCCCTTGACACCGGCCCTCAGACAGGCACTGGGACGGTCATGCCAGTGAATCACGCCTGCGAACCGCGGCCACGGCCATCGCCAGCTGGCCCAGAAGCGTTCACGGTCAGCCAAATTGGTCACGGTTATCGAATAACCATCCCGCCTAGGCACGGGCGCTCCTGTGGCCAGCCTTTGGTGGCGGCACGGGGGCGCGCCGCAGGTGCAGCGCCGCCAGCCGGAAAGCCGGCGGGAGTTGGCACGCATTTCGCTTCGTTCCGCCAACGGGTGGTGGTTGCGGCCGGGCGAGCGTGCCCAGCAGCACTGGCGGCGCTGCCAGGGCGAGGTAACGTGTCAAAACGGCCGGCCGAGCCGGCACCGTGTGCCTGCACCAGGTAGGCGTGGTAAGGGGTCAGGGAGGAAAAATGCGACGACCGATGTGGATCATGACGGGGGCCGTTGTGCTCCCCACCCTCATATTTCCCGGTTTTGCTGCCGCCGCCGAGCCGGCACCGCCGAGCCCAGTTGCGGCGCTGCGCCGGGCGCTGGAGGCGGCGGGCGGGATGGATGCCCTGCGGCGACTGGTGGTGCTGAAGCTGGTGGTGGAGCGCGAGGAGATCACCACCAGCGGGGAGCACCACCAGCGGCGATTAACGTACTACCTCCAGCTGCCAGGCCCGGTGCCAGGCCGCCTGGAAGACGCCGCAGCGCAACTGGTAGCTGGCGACGATGGTAGCGGCGGCTGGGCGCAGCTGGCGGGCCGGCCGGACCAACGGCCGTCCACCACGGTGATGGTGAAACGCATCGTCAGCTCCGCCCTTTTCCCTCTGCTCATGCCCTTTTCGCTGACCTGGGAGGGGGTGACCATCGAGCAGGTGACGGCGAGAAAGCTCGATGGGCGCAACACTTGGTTGCTATCGGTGCGCCTGCCGCGGACCTTTTTCCATACCCCCCAAATCGCCACCGAATGGAAGGTCTACCTGGATGCGGAATCCTTCGAGGTCCTTCGTGCGGAAAGTCCGCACGTCGATTTGGGGCACGGTATCACCGCTGACGGGATGCGCTTCTCCTGGCCGAAAAGGATCGATTTCCATGGAGTTAGCCTCCCCGCAGTGATGACGGTAATCGGTCTCGATGAGGCCGATCAGGAAAAACCGCACTCGCAAATCAACCGCGTAACCGCCAGTCGGGTCACGCCAGCCGAGGCGGCGGCGTTGTTCACCAACCCGTCGCCTCCGCCCCAACCCCAACTGCCGGTGCGCCAGCGACCAACTGGCCCGGGCAAACCACAGGCCTGATCCCGGGGTAGAATCGGCCCTTGCCGGCCCGCCGGCGGAAGGGAGGTCTGCGTGCGAGGCAGAGGTCTCGGCAGCATGGTTACGGCCGTCGCGTGCTTGTGTGCTTCCAGCGGGGCGGCGCAGGAAAGTCCGGCCGATCTGGCCCGGGCCATCGCCGAGCTGCAGCGCCAGCAACAGGCTCTGGACCACCGGTTGGATCAGCTCGCCAAGGCCATCGACGACGTGGCGTGGTTGGCGCGCGTGGGCGACGTGGCGGTGGTGGATAAGTGGCGCATCCTCGGGCCTCCCGACGCCAACCCGGCCAACCCCAAGGCGCCGGGGGCTACCAGCCCGATCAAGTTTTACACCTACACCTTCGTGCCCCGGCAGCGCCCGTCGGGGCAGAAGATGCCCATGGTGGTGCTGCCCCATGGCGGCGTTCACGCGGATTTCAACACCTACTACGCCCACATCGTGCGGGAACTGGTGAGCCAGGGGTACCTGGTCCTGGCTCCCGAATACCGCGGTTCAACGGGATACGGGCGAAGCTTTTGGGAGCTCATCGACTACGGCGGGCGCGAGGTGGATGACGTCCACGCCGCTGCCCAGTGGGCGCTCGGCATCTTCGACGACGTGGATCCCAAGCGGGTGGGCCTGGTGGGGTGGAGCCACGGGGGGCTGATCGCGCTGCTGGCCAGCTTCGCTTACCCCAGCGACTACGCCTGCGTCTTCGCCGGGGTGCCGGTATCCAACCTGGTGATGCGCCTCGGCTATCAGGACGCCAGCTACGGTGAACTGTTTTCAGCCCCCTACCACGTGGGGGCGACCGTGCGCCAGGACATCGAGGAGTACAAGCGTCGCTCCCCCGTGTACCAGGTGGAGAAGCTCTCCGTCCCGCTACTCATCCACACCACCACCGACGACGAGGACGTCAACTTCATCGAGGTGCAACACCTTATTCAAGCCCTCACCGCCGCCGGCAAGAAGTTCGAATACAAAATCTGGCCCGCCGGCAGCGGTGGCCACTCCCACGACCGGCTGGACACCCCCCAAGCCCGCGCCGCCCGGCGGGAGATGTACGCCTTCCTCGCCCGCTACCTCAAACCTCCCCGACCCGTTCGCTTCGATCCTTGAGGCCGCGCCCCCTCGGCAGGCAAGAGTGACGGTGAGGGGCGTACACCGCGGACGTGACAGGCGTAGCGCACCAACAGCTGGAGGATATCCAGCCCATAACGAATGGAAGCCAAAACCCCGATCTGCGAAGCCTCGGGGAAGTAGCGTGTGGCGATGGGTATCTCCACCATGCGTAGACCCGCCACCACCCCCTGGGCGATGATCTCCGAATCAAACACGAAGGAATCCGAGTTGGCCTCCAGCCGCACCGACTCCAAAAACCGCCGCGAATAGGCACGAAACCCCGAGTGAAACTCGGTAAGTTCCAGCCCCAGCACGCGATTCTCGAGCCACGTAAGGGCTATGTTGGCGCAGTATTTCCACAGCGGCATGCCCCCTTCGCGGGCCCGCCCGCCCAGCATTCGGCTGCCGAACACTGCGTCGGCGCGCCCCGCGAGGATGGGTTCGATCAGCTGCGGAATGATACGAGGGTCGTACTGATGGTCCGGGTGGACCATGACGACGATCTCGGCGCCCCTGACCAGCGCTTCCCGGTAACAGGTCTTTTGGTTACCTCCGTACCCCCGGTTGGAGCTGTGGCGGAACACCACCAGCCCCAAGCGCTCGGCGACAGCCACGGTGTCGTCCTGGCTGGCATCATCCACGAGAATGATCTCGTCCACGCTGTCCCGCGGTATATCTGCCACGCAGGCGGCGAGGGTGCGGGCGGCGTTGTAGGCCGGCATCACGGCGGTGACCTTCGGACGGCGCGGCGCTCTCACGGCTCTGCCTCCACCACGAACTGGTACGCGAACAACCCTGGCCACAGGCGAGCCCAAAGTGCCGCCACCTCCAGGACGACGCGCAGCGGCCAACGGGCGGTGGCAGGGATGAGTAGCGGCAGCGGCGGCGGAACCGAAAACACCCGCCGCGGTCGCAGCCCCCCATCGCGCAGCAGGGCGAAGAGCGACCGCCGCGTAAAAAAACGCAGATGGGTGCGGTCGAGAATGCCTCGCGGCTGGTACTCGAAACGGCCGACCAGCAGGCCAAGGCGCACCGTCAGGAAAGCCACGTTGGGCACCGAGACGAGGATACGACCGCCGGGTGCCAGCAGCCCCACCAACCAGCGGAGGGTCGCTGCCGGATCCGCCAGGTGTTCGAGCACGTCCGCGGCCACCACCACATCGAAAGGCACCTCGGCCAACCTTGGGTGGCGGGCCACGTCCTCGCAATAGATGGCGGCGTAGTGCGCGGCGGCGGCCCGCGCCGCTTCGGCGTCGGCTTCGATGCCCACGACGGTGTGACCCATCGCTGCCAGAGCTGCGCCAAGGTATCCGTGGGCCGTGCCCACGTCCAGAATTTTCACCGGGGCAGGGGGCACCAGCGCCAGCAGGCGGCGGTGGGAGGAGTGAGGGAAATCCTTGAACGCATACCCGCCTTCGCGGCCCATGCCTGACACCTTACACGAGACGGAACGCCAGTGCCCTCTCCCCTGCGTGCTAGACTCAACGCCGTGCGCACTTTCGCGTGCGTCTTCATCGCCGTCGCTGTCGCTTCCTCCTGCCACCGCGGACCACGTCCCTTGGCCAGGGTGGGCAGTCGTTTGGTCACCGTGGCGCAGGTGGAAGACTACCTCCGCCGCGAGACTGGCCGGGAGCCCAACGCGCTGGCGCCGGCGCTGGCCGAGGCGCTGCTGGAGCGCTACCTCACCGAAGAGGTGCTGCTCGCCTCCGGCGAGGGTACCCCTCTCGGCAACCTTTCCGGCGAGGCGCGCAGCGCTGCCGTGCGGCAGAGACTCCAACAGCTGTGCCCACCTCCGCCGCCCCCCTCGGACGATGCCCTGGCGGCCCACGCCGCCCAGCAGTTCACCGGGCCGGCCAGCGGCGAACGGCTGTTGCTACGCCAGCTCATCCTTCCCGATGCTGCGGCCGCTCGCACGGCCCGCGAACGCGTGCTGAGCAACGAAGCCTTTGAGGATGTCTCGCGGGCCGTCTCGCGGGCTCCCAACGCCGCCACCGGCGGCATGCTGGGCTGGGTGGAGCGCGGGCAGCTCCCACCCGAGTTCGAGGCAGCAGTGGCCTCCCTCCCCGTGGGTGGGGTCAGTGCCCCCGTGGCTTCTGACGCCGGCTGGCACGTCTTTCAGGTGGTGGAGAGGCGCACCGGTGCCCCTGCCGACGAGGACCGCCAGCGGGCTCGCTTGACCCTGGCCGCCCGCCAGGCCGAGGCGGCGCAGCGCGCCTGCCTGGCGCGGTTGGCGGCTGCCTTGGAAATCCACGTGGACTGCCGTGACGCCACCTTCCCATGCCGCAACCCGTTCGCGGAGAAACCATGAAGAGTCTTCTTTTCGTCGCTATTCTCGCCGCCCTGGCCACCGTGCCCACCGCCGCCGAGGTGGTGGAGGGGATTGTGGTGCGCGTCAACGAGCGCATCCTCACCATCGCCGACATGCGTCGGCGCGCCCTCGAGAAGGCGGCCGAGCTGGGCAAACCCATACCGGCGGAGGAGTTCCCCGAGTTGGTGCAGGAGGCGGCCGACGAACTGTGCCTGCTGGAGCGCGCCCTGGAGCTCAAGATCGAAATCGCCCCCGAGGAAGTGGATCAGGCGGTGACCCAGCTGCGCCAGAGCAACCGCATAGCAAGCGAGGCGGCCTTCGATGCCATGTTGCGGGAGATGGGGCTCTCCCTCTCTGGCCTGCGCTCCCGCCTGCGCGACACCATCACCATCAACCGCGTGCTGCAGAAGGAGGTGGGGGAACTCCCCATCACCGAGCAGGAGCTTAAGAACCGCTGGGAGCGCGAGCGCGAAGCCTTCTTGTTGCCCGAGAAGGTGCACATCATTCACGCGGTGTTCGCCGCCGAGGACGAGCAGCAGCGCCAGCGCGAGTTGGCCCGCGCCCGCCGGCTGGCGGCGGCGGCCGCCAGTGGCAGCGACTTCGCCGCCCTCGTCGCCGCTGAGGTGGCGCAGGGAAACGCCTCCGGGGGTGACCTGGGCGAGCTGGCGGTTGTCGACCTGCGCAGCGAAGTGCGCCAGGCCGTGGAGGCGCTGCAGCCGGGGGAAATCAGCGAGCCCTTCGTGACTTCGGCGGGGGTTCACGTGCTCCAGCTGATCTCCCGCACGCCTCCCACCGTCAAACCTTTCACCCCCGAACTCCGGGAGGAGCTCTACCAGAAGGAACTCGCCGAGCGCTACCAGGCCCGCCTGCGGCAGGTGGTGGATCGCCTCAAGCGGCGCTACGTGGTGGAAACCCGGCCAGAGCTGTTTACCCCACCCCAGGGGTCTTAGGCAGGTCGGCCAGGAACCTGGCGACCCGTCGCTGAGTGTTACATTTCTTTCAAATCGCGACCGGCGACGACCCCTTGCCGGGCTGATGCACAAAGTTGCGCCTCGGGTCTCGCTGAAAAACTCGTGCCCACGGAGTGCGACGGCCAACCGTGGGCAGCACATGCCCCCTTCCCTGCCGCCCTAGGTTTTAACGCTCCCGGCTTCCTGCTCGGCGAAGTGGCGAAGGGCTGGCTGCAGGGGTTCTCCCTGGGAGGGCCACCGTGGAGTCGTACGCCTCCTCCTCCCGGCGCCTCCCCGGTGCATCCAAAGGGGCACGTCACCCTCCCCCTTGACTTCGGTGAAACATCGCTCCATGATGGCAGTGGACAATAGTGGAGCGAAGTGGACCAGGGTGGTCGAACGGCCACGGTCAAGGCTCCGTGAGGTGAAAAGGTGGAGCACTTCCGCGGGAGTTTCCAGGCCTCCATCGACGACAAGGGTCGCCTCAAGCTCCCTGCTCGCCTGAAGACCCAGCTGGAAAGTTGGTACGGCACCACCGTTTTCGTGACCTCCCTGCTGCCCCACGAGTTACGGGTCTACCCCATTGCCGTGTGGGAGGAGCTGGAGCGGCGCTGCCTCGCCCGCCCGTCGCTGGATCCCCTGGTGGCGCGCTTGCTGGAGCACGCCAACTACGGGCAAGAACAGGAGGTGGACAGCCAAGGTAGGGTGCTGGTTCCGGCCCTGCTGCGCGACGTCGTCAGCGTGACCTCCGAGGTGGTGGTCTCGGGACGGGGCAAGTTTCTCGGGGTGGTGGCGCGGGAGCGGGCCCAGGCGGAGCTGGCCACCCCGTTCACTCACGAGGAGCTAGCAGCTTTGGCAGCTTTGGAGTTGTGACCACCGTGCCATGGCCACTACCCCCCGGCACCGTCCCGTGCTTCGCGAGGCTGTGGTCGCCGCCTTCCAGGCGGCGGCGCCGCGCTGTATCGTGGACGCCACCGTGGGCCTGGGTGGCCACGCCCGCGCCCTGCTGGAGGCGCTGCCCGACCTCGTCCTCGTCGGCCTCGATGTGGACCCTTTCGCCCTGGAGGCAGCGCGGGCCAACTTGGCGCCCTTTGCCTCCCGCGTGCGCCTGCTGCAGGCCAGCTACCGGGACCTTCCCCAGGTGGTGGCGGCGGCCGCCGTGGAGCGGGTGGGCGGCGTGCTCTTCGACCTCGGCGTTTCTTCCCTGCAGTTGGACACCCCCGCACGGGGCTTTTCGTTTCGCTTCGATGCGCCCCTGGACATGCGCTTTTCGGGGTGCGGCATGACGGCGGCGGAGCTGCTGGCCACCGTGGATGAAGGTGAGTTGGTCCGAATCCTTTCGGAGTATGGCGAGGAGCCACGGGCCCGCCGCGTCGCCCGCGCCATCATCGCCACCCGGGAACGCCAGCCGCTGCGCACCACCGGCCAGCTGCGGCAGGTGGTGGCCCGCGCCCTGGCCCACCGCCGACCCGGGCGAACAGACCCCGCCACCAGGACCTTTCAAGCGCTGCGCATTGCCACCAACCGGGAGCTGGAGGGCATCCCGCCGGCGCTGGCGGACGCCGCCCGGCTCCTAGACCCTGGTGGCCGCCTGGCGGCAATCACTTTCCACTCCCTGGAGGATCGCCTGGTCAAGCGAACCCTCAAACGTCTCTCCGGCGCGTGCGTATGCCCCCCCGGCACGCGCCTGTGCACCTGCGACCCCCAGCCACTGCTGGAGGTGATCACCCGGCGACCCATCCGACCGAGCCCAGCCGAGGTGGCCGAAAATCCCCGCGCCCGGTCCGCCGCCTTGCGCGTGGCGCAGCGGAGGGGAGCATGAGAATCGCTGGTTACCGGCCGCGCAACAACTACCTGCAGCGCCAGCTCGACCGGCGCTGGCGCCAGTGGCTCACCTGGTGCGCCGCCGGCGCCGCCGCCATGGCAGTGGCCTTAGGTGCCTTTGTGGGTCCGCGACAGGCCATCGTGCGGCTGCGCTACGAAATCGCCCAGCTCAAGGCCGAGGTGGCCGCTCTCGAGCGCCAACGCCGTTCACTGCAGCTGGAGCTGGAAGCGGAAACGTCGCCCCACAGGCTGGCGGCCCACGCCAGGGAGCTGAACCTGGCTCAGGTACCTCCCCATCGCCTCCTCTTCCTCACCGCCACGGGAGAGCTGGTGGGCCCACCTGCCGGCCCTTCCGCCCCCCTGGTACCGGCCACCGGAGTCCACTGATGCTGCCACCCTTTCGCTGGGGCGTGTTGGTCGCGATTCTCGCCGGCTGGGCAGCCGTGGTGTGGTTACGCCTGGGTTACGTCCAGCTGGTGAGCCACCGGGAGTGGGCCGACGCGGCAGCGCGCCAGCGCGAAGCCACCCTCGAGGTGGAAGAGCCGCGTGGCGACATCCTTTCCGCCGATGGCCGCATTCTTGCCGGCTCCCTCGAGCGCGTCTCGGTGTACGCCAACCCCTCCCGCATCCCCCGCGAGCGGTGGCCAGAAGTGGCCGAAAAGCTCTCTCCGATCATTGCAGTGGGAGCGGACGAAATCCTCCGCCGCTTCGCTGAGCGGGGGAAGTTTTTCTACTTGGCTCGGAACCTCGACCCAGCGGTGGCGGAACCCATCGAACGGCTGCGCACCCGCGGGCTGGGGACTCTGCCTATGCAACGGCGCATCCACCCCCACGGTCCCCTGGCGGCGGCGGTGCTGGGGTTCGTGAACAGCGAAGGGGTGGGACAGGCCGGCCTCGAGAAGGCGTACGACCGCACCTTGGCAGGCACCGCTTCGGTGTACCGGCTGCTGCGGGACGGCAAAAGCATCCCCACCCCGCTGGACCTTCGCTTGGAGCACGCCGGCCGGCCCGGCCTGTCGCTGCGCTTGACCCTTGACACGCGGATTCAAGCGGCGGTGGAGGAAGAGCTGTCAGTGACCCTTACCAAGGTGGGTGCCCGCGGCGCCGCAGCGGTGGTCATGGAGCCCACCACCGGCGCCGTACTAGCCCTCGCCTCTTTACCGTCGTACCACCCCGATGCGCCCGCCGCCTCGCCAGCGGAGTACTGGCGCAACCGCGCCGTGGAAGACGCCCTAGAACCGGGGTCCGCTTTCAAGCCGATCATCGTCGCGGCCGCCCTCGCCGGCGGTACCTTGCGCCCCTTCGACCTGGTCGACTGCTCCGGCGGCGGCGTGCAGGTGGCCGGGGTGTTCATGCGCGACCACGCCAGCTACGGGTGGCTGCCCGTGCGGCAGGTGATCGCCCGCTCCTCCAACAGCGGCTCCGTTCGCATCGCCCAGCGTGTGCCGCCCGCGGTCCTGGATGGCACCATCCGCGCTTTCGGGTTCGGGGCGCCCACTGGCATCGAGCTACCCGGCGAGACGCGGGGCCTGTTGCACCCGCCTGAGCGGTGGTCGGCGCTGTCCCGCGCCGGTCTTGCCCTCGGCCAGGAGCTCACCGTTTCCCCCCTGCAGCTGGCCCGCGCCTATGCGGCTTTCGCCAACGGTGGATTCCTGGTCGAACCGAGACTGGTGCAGGCGACCACCGACGAGTCGGGCACGGTCGTGACCCCAGCGCGGGTCCCATCACCCCGACGGGTTCTGCCGGCGGAGCTGGCGCAACAGATCACCGACATGCTTGCCGCGGTGGTGGAGGAAGGCACCGGCACGCGCGCCAGCTTGCCTTGGTATCGCACCGCCGGCAAGACCGGCACCGCTCAAAAGGCCGTCGAGGGGGTGCTGCGCTCCGGCCGACACGTCGCATGGTTTGCCGGCTTCCTGCCCCTGCCCCGGCCGCGCGCCGTCATTGTCGTGTGCATCGACGAGCCCCGCGCCACCTACTGGGCCTCGGAGGTGGCCGCCCCGACCTTCGGCCGCATCGCCGCGCGCCTCGTCACCATCATGGGTTTGCCCCCCTCGGAGGCGGTGCCCCTGTGACCCTCGCCGAACTGGCCAGTGCCTGCGGGGCGACGTTGCGCGGTGATGGCGGCGTCACCGTCACCGGCATCACCCATCGTGCCCAGGAGGTTGCCCCCGGCCAGTGTTTCGCCGCCCTGCCCGGCCAGCACCACCACGGTCTGGAGTTCCTCTCCGAAGCGTTGGCGCGGGGAGCCGCGGCGGTGCTCTCCGACCGCGACCCGGGGCCCCAATGTCCGTGGTTGCGCACCGCCGCGCCCCGGCGGGCCACCGCCCTGGCGGCGTGGGCGCTGGCGGGGTACCCGCAACGGCACCTGCGCATGGTTGGGGTCACTGGCACCAACGGCAAGAGCACGGTGGTGGACCTCACCGCGCGCATCGCCGCGGCGGCGGGGGCGGTTGCCGCCAACTTCACCACCGTCACCTACACCCTGCCGCACCGTAGTTGCCCTGCCTCGCGCACCACCCCGGAAGCCACCGTGCTGGCGCCGCTCCTCGCCGAGGTGGTGGCAGCTGGCGGCACCTTTGCGGCCCTGGAGGTGTCCTCCCACGCGCTGGCGCAGGACCGCGTCGCCGGGCTGGAATTGGACGTGGGGGTGTGGACCAATCTCAGCCGCGATCACCTGGATTTCCACCACACCATGGAGGAGTACCTGGCCGCCAAGCGCAAGCTTGAGGAGCTCCTGCGCGTTTCTCCCGCCGGCCGCCGGGTGATCAACGGAGACGATCCCAGCTTCGCGCCCATGCTGTCCCGCGCCCGGCGAGGTGACCTGACCTTCGGCCTGGGGCGTGACAACCACGTCACTGCCTCCATACAAGACCAGTCCCTGGCTGGAAGCCGCATCCTCCTCCATACCCCCGCCGGTCAGATCGAGGTGACCCTGCCGCTGGTAGGGTCCCACAACGTGGTCAACGCACTGGCGGCGGCTGCGGCAGGGCTGGCCCTCGGATTCCCCCTGGACGCCATCGCCGCCGGCCTCAGTACCGCCTCGCCACTGCCCGGACGCCTGGAGCCGGTGGCCAGCGCGGGGCCCTGCCCCATCTTCGTGGACTACGCCCACACCCCTGACGCCCTGGCCAAGGTGCTGGGCGCCCTGCGCCAGGTCACCGATCGGCGCCTCATCGTCGTGTTTGGCGCCGGCGGCGACAAGGACCGCGGCAAGCGCGCCCCCATGGGAGAGGTGGTTGGGCAGCTCGCCGATGTACCCATCGTCACCTCCGACAACCCGCGCTCGGAGGATCCCCAAGCGATCATCGACCAGATCATGGCCGGGGTGCGGCGCTCGGGCAACCCCCGTGCGTTGCCCATTCCCGACCGCCGCGAGGCCATCGCCGCCGCCCTCGCCATGGCCGACGCCCGCTGTCTGGTGCTCATCGCCGGTAAAGGACACGAGACCACCCAGGTTTTCGCCGACCGCGAAATCCCCTTCGACGACCGTCAGGTGGCGCGGGAGTTGGCGCACCGGAGGCGCCCGTGATGCGCCGCACTGTCGCCGAGCTGGCGCGCCTGACCGCGGGCCGGCTGATTGGCCATGGCAGCACCCTGGTCACCGGCGTGGCCATCGACTCCCGCGAGGTGGCTCCCGGCAACCTTTTCGTTGCCCTCCCCGGCGCCCGCGTGGACGGGCATGACTTCGTCGCCGACGCCCAGGCGCGCGGCGCCGCCGCGGTGCTGGCGGCTCGGGAGGTGGACACGGCGCTGCCCGTGGTGCAGGTGGAGGACACCTTGAGCGCCTTGCACTGCCTCGCCGCCGCCGAGCGCTTCCCCCCGCGCTTCAAGGTGGTTGGGATCACCGGTTCGGTGGGCAAAACCACCACCAAGGAATTCTTGACCGCGCTGCTGGCCACCACCTACCCCACCGGCAGCTCCCGGGGCAACCGCAACTCCCTCACTGGCCTACCGGTGGAGATCTGCAACCAGCCCGACGACATTGCCTGGATGGTGGCGGAGATGGGCATGAACCACGCCGGCGAGCTGGCTCGCCTGGGCCTCATGGCTCGCCCCGACGCCATGCTGTACACCGTCATCGGCCCCGCCCACATCGAGTTCTTTGGCACCCTCGAAGGCATCGCCGAGGCCAAGGCCGAGGTCCTCCCCCACCTGCACCCCGAGGGGCTGCTGGTCCTCAACGCCGCCGACCCCTTCTCCTCCCTCTTCGCCTCCCGCTACTGCGGGCACACCATCTCCTACGGCGCGCCCGGCGAAAGCGCCATGTGGATCGCAGAGTTCCAAGGGCGGGGGCTGCGCGGAGCGCGATTTACCCTGCGCTCGCCCGCCGACAGCACGACGGTAGAGTGGCGGCTGGCCGGCCGCCACCAGGCCGACAACCTGCTGGCCGCGGCCACCTGCGCCGTAGCCCTGGGCGTTCCGCTGCAGCGCATCCCCGCCGTGGCGCAGGCCCTCACCGCCGCACCTCGCCGGGGGCAAGTCCACGACCTGGGGGGCGGCATCGCCCTCGTGGACGACTCCTACAACGCCTCCCCCACGGCAATGGAGGCGGCTTTGGCGCTGCTCGCCGAGACGCCGGGGCGCCGCCTGGCGGTGCTAGGGGAGATGCGGGAGCTGGGCGAAGCGGCTCTCGAGCTGCACCGGCGCGTGGGGCGCGCCGCCGCCACCGCGGCCGACGTGCTGGTGGCGGTGGGCGGGGAGCTGGCCGCAGCGATGGCGGCGGCGGCCGCCGGCATTGAAGTGCACCGGGTCGCCGACGCACAGGCGGCGGCGGCGCTGGTGCGCCACGCGCTGCGGCCGGGCGACGTGGTGCTGGTCAAAGGCTCGCGAGGGGTGCAGCTGGACCGGGCGGTGGACGCCCTTCTCGGGGAGGTGGGGTAGCCATGCTTTATTGGCTCCTGTACGAGCTGCACCACCTGTGGAGCCCGCTCAACGTGTTCCGCTACATCACCTTCCGCGCCGCCCTGGCGATTATCACGGGGCTTGCCATGGGCCTGTATCTGGGCCCGCGCCTCATCGAGGCGCTGCGCCGGCGGCAGGTCAGGCAGGCGATCCGCCAGGAGGGGCCCTCCTCCCACCAGCTCAAAGCGGGTACGCCCACCATGGGAGGTCTACTCATCCTCGCTTCCGTGGTGGTACCCATCCTGCTGTGGGGGGACCTCACCGAGCCGTGGGTGTGGGTGATCACCCTCACCACCCTGGCCTTCGGCGCCGTCGGCTTCCTCGACGATTACCTGAAGGTGCGGCGCGGCAAGAACCTGGGGCTGCGCGCCTGGGAAAAACTGTCCCTGCAGATGGTCGCGGCGTTGGCCGCGGGCTCTGCCATCCGCCTGGTGGCCGGCAACGCCCCCCACGCCGGCTCGCTGTCCGTCCCGTTTTTCAAAGATGTCACCTTGGACTTTGGGTGGGCGTACATCCCGGTGGTGGCCCTGGTTCTCGTGGCGTCCTCCAACGCCGTCAACCTGACCGACGGTCTGGACGGCCTGGCCATCGGCTCCATGCTCATCGCCACCGGCACCTACTCCATTTTTGCCTACCTGGCCGGGCACTCGCGCCTTGCCGCGTACCTGCAAATCCCGGCGGTGACCGGCGCCGGCGAGGTGACCGTGTTCCTCGCCGCTTTGGGTGGGGCGGCGCTGGCGTTTTTGTGGTTCAACTGCCACCCAGCCCAAGTGTTTATGGGCGACGTGGGTTCCTTGGCGCTGGGGGCGGCGATCGGCTGCGCCGCCGCCATCTGCAAGCAGGAGCTACTGTTGGTGGTAGTGGGAGGCCTCTTCGTGCTGGAGGCCGGCTCGGTGATCCTCCAGGTCGCCTCGTTCAAACTTCTGGGCAAGCGCATCTTTCGCATGGCCCCCCTGCACCACCACTTCGAACTGGCGGGCTGGGCGGAGACCCAGGTGGTGGTGCGCTTCTGGATCATCGCCGCGGTGTTCTCCCTCATGGGACTGGCGACGCTGAAGCTACGATGAACGACCCTTCCCCTCGCCGCGCCCTGGTGGTGGGCCTGGGAGCTTCCGGGATGGCAGCGGCGCACCTGCTGGCCGCCCAGGGGTGGCAGGTCCGCGCCAACGACCGCGCCCCCGCCGGGCAACTGGCCGTCGAGGCCGACGCCCTCCCGGCGGGCACCCAGCTCTGCCTGGGGGGGCACCCCCTATCCCTGCTGGAAGACGTGGGGCTGGTCGTGGTTTCGCCGGGCGTCCCGTGGGATTTGCCACTGCTTTGCGAAGCTCGGCGGCGGGGCGTGGAGGTGATTGCCGAGGTGGAACTGGCCTGGCGCGCTCTGACGCCGACCCCTTTACTGGGCGTCACCGGTTCCAACGGCAAGAGCACCGTCACCGCCATGCTTGGAGCCATCCTTGCGCACGCCGGCGTACACACCGGGGTGGGGGGCAATATCGGCTACGCCGCCAGCGCCTTGGCGCGACAGGGCGGGTGGCAGGCGATCGTGTTGGAGCTGTCGTCGTTTCAGCTGGAGGGGTGCACCACCCTGCGCCCCCAAGTGGGGGTGTTGCTCAACCTGTGCCCGGACCACCTGGACCGCCACCCCGACATGGCCGCCTACCTGGCCGCCAAGGCGCGATTGTTTGCCCACCAGGGCCCCAACGAGGTCGCCGTGCTCAACGCCGACGACGCAGTGGTGCGCCACCTGCCGGTCCCCGGCCAGCGAGCCCTCTTCTCCCTGGCCGACCCCAGGGCGGCGGCCCACGCCAGCGGCGCGTGGCTGGTGGTGGACGGGCGAAAGGTGATGCGGCGCGGCGACTTGCGCCTGCTGGGTGACCACAACCTGGCCAACGCCTTGGCTGCCGCGCTGGCCGCAGTGCGCTTTGGGATTGCTGGCAGCGTCGTGGCGGAGGCACTGGCCAACTTTTCCGGCCTGCCCCACCGCCACCAGCTGGTAGCCGAAATCCGCGGCGTGCGGTGGGTGGACGACTCCAAGGGCACCAACGTGGGCGCCACCGCCGCCGGCCTTGCCGGCTACCCCCCGGGGACCATTCATTTGATTCTCGGCGGTCTGGGGAAAGGACAGGACTTTACGCCGCTGCGCGAGGCGGTGGCCGGCCGTGTGGCACGGGTATATCTCATCGGCGCGGCCGCCGAAGAGATCGCCACCGCCTTGGCCGGAGTGGTGCCGTTGGAGCGCTGCAACACCCTGGAGGTGGCGGTGGCGCACGCCGCCGCCCTGGCCCGACCCGGTGACACCGTGCTCCTCTCCCCGGCCTGCGCCTCCTTCGACCAATTCCGCGACTACGCCCACCGCGGCGACGAATTCGCCCGCCTCGCCCGGGAGGTGGCGTGATGCCGCAGCGTCGTGTCCTCGACTACCGCCTCGCCGGCGCCACCATGCTCACCGCGGCCCTGGGCGTGCTGCTGGTGGCCAGCGCCTCCGGGCCCCTGGCGCGCGATTACTACCGCCTGCCGGAGTGGGACTTCGCCTGGCGGCAGGGGATCGCCGTCCTCCTCGGCCTGGCCGCCATGCTCGCCGTCACCTTCGCCCCCCTGGAGAAGCTCACCTCCCTCAAAGTCGCTGCCCCCCTCCTGGGGCTCACGTGGATCGCCCTGGCCGCCGCCTACTTCCAGCCCGAAGTGGCGAACACCCACCGCTGGCTGCGCCTGCCCATCGGCTCGGTGCAACCCTCGGCCTTCGCCAAGGTAGTGCTGCCGTTGGCCCTGGCCGCCTGGTTTGGCCACTGCCGCCAGGAACGCACCGATCCCCGCACCGCCTTCGGTGTCGGCGTCGTCGCCGTAGCGATCACCGTGGGGCTGGTGGTGTTCGAGCCGGACCTGGGATCGGCGGCGCTGCTGGCCGCCGGCGCCGTAGCCATCCTTTGGCTCGCCGAACTGCCGTGGAAACCGCTGGTGGCCACTGGGGTTCTGAGCGCCGTGGGGTTCGCCGCAGCGGTGGTGCTGGCGCCGTACCGCCTGGAGCGGGTACGAGGTTACTTTGGCACCGCCTCCTTCCAGGTCCAGCAGTCGCTTATCGCCCTGGGCAGCGGCGGCCCGTTCGGCCGCGGTCCGGGCAAGAGTCTGCAGAAGCTCTTCTTCCTGCCGCAACCCCACTCCGACTTCATCTTCGCCATCGCCGGCGAGGAGCTGGGGTTTGTGGGCGCCAGCGGCATCATGCTGCTGTTGGGGGTCATCGTCGTGGCAGGCCTGCGCGCCGCCCGGCGGGCCCCCACCCTGGCCGCTGCGCTGCTGGCCGCCGGCCTCACCACCACCCTCGCCGTGCAGGCCCTGCTCAACCTTTCCGTGTGCCTGAACTTGCTTCCCCCCAAGGGGTTGCCCCTGCCCCTCATCTCCGCTGGGGGATCCGACGTGCTCCTCACCATGGTGGCCGTCGGGGTGCTGCTGAACATCGGCAAGGAGGCGGTGTGATGCGCTTTTTGGTGGCGGGCGGCGGCACCGGTGGGCACCTCTTTCCGGGGCTAGCCGTGGCCCGGGAGCTCAAGGCGGCCGGGCACCAGGTGCTGTGGCTGGGGGCACAGCGCGGCCTAGAGGCGAAGCGGGTGCCGGCGGAGGGCCTTCCCCTCGCCCTGCTGGCAGTGAGCGGCGCGGTGGGGCGCTCCCGCGCTGCGCAGGCGGGGGCGCTGGCCCGGCTGCCGCTGGCCATTGCGCGAGCCACCAGGCTGATCCTGCGCGAGCGAATCGACGGCGTGCTGGCGGTGGGCGGGTACGCCGCCGTACCCGGCGCCATGGCCGCCGCGCTCCTCGGCGTCTGCCTGGTGTTGCAGGAGCAAAACGCCATCCCCGGGGTGACCACCCGGGTGCTGGCGCCGTGGGCCGACGCCGTGGCGTGCGGCTTCGCCGCCGCCCTCGCCTTTTTCCCCTCGCTGCCGGCGCGCCTCACTGGCAACCCGGTACGGCCCGAGTTCTTCGCGCTACCCCCGGCGCCCCCTGCCGGCGGTGTGCTGGTCCTGGGCGGCAGCCAGGGCTCGGCCGCGCTTAACCGCACCGTGCCCAAGGCGCTGGCCCTGCTGGCCCGCGACGGCCTGCAACCGCGCGTCGTGCACCAGGCCGGACCACGCTGGGCCGAGAAGGTGACGGCTGAGTATCGCCGCCTCGCCGTGGGCGCCCAGGTGGTGCCTTTCCTGGACCGCCCCGCCGACGCCCTGGCCGACGCCTCGCTGGTGGTGGCGCGGGCCGGTGCGCTGACGGTGAGCGAGCTGGCGGCGGCGCGCCGCGCGGCGGTGTTGATCCCCTTTGCCGCTGCTGCCCACGGCCACCAGGCGGCCAACGCCGCCGCTCTCGCCCAAGTCGGTGCCGCCGACGTGCTGGCCGAAGAGGAGGCGACCCCCGAAGCGCTGGCCAACCTCCTGCAGCATCGTCTTGCCGATCCGGCAGCGCTGGCCTCCCGCGGTGCTGCCGGCGCCGTTCTGGCCCGCCCGCAGGCCGCCGCCGAGGTGGCAGCCCTGCTCATCGCCTGTGCCGGGGGGGCGGCATGAGTTTCGGCCGCGTACGCCACGTGCACTTTGTGGGCATCGGCGGGGCCGGGATGTGCGGCCTCGCCGAGCTGCTGCACGGCGAGGGGCTGCAGGTATCCGGGTGCGACCTGGGCGCCAACGAGGCTACCGCCCGTCTGCAGCAGTTGGGGATCCCGGTGGCCATTGGCCACGACCCTGCTCACCTCAGTCAGACGCAGGTGCTGGTGGTTTCCTCGGCCATCGCCGCTGACAATCCCGAGGTCGCAGCGGCTAGGGAACGGGCCATCCCGGTGATCCGCCGCGCCGAGATGCTGGGCGAAATCTCCCGCCTGCGCCGCTGCATCGCCGTGGCTGGCACCCACGGTAAAACCACCACCACCTCCCTAACCGGGTTCATCCTCACCGAGGCGGGGTTGGATCCCACCGTGGCGGTGGGCGGCCGCGTACATTTCCTGGGCGCCCACGCCCGCCTCGGCCGCGGCCCCCACCTAGTCTGCGAGGCGGACGAGTTCGACCGCAGCTTTCTCGATCTCCACCCGGTGGTGGCGGTGATCACCTGCGTCGAGGCGGAGCACCTGGACACCTATGGCACCGTCGAGGCCTTGGAGGACGCGTTCGTCGCCTTTGCTAACCACGTCCCCTTCTACGGTGCGGTGATCGCCAACCTGGACGACCCTGGGGTCCGTCGCCTGCTCCCCCGCCTGCACCGCCGTGTGGTCACCTACGGGTTTTCCCCCCAGGCCAACGTGCACGGCCGGGCCGTCACCCTCACCCCGGAGGGCGGCTGTTGCCAAGTGGTGCTGGGCGGGCAGGAGGCTGGCACCCTGTCCATTCGCCTCCCTGGCCGACACATGATCGCCAACGCCCTGGCGGCGCTGGCCGCCGCCGTGGAGGTGGAGGTGAATCCGGCCACCGCCCTGGCGGCCTTGGCGGCCTTCACCGGCGTGGCGCGGCGCTTCGAACGCAAGGGACAGCGGCGCGGCGTACTGGTGGTGGACGACTACGCCCACCATCACACCGAGCTGGCCGCTACCCTCCAGGCGGCCCGCCAGGCGTTCCCCACCGCCCGCCTGGTGGCCGTCTTCCAGCCGCACCTGTACAGCCGCACCGCGGCCTTCGCCGCCCAGCTGGGGGAGGCACTGCTGGCCGCCGATGCCGCCGTGGTACTCCCCATTTACCCGGCGCGGGAAACCCCTGTACCCGGCGTTACCGCCGCTCTGGTGGTCGACGCCGCGCGCCGTTGCGGCCACCGGCACGTCCTGCTCGCCGATTCCTTCGACGACGCCCTGGCGCACCTGGACGGCTTGCTGCGGGAGGGGGACGTGCTCCTCACCATGGGCGCCGGCAACGTCGTCCACCTGGGCGAGCGCTGGCTGGCGGGAGGGCAGTGGTGAGCGCACCCATCCGCCGCCGATCCGCCTTGCGCCGCTGGGCTGCCTACGTAGCCCTCGCCGGGGCTGCCGCGGCGCTCACCGCCTCCATTGCCGCGGCGCTGCAGGTGCGGCGTGTGGTGGTGGAGGGGGCAGCTGGCGCCGTCCTCGACCAGGTGCAGGAGGTCCTCGCCGCCGCCGTCGGCTCGCCCACCCTTGGGGTACGGGCCGAGGAGTTGCGCGCCGCGGTGCTGCAGCAGGTGGCGTGGGTGGAAGACGCGGCGGTGTCTGTGTCGCTGGATGGGGTGGTGCACTGCACCGTCACCCTGCGCCAGCCGGCGGCGGTGCTCGCCGACGGCACCCGGCCCCTCCTCATCGACGGCACGGGCCGCATCCTAGGCGAACCCCTCCCCGGGGTCCCCCTCCCCACCCTCCAGCTCGTCGCCTTCGGCGCGTACCCGGAGGAGCGGGCCGCTCTACTGGCAGCGCTGCCCGCCATCGAGGCGGCATGGGGCGGCCCGGTGCGCTCCGTGGAGCGCCTGGGTCCCCGGGATGTGGCCATCTCCTTTGTCGGGACTTCTCTCCAGGTAGTGGCCGACCCCTCGCGCCCCGCCGACCTGGCCGCCGGCCGCGCGGTGCTGGCAGCGTGGGAGCGTCACTTCCCCGCCGCCGTGGGGCGACTGGACGTGCGCGTGCCGGGGCGCGTGGCCGTGCAAGCCGCCCTGGGGGAGGGTGGAGCATGACCGCCACCCCCGTGCTCGGCGCCCTGGACGTGGGGAACCGGCGCGTGCTCGCCCTCATCGCCGAACTGGACGAGCGCCGGGAGTTAGTGATCCGTGGCGTCGGCGTGTCACCGTCCGCGGGCCTGCGTCATGGACAGGTGGTACAGCTCAAACCGGTGGTGGCGGCCATCCGCGCCGCCGTGGAGGAGGCCGAGCTGATGGCCAAGGTGCCGGTGAGCCGGGTGTTGGCGTCGGTGGCCGGCACCTTCATTGTGGGCAAGACCACCCGTACCGCGGTGGTGCTGGGCTCGCGAGAGCGCGAGGTGAGGCGGCGCGATCTCGAAGATCTCGTGGAAGCGGCCCGCCGCCAGCCTTCGCCGCCCGGCCACAGCGTTCTCAACGTCCTCACCCACACCTATTCTTTGGACGATCAAGACGGTCTACTGGACCCCCAAGATATGGTCGGCCGGCACCTGTCCATGGACGCCTATGTGCTCATCTGCCAGGACGGTCCCCTGCGCACCTTGGAAAAGGCAATCAACACCGCTGGCATCGAGGTGGAGGAGTTCCTGTTCTCCCCCGTCGCGGCGGCGCTGGCCACCCTCACCGAAGACGAACGCCGCCTCGGCGCCGTGGTGTTGGACGTGGGTCACGGCTGCACCGGTTTTGCCGCCGTCGCCGGTAACCAGGTGCTGGCTGCGGGCAGTTTCTCCGTGGGCTCAGCGAAGATCAACGACGACCTCATTCACCGCTTCCAAACCACCTGGGAGGGGGCGGAAAAGGCCAAGTGCGAGGTCGCCTCGTGTCTCTATACCGAGGTCGATGAGGAGGAAACCCTGTCCCTACCCTCCATGCACGGGCGCGGAACCCAGGTGGTGTCGCGCCGCGAGCTGTGCAAGGTGGTGTACTTGCGCGCCCACGAGATGGTGGAGTACGTGGCCAACGAGATCTTGCAACAAGTACCTGACGGCACCAGTCTGCGCAGTGTCGTGCTGTGCGGCGGCGGTGCCCACCTGGATGGACTCATTGCCGTCGCCGAGAACGTCTTTGCGGCCCGCGCCCGCCTCGCCGAGCTGGACGGCGTCGCCGACGCCACACACCTGCTCGCCTCATCGGAACTCCCCCCTGCCTCACCGGCGGTGGCGGTGGGCCTGCTGGCCCACGCCCGCCGGGCGGCGCTCCCCGATGCACCCCCCCTGGTCCGCCCGCGACCCACGCGCGCGGGCTGGCTGCAACGTCTCGCTGCACGGTTCTCCCACAGCCAAGGAGGTGGCTCGTGATTACGTTTGATGACCCGGTTGCCGATGCACCTTCCCTCATCACCCTGGCCGAGGACAGCGCCCCCGCCACCATCAAAGTGGTTGGCGTCGGCGGTGGCGGCTGCAACGCCATCAACCGCATGATCGCCGCTGGGGTGAAGGGCGTGGAGTTCATCGCCATCAACACCGACGGGCAGTCCCTACGGGCCTCCAAGGCCGGCACGCGGCTGCAACTCATCACCCCCAACGGCCGCGGCAAGGCGCTGGGGGCCGGTTGCGACCCGGAGGTGGGGCACAGGGCGGCGCTGGACAAAACCGACGATATCTACGAGTGCCTGCAGGGGGCCGACATGGTGTTCATCGCCGCCGGCATGGGCGGCGGCACCGGCACCGGCGCCGCACCGGTGGTGGGCGCCCTAGCCCGTGAGGCCGGCGCACTCACCGTCGCCGTGGTGACCAGACCGTTTACCTTCGAAGGTTCGCGCAAAGCCCGCATCGCCGAAAAGGGGATCGAGGAACTGCGCAAAAGCGTGGACACCCTCATCACCGTCCCCAACTCGCGGCTGCTCCACATGGTGGGCCCCCAGGTAACGATCGAGGAGGCCTTCCACATGGCCGACGAGGTGCTGCGCCACGGCGTCCAGGGGATCTCCGACATCATCAACGAGATCGGCATCATCAACCCGGACTTTGCCGATGTGGAGACGGTGATGCGCGGCGGCGGCATGGCGTTGATGGGCATCGGCGTCGCCTCCGGCGAACATCGCGCCGTCGAGGCGGCGCAGCAGGCGTTCACCTCGCCGCTGCTCGAGGAGACGTCCCTGGAAGGGGCGCAGCGGGTGCTCCTCAACTTCGTCGGCGGACCCGACTCCACCCTCGCCGAGATTAACGACGCCGCCGAACTCATCGCCCAGCGCTGCGCACCCGACTGCCTGTTCATCTTCGGCTACGGGCAGCGGCCGGAGATGGAGGGACGCATCCAGGTCACCGTCGTCGCCACCGGCTTCGGCGAGACCGCCGTGGAGCGGCCCGCCGCCCGTCCCGCCGAGCGGCCGCACCCTACCCCCCGGGAAACGTCTCATGAACCCAAACGAAACCCCGCGGTGAGTCCCTACTTGCCCGGCGAGCTGCCGCCCGACTACGGCGTCAATGTGGGCAACCTGGCCGAGTTCGACATCCCCACGTACCTGCGCCGGCAGCTCGACTAGGAGGACGCACGGCCATGGCTTGACAGTAACTTCCGAGGTACCACCAGGGGCGGCGCGGCGCCCTTTGAGGCCACCTCCCGTCGCCCGCCGCCCCCTCCTCCTCGACCCGCCCGCCTTCCCGGCGGGCCTTTTTTTCTGGCTGCGTGGCAAAGCTCAGAGGTCTCGGCCGGTCGCCGCCCTCAGCCCCAAGGTCAGCGCCGCGGGGACCGGCACGGTCACCGGCGGGGTGACCGAGCACGGACACTGGAAATGGACGCCGGCGTGGCGCGGGGGCTGGCGGTGCACCCCGCGTGCCGGCATCCGGCAAACCGGACGAGAATTCAGTTTTTCGAACGAATCGGGAGAGAAACCCTTCGACAGCGCTTTACAGAACGGCACATGGATTGCAAAATAGCGCCCCGGAGGGAGCGAAGGTACGTCACAAGGAGGTGGCCAAGAACCCAGAACGCGAAACAAAGAACTGAAAGTCAAGAACATAAACGTTGAACGGAACGATCCCTAGAAGGAGGAAAAGGCATGAGGAGATTCGGAATTCTGTTCGTGGCTTTGGCGCTGGTGGCGCTGCCGGCCCTCGCTCAGATCCCCACAGGCACGGCCAGCGGGCGGGTAGTGGACAACACCAACCAGCCACTGCCAGGCGTCACAGTCACCGCCCGCTCCCCGTTCCTACAGGGCGAGCGCACCACCGTCACCTCGGCGAACGGGGACTTCCTGTTCCCGTTCCTGCCCCCCGGTGACTACACCATCACCTTTGAGCTGGCCGGCTTCCAGACGGTGGAGGCGTCGGTGCGCATCTCCGCCGGTCAGACGCAGCGGGTGGACGCGCAGTTGCCCCTCGCCACCCTGGCCGAGGAGATTGTGGTGACCGGCCGGTACGAGACTATCTCCGCCGCCACTCAAGTAGCCACTACCTTCGAGAAGGACCTCATCGAGAAGCTGCCAGTGGCGCGGACCATCGCCGCCGCGGCGCTCCTCTCCCCCGGCGTCACCAACACCGGCCCGGGCGGCAACATCACCATGCAGGGCGCCCTCTCCTACGAGAACCTGTGGCTAGTCAACGGCGTGGTGGTGAACGAGAACATCCGTGGCCAGGCGCTGCCGCTGTTCATCGAGGACGCCATCCAGGAAACCACGGTGAGCACCGCCGGGATCTCCGCCGAGTATGGTCGCTTCGCCGGTGGCGTCGTCACCGCCCTCACCAAGTCGGGCGGCAACGAGTTCTCCGGTTCCTTCCGCGACAGCCTGACCAACCAGAAGTGGGAGGAGAAGACCCCGCTCACCAACTATGTGCTGAAGGACAAGGTCAACCCCATCTACGAAGCCACCCTGGGCGGCCGCATCCTGCGTGACCGGCTGTGGTTCTTCCTGGCCGGCCGCGAACGCACCACCGAAAGCACCGGCCAGACTTCGCTCACCAACATCCCCTACCCCATCAAGGACGAGGAAACCCGTTACGAGGGCAAGCTGACCTTCGCCCTCACCCCCGAGCACCGCGTCGTGGCGTCGTACATCGAGCGCACCACCGATCAGATCAACAACTCCTTCGGCACCATCATGGACACGGCCAGCCTGTACGACCGCTCCATGCCCGAAAAGCTCATCGCCGCCAACTACTCCGGCGCCTTCTCACCTAACTTTTTCGGTGAGCTGCAGTACTCCAAGCGCGAGTTTTCCTTTGTCAATTCGGGTTCGCGCTTCCGCGACAAAATCTACGGTACCCTGCTGCTGGACTCGGCCACCGGCCGCCGCTTCTGGAGCCCCACCTTCTGCGGCGTATGCACCCCCGAGGAGCGCAACAACGAGAACATCCTCGCCAAGCTGACCTACTTCCTCTCCACCGCCAACCTGGGCTCCCACGACATCGTGGCTGGCTTCGACACCTTCAACGACATCCGCTCCGCCAACAACCACCAGTCCGGCTCCGACTTCCGCATTTACTTGACCAGCGTGATCATCGGCGACAAGGTGTACGCCCGTCTGGTGCCCAACAGCTCGTACCTGATGTGGAACCCCATTTTGAAGCCTACGGCGGGTTCGGACTTCCGCACCAACTCGTTCTTCCTCAACGACCGCTGGCGGCTCAACAACAACTTCTCCTTTAATATTGGGGTTCGCTACGACAAGAACGACGGCTCCGACCAGGAAGGCAAGAAGGTGGTCAAGGACTACAAGATCTCGCCGCGCCTGGGTATCTCCTGGGACCCCAAGGCCAACGGCGATCTGATCATCAACGCCTCCTACGCCACCTACGTGATGGCCATCGCCAACAGCCAGGCCGACGCCTCTTCGGCCGCGGGCAACCCGGCTATTTACACGTGGTGGTACACCGGGCCACCGATCAACGCCGCCTGCAGCGCGGCCAACCCCTCCGCCTGTCTGCCCACCGAGGAAGTGCTGCGGCAGTTCTGGGCGTGGTTTGACTCCATCGGTGGTACCAACAACACCAATTACCGCAGCAACCCGTCGATCCCTGGGGGCAGCGTGCGGATCTCTGATCGCCTCGCCTCCCCCGATGTGACCGAGATTGTGATCGGCGCAACCAAACGTCTGGGTACCCGGGGTCTCGTGCGGGCCGACTTCATCCGCCGGGAATATGGCGATTTCTACGCCGAGAAGATTGACACCACCACCGGCAACGTGCTGCTGCCGAACGGCATTAGCCGCGCCGATCTGGCTTACGTGGTCAACGACGACTCCATCCTCAAGCGCGAGTACACCGGCTTCCAGATCCAGGGCCAGTACCGGCTGGAGCGCTGGCAGCTGGGCGGCAACTACACCTGGTCCAAGGCCAGGGGCAACTGGGACGGCGAGACTGGCCCCAGCGGCCCGGTGCGCTCCGGCGCGCTGTCCTACCCCGAGTACCGCAACCTCGCCTGGTTCTTGAACGACGGTCCGCTGGCCATCGACCAGACGCACCGCGCCCGCGCCTGGGTCACCTGGGACGTGATCGCCAGCCGGCACCACAACGTCAACGTTTCGCTGCTGCACCAGTTCTGGTCCGGCTCACCCTACGGAGCGGTGGCCACCATCTCCTTGATTAACCGCAATGTCACCCCCAATACCCCCTATGTGACCAACACCTTCGGCTACATCAACCCGCCCACCACCACCACCTACTGGTTCCAGGGCCGAGACACCTATAAGACCGACGACATCCACCGTACCGATTTCTCGCTGAACTACTCCTTCAAGTTCGGCCGCTCCTACGAGATCTTCCTCCAACCCGAAGTGCTCAACGTGTTCAACCGAAAAGGGGTGACCAGCGTCGATACCACCATCATCACCCGCGCCACCGCCGGAGGAACGGCCTTGAAGACCTTCAATCCCTTCACCGAAACCCCCAAGGAAGGGGAGCACTGGCAGAAGGGGCCCAACTTCGGCAAGCCCACCACCCCCGGCTCCTACCAGGCCCCGCGCACCTTCCGGGTGTCGCTCGGGTTCCGGTTCTAACTCGCCTCAACCTGCAAACCAACGCCCCGGCCTCGGCCGGGGCGTACTTTTTTCTCCCTTGGGCTACCTCGAGGGCGCTCGAAACCGCCCTCCCTTTTCCCCCCAGGACGCCACGGCCAACCCTCGGCTCAAAGGTCGAGCCAGCCCGTGGCGGTGCGCAGCTCCACTCCTGGCCGCGAGGTACGCACCTGGATGCGGCGAAAGCTGCCGTCGTGACGCCGCTGGCTGGGGTAGTAGCCGACGACGTACTGCTCTTTCAGCTCTCGTAGCAGGTTGGCAAGCCCCCCGCCAAGGGCCTCGGTGGAAGATGCCGGAATGACCCGACCGCCTGAGCTGGTCACCGCCTCTTCCAGCAGCCGCCGCTCCTCTTGGTGCTGCGCCGCCGTCCGCCAGGGGGAGCGGACGCTCACCCCGTCCCGCGCCCGCCCTGCCTCCAGGTTGAGCCAGTACACCTGCGCCCGGGAACGGCGCACCGCCGGCAGCACCTGGCCCATGCTCAGCACCGAGTGGGAGTCGACGCCGTCGGAGAGCAGCACCACCACGCGCCGACCCTGGCGGGTTTCCAATTGTGCCAGTGCCAACCGGAGGGCATCGTTTAGCGCCGTGCCACCGCCCGCGCCGGCACCCTCCAGGCCCGCCAGCAGCACCTCCGGGAAGGTCGAGAAGGGCGTCGCAGTGCGGACGGAATCGGCGAAAACGACCACCCTCGCCTCGTCCAAGGGGCGCATGCCGGCGGAGAAGGTCCGCACCCCGGCCCGCGCCGCGGCCAGCTTCTCTCCCCCCATGGACAGGCTGGCATCCACCAGCACCACCGCAGTGAAGGGCACCGCGCCGCAAGAGAAAGTCACGATCCCCTGACGCCGGCCGTCTTCCCACAGCTCCACCTCCGCCGGGGTGAGGTCCAGCACCGGTTCACCGCGGCTGGTGGCGGTGAAGTAGACCTGCTGCAGGGTCACCTCGACCTCTTCGTGTACGGCTATGCGTCCCGTGCGAACCGAAGCCTCTAGACGACCTCCGCCGGCGGTGCGCGCCACCACTTCGATAAGGTGCTCCATGTTGTCCTGCCCTAGATCCACCCACAAAGTCCACGGCGGCGACCCCAGTTCGCCGGCAGTACGCCCATTCACGTACACCTCCAGGCGCCGCACCGGCAGGTCGCCCACGTCCACCTGCACCGGCACAAGGCCATGCACCACGGCGCCGGGCTGGGGCGAGAGGATGCGCAGCTCCGCGCCCCCCTCCACCGCCAAGCACAGCGTCAGGGTCCACAGCATCGGGCGGGTCAACGTTCCTCCTGGCGCCGCTCCAACCCCGCCGCGAGTCGCGGCAGCGCCCCCTGAGCCGCCTCCCGCAGCTGCCGGCGGGCGCTGCCGTCCCCCCCCGCCCGGCGCGTGTAGCGCAGCCGCGGTGTTGCTTCCCCACGGCCGGGCGTGGCCGCGAGCTCATTGAACAGCGGGGTGGCCCCCGCGACGTCGCCGCTGCTCTCGAGGGCGTACGCCAGCAACAGGCGCAGGGAGGGCTCCTGGGGCAACCGGTTCACCGCCCCCTGCAACACCGCCACGGCCTCCCTCGCGCGGCCGGCGGCCAGCTCCATGCGAGCCAGCTCCTCCCACGCCACCACCTTAGTCCATTCCGGCTCGCCCACTTCGGCGCACCGCTGCAATGCGGCGCGGGCCCGGCGCTCCTCGCCCAGGCGCTGAAGGTTCACTCCCAACCGCAGCAACGCCTCGCCGCCCGCGTCGGGCCGTGGCTCCGGCCCGCCGAGGATGTCCACCACCTCTCGGTATTCCCCCAGCCATTCGGCCACCGCCGCGGCGCCGAGCCTCGCCTGCTGGAGCCTTGGCGCCAGGGCCAACGCCCTGCGAAAGTAACCCATCGCGGCTTGCCACGACGCGCGTTGAGCGTGGGCCTCGCCCAGGCTGGCTAGAGCCAGACCGGCGGGGATGCGCACCGACTCCAGGCAACGCCCCCGGTGGCACAGGCTGGCAAGGGACAGCACGTGGTCGGCCGCCGCGGAGGCGTGTAGGGGATCCCAAGCGTCGACGAAACTGTGGAAAGCCTCCAAGTGCAGCCACAGCAGGGGCGGGAGCTGCCACCCCCCCTCCTCGGCCAGCTCAGCGGCCACCGCCAGGATGGCGCGGGCAAAGTGCTCCCGCCGCGCCGCCGTACCGTCGCCCAGCGCCCGCCGTTGCAGCGCCACCGCGGCCCACATCGCCCGAGAAAAGTCATGGTCAGCAAGAAGTTGCAGCACACCCAGATATTCGGAGCGCACCTCGGCTGCTGGCAGGGGCACCCCCGCCGGCGCCGCCGCCGGGGTGCTGGTGTCCTCCGCCGGCAACGGGCCGAGCCACGTCGGCGGTCCATCCGCCCGGCCCACACTGACCGGCAGGCGGATGACCACATCGTCTTGGGCCGTGGAGATCATCACCTCCAACTGGGCAGGACCTTGGGCGGCGCTATCCGGGACCACCCACTCCAGGATTCGGGGTTGGCCCGGGGCGCCACCTGTCCGCGCCTGGTTCATCGGCGTCGCCTCTGCCTCCCCCTCTGGCACCACCAGCCGCCCCCGCACCCCAAAGCTGTCCTTCTCATCATCGGGGGGGTACAGCGCCAGGGCGACTGTGGCGCCCGGGCGCAGGAGCGGTCGCGCCGCGGGCGAGGAGGCGGGCCGCTCATCTCCCCCCACCTCCAGCCATAGGCTCGAGGAAGCCTCAACCTGGGCGATCCACCCCTGGCCGGCCAGCGGCGCCTGCGCCTCGCCCAGAAAAAAGGTGTCCTCCCCCACGTTGCGCACTAGTACCCGAAGGGTGTGGGAACCGCACGGCACCAAGAGGCGACGATGGACGCGCACGCCGTGGCGGCCAACACTCTCGCCCACGGCCTGCAGATCCAAGGGGAGCAGCACGCGGTCGAAGGCGGTCACCTGGCCCGCCGCCAGGGCGTAGATCGACAGCTCTACCTCGACGCGACTGTGGCGCTGCTCACCCACCAGCGACTGGCCATCCACTTCGACCCACGCGTTGAGCTGGCACCCCCCTTCATCGGCCGGGATCACGGGGCTGGCGGTCACCGCAGCGCGTAGTGGCCCCCCCTGCTGGCCGGACAGGAGCAAGGCGGCGGAGCGCACATCCACGCCGCGCAGCGCCTGGGGCACCACCTCGGCCTGCGCCGCCATCGCCCACACCAGCAACGCGAGGCCGGCGCTGCACTGCAGCACTACTGGGGGACCTCCAGGGTCGCAGCCCTTCCCACCGTTAGGGTGGCAGTCTCCACGGCCACCGTGCCGGCCAGCTCGTCGCGCACGGTCAGGGCTGCCCGCCACTGGCCAGCACCCAAAACCAGATCGAAGGTAAAGGCCACCTGCTGGCCCAACGCCGTCAGCAGCGCCTGGTTGGGCACACGGATGGGAAAAGGCTGCTCCATGACCTGAGAGGTACGGCCCCCAGGGCTTTGCAGGGCCAAGTAGAGGGACAGCCGCCCTTCGTGGACCGTCTCCACCGGCAGAAGCGTGATGTTGGCCATGGGCATGCGCATGACCAGGAGCACGTGGTGCCCTCCCCCCTCCCGTGGCCGCTCCGACTCCTTCACCAGCTCCACCCCCAGCCGGTTGTTGCGCCGCTGATAGAGCAGACCCGCCAAGGTCAGCTCCTTCATGCGTTCGCCTAGCGACTGCACGGTGAACGCTGGCCGGTGGCGCACCTTGACGCCCGCCCGACGGACAGCCACCTCCACCCGCCGCTCCCGCCCGTCGGCGAAGGGTGCCGCATCGAAACCCAAGGAGTAGTACGCCTCCAAGCGCTCGCCCAGGCGCTGGATGCTGCCGAAGCGCTCCCCCAGGCCCAACGTTTCACCCCCGGTTTTGCTGGAAATCTCCTGCATGGAGATCTGCTGGTCCACCCGCCCAACCACCAGAGGGAGAGGCCCTGAAGAGGTGGTCCCGCGCTCGGAGCTAATCATGGTGAGGTTCCCTCGGTCGCCGGCGTCTAGGGTGAAAATACTCACTAGACTGGCGTTGGCTCGGCTCACCAGGGACTTAATCTCCTCCCTCAGGCCGTAGCGATTGGCCTCCAGGCCGGTGGACATGCCCTCCTGACGGGCCAGGGTGGGGTAGCGCTCCTCCCACATGCGGAAGAGCCCGTCGGCCGGGTACGCGTGGATCCCCTCCCCCACGTACACCAACACCTTGGCCCCTTGGATCCCGGCCAGGGAGCCCACAAACTGTTCCATGGCCTGTAGACGCTCACGGGTTTGTTCCCGCAGCCCCTGGGCGTAACCGCGGATACGGGGGAGCAACGTGCGCGCGTCTTCCAGATCCACCTCGGAACGCACCACGGCGGACCCGGCTGGCATGATGACGGTCCGTTCCATGGTGCGGATGATCACGTCCCGTTCCGCCTCCAACTGCCGCACCGAGCCCCCCGGCTCCTCGAGGGTGGTGAGCAGGTGGGGAAGGGCGCGGGGATCGTCCTGAAAGCGATGTCGCACCTGCACGCGGGGGCCGTGGGTCACCAGCATGAGGCGGTTGCCCCGCGCCGCCTGGTCGCGCAGGAACACCGCCAGCTCCTCCAGCAGCGGGCGCCGGGCAAAGGGACGAATACTCTCGTCGTCCAGGTAGATCACCACGTGGGACGGGGGCACCGCGACTGCTTCCGCGGATTCCGCCTCCACCGCCACTGCGGCGCCGCCCGCCGGGGCCGTCACCCCGCCCGCCACCTCGCCCGCCGCCCGGCGCCGGGCCGCCATATCGAGAAAGTTCGAAATCTCTACCGGCCTGCCGTCGACGCGAAGCTCGAAGTCGGCGCGGGTCAGACCCTCAACCGGCGCCCCCTGGCGGTCGGTGACCCACACCTCCAAGTTCACCACCACCACGTCCATCACGTCCGCCAGCCGCGGACCAGGCTGCCCGGGGGGCTGGGCAGCCACACTCAGCGGCGTCACGGCGGCCACGAGCACCGCCCAATTCCTCATCGCTAACCCTCGTCTCGTTGTTCTCATGCGCTCCCCTTGCCTCGGCAGCCGGACTCTCTGTTTCTTAAAGCACCACTGGGGGGTAGGCTATTTCTTGAAGAGGGCGTCGAAGGCGGCGCGGGGGTCGCGGCCGCCAGCCGGCGTCTCGGCCGCGAACTCCTGCACGGTGCGGGGGGTAAACTCGGGGCAGGCGTTGTTGCGCACCTTGTTCACGATGCGCTCGGCCACTGGCTTGCGACACTCCTTCGGGGCGCCGGTGTCGAAGTGCAAGCAGTTGGCGCAGCAGCGCAGATCTGCGCCGCAGGTGCGGCAACTTGCCCCCACCGCCAGTGCGCCGACAAGCGGCACCTTCGCGCCGCAGGCGCGACAGCGGAACACCGTCGCGGTCGGCGCGCCCAAACCACGGCCGCGCGGCCCCTGTGGGCGCTCCGGCGGGCGCTCACGGGGGCGCTCCCGCCGGCTCTCCCGGCCCTCGAAGGAACCGCCGTCCTGGTACCCCCTGTGACGGTACTTGCGCTCGGACATGCTCTCTCCTGGGGACTCCCCCTTGGGCGCCGCGGCGCCCACCTGTCCACCCCCAGCGCCGCGATGCCGACGTCCCCACCCCGCCGGGTTGGCACGCCGGGCGGCGGCGCCCCGGGGTATCGCCGTCTTACCCCTTGACCTCGTCCAGGAGCTTTAAAAACTCCTGGAACGGCAGGGCCTGCCAACTCTCCGCGGTCACCGCGCCGCGCGCCCGCGAGATCAGGGACACCTTGTGCGCCGTCTCCACGTCGGGCGCCTCGTAAATGTCCATGAAGTCGTAGGGCCCGAGGATGGCGTAGTGGGCCACAAACTTCACCTGCGGGCAAGCTTTCTTCACCTGCTTCAACCACTCCTTGCCCATGGCCGCCCGCCCCGCCGCGTCGTGGGCCGCCTCGGGTGCCAACCGGGTCATCAGCACGAACGTGGGCATGGCTCACCTCCCTACGTCTGCTTCGCCCAGTGTAACCCACGGAGCACACCGGTAGCACGGATCCACAGCGAGACGCGGCCGCACCCAGCTGAACACTGGCGTTTGGCTTACCAGCTGGGCGAGCAGGGAAAAGCTCGCCCCCCTCCCCGCACCCCCCAACCCCACCCGCTGCCGCCACAGCGCCATAACAGCATCACGGGGGTGCACCGGGATCACGCGCCGCTGAGCGTCCTCCCCCACGCGGGGTAGTACTACGGCCGCCAGCTCCACCTCCCGCGCCGTCGGCGGCGCTAGCACCGTTGTCCAACCGCCGCGAGGAAATCCCACCAACCGGGGGCGGCCGGCGGGGCGTGGCTGCACCCACACCAAATCGTCGGCCAACACCGGCCACCCCATGGCCGCGGCCGCCTGATAGATGGTCGTCTTGCCCACCCCGCTCGGCCCCGGCAACAGCAGCCCCCCGCCCCGCCAACCCACACCGGCTGCGTGCAGCAACAGCCACCCGCGGGCCAAGGCCAGCTCCCCGAGCACCGCCGGCACTACCCGCCACACCAGCTCGGCCTCCTGCCGCGGCGAGAGGGAGCCCACCCGCACCTCGGCGCTCTCCGGCCCCACCACCACCGAGACGGCTCCAGCCAGGCCTGACACTGCACCCCGTGGCGCCCACACCCAGCCGCCGGGGTCGACGGGGGGAAATTCGCCGCGCCATGGCCGATAGCGCAGGACCACCGGCGGGGAACGATCGCACCCCTCGCGCGGTGCCCAGCTCAGCACCGGTGCCAGGAACACTTGTAACACCTCAGGCCAACCCTGGAAGTGGAACGTCGGGCCGGCTGCGGCGAGCGGCCAGGTCAGCGCCGGATCTACCCTCACCGGCCATCCTCCAAATCGGCCGCTCCTGGAAAGTGTCCATGACGTGAACACAAATCCGGACTCGATCTTGACACCCGCCCCATCGCTCGGTATTTTGACACATGGGCGCTTCGCCCGGAGGGAGGCCCGGCCATGGCACGCAATGCGCTCTGTGGTATTGCACTTCTCTCCCTGGCGGGGGTAACCGCAGCGGCTCCCCCTCTGCAGCTGGTGCCGTTGCCCCCGGAAGCCTTGATTCTCGCGCCCGAACCCCCGGACCCGGGAAACCGCCGTACCCTCCTGGAGGAGCTGGCGCAGCGGGCCGGCGAAGGGCCCGCGTGGCGGGAGTGGGCGGCCCAGCACGGCCTGCTGGTGGAAGGGGACGCGGTGTTACTAGAGCTGCGCTTCGCCGCCCCCCTCACGGGAGCCCTGGAAGTACCCCTGGAAAAGCTGGGGGTGCGCCTGCACGGCCAATCGGTCCCCACCCTCATGGAAGCCTGGGTGCCGGCCGCTGCGGTTACCAAGGTCCAGGAGATCCCGGGGCTGCTGGCCGTGCACCCCGCCCGCCTGGCCCGCCCGCTGGGACCGGCGTGGCCCCTGGCCGGCAACGTGCAATCGGAAGGGGTGACCCAGTCTGGGCTCGACCCCTACCACGCCCTGGGGGCCGACGGCACGGGCACCATCGTGGCGGTCATCGACGCCGGTTTTCAAAACTGGCAGGCCTTGCAGACCAGCGGCGACTGGCCACCCCCCAGCCGTCTGCGGCGCTTCCAGGTGTCCGGCAGCACCGTGACCAACTGCGACGTGGGGAGCTGCCCCACCTTCGAGGCCTCCCGGCACGGCGCGGCCACCGTGGAGATTGCCTACGATAGCGCTCCCGGGGCCACGTTTTTAGTCTACAAAACCCAGACCGTCGGCGAGTGGTACCAAGCGCTGCTGCACGCCTCTGACGCCGCTCTCAACGGCGTGGGGGTGGCGGACGTGATCTCAGCGTCCCTGGGCGCCCCCCTGGACGGCATCGGTGACGGCAGCTCCTGTCCTCCCATTTGGCCCGCCCCGTGCGGGACGATCGCCGAAGCCGCCACCACCGCCCGCTCCCGGGGCTCGTTGGTCATCAACGCTGCCGGCAACGCCCGCATTGAGCACTGGGGAGGGTTGTACGCTCCCTCCTCCGGCAACGCCAACATCCACACCTGGAGTGGCCCAAACACGCAGGTGAACTACCTCGGCAACGGCAGCGGCAGCGCTTGGTGCATCCCCAACGGTTGGCTGCTCACCGCCGAGCTGTTCTGGGACAACTGGACCGCGCCCGTGAACCACGACTACGACCTGGAGTTGTACAAGTGGGTTTCGACGGGTGGCGGATCCTGGTCCCTGCGGGCATTCTCCAGAAACTCGCAAAACGGCGGCTCAGGGCAGACCCCCCAGGAGTACATCGCTTGGACCACCTCAGGGGCGGCAAGCCCCGGGTGTCCTCCCAATACCGGAGTCTATGGCTACGTGGTTCGCCGCTACAGCGCCCCCACCCACCGTAACCTGCAGTTTTTCGGCCCCTACGACGTGAACTTCCGCGTCCACGCCCGCAGCATGGGCTTCCCCGCCGACTCCCCGGCGGTGGTGGCGGTGGGGGCACTCCAGGTGGCCAACCCCGCCACCCAGGAGTACTACAGCAGCGAGGGGCCGCAACTGGCCCCGGGTGGCGGTCTCGGGGCTCCCACCCACCCCAAGATCGACCTCATGAGCTTCGCCCGGGTTTCTACTGGGAGCTATGGCGCGGGCGGATTTGCGGGCACCTCGGCCGCCACCCCCCACGCCGCCGGCGTGGCCGCCGTGCTCACCCAGCTGCGCAACGAAAAACCGGTGGAACGGGGCAGCCAGCCCCAGGGGGTGCAGCGCGCCTTGGAGCTGGCGGCCCTTGACGGCGACAACGACTTGGGGGCAGCGGGGCACGACACGGTGTTTGGATACGGCCGGCTGCGGCTGCGGGAGTGTTCGGTGGCGGCGGGCATCCAGGCGGGCTGGAACCTCATCGCCCTGCCCTGCGACCGGCGCGCCCAGAACACGCCGGCGGGGGTGTTTGGCAACTCGCTGGGCACCTTCAACACCGACTGGGCGTTGTGGCGGTACAACGCAGCAACGGGAGCCTACCAGCGCATCATGGGAGCCAACGACCCGTTGCCGCTGGGCGAGGGGTACTGGCTGTACCGGTTCACCACCCCTGGGGCGTTCAACTACTCAGGGCTGGTGGCCGACCGCTCCGAGGCTTACCCGCGCAGCGTCACCGGCGCTCCCGGCCTCGGCCGGCCGCACATGGTGGGAGCGCCCAGAAACTTTGCCATCCCCTGGAACCAGGTGCGTTTTTACTACGGTGGCAGCGAGAAGAGCTTCAGCCAAGCGCACGCCGATGGCGTCATCCGCAACCACATGTGGAAGTGGAACCGCACCACCCAGCAGTACGACGTGTTCGACGGCCTGCTGGGAGAGGGGGTCATCAACCCAGGTGAGGGGTTCTGGATCCGGGCGCTGCAGGACGTGGAGGTGCGCTTGCCCGCCCAGGTGAGCGGCGGCGGTGGTGCGCCGGAGCGGCGCCTCACCGTGGGGTGGCAGGGGACGGTGCGAGTCGCCGGTACGGCGGGAGGGCAGGCGCACATCCAGTTTGGCCACCGCCTGGGAGCGCGGGACGAGTTCGATGCCCACGACGCCGAACAGCTTCCTAGCCCCGCCAGTGCCTCGCTGCACCTCGTCGTTCCCCATCCGGAGTGGAAGGAGTACGCCGGGGACTACCTGCGGGATATCCGCGCCCCCAAGAAAGAAAAAAGATGAGTGGGTTTTGCGCCTGACCACCAGCTCCGCCCAAACCGTCAAGCTCACCTGGGAGATGCCCGCCTGGGTGGTGGCCGACAGCGCCCTGGTGGACGAAGCCACTGGCCAAGTGATCCCTTTGCGCCTCCACCCCCATGGGATCTCCCTGGACCTTTCGGCCGGCCCGCGGGTCCTGCGCTGGCGGTTGGGAAGCGATAACACCTCGGTGGCGCCGCCGCGGAGGTCGCCATGAAGAGCCCTATGGAGCCCACCGTGTCGACCCAACCCCCGACGCAGCGGTACGAGCCGCCCCAGCTTGTGGTCCTCGGGCGGTTGGAAGAACTCACCCTGCAGTTCCCCTCTCCCCCGCCGCCCCCCAACGCCCCGCCGGGCTACCCCTGGCCCCCCCAGTGAACCTTCCCCCGCCTCTGTAGAATGGCGGGCGAGGGGAGGCACCGGAGTGGACGAGGAACAAGGCGCCTGGGAGCGTCCCTTTGCCGGACAACTGCGGGCCGCCGACATCGGGCGGCGGGTGGAACTCTACGGCTGGGTGCGGCGGCAGCGGGATTTGGGCGGCATCATCTTCGTGGATCTGCGTGACCGCGAAGGGTGGGTGCAGGTGTTGTTCCCCGAGGACCCCTTGAAAGCCCAGGCGGCTGCCCTGCGGGCCGAGGATGTGGTTCGCGTGGTGGGCACGGTGCAGGCCAGGCCGCCGCAGATGGTCAACCCCGACCTGGCCACCGGTCAGATCGAGGTGCTGGCCGAGGAACTGGAGGTGCTCACCCGCGCCGAGGTGCCACCCTTCGTGGTGGAGGACCAGGTGGCAGCCTCCGAGGAGTTGCGCCTGCGCTACCGCTACCTGGACCTGCGCCGGCCCGCCATGATGCGCGCCCTGCTGCTGCGCGATGAGGTGACCTTCGAGGCGCGCCGCTACTTCCACGAGCTGGGGTTCGTAGAGGTGGAGACCCCCATCCTCACCCGCTCCACCCCGGAGGGAGCGCGGGACTACCTGGTACCCTCCCGCCTCGCCCGCGGCGAGTTTTATGCCCTGCCCCAGTCGCCGCAGCTGTTCAAACAGTTACTGCAGGTGGCTGGCCTCGGGCGCTACGTGCAGATCGCCCGCTGCTTCCGCGACGAGGACCTGCGCGCCGACCGCCAGCCCGAGTTCACCCAGATCGACGTGGAGGCCTCTTTCATTACTGAGGAGGACATCTACACCCTCATCGAGGGGCTGTTTGCGCGGCTTTTTCCGCTGGTGGGCATCACCCCTCCCCAGCGCTTCCCCCGCCTTACCTACGCCGAGGCCATGGAGCGTTTCGGCTCGGACCGCCCGGATCTGCGCTTTGGCCTCGAGCTGGTGGAGCTGGGGGAGGTGGCCCGCGGGAGCAGCTTCGAGGCGCTGCGGGCGGCGGCCGAGGTGGGGCGCGTGAAGGGCCTGTTGGTGCCCGGCGGTGCCACCTTCAGCCGCACGCAACTGGAGGAGTTGTCAGACCTGGTAAAACCCTACGGCGCCCCGGGGGTGGTGTGGTTCCGCCGCACCCCCCAAGGGTACGCCTCGCCGGCCAAGAAGGCGCTGGGCGAGGAGGGCGTCGCCCGCTTTCTCGCCGCCGCCGGGGCCAGAGAGGAGGACCTGCTGGTGGCGGTGGGGGGGCCGCCCAAGGTGGTGTTCGCGGCGCTGGGGGCGCTGCGGGCACAGCTGGGGCGGCGGCTGGGCCTCATCCCCGAGGGGGCCCACGCCTTCGCCTGGATCACCCACTTCCCGCTGCTGGAGTGGGACGACGAAACCCAACGCTACTACGCCTGTCACCACCCCTTCACCTCCCCCCACCCCGCCGACGTGGACCGTCTCGAAAGCGATCCCGGCAGCGTGCGCGCCCGCGCCTACGACGTCATCATGGACGGCTTGGAGCTGGGCGGCGGCTCGATCCGCATCCACGACCCGGCGCTGCAGCGGCGGGTGTTTGCCGCCCTCGGAATTGGCGCCGAGGAAGCACAGACCAAGTTCGGCTTTCTCCTCGAAGCCTTCCGCTACGGCGCCCCCCCCCACGGCGGCATCGCCCTGGGGCTCGACCGCCTGGTGATGCTCATGGCCGGGCGGGAGTCCATCCGCGACGTCATCGCTTTTCCCAAGACCACCGCCGGCAACTGCCTGCTCACCCAAGCGCCCAGCCCTGCCACCCCTGAGCAGCTGCGCGAGCTGCACCTCAAGGTGGAGTAAGCTGTTGCCGGGGAGGCGTTGACGACTGGTGGTGCGAACGGCGGCTGCCCTGGGGTCGGCGGCGTTCCGCCAGGCGGTGCGGCTGGCGGCGCGCCGGGTACTGCGCAGCGCCGCCCTCGTCCGCCTGGCCACGGCGGTGGCGGAAGCGGTGCGCCGGCACCCCCCGGGCCTGGGCTCCTTGCGGGGGGAGCTGGCCACCCTGGCGAGGCTGGTGCGCAACGTGGCCACCCGGCGTTACCGTGCCTTTCCTCGCCGCAGCCTCATCGCCGTGGTCGCAGGGATGCTCTACTTTCTCAACCCCTTGGACCTGGTCATGGACGTCGTCCCGTTGCTGGGCCTGGCCGACGACGTGGTGGTGCTGTCGTGGGTGCTGCACCAGGTGCGCCGTGACCTGAAGGCCTACCGCACCTGGGAGGCGGACTGGGGCAACGCGGTGGACGTCGAAGGGTACGTGGTGGCCGAGCCCTCCCCACCACCGCCGGCGCTGCTCACCATAGGCGGAGAAGCAAGCGAACCAGCACCACGGCCCCAACCGCCGCCGCGGCGGTGAACCCGGCCCGTCGTGGAGCCAGGCCGGCGCCCTCCACCAACCCCCAGGTCAGCAGCCCCGCCCAGGCGAGGTCGAAGAGATCCAGCGAGGAAGTCGCCGCCAGCAGCAGCGGTGGGGCGTCGGGGTCCAACCAGGCCGCCAAGTTGGCCCGCAGCAACGGCTCCCCAGCCGCCCAGCGACCACGTCGCACCGCCAGCCACGCCTCCCGCCCCCCTTCCACCAGGGCCGGGGGCAGAAAGCTATGGACAACCACGGCGAAGTACGCCCTTGGGGAAGTGGCCGTTGCTGAGGGCGGCGCGGTCCTGCCCAGAATGAGCGCCAGCAGCCAGAGGTAGGCAAGGTTGGCCAGGGGCACGGCCACCGCCGCCGAGTTAGCCGCCAGCCGCGAAACCCGGCAGGCGAGGGCCAGCTCGTCGTCCCCAGGGGGGCGACCCAACTTGGCGGTGAGAGCCGCCTCCACCTTGGGGGTGAGGTCCAGTCGCTGCACCACCACCAGCCCTGTGCCCACCCCCACCGCCAGGAGAAACACCAGCGCCAGGCCAAGGCACGGCCTCTCCACCAGCCGCCGAAAGGCGCCGGGGGCTAGCGTGCTCACCCCCCACAGCGCCGCCCACGAGGCGCCCCGGGGGCTGGCGTGCCGCTCAGCGGCGCGGGCCTCAGCCCGGACGGGCGAGCCATCTTTCCCCACTTCCAGCCCCGCGGTCATCCTTCCTGCTCTACCAAGCGCTGCTCACCGAGCCAGAGTAGCGCCAGGCCCCCCACCGCCAGGGCGCCGGTGGCCATCAATCCCACCAGCAGGGCGACCCCACTTCCCCCTGCCGCCCCGCGCCAGATCAGGTAACACGCCACCGCCAACGCGCCTCCTGCCGCCCAATACGCCAACTCCCCCAGCACCCCAACGCCGCGGTCGGGGAAGAGGCGCTTGACCCCTCGATCGGCCAGCACTGCGCCGAGCCCCACGGCCCACGACGCGCTCCCCACCACCGCCGCCGGCAGCAGGGCCAGGGCCGATGCCAGCGCCACCTCGTCCATCAGCAGCTTCCCCCGCAATCCCCACAGCCCCGCCGTCGCCACCAGCGCCCCGGCGGTAGCGACGCCCACGGCCACCACCAGCTTGGTGAGCAGATACTCGCGCGCCCTGCCGGCCAGCGCCACCCAGGTGACCAACGTCCCGTCGCGGCCGACTCCGTGCAGCGAAGCGGCGCCAGCCAATCCCACCGGCACGAAAAACGCCGCGGTCACCGCCACCGCCGCCGCCTTGGCAGCGAACACGTAGCCCACCACGGCAAAGGCCACCACGGTACCCAACAGCTCCCGGGCCAGCCGCGCCGGGTTACGGGCGGTGGCCACCAGTTCGAAGCGCACCAGCGGCCAGCGGATCAGGCGATCCCCTGAGAGCAGCAGCCACCCCACCCCTTCCCGGCGCGGGCGACGGCCCCCCCGCGTTCCGCCGTTCTCCGCCCCGTCGTGGGCGAGCCAACAGCTGGCGGCCACCGCAGCACCCACGGCCACCACGGTGGCGACCGCCATTGCGCCCATCGCCCCGGCGAACCCCGTCGCCGTGGCCACCAGCCGGGGCGGCACCCCCCCCGCCCAGGCGTGCACCCAGCTCCCCAGAGAGGCCAGCGTCGCCACCCACTCCCCCCGCGCCAGAGGCGGCGCCAACGCCAGCACCGCCAGGAAACCGCAGCCACCCACCACGGCCGCCAGCGCCAAGATGAGTTGGGGCCGTCGCGCCCCGGCGGCTCGCGCCAGCCCCGCGCCCGCCAGCACCCCCCCCGCGGTCAGGGCGGTGGCGCAGGCAGCCAAGGTCAGGCACGCCCCGACGCACTGCCATCCACTCCAGCCCAACACCCCCCCCGCCAGGGCAAAGCCTGGGCTCACCAGGGCGGTGAACCAGCCGCCGGCTGCGACAAAACCAGCGAGGAGGCGCGGCGCCAGCCGCCAGAGAGGGGGCAGCACCGGGAGAAACTCCATGGCCCCCGCCGGCTCCAGCTCCAGCAACACAGCCAGGGCAAAGACCGCCGCCACCCACGCCAGCGCCAGCACCAGCAAGAGCTCGAGGCCGGCGGCAGCCGCACCCTCCAGCTCGACCCCTCCCGCGCGCAGGGCAACCCCGGCCCACCAGCCGAGCCACACCAGCACACCCACCACCCCGATGGGCCCGAGGACAGCCCCCCAGCGCAGCTGGCCGACCCCGGGCCGGCGCGCCGAGGCGGGCAGCAAGCGGCGGCGCCAGGCGTCCAGCCCCCAGGCGCGGAGGTGACTCCACCACGGCCAGCTCATCGTCCCTCCACCGCCTCCCGAAACCAACTTTCCAGATCGGCGACGGGCATGGGCGTGCCCGATCGAGGCTGGACTTCCCCCATCACCCGCCCGCGGTGCATGAGCACGACGCGGTCAGCCACCTCCTCGGCCAGCGCCAGCAGATGGGTGGAGAGGACGATCGCCGCGCCCCGGCGGCGGCTTTCCGCAAGAAGCTCCCCCATGGTCACCACCGCCTCGGGGTCCAGCGAGTTGCTCGGTTCGTCGGCCAGCAACAGCTCCGGGTCCACCACCAGGGCCGCCATCAAGCTGAGCTTCTTGCGCATCCCCTGGGAGTAGGTGCGCACGAACAGGTCCGCCTCGGAGGTGAAGCGAAACCGGGGGAGCAGCTCCGCCACCCGCTCTACCACCACCTGGCGCGGGCGCCCGTACAACTCTCCCACGTAGTGAAGCATTTCTCGGCCCGTGAGCAGGTTGAACACCACCGGGGTGTCCGGCACAAAGCCGATGCGCCGGCGCCAGTGGGCGAGCTCCCGTCGCGGCAGGCGCGCGGCGGCCACTCCGTTGACGTAGACCTCACCCCGCTCGGGGCGGAGCAACAACGCCAGCACTTTGAGCAGCGTCGACTTGCCGGCGCCGTTGGGCCCCAGCACGGCGACGATCTCCCCCGGCCGCGCCCGCACTGTCACGTCGTTCAACGCCAGCCCGCGGTCCTGCTCCGGCCCGTACCCGACGGTGACCCCCCGTGCTTCAATCTCTACGCCGCCCACAGTGTCCTCCCGCCGGGCACTTGAACCAATAACGCGGCTCCCGCCCAGCTCTTGTCTAACGCGGCACCCTCGGCGGTGAGACGGCCCAGGTAGGGATCGAGGATCTCCACCTGGGAACGTTCAGCCTTCGTGACCACCACCCAGTGGCAAAGGCGAGCAGCGCCCCTGCCCAGCAGTCGGCGCATTATCCACCCCCATGGGCGCCACCACAGCGAGCGCGGCCGCAGGTAGAGGCGCATATCTAGGGGCACAATGGCCAGCACGCTGCCATTCAACCTCTTCTCCAGGCCCGCCGCGCCGCCCACGGCCTCACCCCAGCTCGCCACCCCGAGACCCGTCAGGGCGCGCTGCAGGTCGAGCATGGAAGTGCCGCTCCAGGCGCGCAGCTCTCCCAGAGCGCGGGGATCGAACTCAGGCCAGAACCGGCGCATGACCATCTCCAAACACGCGGCCCCGCAAGCGGTGGCATGGCTTTGAAACACGATCCCCTCGTCCCCCTTATGGGTAAGCCCGACCGCAGCGGCGAGCCGCCGCCGCAAGACTTCACCCCGCCGGCCAAGGCGAAAGGCGGTCCACACGGCGGCTACAGGGGCGAGCAGGTACGCGACCAAGCCCAGCAGGGCGACTGCGAGGAAACGCATTCTACCGTTTCCCGATGGGAACCTCGCGGAGGCTTGCCACGAACTGAAGTGGGCAGAGAATCGAAAAGCCTGAATTTGCGTCCAGCTCCACGATCACTGCCGGTTTGCCCCGCGGGGTGGGAGCGTAGCCGGTCACCACCCCCGCGTACGCAAGCCCGTTCTTGCAGTTGAGAATCACGCGACACCCGACCCGTGGCGATTCGTCTACCATGCCGGTGCTTCTCCGAGTTCCAGCAACCGCAGATTCACCAGATACGCGAGTACCGCACGCGTTTCGGCGGGATCTGCTCCTCCTTCGGCGAGAAGAGCACACATCTCACCTACGTTGATACCGCGCCGAGCGCTGGCCATCTCCCAGACACGTCGCGCCAGGCCCGTCAGGAGCACCTCCGAGCCTGTCCCAGGCTGGCAGACGCAAACGCAATTGGCCTCCGGTCGAAAGGTGTGCGTCGCGAGCATCACAACCTGATCGTCGCCCATGGTCCCTCGCAGCCCTCCCAAATCTAACAGCCACTTGGCACCGCGAAGCCGCGAGCTCCCTCGGTCGATGCCTCCCTGCTCGTCGGCGAAGAAAACCCAGCCGCGCGCACATCGGTCACATGCCCGAGGCAACTATGATACCGGCGCTTGAGCAGGTCGCAGGCCGGGTCCCGGTGCTGCAGGCCCCCGCTCGCCCGGCAACCGCCGCCGCAGAAATAGCGATACAGGCAGTTCCTGCACTCCTCATCGCGCTCCACGTCAAAGAGTCCTTGCATCGCCTCGCGCATGCGCCCGTAAACGCTGGGCAATGATTCCTCAGCCACACTTCCCCAGCTGAATTCCCCCCGGCATAGTGCCGCGCACGGGTAGCAATTGCCGTCGGGGCCGATGCATACGGTCAGGACGCCGGCAGCGCAGCGGTGTCGCTTGATGGGGGAGAAGAGCTGGCTGCCCGGATCGAAGCTGATATCGATGTTCACCGCTCGCCGGCCGGTCAGCCCCGCAGCCAGCTCCTGGTCACGGTACGCGTGGAGCAGCAACTGGTCGTACGCCTCCAGAGCGCGCGCGAACCACGCCGCGCTAGCGATTCCACCGTTGCCCTCGTACTCCGCCGCTCGCCGGCCAGGCACCTTGGGCCGGTTCAAGTGGAGGTAGTCAGCGCCCACGGCCAGTGCCAGCCGATACAACCCTGTGAGCTGATCAAGATTGCTTGGCAAATGGGTGAAAGAAATGCCAACCGCGCCGCCATAGCCCTGCCGACGAACCGAGCCTAACAGCTCCACAGCCCGCCGAAACGCCCCTCTTCCTCGCACCCGGTCGTGAACCTCTTCCTGCGCACCGTCCAGGGAAACCTGGAGATCATCAACGCAGGAAAGAACGTGATCAGCCAGCACGTCGTCGCGCCAGCTGCCGTTGGTCACAAGTTTGATCCGCAAGCTTCCCTGGCGTCTGGCGTGCTGTGCGATGCGCGGCAGATCCGGGTGGAGGGTGGGCTCGCCGCCAGCCAGCACCAGGTGGCGGACGCCCATTTCTGCGGCCTCCTCAATCACCCGCAGGACAAGTTCTGCTGGGGCGTGGGTGCCACTCGGCCCTATGGAAGGGACGTAACAGAACCGGCACGAGAGATTACATCGGTCCGTGAGGTTGTACCAGACTTCTTGCAGGCCCAGCGAATCCATCGTCGTTACCGTGAAGTCCCGGTCGTACCCCGGCCCACACTCGGCGACGCCGACCTTGATAAGCTCTTCGACCAGACGCCGCACCCCTGCTGCCACTCGCTCCCCTGGCAGCTGGTAGTGTCTCGCCACATCCTCAATCAGCGCCGCCAGCGGCCGCGGCCGGCGTTGCAGCGACTCGATGATGAATTGGCCAGTAGCACTGGTCTTTACCCAGGTCATTCCCCCAGGTATGACAACCACGCTGGAACCGTGCTCGTAAGAGAGGATTTCAAAGTCCACATCTGAACAGATCGAAACCGTCTCACCTTCACTACGTCGCATGACTTTCTCCCGTCCCTCTAAACTTCTTTACCCTCGCGATGAAGTCGTCGAGTTGCGCGCGAAAGCCGCTGTGATCTATGCCGGATAAGGCCAGCGGCTCGCCTCGTGCTGCGCCCGCCTCCAGGTAGTACTGAGCGCGACGAGGATCATCGACGGAGAATCCGTTGGTCTCGAAGACCGGAGTGTTGAGATCGTAATGCGTCCAGTCCGTGGTGACAAACCGAACCCCCAACTCCGCCGCACGTCGCTGCAGGGCTGTGCCCGGCAACGGAGTGCAAATTCCCACGACTGACACGCCGATGTCGTTCTCCTGAATTGCTCGCGCAAGAAGAAGTGTCTTCTCAATGGTTGCCAGCGTATCACAATGATGACCAATGATAAATGAGCACTCTGGACGAATACCATGAGCACACATGGCAATGATGCCGTCTAACACTCTTGAAATTGTAATACGTTTTCCTATGCCAGCAAGGACAGCATCGTCTCCACTTTCGACGCCAATATGAATAGATTTGCAACCAGCACTGCGCAGCATTTTTAACATACGTGAATGAAGAGTGTCGGCGCGACTCTTGCATGTCCATGGTACACGAATCGCGAGTTCATCGAGATATTTACAAAATCGTTCGAGTCGTCGAAAATCAACCAAGAACGTGTCATCCATGATTCCCATGCCATCGAAGTTGGCGTGGGTGAATTCGTTCCACACCAGCGCAGCAAGGTACTCGGCCGAGTGCATCCGGTATGCCCCTCCCGCCATCGCGCGCGAGGCGCAAAACACGCACCTGCCTGGACATCCCCGACTGGTGAGTAAAACCAGGACCCTCTCGCCGGTGACCGTCCGTGGCGGCGGGAGTAACGCAAACGGGGGAAAAGGCAGGCAGTCGAGGTGGCGGACCAGCGGGCGCTCGGGCGTGTGCACAATGGTGCCGTCCTCAGCTCGGAACGCGATGCCGGCGATGTCGCGCAAAGGGACTGCGTCGGCGTCGCGGCAGTGCTCCAACAACTCCACCAGTGCTCCCTCCCCTTCGTTGCGCACCACCACCCGAACCTCAGGCACCCCGGCGAGGATCTCCTCCGCACAGAAAGTTGCGTGGGGCCCGCCCACCACAAGACAGGCAGATGGCCAGACCTCACGCACCGCGGCGGCGATCTTGGCTACCGCTGCCGCAGTCTCGGTATAGGTCGTGATCCCCACGAGGACCGGTGCGCGCGCGAGCTTCTCCAGCCGGGCTACAAACGACGCGCGGGAGGAAAAAGATTCGCGAAAGAAATCGATGATTTCGACCGCGTACCCGTGCATCAGGGCCTGGCCGGCGAGCGCCAGCAACCCGAGCGGAGGATACGGGTAGCGCTCGCGGATATTCTGGTCCGTGCTGCTGTTCCGCAGTGGCGCAGGATTGATCAGCACCACCAACGAGCACCGCCGCGACTGAGGTTGTCCTTTTCTTCCGTCTACTGCCGACCCGCTTCTCACTCGCTGTTCTCCCGCAGACCCGCGCACACACGCCAACACCGGGGACCCACGGCGGGCCCCCGGTTGCGTCGGAACCCCTTGAGGCGCGTTGACCCCGGTCAGTCGATGACCGTTACCACCGCCGTGCCGACCGTGACCACCGTATACTTGCCCAAACCAGCACCGCAGGTGATGATAATGACCGCTGGCAGGCCGCCCCCAACGTGCCGCGACATCTCCTCTGGAGAGAGCGTGTGAGGGGTGATGGGAGAGGGGTCGATAAAGACGTCTCGTCGAGCCAACATGGCGTGTCCTCCTTGACGCGTTTTAATAGGTGCGCCCCCCGTCCCATCACAAGGGGGCACGAAATCGGCTGGGCAACCCTCTCAACGGAGTCAACCTACGAGACAAGGTACCAGTCTTTGCTTTGTGACTTTCGTGCCTGCCTCGACATTCTCGCCGTCAAGCAGCCGAGCGCGGTCTGCCGCTTCGAGGCGGCAACCCGCCTATGCGCCGTCCACTGCGTCCGTGTCATCGTACCCGTTGCGCCTGCCCCACGTGCCACCGAAGTCGTGAACCAAGCCTGGGAGGTTGGCCGCCGACCGAACTCTTTCGTGCTCGGCTGGGTGACGGCGTGGGGTTGGATCCACATAGATATCCGGAAGGATGGAAGTCATTGTCGTAACCCGTCACGCCTGGGTGACGGCGTGGGGTTGGATCCACATAGATATCCGGGCGCCTAGGAATAATCCCCTCGCTACCCTGCTCTCCTGCCGCTCCCGCCGGACGCGCTGCCAGCGCAGAGATGTTGATCTCCACCAACCGCTGGCCCTGGGGCCACTGGCCTAACGGAACGCCGCCCTCGGACATCTCCAGGCGCGGTTCGATGGCGATAGCAGCGGGCGGCGCCCAGTCCTTCAACAGGTGGCGCAAGCGCGCCACGCGCCTGGCGAAGAGTGAGTCGCAGGCAAGCTTAAGCTCGGCGCGAGCCAGCGCTCGGCTCGCTCCAGAGGGAGTCAAACCGACGGCACCTGCCAGCCGAGCCAGGGGCAAGCGTGCCGACAACACCCCAACCAGGAGCAGAATCTCGCGCGCCGTGGTAACCGGTCCCCGCCGTCTGCTGGTGAGTGGCTCGTTCGCAAGGCCAAGTACGGCATAAGCCCACCGCGCGTAAGCCACGGCCCTGTCAACGCCTGCCGCAGCCAAGAGAGAATCATCTTCTCCCATGGGACCCGTATCCACAGCTTTCTTCCGCCACCAGGGTAACCGCCGTACCGGGCCGCGAAACCAATGCACTCCTCCGCCCTGAAGCAGCGCATGGTAGGCCTCTAGCGCTCGCCTGCGGGTTCGCCCGAAGCCGGCAAGCAGCCGCACGCCATCGAGCAGCTGCTGCGCCCCTCCGCCGTTCAGCTCATGGTGGCCGCTCCACGGATACCCACCGGGATCGGAGGCCAGGCCTTCGACGACCGGTCGCACGTGCACGTACGCGACCGCCTGGCGGAAATCCTCCAAGGTGCGCAAACGGACAGCTTGGTAGCGCTCCCGCCAGAAGGCACCCCGAACGCCCTGGTACTCGTTGTATCGGCGTGCTACCTGGCGACAGAGAAACGCCATGATCGTACCTAAGGGGACCCCTTCGAGGCGCAGCACGAGGTGGAAAGAACTGGGCAGCAGGCACCACGCATAGACCACCACCGGGTAGCGCTCCTTAGCCCGATGCAGGGTGCACCAGAACTCTCGAGCCATCACGGGATTGGAAAAGGGACGGGGATGGAAGCGCCCAGCACACCCCCAGACGTGAAACACGCCAGCGTCGTCCCGGTTACGTCGTCGCCGCGGCATCTGCTGCACCTCCTGCCGGATTCGCCGGGAAAAATACCCACCGCACTACCCTCGGTCAAGGGGACCGCGCCGGGCCGTCGTGCCAGTGCGGCAGCGCGCCCGCCCCTGAGGCGGCGCCCTCGGCTGGGGCTCCCGGTTCGTGTACCCTAGCCCCGTGAGCGCCCCTTTCCTGTGCATTCATGGCCACTTCTACCAGCCGCCGCGGGAAAACCCGTGGCTGGACCGCATCGAGGTGCAAGACTCCGCCGCCCCCTTCCACGACTGGAACCAGCGCATCACCGCCGAGTGCTACGCTCCCATGAGCGCCGCCCGCATCCTGGACGGCGCCGGGCGCATCGCCGCCATCGTCAACCTTTACTCCCGAATCAGTTTTAACTTCGGACCGACGCTCCTGTCGTGGCTGGAGCGCCACGCTGGCGAGACCTACGCCGCCATCCTGGAGGCCGACCGGGAGAGCGCCCGCCGTTTCGGCGGCCACGGCTCGGCCCTGGCACAGCCCTACAACCACACCATCCTGCCGCTGGCGCCGCGCCGGGACAAAGTGACCCAGGTGCGCTGGGGAATCGCCGATTTTCAGCACCGCTTCCGTCGGCAACCGGAGGGGATGTGGCTGCCGGAAACGGCGGTAGATGTGGAGACGCTGGAGGTGCTGGCCGAGGAAGGGATCCGCTTCACCGTGCTGGCCCCCCATCAGGCCCGGCGGGTGCGCCCACCGGGGGGGCCGTGGCACGAGGTAGGTGGGGAGGGGGTGGACAGCCGCCGCCCGTACCTGGTACGCCTCCCCTCCGGCCGCTCGCTAGCCCTATTCTTCTACCACGGCCCGGTGGCCCGGGCGGTGGCCTTTGAGCGCCTGCTATCCAACGGTGAGGCCTTTCTCGCCCGCCTCTTGGCCATCGCCGACCCCGCCGCCGGCGCGCCCCAGCTGGTGCACATCGCCACCGACGGGGAGACCTACGGCCACCACCACCGCTTCGGGGAGATGGCGCTGGCGTGGGCACTGGCGGAGGCCGAGCGGCGGGGGGTGGCGCGCCTCACCAACTACGGCCAGTATCTGGAGCTGCACCCCCCCACCTGGGAGGTGGAGCTGGCGGAGCGCACCTCGTGGAGCTGCGCCCACGGCGTGGAGCGCTGGCGCGCCGACTGCGGCTGCCGCCTGGACGGCGGCACCTCCCAGGCCTGGCGAGCTCCGCTGCGCCACACCTTGGAGTGGCTGCGCGACAGCCTCGACGCGGCGTTCGCGCAGCAGGGCGGCCGCCTCTTCCCCAATCCCTGGGCGGTGAGGGACGCCGCCGTGGCCCTCTCCTTGGACAGCGATCCGGATCGGCAAGAGCGCTTCCTCCTCCACCACGCCGGCCGCCCCTTAAGCGCGGCGGAACAGGTGCAGGCGCTGCAGCTGCTGGAGATGCAGCGCCACGCCCAGCTCATGTTCACCTCCTGTGGTTGGTTCTTCGACGACATCGCCGGCCTGGAGGCGGTGCAGGTGCTGCTGTACGCGGCGCGGGCCGCGCAGCTGCTGGAGGCCCTCACCGGCGAGCAGGTGGCCGCCCAAATGGAAGCTCGCCTCGCCCGCGCGCCGTCCAACCAGCGCCAGATGGGCGACGGCGCCGGCGTGTGGCGGCGCCTGGTGCAGCCCCAGGTGGCCACTCTCCAGCAGGCCGGCGCCCAGTACGCCGTAGTGCACCTGTTCGACGGCGCCGAGGGGGTGCCGCCGGCGCTGGAAATCCTCACCACCAAGGAAAACGTGCAGCGCGCCGGGCGGGCGATTCTCGCCACCGGTGCCATGCGCGTCACCGCGCGACGCACCCGCGAGGCCGTCGAGTTGGCCTTCGCCGTCGTCCACTTCGGCGATCACAACGTGGTGGGAGGGGTCCTTCCCTTTCCCGGCGAGGCCCGCTGGGGGGAGCTGGAGAGTAGCATCCGCGCCGCCTTTCGCCGCGCCGACTTGCCCGGGGTGGTGCGCATCATCGACCGTGACATGGGCCGCACCGCCACCCTCGCCGACCTCCCCGCCGACGACCGTCGCCGGGCACTGCGCAGCGTTATCGCCGCCGGCGTCGAGGACGCCCGCGCCGTCTACCGCACCCTCTACCACGCCCATGCCCAGCTGCTGAACTTCATCATCGACCTGGGCGTGCCGGCGCCGCCGGAGCTGCTCACCGCCGCCAGCCGCACGGTGGAGGACGCCTTCGCCGCCGAGCTGCGCCGCGACCCCCCCGACCCCCAGCGGCTGCGCGAGTTGCTGCGGGACGCCCAGCGGTTAGGCGTCGACCTCGACCGCCCCACCTACGCCTACACCCTGGAGCGCACCCTGGAAAACCTGGTGGCGGCCATCGCCGCCGCCCCCGGTGAGCTGGCGCCGCTGGAGCGGCTGGCGGGGGTGCTGGGGTTTTTGCCGGAGCTGCCGGTACGGGTCAACCTGTGGCTGGTGGAGACCCGCTACCACACCCTGCGCCAACGCCTGCGCGAAGGCTCCTGGGGGAGCGACGACCCGGCCTGGCGTGCCGCCTTTGCCGCCCTGGGCGAGGCACTGCGCTTCGCTCCCGAGGGGTAGACTCGGCGGGCCAAAGCCGCGTCGCGACGCAGCGCAAGCCGCCCCGCCCCCAGTCCCCCGGAGCGCGGGCCCGCAGGCCCGCACCTCGAGGGCATTGGACCAGGCACGGTACGACTCGTCAGCGCCGCCACGCCCCCTACCACCATCACGGGCACCGACCCGCTCACCGCCCCCAGCACTGCGACGGGCAGCGATCCCGGTCACAACCAAACACCGCCGACGCCGGTCACCGTCCCGGCGGCCGATGCGGTCGCCCTGTGGCCTTGTTCAGGGGCGGCGCTCCACCTCGCCGGTCATGGGTACGAAGCGCACCGGGATGACGTCCCGCTCCGTAAAGCCCGACGTGGTACGCGTGATGACCTTGAGCTGCTGGTAGAACGACCCCACCGGGATGACCATGGACCCCCCCACCGCCAGTTGCTCCAGCAGCGGTTCGGGGATGCGGTCGGGGGCGGCGGTGACGATGATCCCGGCGAAGGGCGCCGCCTCTGGCCACCCCTGGTAGCCATCGCCGGAGCGCACGTGGACGTTGGCGGCGCCCATCTGGGCCAGCCGCGCCTGCGCCGCCTGCGCCAGCGCCGGCCGGATCTCGATGGTGTACACCTCGCACCCCATGGCTGCCAGCACCGCTGCCTGATACCCGGAGCCGGTGCCGATCTCCAGCACGCGATCACCCTGACCCACCCCCAGCAGCTCGCTCATGAGACCAACGATGTAGGGCTGGGAGATGGTCTGCCCTTCACCGATGGGTAGGGGATGATCGGCGTAGGCCTGCGAGCGCCACTCGGCGGGCACGAACAGGTGTCGCGGGACCGAGCGCATCGCCGCCAGCACGTTGGGGTCTTTGACGCCGCGCGCCTCGATTTGTGTGCGCACCATCTCGGCGCGGGCCTTCGCCCAGTGCTGCGAGTCGTCGGCGGCGGGCGCCCCGCCGCACCCCCACGGCCACCCTCCGGCCAGCGCGAGGATCACCAGCATGGATGTCCTCCTCACGATCCACCTCCGGCCACGAAGACATCGCGGCCCGCCACCACGGTACGCACAACCCGTGCCACGGTCAGCGAACCAGGGGGCTCGGCGCCCAGATCGCGGTCGAAGATGGTGAAATCCGCGGCAAACCCAGGCACGATGCGGCCCCGCCACGTCTCCTCGAACGCCGCGTACGCCGCCCACTCGGTGTAGCCGCGCAGCGCCTCCTCGAGGGTGAGCGCTTCGCCCGGGTTCCACCCTCCCGCCGGTGTCCCCTCCAGGGTGCGGCGCGTCACCGCCGCCCACAGCCCGTGGCGAGGGTCGGCGTTCTCCACCGGCACATCCGAGCCCAGACACAGCGCCGCGCCGGCGTCGCGCAGCGAGCGCCAGCGGTACGCCCACGGCGTGCGCTCCTCTCCCAGCCGCAGCGGCGCCCACGGCATGTCCGAGGTGCAGTGGGTCGGCTGCACCGAGGCGATCACCCCCAGCTGGGCAAAGCGTGGCACGTCCTCGGGGCGTACGATCTGGGCGTGCTCGACGCGGGGGCGCAGCCCCACCAGGCCGGCGGCGTTGAGGCGGCTCGCGAAGGCGTCCAGCACCGCGGTCACCGCCGCGTCACCGATGGCGTGTACGCACGGCTGGAAGCCGGCGCCGCCGATGCGCGCCACCAGCGCTTCGAGCTGGGGCCGCGGTAGTAGCTCCAGTCCCCGGGTGCCAGGCTCGTCGCTGTAGGGGGCGGAAAGCCACGCCCCGCGGGAGCCCAGCGCCCCGTCGGCGTACAGCTTAACGGCCCGCACCGCCAGATGCCCGTCGCCACTCACCCAGGGGCCGTGGGGCAGTTCGGCGGCGAGCAAGCCTGGGTCGGCGCCGTCCAACATGCAGTAGACGCGAATCGGCAGCCGCCCCGCCTGCTGCAGCCGACGCAGCACCTGCAGCGTCTCGCCATCGGTGCCGGCGTCGTGGAAAGAGGTAAAGCCCAGCTCCGCCAGCACCCGGGCGGCGCGCAGCACGCGGCGCTCCAGGTCGGCTTCCGTGGGCCCGGGGATGTGCTGGGCGACTAAGGCCACGGCCCCATCCACCAGCACACCGGTGGGCTCGCCGCCGGCATCCCGCAGCAGTCGCCCGCCGGGAGGGTCCGGCGTCGCCGCTGTGATCCCTGCCAGCTCCAGCCCCAGCCGGTTGGTCAACGCCGCGTGGCCGTCCACCCGCCGCAGCAGCACCGGATGGGCCGGCACCGCCTCGGACAGAGCGCCGTGATGTGGAAACCCGCCACCGGGCCAGAGGTTTTGATCCCACCCCCGTCCCTCCACCCAGCTCCCCGCCGGCAGCTGGGCAGCGGCGGCCTGCACCCGCACAATGAGTTCCTCGTAGGAGGTCGCCCCGCGCAGGTCCACCTGCTCCAGCGCCGCGCCCAGGCCCACCAGATGGCCGTGGCTCTCGGTGAAGCCGGGGTAGACATGGGCGCCGGCCAGATCGACCACCTCCCGAGCGGCGCGCCGCCACGCCCCCTCCCGTGGTGCCGCCACCACTGCCAAGATCTGCCCCTCCGCCACGGCCACGCTGGCGCGCTCGGCCCCCCGCGGCGTGTGCACCACCCCGCCCACCAGGAGGCGGTCGGCCCGGGGCACCGGCGAGCAGGCCGCCCCAGCCACCACCGCGGCCACCAGCCAGGGGATCGTCAAATGTTTCATGGCTCTACTCTACCCGCACCAGCATCGGGGGGCAACGGCACCGGTTCGTGGCGTCCTGCCACGGTGACGCCCCGGCGGTTGCCCTCCCTTGGGGCGTGCCCTATCCTGCCCCCACGGAGCGCCCTACGCGGCGCCCGCATCGGAAAGGAGCGCTATGCCTGCGCCATTGACCCGCCGTCAACTCATCCGTACCGGCTCAGCCGTCGCCGCAGCCGCCACCATCCTGACGCGCACCAGCACCGCCGCCTCGCTCCCCCGCCCGGTGGCGGTGGCCTCCGCCAACGGGTTGGCCGCCGTCCGGGAGGCCGTGGCCCGCATGGGTGCCGGCGCCTCACCGGTGGAGGCGGCGGTGGCCGGCGTGGCCCTGGTGGAAGCAGACCCCGACGACCTCACCGTGGGGCTGGGCGGCCTGCCCAACGAGGAGGGGGTGGTGCAGCTGGACGCCGCCGTCATGGACGGTACCACCATGCGCGCTGGTGCCGTGGCGGCCTTGGAGCGCATCAAGCACCCGGCGCAGGTGGCCCTCACGGTCATGCGCCGCACCACCCGCGTCCTGCTGGTGGGGGAGGGAGCCCTGCGCTTCGCCCGTGCCCACGGCTTCCCCGAGGAAAATCTGCTCACCCCGCGGGCGCGCAAGATCTGGCTGCACTGGAAGAACACCGCCTCCCCCGACGACGACTGGCTGGAACTGCCGGAGGACGCGGAAGATCCCGACTTCCTCTGGCTGAAGGAGCGCTTCGGCCGCCGCATGCCCCGGCCCACCGGCACCATTCACCTGTCGGCCTGCGGCGCCGACGGCTCTTTAGGGTGTTGCACCACCACCTCCGGGCTGGCCTTCAAGCTGCCCGGGCGGGTGGGCGACTCGCCTTTGGTGGGCGCCGGCCTGTACTGCGACGGCGAGGTGGGCTCCGCCGGCGCCACTGGCCACGGGGAGACGTGCATCCTAGCCGCCGGCGCCCACACCGTGGTGGAGTTCATGCGCCAGGGCGCCTCCCCCGAGGCGGCGTGTCTGGAGGCCTGCCGGCGCATGGTGCGCAACACCCGCCTGGACTACCTCAAAGACGCCCAGGGACGCCCCAAGAACAACGTCACCCTGTACGCCGTCAACCGCGCCGGCGAGGCGGGCGGCGCAGCCATCTGGTCCGGCGCCCAGTACGCCCTCTGCCGCGCCGGCGAAGCGCCCCGGCTGCTCCCCACGGCGTACCTCTTCGCCCGCTCCTGAGGCCTGCGTCGCCGGGCGGCTGCGCTCTCCCTTGGACCTTTCGGGCCTCGCGCCCGTGCACCACCGCTAGCCGGATCGCCTCCGCCCGCACACCCTCGTCTGCTTCCTGGCACTGGTAATTCACCGGGTGCTGCCCTTCCGCTGGCGTCAGGCGAATGCACGGTTCGTCAGACAGCCGACTGCCATCTGGTCATTTCCGCAGTTACTGGACAAACTCATAAGCGATCTCGGTGATACGACCGCGCCAGTACGGCTTTGCACCCTCCGGCAGCAGCCATGCAACCTCTCCGTCGAGCGGCACTAGCATGCCGTCTCGTTGCTGGTAGTTCCAGAAACGTCCTTGCCAAGGCGTTGGAATGATCTGATCGCCGACCGTGCGTCCGCGCGCCTCCGCCCGCACAGTATCAATTGTGCCGTTCTCATTGAAGCTAAACAGCATCGTGACGGCCACTGAACCATCGACCAGCGTGGCCCGCGCGGATCGGATATCCACTTCATCCCAGCGAACACCTTGGCTGGGGAGCAACGCGGTCGGGTACCAGGCCGCCTCAGCAAAAAAGCGCATGAGCTCACCTTCAGCGACCTCGTGTGTGCCCCGCAGGTTGACCACGGAAAACAAGCCCAGCAAGGCGGCATGTAGGATGCCTTCGCCAGCAACGTACGCGTCATGCACCCGAACCGACAGGCCGGGCATCACCGCAACCCGACCGTTCCAATCGAACCCTGGGCGTCGCGTGATCACTCGCTGATCCGAGGTAAACGGCTTCCACTGCTCGCTTGTCTCGCCCATGTTGAAGGTCCCGGTGTGCCGCACGCGCACACCGCTCACCATCGGCTGACCCTCCTTGAGCACGGTGCGGAAGTAGCGCTGCACTGGCGCTGGTAGGTCTTCGAGCTCGCGAAAAGAGACAATCTGAGGCTCTACGGATATTCGTGCCGCCTCGAGGCCCGCCCGCAACTCCCGAGTACCTGCGTTCCAGCGGTGGGCGCCATACACCACAGCTGTAGCCACCGCAACGACGACTACTGAGACGGCGATGACAAGAATCTTCACGACGATGATCTCCTCACGGCCTACCCTGTTGCATGACGCTCCCGGCGATCACGAGATCGGGCAGCGGCCAGGGGCCGCCGATCTTTGACACAAAGACATCCTCACTCTCTCCTTTATCTTCACAGGAATCCAAGAAGATCCCCATGTCTCACCCATATTGGCAGAGAGGGGTGCCGCCCTGCAACAACGACAACAGTTTCCTCGAACAGAAGAACTGGTCCGTGGCGCACCGCTGCGCCGGTTTGCCTCGGTTCCATACCGACGCTGCCTGCCGTGTGCTCGCTACAAGCTCGAGGAAGTCTTGAGTGACTGCGTGAACTCCGTAGTGTCGTCGATGGGGCTCGTGGCGAAGGTCCGTGACGGGGCCAAGGTGTCCAAGCGCTACGATCGAGCGCAGACGCCACTTGAGCGCGTGCTGGCGTCGCCGCACATCAGCGACGAGATCAAACAGGCCCTGCGCCAGCGGGCTGTCACCCTCAACCCGGCGGCGCGCTGGCGCGATCCGGCGGTTACAATCACAGCTCCAATGCCTTGCCACAACCACCCGGGAAGCCGGTCTGGGCACATGGGCTGGGGACGGTGACTGGCTGCGGAACGTTGGCCCCCACGCCCCACCCCCACTTCCCCCAGCCTGCGGAAATCGCACGGGGTGCGATGTCCACACCACCCCCAGTCCCAGCTGCTGTGAGGGAGACTCTTCCTCCTCGTACGTCGATTTCTTGTGAGGCAACGAACATCATCTCACGGAGATGCTCACGTGAGGCAGCAAGGTGGCGCGTGAGTGCGTTGAGGGGGTGCTGAGTGGACGAAGTGGGCGCGAAGCGCCATAAAACCGCGAGGACGAGGCGCAGGTAGCAGGTCCGCCGCGCGAAAAAACCGGGGGGAGGGGGGAAGCTTGGTGCTGCGGGAATGGCTGATGGGGTGGTGCACCCCAGCACCCACCGGGCGTGGGCACGCTGGACCAGCACTTCCTGGCGCCCCGACGCGACAGGTGCGGCTGCGCTATCCTTGCCGGCCATGGAGACGTTCTCGCCGGCGCATCTGGAAGCGGCCGCGGCGACTTTCGCCCGGCGCTACGATCCGGGCCGGGTGCTGGCCGCCCTGGTGGCCGGCTCCGGCATCACCCTCACCGTCCCCGGCTGGGCCACCGCCGCCGAGGTGCCCTACGAGGAGATCTTCCCCTTCCCGGCCCACCCCCTGGCCGGGCACACCCCAACCCTGTCGCTGCTGCGCAAGGGCCCCTTGGGGATGCTGGTGTTCAACGGGCGCTTCCACCTCTACCAGGGGTACAGCGCCGCCCAAGTAGCCGCCATCCCCCGCCTCGCCGGCCTGCTGGGCGCGCCCATCTACGCCGCCACCAACGCCGCCGGCGCCCTGGATCCCAAGCTGCGCCCGGGCGACCTGGTGGTCCTCGCCGATCACCTCAACCTGCAGGGGGTCAACGCCCTGGTGGGCGAGTGGGGGCCGTGGCGGCAGCCGCCCTTCCCGGACATGAGCGAGGCGTACGACCCGACGCTGCGGCGCTGGGCGCTGGGGTTCGCCGGCGAGGTGGGGTTTGTCGCCCGGGAAGGGGTGTACGCGGGGGTGCTGGGACCGTCGTTCGAGACCCCCGCCGAGGTGCGCATGCTGCGCGCCCTGGGGGGGACGGTGGTGGGCATGTCCACAGTGCAAGAGGTGATCGCCGCCCGCCACATGGGGATGCGCGTGCTGGTGTGCTCGCTGGTCACCAACTTGGCAGCCGGACTGGGCGAGGGGCCGCTGACCCACGAGGAGGTCATGGAGGCCGGCCGCGCCGCCCGTGGGCGGCTGGCCGCCCTGCTGCAACGCCTGGCGGCGAAGCTGGAGGAGGTGGCCGGGTGAGAGTGCTGTCCTTTGAGATTGGACCATTTGCGGCACGCTGCGTGGTGGTGGCTGAGGAGGGTGGGCAGGACGCGTTCATCGTCGACCCCGGCTTCGACGCCGAGGTGATCATCCAGGAGGTGCGGCGAGCGGGACTTTGCCCCTCGGCGGTGGTGCTCACCCACGCCCACCTGGACCACGCCTACGGGGTGGCCGAGGTCAAGGCGGCGTTTCCGGCGGCGCGGCTGCTGCTGCACCCGGCTGACCTGCCGCTGTACGAGAACCTGACCATGCAGGCGGCAGCCTTTGGGTTTCCCCCGCCGGAGCAGGTGCCCCCGGACGGTTTTCTCACCGACGGCGAGGAGCTGGCGCTGGGCAGCCGGCGCCTGCTGGTGCGCCATACCCCTGGGCACTCCCCCGGGCATGTGGTGCTGCTGAGTTTGGCGGAGGGGCCGCTGGCCATCGTGGGCGATGTGCTGTTTGCCGGCTCGGTGGGGCGGACCGACCTGTGGGGCGGCTCCTTCGAAACGTTGGCCCGTTCCATCCGCCAGGTGCTCTACACCCTCCCAGCCCACACCCGGGTGATCCCCGGCCACGGGCCGGAAACCACCATCGGCGCGGAGGCCGCCAGCAACCCGTTCGTGAGCGCCCGGTGAACCGCACCGGGAGCGGCTTCGTTTGATCCGGTGACGGGAGGATCGATGCGCACCCTGGCCGCCACCCTCGCTGTGCTGCTGGCCGCCGCCGCCCAGGCCGGCGGCACCCGCACCCTCGCCCTCGACCACCCTGCCGCCGGTCTCGCCACCATCGATATCGATACCGCCGTGGGTGACGTGGAGATTCGCGGCGCCGAGGTGGACGCTGTGTCTGCGTCGGTCACCCTGCGCGCCAGGAAGGGGAAGCCAACTTCTAGCCAACGCGCCGCCAAGTTCTTGGAAACCGTCGAGCTCATCCCCGCGGTGGCCGGGTCGACGCTGCGGCTGCGCCTGCAGCCCGACAGCCGCAAGGGCGAGTACGAGGCCTCGTGGTCCCTTCTCATCCCCGCCGGCGCCGGCGTGCGGCTGGCTGCGGGGGTGGGTGATGTGCGCATCACCGACGTCCGGGGTGGCATCCACGTGGATGTCGGGGTAGGGGACGTGCACCTGGTGGACGTGACGGGCGAGGTGGTGATCGATGTGGGGGTGGGCGACGTGGAGGTGAGCGGCCCGTGGACGGCGTTTGGGCCGGTGCGCGCCTCCTCGGGGGTGGGCCACGGCGTGCTGCGCACCCCCGAGGGCCGCCGGGGAGGGCGGGGCTTTCTTGGACACGAGCTGTCCGCCACCGGCCCCGGGGCGGCGCGCCTTACCGTGGACGCCGGCGTAGGCGATGTCACCATCGTGCTGCGCTAACCAGGGTGCCTGGACGCCACCCTGGTGCGACCCGTGCCCCAGCGCGCCCCACCGGCCACCGGGCGGGCGTCGGCGGCTGCCATCCGCCCCTACGTGGCCCAGCGGATCAAGCCGGTGCCGTGGGGGTGGGCGAGCAGCTCGTGGAACGGCTCGACGCGCACCGCAAACCCCTGCAAGCCGCTGGCCGAGCACGGCACCTCGGCGTGGAAGATCAGCGAGCCGTCCTCACTGCGACCCTGGAACGCCATTGGGATGATTTGGCGGGCAACGACTTGGCGGTGTTCGTTCAGGGGCCCCAGGACCACCTGCACGGCGAGATCGTCCGGCGACAGGGCGCCCCCACAGAGGCGGCAGCGAACGGAAAACGACGTTCCCACCCGCAGTTCCCGGGGGAAATCAGCGTCCACGTCGAGCATCGCCACCGCCGGCCACGCGGCGTGCACCGCCTTGCGCCACGCGGCGAGAGTGCGCGCGCCCCGGTAGGCGTCCCGGGTCAGCGCTGCGCGGCGGATTTGCGCCGGCACATAGGCCTTCGTGAGATAGTCGTGGACCATGCGGTTGGTGTTGAAGCGGGGGCACAGCTCCTGCATGGCGTTCTTCATCATGGCGATCCAGCCGCGCGGCACGTTGTCGGCGCCGCGCGTGTAGAACAGCGGTACCACCTCCTGTTCCAGCACTTCGTACAGGGCCCCCGCGTCCAAGCGGTCCTGCTCTTCCCCATCGCCGCTCTCCTCGTCGGTGCCAATCGCCCAGCCCACCCCTGGGTGGAACGCTTCCGCCCACCAGCCGTCCAACACCGAGAGGTTGAGGACGCCGTTGAAAACCGCTTTCATGCCGCTGGTGCCGCACGCCTCCCGGGGGCGCCGAGGCGTGTTGAGCCACACGTCGCACCCTTGCACCAGGTAGCGGGCGATGACCGCATCGTAGTCCTCCAGGAAGACGATGCGGCGGCGAAACTCTGCTCTCGTCGCGCAGTGCACGATGTCGCGGATGAGGGCCTTGCCCGCGTCGTCCCGGGGGTGGGCCTTGCCAGCGAAGATCACCTGCACCGGCCGGTGCGGATCGTTGAGGATGCGGGCTAACCGCTCCAGGTCACGCAGTAACAAGGTGGCCCGCTTGTAGGTGGCGAAGCGGCGGGCGAAGCCAATGGTGAGGGTCTCCGGATCCAGCACCTCCTCCGCCCGCGCCAGCGCTGCCAGGCCGGCACCCCGGGCCCGCAGCTGGGCAAGCAGCCGCTGGCGGGCAAAGGCGACGAGCCGCTCGCGGCGCCGCTCGTGGGTGCGCCACAACTCCTCGCCGGGGATTTTCTGCACCAGCTGCCAGACCCTGGTGTCCCCCGGCTCCTCTGCCCAGCGCGGACCCAGGTAGCGGTCGTAGAGCCGGCGCATCTCGTCGGAGATCCACGAGGCCGGATGCACGCCGTTGGTGATATGGGTGATCGGCAGCTCGGCTTCGGGCACGCCGGGCCACACGTCGCGCCACATGGCGCGGGACACGCGACCGTGCAGGGCGCTGACCGCGTTGGTGAAGCCGGCGAAGCGGATAGCCGTCACCGCCATGTTGAGCCCTTCCTCGTAACGGCCGGGGTGCAGCCGTCCCAGATCGAAGATCGCCTGGCGGTCGCCGCCGATCTCATCCAGAAACGGCCCCAAGTAGTGCGCCACCAGCTCGGGCGGAAACACATCGATCCCCGCCGGGATCGAGGTGTGGGTGGTGAACACAGTGGTGGCGTGGACGATCTCCCACGCCTCGCGCCGCGACAGTCCCTCTTCGGCCATGAGGCGGCGTATGCGCTCGACGCCGACGAAAGCCGAGTGCCCTTCGTTCATGTGGTACACCTGGGCCCGCAAGCCCAAGCGGTCCAGCGCCCGCACGCCGCCGATGCCTAAGACCACCTCCTGGCGGATGCGAGTCTCCAAATCGCCGCCGTACAGTTCGTCGGTGACGTCGCATAGGTCGGGGGGATTGTCGGGCACGTTGGTGTCCAGCAGGATGAGCGTCACTCGGCCCACCGCCACGCGCCAGAGTTTGACCGCCACGGTGCGACCGCCGAGGGGCAGCGAAACGTACACTGGACTTCCATCGGCCTCCCGAAAAGGAACCAGAGGCATGGTGGAGAAATCGTTCACCGGATACCGCTCCTGCTGCCACCCTTCCGGCGACAGGTACTGCCGGAAGTACCCCTTCTGGTAGAGCAGACCCACACCCACCAGGGGCACGCCCAGCTCCGAGGCCGACTTGAGGTGATCGCCAGCCAGCATCCCCAGCCCGCCGGAGTAGTTGGGGAGGCACTCGGTCAATCCGAACTCCATGGAGAAGTACGCCACCAGCGGCTTCTCCGTCGCGCCGAACACCTTGCGGTACCAAGTGCCGTTGCCCGAGAGATACGCCGCCAAGTCGCGCCTGACCCGCTCCAGATGGGCAAGTAGCGCCTCGTCCGCCGCCAACGCCTCCAGCCGCCGCTGCTCCATCCGACCCAGCATGAGCACCGGGTTGTGCCCCGTGGCTTCCCACAGCTCCGGGTCAAGCCGCCGGAACAGGCTGATGGTCTCGTGGTCCCACGACCAGCGCAGGTTGAGGGCCACCTCCTCCAAGGCGGCGAGAGCGGGCGGGAGCGCCGCCTTGACCTCAAACGTTCGCACTGGGCGCATGCTGCACCTCCGTGAAAGCCGTCCGCCATCATCGCAGAAACCCGCGGGATCTTGGAAGCTGACAATGCGAGGGTGGACCATGGGCACGGGTGCGGCGACGAAAAAACCCTGCCGCGAGCCAGCTCGACCTGGACGAGGGCCCGGTCTCTGAGCCCCTCACTGTGTCGGTGTCGGTGACCGGGCCAACGACGGCCCCTGCCCCGCGCCGCCCCGGGGTGCCTCTTGCCCCCGGGGCTGCTAGGTTTGCAGGACGCCCCAACGGTACGGCACATGCTCCCCCTCGTGGGCCGCCGATTCGATGCACGCCGACACCACCGCCCGGGTGTCGCGGGGGTCCAAGATGCCGTCCACCCACAGGCGCGCGGCGGCGTAACGGGGGTCGGTGGTGGCGTCGTAGCGCGCCTTGATGTCGGCGAGCAGCGCCGTGCGCTCTTCGGCCGACACCTCACCGCCGCGGTTCTTCAGCTGAATGGCGAGGAGGGTCTGCGCCGCCTGATCGCCGCCCATCACGGCGATGGACGCCGACGGCCAGGCGAACAGAAAACGCGCCCCGTACGCCTTGCCGCACATGGCGTAGTTGCCCGCGCCGTAGGAGTTGCCCACAAAAATGGTGATCTTGGGCACGGTGGAGTTGGCCACCACGTGCACCATCTTGGCCCCGTCCTTGATAATGCCCTCTCGCTCCGATTTGGAACCCACCATGAAACCGGTGACGTCCTGCAAGAAAAGGATGGGCGTGCCTTTCTGGTTGCACAGCTCGATGAAGCGGGCGCCCTTGTCGGCGGCGTCGGGGTAGATGACGCCACCGATCTGCATCTCCTTTTCCTTGGGGTCCAACCCGCGGCGGCGGGCGACGATGGCGCGCTGGTTGGCGACGACCCCCACCGACCACCCGTCGATGCGCCCCCACCCGCACACCAGTGTGCGCCCGGAGGTGGCCTTGTACTCCTCGAACTCCGAAGCGTCCAAGAGGTGCGCCAGGAGAGCGTAGGTGTCGTAGGGGCGGGCGCGATCGATGGGCACTACCCCCAAGATCCCCTCGGGCGGGACCGCCGGCGGGCGGGAGGCGACCCGGTCGAAGGGGGCCAGCCGCGGCCGCGCCAGCGCCGCGATGCGGGCGCGGATCGCCTGAAGACAGCTGGCATCATCCGGGTAGCGGTCGTCCACCACCATGGAGATGTCGCACTGCACCTCGGCGCCGCCCAGCGCCTCTTCATCGATGGACTCGCCGATGGCCGCCTTTACCAGGTGGGGGCCGGCGAGGAAGATAGAACCAGTCTTTTCGACGATGAGAGCCTCGTCGGACATGATGGGCAGGTACGCCCCGCCGGCCACGCACGGACCCATGATGGCGGCCAGCTGGTACACCCCAGCGGCGGAGAGGCGTGCGTTGTTGTAAAACGCCCGCCCGAAATGCTCCTTGTCGGGGAAGATCTCGTCCTGCAGCGGCAAGAAAACCCCGGCGGAGTCCACCAAGTAAATGATGGGCAGGCGGTTTTCTAAAGCGATCTCCTGGGCGCGCAGCACCTTCTTGCAGGTCATGGGGAACCACGCCCCGGCCTTGACGGTGGCGTCGTTGGCGACGATCACGCACACCCGCCCCGACACCATGCCCAGGCCCGTCACCACCCCCGCCCCCGGCGCCCCACCCCACTCTTGGTACATCCCCCACGCCGCCCACAGGCCCAGCTCCAGAAACGGCTTGCCGGGATCCAACAGGGCTGCCAAGCGGTCGCGCACCAACATCTTCCCCTTCTCCTGGTGCTTGGCCGCCGCCTTGGGCCCGCCGCCGGTGCGCAGCTTCGCCTCCTCCGCCGCCAGCCGGTCCCACACCGTCCGCCAGTGGTCGAAATTGGTCTCGAACCCCTGGTCCCTCCGCACCAGCTTGGCCAGATTAGCCATCGTGCCTCCTCCCGTTGCCCGGTGCAGGGTAGCGCACCTGGCACCGGAGAAATCAGGGAAATAAAAATCCACATTCTTTTGGTTGCGGACCATGGGGCGGGTACCTCACGCCCGCCCCTGGAGGACCCGGCGTGAAGATCACAGCCACCGAGGAGTACGGCTTGCGCCTGCTGCTACAGCTGGCGACTCGCGGCGGGGAAACGGTTGCCCTCAGCGAGCTGGCCCATGCCGAAGGCATCCCGGCGCCGGTGGCGGCCAAGGTGTTGCTGCGCCTGCGGCGGGTCGGCCTGGTGGCGGCGGCGCGGGGGCGCCGCGGCGGGTACGCCTTGGCGGTAGGCCCCGAGCGCATCACCGTGGCGCGGGCCTTACGCGCCCTGGGAACGCCACTGTTTCACGCGAGTTTCTGCCGCCCGCGGCGGGGACCCGCGAAGGGCGAGCGCTGCCGGCGCCTGGCCGATTGTTCCCTACGCCCGGTGTGGTCGCACCTCGACACCCTCCTGGATACCGTGTTCACCCACCTGACCCTCGCCCACCTGCTGGCCGGCGAGGACACCACGCGCAAGAGCCTGGCGGCGATACCGCTGCCGGGCCTGACGACGGCGGCCCGAACGGCCGAGGAGATGAATGTACAATGAATGAACGTCCTGTCTTTTCCTGCTCTGGCGTGCACGTCCACGTGGCCGACCGCGAGGTGGTCAAGGGTGTGAGCCTCGCGGTGGGCGCCGGGGAAATCCACGCCATCATGGGCCCCAACGGCTCGGGCAAGTCCAGCCTGGTGTCGGCTTTGGCCGGCCACCCGGCCTACACCCTCACCGGCCAGGTGGAGCTGGACGGCGAGGACCTCCTCCCCCTCGCCCCTGACGAACGGGCGCGTCGCGGCCTCTTTCTCGCCTTTCAGTACCCGGTGGCCATCCCCGGCGTCACCGTGGGTTCGTTCCTGCGCGCCGCCGTCTCCGCCCGCCGGGGGGTGGAGGTGCCGGTGCGGGAGTTTCGCAAGGAGCTGCTGGAGACCATGGAGGCCTTGGAGATGGACCGCTCCTTCGCCGGACGCTACCTCAACGACGGCTTCTCGGGGGGTGAGAAGAAGCGCTTGGAGATCCTCCAAATGCTCATGTTGAAACCCCGCTTCGCCATGCTGGACGAAACCGACTCGGGGCTCGACATCGACGCTCTGCGCGTAGTCGCGCGGGGCATCAATCGCGCCGCCGGCAGCGGCGAGATGGGCACGCTGGTGGTGACCCACTACCAGCGTCTGCTGGAGTACGTACAGCCCCACGTGGTGCACGTCTTCATGAACGGCCGCATCGTCCGCTCCGGCGGGGCGAAGCTGGCGCTGGAGTTGGAAGCCCGCGGTTACGACTGGCTGCAGCCGGCCGAAGCGGCCCTAGCGGGAGGTGTGGCATGAGTGCGAATCCCCATCTGGCAAACATCAACGCCGACTACGCCGAGCGCTACGGCTTTCGCGACCCCGAAGAGTACTTCGTCAAGGCCCCCAAGGGGTTGAACCACGAGGTGGTGGAGATGATCTCCCGCCTCAAGGGCGAACCCGAATGGATGCGGACCTTTCGCCACCACGCCCTGGACATTTTCTTTGCCAAGCCGATGCCCACCTGGGGAAACACGGAGTTGCTCTCCCGCATCGACTTCGACGACATTCATTATTATGTGCGCTCCACCGAAAAGTCTGGGCGCTCCTGGGACGAGGTGCCGGAGAACATCAAGCGCACCTTCGACCGCCTCGGCATCCCCGAGGCGGAGCGCAAGTTTTTAGCCGGGGTGACGGCCCAGTACGAGTCGGAGGTGGTGTACCACTCGGTGCGGGAAGAGCTCACCGCCCAAGGGGTGATCTTCACCGACATGGACTCGGGCTTGCGGGAGCATGAAGGACTCGTCAAGACCCACTTCGCCACCGTCATTCCGCCGGACGACAACAAGTTCGCCGCCTTGAACTCGGCGGTGTGGTCGGGCGGCTCGTTCATTTACGTACCCCCCGGCGTGCAGGTGGCCATCCCCCTGCAGGCCTACTTCCGCATCAACGCGGAGAACATGGGGCAGTTCGAGCGCACCCTGATCATCGCCGACCGCGGCGCCAAAGTGCACTACATCGAGGGGTGCACGGCGCCGGTGTACTCCACCAACTCCCTGCACTCGGCGGTGGTGGAGCTGGTGGCGCTGCCCGGCGCGACCATCCGCTACACTACCATTCAAAACTGGTCCAACAACATCTACAACCTGGTCACGAAGCGGGCGGTGGCCCACGAGGACGCAGTGGTGGAGTGGGTGGACGGCAACATTGGCTCCAAACTCACCATGAAGTACCCCGCCATCGTCTTAAAAGGCGAACGCGCCCACGGCGAGGTGCTGTCCATCGCCTTCGCCGGCCCGGGACAGCACCAGGACGCCGGCGCCAAAGCCATCCACCTGGCGCCCAACACCACCTCCAAGATCACCTCCAAGTCCATCTCCAAAGACGGTGGCCGGGCCTCCTACCGCGGCCTGGTGAAGGTGCGGCGCGGCGCCCACGGCTGCAAGACCACGGTGGAGTGCGACGCCCTGCTGATCGGCGCCGGGGCCCGCTCCGACACGTACCCCACCATGGAGATCGCCGAGGACGATGTGCGCGTCGAGCACGAGGCACGCGTCTCCAAGCTCGGCGATGAGCAGTTGTTCTACCTCATGCAGCGCGGCCTCAGCGAGGACCAGGCGCGGCTGATGATCGTCAACGGGTTCATCGAACCCTTCGTCAAGGAGCTGCCCATGGAGTACGCGGTGGAGTTGAACCGGCTCATCGAGCTGGAGATGGAGGGGTCCGTTGGCTAGCTTGCCCGATCGCCAACTCCCCTTGCGCGGTGTGCTGAGTGCCCAGCAGGTGGCAGCGCTCTCCACCGCCGCCGCCGAGGTCGACGCCCTGCGCCAGTGGCGACGGGCGGCCCTTGCCACGCTGGAGGAGATGTCTCTGCCCCACCGCGCCCGCCACCTGTGGCGTTACACCGACCCGGCCCGCTTTCTGCCCGTGGCCGAGGTGGCGGCAGTTGCCCCTACGGCGGTGACGGGCGACACCCGGGACGGAGAGGAGCTGGCCGGTGAGGTGCTCGTCGCCGCCGGCCAGGTGCAGCGCGTCACGCTGGGCAAAGAGGCCCGGGCCAAGGGCCTCAGCGTGGTCAACCTGCACGCCGCCCCGGCGGAGGTCATTGCCTCCCTGGGTACGGTGGTTGGGGCCTCCCACGGCTTCGTGGAGGCCCTCAACGCCGCCGCCTGGCGCGGTGGGGTGCTGGTGCGCGTGCCCGCCGGCGTCGCTCTGGAGCACCCGCTGCGCCTGCGCTTCCTGGCGCCCGCTGCCCGCGCCGTGGCGCTGCCTCGGGTGCTGGTGCTAGCTGGCCGAAACGCCCGTTGCGAGGTGATCGAGGGGCACGGGGGTGGCGGCGAGGGCGTCCAGGTGCTGGGGGTTACCGAGATCCTGCTGGAAGAGGGTGCCGAGGTGCGCTACGACCTGGTACAGCGTTGGGAGCCCGGGGTGGTCGGCCACCTCACCGCCTACGCCCACCTCGCCGCCCATAGCCGCTTCACCATGGCCACCGCCGCCTTCGGCGGCACCTTGGCCAAGACCGATGTCGGCGCGACGCTGGCCGGCGAAGGCGCCGAATCGGAGATCGTGGGGGTCGCCATGGGGGCCGGCACGCAACAGCTGGACCACCACACCGAGCACCGCCACCTGGCCAGCCGCACCCGCTCCAACCTGGACGTCAAGGTCGTCGTCACCGGCGCCGCCCGCTCCGCCTACACCGGGCTCATTCGCATCGCCCCGCCGGCCGCCGGCTGTGAGGCCTACCAGGAAAACCGCAACTTGCTGCTGTCCCCCGACGCCCGCGCCGAGTCCATCCCGGAGCTGGAGATCCTCAACGAGGATGTGCGCTGCACCCACGGCGCCACCGTCGCGCCCCTGGACCCGGAGCAGCTCTTCTACCTCTCCAGCCGCGGCCTGCCCCGCAACCAGGCGCAACGGCTGATCGTCTACGGTTTCCTGGATCAAACCCTGGCCCGGCTACCCCAGTCCACGCGGGAGCGGCTGGAGGCGCTGGTGGCCGCCCGGCTACACACCGACTAACCCATGGCCGTCGCTCCCTCCCCCCGAACCGCCCTCCAGCCGCACGCCTTGGCGGCGCGCTTCCCCATCCTGCGCCGGCAGGTACGCGGCCGCCGCCTCGTGTACTTGGACAACGCCGCCACTACCCAGAAACCCGACACCGTCCTAGCCGCGCTACAGCGCTATTACACCCTGTCCAACGCCAACGTCCACCGCGGCGTGCACACCCTGGCCGAGGAGGCGACGGCGCTGTACGAGGGGTGCCGCGCCCGCGTGGCCCGCTTCCTCAACGCCCCCAGCGAGCGGGGCGTGGTCATCCTGCGCTCCGCCACCGAAGCGCTCAACTTGGTCGCCCGGGGGTGGGAGCACCACCTGCGCGCCGGCGACGAAGTCCTGCTCACTGAGATGGAGCACCACTCCAACCTGGTGCCGTGGATCATGCTGGCCCGCCGCCGGGGCGTCGTCCTCCGGCACCTGCCGGTGCGCGACGACGGCGAGCTGGATCTGGGCGCCCTCGACACCCTGCTGTCGCCCCGCACCCGCCTGGTGGCCCTCACCCACGCCTCCAACGTATTGGGCACCATCAACCCGGTGGCCGACATTGCCGCCGCTGCCCACGCCGTGGGCGCCCTGGTGGTGGTGGACGCCGCCCAGTCGGTCCCCCACATGCCGGTGGACTTCACCGCCCTGGGCGCCGACTTCCTGGCCTTTTCCGCCCACAAGGCGTACGGTCCCACGGGCGTGGGGTTCCTGGTGGCGACGCCCGAGCTCTTGGAGCAGCTGGAACCGGTGCAGGGAGGCGGCGAGATGATCCGCGAGGTGCACCTCCACCGCGCCACCTGGAACGACGTGCCGTACCGCTTCGAGGCCGGCACCCCCAACATCGCCGACGCCGCCGCCTTTCCCGCCGCCCTGGACCTGCTGGAAGAGCTGACCATGGAGGCGGTGCGGGAGCACGAGGTGACCCTCACCGGCTACGCCCTCCAGCGGCTGCACGCCCTCGGCTGGCTGGAGGTGCACGGGCCTCGCGACCCGCGCCGTCGCAGCGGCTTGGTGTCCTTCTACGACCCCCAGCTGCACCCCCACGACCTCGCCCAGATCCTCGACGCCGAGGGCATCGCCGTGCGCGCCGGCCACCACTGCGCCCAGCCCCTCATGGGCCGCCTGGGCGTGCCCGCCACCGCCCGCGCCTCCTTCGGGGTGTACAACGACACCGCCGACGTGGACGCCCTCATCGATGCCCTCATCGCCGCCCGCCGCTACTTCGGGCTGCCCACCGAGAGCCCATCGTGAGTCAGGAGCGCGGGTTTCTGCCCCTGGATGAGCTTTACCGCGAGGTGGTGCTGGACCACTACCGACACCCCCGCGGCCGCGCCCCCTTGCCCCGCGTGGACGTCACCGCCCACGGCCATAACCCTCTGTGCGGTGACGAAATCGACGTGGCCCTGGCGATCGATGGTGAACGCATTGAGGCCGTGCAGGTCACCGGCCGCGGGTGCGCCATCTGCACTGCCTCCGGGTCCATCATGGCCGAGCTCCTCCCCGGGCGTACCATCGCCGCCGCCGAAGCGACGGCCGAGACGTTTCGCCGCCTGATGCACGGCGAGCCACCCGCCGCCGGCGCAGACTTGGGCGATTTGGAGCTGCTGGAGGGGGTGCAGCGCTTCCCGGTGCGGGTCAAGTGTGCCCTCCTCCCCTGGATGACCCTGCGCGACGCCCTCGCCGCCCACCGCGACGGCACCCCGGCCGCCGTCACCACCACCGAAGGAGAAGCCCCGTGACCGACCTCACCCCCGACGCCATCCGCGAACGTCTGCGCCCCATTACCGACCCTGAGATTGGCATCTCCATCGTCGACCTCGGTCTCGTGCGCACCATCACCGTTACCCCCGGCCAGGCTGGCGCCATCGTGCACGTCACCATGACCCTCACCTCCCCCTTCTGCCCCGAAGGCCCGGAACTCGTCGCCGCGGTGGAGCAGACGGCGCGCTTTTTGCCCGGCGTCGCTGCGGCCACCGTGGAGCTGGTTTGGAATCCGCCCTGGGACCCCCGCACCGACGCCTCCGACGAGGTCAAAGCCGAGCTGGGGATCTGGGACTGACAAGTACCGCGCCCCTCTGTCCCTGGCCGTGACCGCAGCCGCGCCCGTACCCGTGTCGGTGAGCGGGGGGGACCGGGAGGTGCCGGCAAAGCCCAACGACCTCGTAGGGCGGGCCTGCGGGCCCGCCCTCCGGCCGCCCGTGGCGGGGACCGGGTTCGTCGCCGTGGCCGTGGTGGTAGCCGTATTGCTGGCGCACCAGCCACCACTGCGCAACCCCGGCCCCCCTCACCGAGGCGGATCGGGGTGCCCCCTCGGACCGGGGTCACCAACCCCCAACACCGGCGGGGAGCCCAGCCCCCCCGCTACGGGCGGCGGACGCCGGCGTCGCGCAGGGCGAGCTGGCCCTGGCGCGCCAAGTCGATGGCCTCGGCGACGATGCGCGCCGCCTCCTGGGGGGCGTGGAAGCCAGTGGAATTCTCGGACTCCACGAAGTCGACCCGAAACTGAGCCTGACGTTGCAAGCGGCGTGGGGTCGCTAACAGCTCGTCGGAGAGCCCCGCAGCGCGCGCCGCGGCTACGTCGTCGATGAGATCTACCAACGCGTCCAAAGCGCGGTTACGCAAGTTGTGAATGCGCTCCTGGATCGCTTCGGCGCGCGCTTTCAGCTCCTCCTCCGGCACGTTGTGGCAGGTCTGGCAGGCGTGGTTGATGTTGAGCAAGGGCGAGCGCACGTGGTGGTCGGAGATTTTGAACGCCCCCACCCGCCGGTACGGCATGTGGCAGTCGGCGCATGCCACCCCAGCGCGGGCATGGATGCCCTCCTTCCAAAGCTCAAACTCAGGGTGCTGGGCCTTCAACACCCTGGCCCCAGTCTCCGCGTGGGTCCAGTCGGCGAAGTCAAGCTCGTCGTAGTAGGCGAGCATGTCGTCGATTCTGTGGCCGCGCGCCCACGGGTAAACGAGGCGCTTCTCCGCCCCTTTGAAGTAATACTCCACGTGGCATTGGGCGCACACGTAGGAGCGCATCTCCTGCCGGGTAGCGTCGCGGTTGACGTGGTAATCCGCCACCCCCTGGCTGGCCTTGAGGGCCCGTATCCCCTCCATGAACGCGGGCCGGGTAATGCGCAGCTGCATGGAGGCCGGGTCGTGGCAGTCGATGCACGACACGGGGTGGCGCACGTACTCCTTCGCCTCCACCCAGGGCATGGCGTTGAGGCGTTCAAAGCCCCGTACCAGGTTCCCCTCCCCCATGGTCATGTAGGCCACGTAGGTGGAGGCGTGGCAGTTGAGGCAGGTGCCCGGCTGCTGGACCACCTGCTGGCGCTGGGTAAACGTTTGGTCCTCCAGCATGTAGGCGTGGCCCCGGGCCTCACGATAGTCCACGGCAAAAGCGTACCCGGCCCACATCCTCTTCAGGCGAGGATCCTCCTCCAACTTGGAGCGCGCCACCACCGAGCGCGGATCCACCTCGGTGGGAGTGCGCGGCAGGGCTTCGCTGCCGCCGAAACGGGTGCGCACCTGATCCACCGTGCGCCGGTAGAGGTCGTACTGCAAGGGGAAGTTTTGCCCCCACACGGCGGCATCCTCGGTGCGATCGTCCACTTCCACGACGCGGAAGAACGGGTTCCGCGCCTCCTGCTTGCGCTCCAAGATGTTGACCAACAGCGCCGCGACGCCGGCCGCCACGAGGGCGACCACCGCCGTGGCAAGGACGATCAGCCGCACCAGGCGGCGGGGCGGGGGCGAAGTCGAGGTCTCGGTCATGGTGATCTCCCGGCTACCGTCACAGATGTCCGACGCGCCCGTGGCAGCGCAGGCACTCCAGCTTACGGGCGCTGGGGTGGCCGCCGTCCATGGCCGCCACGATGGCCTCGTGGCAGCGACGGCACTGGGCCTCGGTCACGCGCCGATTGGCAGGTTTGATGCGCAGAGGTTCGCGGAACTCCCCCGAGGTGAACGCGAAGGAGTGCCAAAACCCGTTGGACGCCTTGGTGGCATACTTGGACAGCGGCCAGTGGGGCGTGTGGCAATCGTTACATACCGCCACGTGGCGATGGGACGACTTGATCCAACTGGCGTGGTGGTCCGACATGATGTGGCAGTTGGCGCACGCTGCCGGATCGTTGGTCAGGTAGGAGGCCCCCTTGGCGTAGACAAACGTATAGAGGCCCAACCCCACCGCCACACCCAGCACGGTAGAAAAGGCCACTGCCGTTATGAGTACCGTTCGCCCCCCGGCCATTGCCACCCCCTCCAGTACTCTCAGCAGTCCAGCGTACGACGCCCCGTCCCACAGGGACAGCTTTCCACTTTTTTTATTCTAACCAAGAGCCGAAAGCCTCCACCTCCCCCCTCGGTTGCCATGGCGGGCAGCCGCCACATCGGGCATGGCATGAAGAAAGCGCTGTGGGGCAAGGCAGGCAGGGATGGGAGGGGGCAGTGTCCGAGCCCGTTCCCCTCACCGGCACCGTGCCCGCCACCGTGGTTGCGTCCGCGTTCGTGTCCTACACAGGGATGGGCTTACCGGCGGAGCGCGGGCCCCCAAAAAAATCCGCAGGGTACGTGGGGAGCTGCCTGGTCGACTCCTGTGGAGGGGCGAACCTGCGGACCCGCGCTCCCACGGTCCAGCTCGGTGCCGGTGAGCGTCCTCGGGATCGCCAGCACTGGCAACCTCGGCCGACGCCACGGTGGGCCTTGCGCTGGTGGTCTACACTTAAAATGTATTTGCTTCCTGGGCAAGGGCACCAACCCAGGTGGAATACGGTCACCCCAGCAGCACTGGGTGGCCGCGGGGGTGCCGCGGTGGGTCGGCTTGGCGGTGGGCCAAGGCAATTCCCACCCGCTGTCGCGACACCGCCGCGCTGGGGAGAGGCGATCCCCCAAGGAGGCACGGCCATGGGCCAGATGATCGAGAAGGCGCCCACCCACATCCCGGGGCTGGACGACATTCTGGAGGGCGGGCTGCCGCGCGGCCGCACCACCCTCCTTAGCGGCGGCCCCGGCTCGGGCAAGACCCTGCTGGCCCTGGAGTTTCTCTACCGGGGCGGGCTAGCCGGCGAAGCGGGCATCTTCATCGGCTTCGAAGAGCCCTTGGAGCACCTGCGGCAGTACGCCGCCACCTTGGGCTGGGACCTGCCCGCCCTGGAGCGGCAGCACCGCCTGTTCCTGCTGGGCGGGCACCTCAAGCCAGACACGCTGGTAAGCGGCGAGTTCAGCCTCAAAGGGCTGCTGGCGGCTGCCGCCGGCAAGAGTCAGGAGATGGGCGCCAGGCGCATCGCCATTGACGCCCTGGAGGTGGCCCTGCGCCTGTTCACCGAGCCGTGGCAGGTGCGCAACGAGATGCACCTGCTCAACCACTGGCTGCAGCAGGCCGGCCTCGCCGTGGTTGTAACCACTCGACCGTCCAAACGGGCCGATGCCTCCTTCTACGAGGACTTCTTCGAATCCATGAGCGACTGCGTCATTGCCCTGGACGCGCGAGTGAACGACCAGGTCACCACGCGTCGGCTGCGGGTGATCAAGTACCGCGGCTCCGGATTCGGCCGCAACGAGTACCCCTACACGATCACGCGCTCCGGGCTTTCCGTGGCGCCCATCTCCACTCTAGGCCTGCGGCACAAGCCTCTGGGCCAGAAGATGACCACCGGGTGCGCGGGCTTGGACGAGATCCTGGACGGCGGCTACCGGCGGGCCTCCTGCGTCCTCCTGGCCGGGCTACCCGGCACCGGCAAGACGCTCCTGTGCAGTGCCTTCGTTGCCGCCGCCTGCGGCAGGGGGGAGCGGGTGCTGTACATCGAGTTCGAAGAATCGGCGCCCGCGATGGTGGAAAACGTGCGCAGCGCGGGGATCGTCTTGCAGCCGCACGTGGATGCCGGGCAGCTGTGTATCCTGGCGCATTTTCCCGAGGCCATGGGCGCGGAAGAGCACTTTCTCCGCGCCCGGCAGGCGATCGACCAGCTGGCCCCGGCGCACGTGGTGGTGGACGCCATCTCCGCCTGCCAGCGCATGGGCGGCCGGCAAGCCGCCTTCGAGTACCTGTTGCGGCTGCTCAACACCTGCAAGGAGCGGGGCATCACCATCCTGATGGCGAACCAGACCGCCAGCGACGATCTGGCCGAGATTTCCGGCAACGGCATCTCCTCCCTCGTGGACACCGTGATCGGCCTGGCCTACAAGGTAGACGCCGGCGAAATCACGCGCCTCCTGCACGTCCTCAAGTCGCGGGGGTCCCGCCACTCCAACCAGCAACACGAGTACGTCATCACCGACGCGGGGATCGACCTCCGGGAGGTGTACGTGGGGGAGGGGGAGGTCCTGACCGGCACCGCGCGGCAGGTGCAGGAGGCCAGGGACCGCGCCGAGGCGCAGCGGCGGGAGTGGGAGCTCCAGGCCAAGGAGCTGGAGCTGCAACGCCTGCGGCAGCTGCGCCACCAGAGGGGGGAGGACCTCGCCCGGCGAACCGCCTTGCGAGGTGCGAGCCCGCCCCCCCCTGGGGGTACCCCGGGCGAGCCCGAGGAAAACCAGGAGTGAGCCATGGCGCCCCGACCCGCAGCTGACACGGAAGACGCCTCCAGCAAGCCCACCTGCCGTTTCCGGCTGTTCGTCGCCGGTAACGAGCCCAATTCGGTTACTGCCAGGGAGGTGCTCGCCCGCCTGTGCCGCGAGCATCTGGGCGGCCGCTGCCAGGTCGAGATCGTGGATGTTTTCCAGCAGTACGAGGCCGCCATTGCCCACGGGGTGAGCGTGGTCCCCACGCTGCAGGTGGAGGGGCCGACAGGTGAGCGCACCATCGTCGGCTCGCTGCGCGACGAGGCGGTGGTGCTGGCGGCGCTGGGCCTTGCCCGGTCCGGGGGCGGCCGTGAGCGTTGAGAAACCGTCGTACGAGCAGTTGCAACGGCGGCTCGAAGAGGTGGAGGCGGCCCACGCGGCGCTGCGCCGGGGCGAGGTGGACCTGGTGCTGGGCGACAGCGGCCCCCTCCTCGTACGCCTTAAGTCGCTCGTGGACGACAACGAGCGGTTGACACGCCAGTGGGAAGTGACGTTCGATGCTTTGGGCGACGCCATCTGGGTGCTGGATGCCCAGCAGCGCGTGCTGCGCTGCAACCGCGCGGCGGAGGCGGCCTTCGACTGTCCGCGGGCCGAAATGATCGGCAAGCATTGTTGCGAGATCGTACACGGCACGGCGGCGCCCCTCCCCGCATGTCCCTTCCACCGTATGCGCCAGAGCCTCCAGCGCGAGAGCTTGGAGATGCAGGTGGGCCAGCGCTGGTTTGCCGTCACCACCGACCCCATCGTCGACGAGGCCGGCCGCTTGACCGGCGCCGTGCACATCGCCCGGGATATCACCGAGCGCACGGGGAAGGAAGCTGCGCTGCTCGAGGGTCGCCAGTATCTGCAGGCCGTGCTGGACTCCATCAACGACGCCGTGTTCGTGGACGACGCCGACACCGGGGAGATCATCGACGTCAACCGCGGCATGTGCGAGATGTACGGCTACTCCCGCGAGGAGGCGCTGCGCGTTTCTATCGACGATCTGAGTTTGGGCGAGCCGCCGTACTCGCAGGCCGAAGCGTTGGAGTGGCTGCGCACGACCCGCGCGCTCGGCCCCCAGACCTTCCAGTGGCTGGCCAGGCATAAGGACGGCCACACCTTTTGGGTGGAGGTGAGCACCCGTTTTGCCGTCATCGGCGGGCACAACCGCTTCGTCGTCATCGTGCGCGACATCAGCGAGCGCAAGCAGGCGGAAGAGAGGATTCGCCAGAGCGAAGAGACCTACCGCAACCTGTTCCACAACGCCCAGGTGGGCCTGTTTCGCACCCGCATCGCCGACGGCAAGCTCCTGGAGAGCAACGAGCAGCTGGCCCGCATGTTCGGCTACGACAACCGCGCGGAGTTCATCGCCCACTACGTCACTAGCGAGAACTATGTGGATCCCGGCACGCGCCAGCGCATGCTGGAACTGCTTCGCCGCGACGGTTGTGTGCAAGGCTTCGAGGCGCGCTTCTACCGCAAGGACCGCTCCATCTTCTGGGCCCGCTTTTCCGCCCGCATCTACCCGGACAAGGGGTGGATCGAGGGCGTGGCCGAGGACATCACCGCCCACAAGCAGGCGGAAGCCGCCCTGCGCGAGAGCGAGGAGCGCTTTCGGCGCGCCGTGGAGCACGCCCCCTACCCCGCAGCAATCCACGCCGAGGACGGGGAGGTGGTGCTGGTCAACGCCGAGTGGACCCGGATTACCGGCTATCGGCGGGAAGACATCCCCACCATTGAGGCGTGGACCGAGAAGGCCTACGGCGAGCGGCAGAAGGTGGCCCGCCAGGTGATCGCCTCGCTGTTCACGCCCAACGGACCCACCGCCACTCCCGACACCGTGATCCGTTGCCGGGACGGCACGATGCGCACCTGGTCCTTCCGCTCGACCCCCCTCGGCCGCGACGAGCGGGGGCGCCGGCTCGTCCTCAGCATGGCGGTGGACGTGAGCGAACGGGAGCTGCTGGAAGCGCAGCTTCGCCAGGCCCAGAAGATGGAGGCCATCGGCCGGCTGGCCGGCGGCGTCGCCCACGACTTCAACAACCTGTTGCAAGCCATGACCACGGCGGTGCACGCCCTGCGCCTGCGCTGCCCTGAGGCAGCCGTTGCCCGGGCCGCCGATGAGCTGGAGAAATACGTCAGGCGCGGCGCCGAGCTCACCCGCCAGTTGCTGCTCTCCTCCCGCCGCGCCGAGCCGCAGATGAAGCCCTGCGAGGTCAACGAGGTGGTGCGCCAGGCCGAGGCCTTGCTGCGCCGCCTGCTGCCCGAGAATATCGCTCTCCGCATCCAGCTGGCCGAGGGCGAGCTGGGCATCCACGGCGACCCGGCGCAGCTGGAGCAGGTGCTCATGAACTTGGCGGTGAACGCCCGGGACGCCATGCCCGAGGGGGGCCGACTTTCCCTGCGCACCGGCGGCCTGTCGGAAGGCGAGGTATTCATCGACGTGGAGGATTCCGGCGCCGGCATCCCCGCGAAGATGCGGGAGCGGATCTTCGAACCGTTCTTCACCACCAAACCCCACGGTGAGGGCACGGGGCTGGGGCTCGCCGTGGTGCACGGCATCGTCACCCAGCACGGCGGCCGCGTGGAGGTGGAGAGCGAGCCCGGCCGCGGCAGCCGCTTCCGCGTGGTGCTACCGCGCCGGCCGGCAGCACAGGAGGATCGGCCGGCAGAAGTGGAAGCGGTGGCACGCTCTGGCGAAGGCCAGGGCGAGCGCGTCCTGGTGGTGGAGGATGAAGAGGGCGCGCGGGAAGGCCTAGTCGAAATCCTGGCTCTGCTGGGTTACCAGCCTAAGGCGGTGGCGTCGGCTGAGGACGCTCTCGCCCTGCCCGAGGACCCCCCCTTTCAGGCGCTGCTCACCGATCTCATGCTCCCCGGCCTGACCGGCGGGCGGCTGGCGACAATGCTGCTGGAGCGCTGGCCGGGACTCGGAGTCATCCTCATGTCGGGCTACCCCGAGGACGAGCGGGTGCGGCACGAGGTGCCGCCGGGCGTGGCCTTCCTGCAGAAGCCGTTCGACATCGACACGCTCACCCGGGCGTTGCGCGCCATCCTCGACGCCCGCCGTTGGTAGTGCCTTGGGCGCAGCCGACGTGCACCGTCACGCCCTCAGCTAGCCGCCGCCCCTGACCGCCAGCCGATCGTTCCGCCGAAGGCAGAAGGCCGGTCCCTGGGGCTTGCGCCGCAGGGACCGGCCGCCTCCTCAGTAGAGGGCTTCCAGGTACGTCGAATCGTTGGTGGAGTTATCCACCACCGCCGCGTAGCCGATGACCGAGCCGCCGCTGGGTCGGATCGCCAGCACGGCGCCGGTGACGTCGGCGGCGGTGAAGTCCCGGACGATGCGGTTGCGCTGGATGTGACTCCAAGGCTTCACCGTGTAGGTCCGCTCGGGCAAGGTCGTGCCGTCGGCCAGGATCAGCGTCACCGTGACCGTCACCGTCGCCTTGGAGACGTTGGTGAGCCCCAAGTTGGTGCGAAAACCGCTCGTCGTGGTGGTGCTCTCGCGAATGTCCGCGATGTGGCGGGTCTGGTCAGGGGCAATGGCACTCTCGCGGCGGGTCGCCAGAGCGCCGAAGCCGTAGGTTTTGCCGCCCTCCCTGGTGTAAGTGCGGGAAGTCACCACCAAAGGCCGATCGGCGCAGATCTGAATTGCTCCTGCCAACCCGGTCTGGCCGAAGGTCACCCGCACCACATCGGGCAGCGTCAACACCTGCCCGGCGGGTACGGTCCTGGAGAGGGGCACCACGTCGCCGTTGTCGCCGTCCCGGGGCAGCAGGTACAGCCGCGCCGTAGCCGGCTGCGTCGCCGGGTTGAAGAGCGCCACGTCGGTGGCCCACTGGGACCCTCCCGCACCACTGATGCTGGCGGCGGTGGCAATCCAGTATGAGGGGTCGCAGGGGAGCTCGAGACCGGAGCCGAACCTCGCGCCACCCACCAACGAACCGGGGTGACCGCCCAGTGCGTCCCGGGCGTCGGTGTCCAGGGGCCACACCGCCACAAGGCCGGACCGAGGCGAGGTGAGGCGCGTTAGCCGGTCGCCCTGAATCGCCGCCTGGGTGCGTGCAATGCTCCACAGGCGTACTTCATGCATCGCACCCCGGGGCGTGTAGCGGAACGCCGCGTCGCTGCCGATGTTCACCGGCGCGGTGCTGGTGGTGAGGGGACCGGGCCCCATGTCGAAGTCACCCGCCAACTCGCCGTCGATGAAGAACTTCTGCCGACTGCCGTCGTGGGTCACGGCGACGTGCACCCACTGGCCCAGCGGCACGGTACCCGTGGAATCCCGGGCCGAGCCGGAACCCCGCGCGTAAAAACGAAGCCGCGACTCACACACCCCAAGCCAGTAGGCCTGGATCCAATTCTTACCCAGCAGCGACACGCACCCCGATCCATTGAATAGGTACAACCACGCCTCGATGGTGATGGCGGTGGTCGGGTTGAGGGCAGACGCGTGGGGGATTTCCACGTACCCATCGCCTGACCCGGGAAAAACGAGAAACGAGGTGCCGACCTGGGCAGCGGCGTGCCCCGCTCCCAGCGCCACCCACTAGGTCACGGCCAGCAGCGGCAGTTTGCGCATCGAGCGCCACGGAAACAGTGAAAAACGCCTATCGAGCCCCCCAAGTAATTTCGCAACGCAACAGGGGAGCGTGGCCGCGTATGCCCACCGGTTCACCCCGACGGAGAAACCCGGGCGAGCTGCCCGCGTCCGCAGACCGGGACGCGAAGGGGGCCGGTAGCGGTGGTGAGGCTGGTACCATCCCCGACGCGGCGGCCCGGCTCGGGGCTGGGCGGGAGGCTGACGATGGCTCGTCAACTTAAGAAAAAGCAGGACAAGACGCTGTTCTTCCGCCTCCTGGATCGGGTCGAGGTGGTGGGCAACGCCCTGCCCCATCCCGCGACGATCTTTGCGCTGCTCGCCGTGACCGTGGTCGTCCTGTCGGCCGTGGCCGCGGCGGTGGATTTAACCGCCACCCACCCGGCCACCGGGGAGGCGATCACCGTCCGCAGTTTGCTGTCGGGTGAGGGGATCCGCTGGATGTTCGAGAACGTGGACGACAACTTCGTGCGCTTCCCACCCCTGGGGCTGGTGCTGGTGGCCATGATCGGCATCGGCGTGGCGGAGGGGTCAGGCTTGCTGGCGGTGCTCATCCGCGCCCTGGTGCTCACCGCCCCGCGGCGCCTGATCACCGCCGCCGTGGTCACCGCCGGGGTGGTCTCCCACGTGGCCTCGGAGGCCGGCTACGTCATCCTCATCCCGCTCGGCGCGGCGGTCTTTCTGGCGCTGGGCCGCCACCCCCTGGCTGGCCTGGCGGCGGCCTTCGCCGGGGTGAGCGCCGGCTTTGGCGCCAACTTCTTGATCGCCAGCGTCGACCCCATCCTGGCCGGGCTCTCCGAGAGCGCCGCCCGCATCCTCGACCCCAACATCACCATCTCCCCCGCCGTTAACCTCTACTTCATGATCGCTTCGGCCGTACTGATCGTCGGCGTGGGCACCTGGATCACCGAGCGGGTGGTAGAGCCCCGCCTGGGCGCCTACCGCGGGCCGGAGACGGCCCCACCCATGGAGCAGCTCTCCAGGGTGGAAAAGCGCGGCCTCGCCGCCGCCGGGCTGGCGCTGCTCGCCAGCGCCGCCGTCTTCGCGGTGGCGGTGCTGCCCCCGTGGGGCCTCCTCCGCCACCCCGGCGAGGGGGTGCTGCACTCGGCCTTCTTCCGCGGCCTGATCGCCGCCATCATGATCGTCTTCTTGATCCCCGGCCTGGCCTACGGCATCGCCGTGGGTAAAACCCGCAGCGACAAGCACGTCATCAAGCAGATGACCGACGCCATGAGCCATTTGGCCTCCTACATCGTGCTGGTGTTCTTCGCCGCCCAGTTCGTCTACTTCTTCTCCTACTCCAACATCGGCTTGATCCTCGCGGTGCGCGGCGCCGAGCTGCTGCGCAGCATCTCGCTGACCGGCGTGCCGCTGATGGTCGCCTTCGTGGTGTTGTCGGCGTTCATCAACCTGTTCATGGGTTCGGCCTCGGCCAAGTGGGCGATTATGGCGCCGGTGTTCGTGCCCATGTTCATGCTCCTGGGCTACCACCCCGGGCTCACGCAAGCTGCGTTCCGCATAGGTGACTCGATTACCAACGTGATCACTCCCATGATGTCGTACTTCGCGTTGATCGTGACCTTTGCCGCGAAGTACGACGAGAAGTACGGTATCGGCACCATCATCTCCACCATGTTGCCGTACACGCTGCTCTTCGGCCTCGCCTGGACGGCGCTGCTGGCGCTGTGGATGGCCCTCGGCCTGCCGGTGGGCCCCGATGGGCCGCTGCACTACGTCATGCCCTAGGCAGCGGCGTCGCCGGTCACACCACCAGCCCCAACGGCTGGCCCTTGGGGCGGGGGGGCGCTAGGGACAACGTGCCTCCAGTGGCCCACCCCCAAACCAGCCCCTGCGGCCGGGGGCTCGCGGCGGGTTGTATCTCGGGGCATCCCGAGGAGGTGGGGGGCGGTGACGCCCACCCACGCCGACAACGACGCGGTCAGTGACACCGACACGGACACCGACAGCGACTACGACGCCCACGGTAACGCCCGTGTCGCGCCCCACCCCCACCCCGCACCCCGAGCCGGGAAGGCTCGTGCACCGTTCCCTTCGTCGCCCCTGAGCCGGCGCCGATGTTCGACAACCAGCGCTAGCGCCCGTCGAGCGTTTCGCCCATCGGCCGACCCATCACGCCTGGGCGGCCACAGGGGCGCCGCTGCTCACCTGGAGGGCGGACCCAAGGAGCCGGCCCGGCGGTTTCCGGCACCCACCTGCCGCCCAACCGAGGGGGGCTCGCGTTGGGCGACACCAGCACCGTGTGACTGCGCTGGGCCACCGACCCTCGGACTTAGGGCGGAGGCGTCAAAGAGGCAGTCACGAACACCTCGAAGGCGTTATCCCGCGGGTTGAGGTCGCCCTCCGGGAGGGGAGCCAGCAGCACCACCCGCGCCCCTGCGGGGAGGCTCGCCGAGGGCGAGGGCCGACGCTGGCGGCGGCGGACCGGCGCTGGGCTGCGGCCCGCCTGCACCTCCCGCACCATCTCCGCCACCTGCTGGACCGGCACGACCAGCTCCAGCATCTCCCCGGCGGCGAGGGCGGGCACCTGTGACTCCGCCCAGCGCCGGCCCCCGGCCAGCCAGCGCGCCGTGCCCGGCGGGGATGGCGCCGGACCGGCGTTGCGCACCACCCCCACCAGACCCACGCCGGGTTCCAAGACCACCTCGGCGCGCAGGTCGAAGGGGCACTGGGGAGAGGCCACCACCCCTTCCCACCCCTGGCGGGCCACCGCACCCCCGGCGCTGGCTTCGAAGATCGCCGTGTGCCGCTGGTCGTCCCTGGCCAGTAGGAGCAGGTGGCGGGTGGGGCCGTCGCCAACCGACGCCGTGCGGCCGGCCTGCACTTCGCGGCCGTCCACCAGCCACCGCCACGCCACCTCCACCTCCCCACCCCACACCCACACCTCCGCCTCCAGGGCCACGCCGGCCCGCTCGCAGGGCGGCGGTGCCACCTCGCGCAGGCACACCGACAGCGGCGGCATGCTCAGCTCCGTTCCTCCGAGAGCACCCAGCACCAGCAGTGCGCGCAACACCCTGCAGAAATCTTACGGCAGTGGTGGCAGCCCCTGCCCCGGTAGGTCGGCCGCTGCATATCCCACTTTTGAGGGATTGACACCCCCTGCAATTTCGCTAGGCTCGCCTCCAAGACCACCAGGTTTGGGGGGACCGGGAAACCCCCAAGGGGAGGAAAAAAGGATGCAGCGAGTTGCAGCCACCGTGATGTGCGGCGCGTTGGTGCTGGCGGTCGCCGTCCAAGCCGCCGAGATCCGTCGCGTCGAAAACCCCGTCGCTGGACAGTACATCGTCGTGCTGAAGGACGATGCGGCGCGGGGACCGGATCAACCGTACTGGGCGGGGCGCACGGTGCCCGACGTCGCCCAGGAGATGGCGCTGCTCTACAGCGCCCAACTGCGCCATGTCTACCAGCACGCCCTCAAAGGGTTTGCCGTAGCCATGTCGCCTCAGCAGGCGGAAAGGCTCGCCAAAGACCCCCGCGTCGCGTACGTGGAGGAAGACGGCGTGGTGCAGGCCATCGCCACCCAGAACAACCCCACCTGGGGCCTGGACCGCATCGACCAGCGCAACCTGCCGCTCTCCAACAGTTACACGTATAACACCACCGCCTCCAACGTCCGCGCGTACATCATCGACACCGGCATCCTGGCCTCCCACAACGAGTTCGGCGGCCGCGCCTACAGCGGCTACACGGCCATCAACGACGGGCGCGGCAGCACCGACTGCAACGGGCACGGCACCCACGTGGCGGGTACCGTGGGCGGTGCCACCTACGGCGTGGCCAAGGGCGTGCAGCTCTACGCCGTGCGCGTGCTGGACTGCAACGGCTCCGGCACCAACTCCGGGGTCATCGCCGGGGTGGACTGGGTGACCGCCAACCACGTCAAGCCGGCGGTGGCCAACATGAGCCTGGGGGGCGGCGCCTCCAGCGCCCTCGACACGGCGGTCAACAACTCCATCAACGCCGGCGTGTTTTACGCCGTGGCCGCCGGCAACGACAACAGGGACGCCTGCAACTACTCGCCAGCGCGGGTGGCGGCGGCCATGACCGTGGGCTCCACCACCTCCTCCGACGCCCGCTCGTCGTTCTCCAACTACGGTACCTGCGTCAACATTTTCGCGCCTGGGTCGAGCATCACGTCGGCGTGGCACACCTCCAACACCGCCACCAACACCATCAGCGGTACCTCCATGGCCTCGCCCCACGTGGCTGGGGTAGCCGCTCTCTACCTCGCCAACAACACGTCGGCCTCGCCCTCGGCGGTGTTCAACGCCATCATCAACAACGCCACCACGGGGGTGCTCACTGGGATCGGCACCGGCTCCCCCAACCGACTGCTGTACAGCATCTTTGGCGGCAGCACGGACAACCCGCCGGTGGCCAGCTTCACCTTCTCGTGCAGCGGCTTGACCTGCTCCTTCGACGGGCGGGCCTCCACCGATGACTACGGTATCACCGCCTACAACTGGACCTTCGGCGACGGCACCACCGGCTCCGGGGCGACGGTGAGCAAGACGTACAGCGCCGCCGGCACCTACTCGGTGACCCTGACCGTGCGGGATACCGCCAACCAGACCAACAGCCAAACCAAGTCGGTCACCGTCACCTCAGGGGCGCCCTGCACCAACTGCGAGTACTACACGGGCACGCTGTCCGGCGCCGGGGCCTCGGCCTACCAGCCCAACGGTACCTACTACTACAGCAGCGTGTCGGGTACCCACCAGGGGTGGTTGCAGGGACCGTCGGGTACCGACTTCGACCTCTACCTGCAGAGGTGGAACGGCTCCACCTGGGTGACCGTCGCCCGCTCCGAGGGGACCACCTCCACCGAGTCGATCACCTACAACGGCACCGCGGCGTACTACCGCTGGCGGATTTACTCCTACCGGGGCAGCGGCACCTACCAGTTCTGGATGAAGCGCCCGTAAGGTACTGACGTTTATCGTGTTCAAAGCGGCCCGCCGCCCTGTGCGGCGGGCCGTTGTTTCAGCCCCCTTTCAGGCCGGCCGAGGAGGTGACAGGAGCAGCTCGCGCAAGCCCTCTGCCGCTGGGTGGTGAACACCGCTCGCCAGCGCCCAAAAGAACCGGCCATGGGTCGGGGGCGCGCTGCAGAGTACCGGCTTTGGGGTGGGACCTCCTTGGCATGACCCCACCCCTCGACCACGTATCATGGGGAGCGTCCCGGAGGGCCGCGGGGAAAGGAGGCGCATGCTGGCGGCGATGCTCGCAGGGGTGGTGGTGGCAGCGGTGCTGGCACCGCTTGTGGAGCGCCGCCTGGGCCACGCCGCAGCCTGGCTGCTGGCCGTGCCACCGCTGGTTTTCGTCGCCGTGGTGCTCACCCACCTCCCCCAGGGCACCGCCATCACCCTGGCCGAGGCCAGGCCTTGGCTGGCCGACCTGGGCGCCGAGGTGGCCTTCGCCGTGGACGGCCTGTCCGCGGTTATGGCGCTGCTGGTGGCCGGCATCGGCGCCCTCATCGTCATTTACGCCGGCAGCTACATGGCGGGCAAGCCGACGCGGGGCCGCCTCCTCGCTTACCTGCTGGCCTTCCTGGCCGCCATGCTCGGCCTGGTGCTGGCCGATAACGTCATCACCCTCTTCGTCTTCTGGGAAGCCACCAGCGTCGTTTCGTTCCTGCTCATCGGCTTCGACCACACCAAGGGCGAAAGCCGCGCTGCGGCGGTGCAAGCGCTCCTGATCACCGGCGCCGGAGGGCTGGCCCTGTTGGCCGGGCTAGTGCTGGCGGGGCTGGCGGCCGGCGATCTGGGTTTATCCGGGGCGCAGGGGTGGCGCATCTCCGCCTGGGCCGCCGTGGACCTGCGCCAGCACCCCCACTACCCGGCCATCCTTGCCCTCATCGTGGCCGGGGCGGCCACCAAGTCGGCGCAGTGGCCGTTTCATTTCTGGTTGCCGGGGGCAATGGCCGCCCCCACCCCGGTGAGCGCCTTGCTGCACTCGGCCACCATGGTGAAGGCGGGGGTGTTCCTGCTGGCACGGCTGTCGCCCCACCTGGGCGGCACCGCTCAGTGGCGGTGGCTGGTGATCGGCGCCGGGGTAACCACCATGCTGGTAGGCGCCGCCATGGCGCTGGGGCAACGGGACCTCAAGCGCATCCTGGCCTACACCACGGTCAGCGTGCTGGGTACCCTGACCATGCTGCTGGGGGTAGGCACGTCGCTGGCGGTGAAGTCGGCGGTGGTGCTGCTGGTGGCTCACGCCCTGTACAAGGCGGCGCTGTTTCTCGTGGCCGGCAACATCGATCACGCCACCGGCACTCGGGATGTCACTGCCCTGGGGGGTCTGGCCAGGGCACTGCCGTGGACCTTCACGGCGGCGGTCCTGGCGGCGCTGTCCATGGCCGGAGCCCCGCCCATGTTCGGCTTCGTGGGCAAGGAGTTGCTTTACACCTCCAAACTCGATCTGGAAGCGTTGGGCGCCAAACTCATCGTGGCCGCTGTGGCGGCCAACATCGCCTTGGTGGCGGCGGCGGGCCTGGTGGCCGTCAAGCCGTTTCTCTTCCGCTGGCGGCAGCCCCCCCGCCAGCCCCACGAGGCGCCGCCGGCGATGCTACTGGGACCCTTGCTCCTCGGCCTGGCCGGGCTGTTCGTGGGGCTAGTGCCCGCCGTCTTCGACCAGACCTTGGGCCCCGCCATGGCCTCGGCCATCCTGGGCCGCCAGCAAGAAATGACCCTGAAGCTCTGGCACGGGGTGAGCCTGGAAGCGCTCACCGTACTGGCGCTCAGCGCGGTGACGGTGAGCGGCGGCGTGGCCCTCTTTTTCGTACTGCGGCGGCGCATGGGGGTGGCGGCACGACTGGTCCAGCGGGCCAGTTTGATCGGCCCCTCCCGCGGGTTTGAGGGTTTGCTGGCGGCGCTTCCGAGGTTCGCGACCACGGTGACGCGGATCGTTCAGACCCCCTCCCTGCGCCGCTCCGTCGCCGTTACCATCCTGGCCACGGTGGTCGTCACGGCGCCCTCGTTGCTGTTGCTCCAGACCCCCTGGTCGCACAGCCGGATCGGCGACATCAGAGTGCACGAGGTGGTGCTGGGCGCGCTCATCCTCGCTGGCGCCGTGCTGGCGGTGGTGCTGCGCTCGCGCTTGGCGGCGGTGGTGGCGCTGGGACTGACCGGTCTCGGCATCGCCCTGCTGTTTGCCCTGCTCTCCGCTCCCGACCTGGCCATGACCCAGATCATGGTGGAGAGTCTGACGGTGATCCTGTTGGCGCTCCTTTTCACCCACCTGCCGCCGTCCCCGGACCGCTCCAGCGGCGGCCAACGCCTCCGCGACGCCCTGCTGGCCGGCGCTGCTGGCCTGCTCATGGCAACCTTCGTGTTGGCTGTTCTGCCCGGCCAGTTCCCGGCCACCACCGCGCAGTTTTACGCTGACCGCAGCGTCCCGGCAGCCTTCGGGCGCAACGTGGTCAACGTCATCCTGGTGGATTTTCGCGCCTTCGACACCTTGGGAGAGATCACCGTGGTTGCCCTGGCGGGGCTCGGCGTGTGGGCGCTACTGCGCTTGCGGCCCGGTGACAGCGGTGGAGGTGAACGGTGACCTCCCTCATCCTGCGCGCCGCCACCCGCTACCTCACGCCCCTGTTGCTGTTGCTCTCGGTGTTCGTGCTGCTGCGCGGCCACCACGAGCCGGGCGGCGGATTCATCGGCGGGCTGCTGGCGGCCGCGGCCTTCGCCTTCCACGCCCTGGCCTGGGGCCCGCGCGCCACCCTCCTCCTGCTGCGGGTGGACCCCCGTACCATCCTCGGTGCTGGCCTGACCGTGGCGCTGGTTGCCGGCGGCGTGGCGGTCTGGGCAGGTGGCGCGTTCCTCACCGGGCATTGGCTGCCCCTCACCGTGCCCGGCCTGGGCAAGGCAGGCACGCCGCTGCTGTTCGACCTGGGGGTCTATCTGGTGGTGGTGGGCACCACCACCCTTATCCTGCTCACCCTCGCGGAGGAGGCGTAGATGGCTGCACTCCTCGCCGTGCTGGTGGGCGGGCTGTACGCCTGTGGGCTGTACCTCTTGTTACGGCGCAACTTGATCAAGCTGCTGCTGGGCCTGGTGCTGCTGGGCCACGCCGCTAACGTGCTGATCTTCTCCGCCCCAGGGGTGGTGAGGGGGCGCGCGCCCCTGGTGGGGGAGGGGGAGCTGGCGCCACCCCCCGACGCCGCTGACCCGGTGCCCCAGGCGCTCATCCTTACCGCCATCGTCATCGGCTTTGCGGTGGTGGCGTTCGCCGCGGTGCTGGCGCGGCGGGTCTTCGAGGTGGTCGGCACCGACGACCCGGACGCCATGGGGGACGCACAGTGAGCGGCTCGTGGCTCATCGTCCTGCCGGTGCTGGCACCCTTGGCTGCGGCGGCGGCGGGGCTGCTTGCCTGGCGAGCGCCGCGCACCCAGGGCGCCCTGGCGCTGGGCGGTTCGTTGGCGCAGGTGGGGGTGGCCGCGGCGCTGCTGGCGAAGGTCTCGGCCGGGGGTGTACAGGTAGCGCAGCTGGGGAGCTGGCCGGCGCCCTTCGGCATCACCCTGGCCGCCGACCTCCTGGGTGCGGTGATGGCCGTGGTCACCGGGGTCATTGGCTTGGCCGTGACCATCTACTCCCTCGCCGACATCGACGAGGGACGCCGCGCCTTTGGCTACTTCCCCCTGGTGCAGGTGCTGCTGGCCGGGGTGGCGGCCGCCTTTCTCACCGGCGACCTGTTCAACCTTTACGTCTGCTTCGAGGTGTTGCTCATGGCCAGCTTCGTCCTGCTCGCCCTGGGAGGGCAGCGGGCGCAAATGGCCGGGGCCCTCGCCTACGTCACCTTGAACCTCCTCTCTTCGGCGCTGTTCCTGGCCGGCGTGGGGTTGATTTACGGCGTCACGCGCTCCCTCAACATGGCCGAACTGCACCTGCGCTTGGCCGCCGTGGCCGCGTCTCAACCGGAGCTGACCGTAGCGCTGGCCGGGGTATTCCTGGTGGCTTTCGGCATCAAGGCGGCGGTGTTCCCCCTCTACACGTGGCTACCGGCCAGCTACCACACCCCCCCGGTGGCGGTCTCCGCCCTGCTCGCCGGCCTTCTCACCAAGGTCGGGGTGTACGCCCTGATCCGCATCCTTACCCTGGTTTTCCCCCCGCTGCCAGGGGTACCCACCTTCCTGCTGGGAGTGGCCGCCCTCACCATGGTCTTCGGCGTCCTGGGCGCCGTCGCCATGTACGAGACACGCCGTATCCTGTCGTTTCACATCGTCAGCCAAATCGGCTACATGGTGATGGGGCTTGCCCTCATCGGTTCGCCGGAGCCGGCCGTGGGCGCCGCTGGTCTGGCCGCCGCGGTGTTTTACGTGGTCCACCACATCCTCGTGAAGGCCAACCTGTTCCTAGTGGCGGGCCTGGCCAACCGGGTGGGAGGCAGCTTCCAGCTCGCCCAGCTGGGTGGCCTGGCGGCTCGTGCGCCGTGGCTCGCCTTGCTGTTCCTCATCCCCGCCGGGTCGCTGGCCGGGGTGCCGCCGCTGTCGGGCTTTTGGGCCAAGCTGGCGGTGATCCGGGCGGGCCTCGAGGCAGGCGCCTGGCTCGCCGTCACTGCCGCTCTGGCCGCCGGCCTCCTCACCGTGCTGAGTATGGTCAAGATCTGGACCGAGGGGTTTTGGAAGCCGGCGCCCCAGCAGACGTCCCAGCCGGCACCCCTGTGTCGCCGGCGTTTGGGCCTCCTGGTGGCACCCAGCGTGGCCCTGGCCGTGCTGACACTGGCCATTGGGCTGCACCCGCGGCCGCTGTGGGACCTGTCCCGGCGCGCCGCGGCGCAGCTGCTGGACCCGGCCGCCTACGTCGCCGCCGTTGCCGGGCACGGTGCTGACCGGGCCTCCCCCCCGGCCCGGGAGGTGGCGCCGTGAGCCCGCTGCTGGCCAACCTCCTCCTCGCCCTGCTGTGGATGGCACTGGTGGGCAGCCGCGAGCCGGTGCACTTCCTGCTGGGTTTGCTCCTCGGCTACGGGGTGCTGGCCATCGCGGCACCCCTGGTCGGCAGCGGGGCGTACGTGCGCCGCCTGCCTCGCGCCCTGGCCTTCGCCGGCTTTTTCCTCAAAGAGCTGATTCTGGCCAACCTGCGCGTCGCCCGGGATGTGGTCAGCCCGCGCTCGCGGCGCCGGCCTGGGGTGGTGGCGGTACCTTTGGACACCCGCGACGAGACGGAAATCACCCTCCTCGCCAACCTCCTCACCCTCACCCCCGGCACCGTCACCCTCGACGTCGCCGACGACCGTTCGGTGCTCTACATCCACGCCATGTTCGTGGACGACCCACAAGCCCTGCGCGCCGAGATCAAGGACGGCTTCGAGCGGCGGGTGCGGGAGCTGCTGCGATGACCCCCGCCCTGATCCTCGCCGGGCAGGTACTGCTGGCCATCCTGGCGCTGGCCATGGCCCTGGCTGCGGTACGCCTGGGGCGGGGCCCCAGCTTGCCCGACCGGGTGGTGGCCTTCGACGTGGTGGCTGCGGCCGGCGTCGCCATGGCCGCCCTGGCGGCGGTGCTGTGGCAGGCTCCAGTGCTGCTGGACGTGGCCATGGTGCTGGCGGTGATCGCCTTCATCGGCACGGTGGCGGTGGCCCGCTACCTGGAAGGGAAGGCACGGCGATGACCCTCTTCCGTCTGATCCTCGCCCTGGTCCTGGCCGCGGGCGGCTGCCTGTTCATGCTCCTGGCTGCAGTGGGGCTCGTCCGCATGCCCGACGTCTTGACGCGCATGCACGCCAGTTCCAAGGCCGCCACCTTGGGAGCCGCCCTGGTGGTGGCGGCGGTGGCGGTGACCATGTGGGACTGGGCCATCGCCCTGCGCGCCACGCTGGTTTCCCTCTTCCTGTTGATCACCGCCCCGGTGGCGGCCCACGCCATCGCGCGGGCCTCCTACCTTGCCGGCGTCCC
>Ga0308389_1000043_pt1 | contig 101680 bp, 87 predicted proteins | sample Hotspr2Sample148_FD_202362 | JGI IMG/M metagenome (GOLD analysis project Ga0308389, IMG submission 202362) | Hot spring phototrophic mat microbial communities from Mushroom Spring, Yellowstone National Park, Wyoming, United States - 20040719_148 ... | reverse complement strand
CCTTTTTCATAGTCTTTGGACACCTCCTGATAGGGTGATTGGTATTCTCCTTTTGTTTTACCAATTGTACCTGTCAGGAGGTTTTATTGCTTCCCAAACGTGACACAAAAATAGAGTACACTACCGAATTGTCTCCGTTTCCGTTCTTCATCGCGGGGAACAATAGAGCTACTTGACTGGACTCTTCTTCCTCAAGAAGACGTAGAAACAGAAATCATCATTACGCAAGACCGTGCTACGATTCGCAACGGGAAAATCGCTGCTGAAGTGGATTATCGAGGAAGCGTACGGTACCGGAAGGATGATGGACGGGTACTCCTTGAAGAACTCTGGCTCGATGGAAGGGTGCTGAACGCAGACCTTTTGAAAGCCCGGAATTATAAGGCCAGAAGTTCTGAGCTCTTTCAGATTTCTCTCTATTTCAAGGCTTATCCCGAAGAACATTTTTTTGGTATGGGCCAATATGCCAATGATTGCCTTGACCTGAAAGGTTGTGTTCTGGAGTTAGCCCAGAGAAATACCCAAATCAGCATCCCCTTTCTCCTTTCCTCTCGAGGCTATGGATTCATCTGGAATAACCCCTCAATCGGTCGAGCAGAGCTTGCCCGGAATCATACTATGTGGTGTGCTGAAGGGGCTCGTCAAATCGACTATCTGGTCATCGTCGGAGATACACCTGAAGAGATTGTAAGGCGCTACACAGATATTACGGGGAAACCTCCGATGATTCCTGAATGGGCCTTAGGTTTCTGGCAATGCAAGCTTCGTTACCGGACTCAAGAGGAAATCCTGGAAATCGCTCGAGAATACAAACGCAGAGGCCTTCCCCTGTCGGTAATCGTTATTGACTTTTTCCACTGGCCCAACCAGGGAGATTGGAGATTTGACTCAAAGTACTGGCCGGATCCCGAAAAAATGGTGCAGGAATTGAATCAACTCGGGGTCAAGGTTATGGTTTCTATCTGGCCTACAGTTGATATTCAGAGTGAAAACTATGAAGAAATGGCTAAAAGGGGCCTTCTTCTCCGTACCGAACGGGGAATTCCCGTACTTTTTACTTTCCGGGGAATTACAACCATCTTTGACGCTACGAATCCTGAAGCTCGAACATTCATCTGGAAAAAAGTACAGGAGAATTACTACCGTTATGGCATTAAAATATTCTGGCTCGACGAAGCAGAACCGGAAATGGGAATGCCCGGATTTGGCTACGATAATGTACTCGCCTACGATTATGACAACATCCGTTATTTTCTGGGGAACGGCCTTGAGATAAGCAATATTTATCCTTTCTTCTATGTGCAGGCTTTCTTTGAAGGGATGAAGAGCGCGGGCGAAACAGAAATTGCGAACCTTGCTCGATGCGCCTGGCTTGGGAGTCAACGATTGGGAGCCGTGGTATGGTCAGGAGATATTCCTTCGACTTTCGAATCCCTCCGCAAACAGATCAAAGCCGGTCTCAACATGGCGGTATGCGGTATCCCCTGGTGGACTACCGACATTGGAGGATTTTATGGCGGAGACCCCCAAAGCCCGAGCTTCAGAGAACTCATCGTCCGCTGGTTCCAATTTGGGGTTTTCTGTCCCATCTTTCGGCTCCATGGATTCCGCCTCCCCATTCCCCCGGACCCCAACCGCTGTCCGACTAATGAGCTTACCGGTGGACCAAACGAAGTATGGTCTTTTGGCGAAGAAGCTTACGAGATTATCAAAGAGCTACTCTTTTTAAGGGAGCGCTTGAAACCGTACATCCTTGAAGGTATGAGGCGATCCCACGAAGAGGGTATCCCTTTCATGCGGCCTTTGTTTTTTGACTTCCCCAGCGACGTAGAAGTCTACAAAATTGAAGACGAATACATGTTCGGTCCAAAACTCCTTGTTGCTCCGGTAACAGATGAGGGAGTACGTGTGCGGCAGGTGTACCTCCCCAAAGGTGCTCGCTGGACCGATCCCTACACTGGCACTACCCACGAAGGAGGCCAGTGGCTCGACGCAGAAGCGCCCCTGACACACATCCCCCTCTTTCTGCGAGATGGTGCACAGCTTCCAATAAAAGGGTAAAAAGGGCTTCAGGGAGGGTACAGAATAATTTCTTACCCTCCCCAAGAAGTGTTACTCACGATTTCAATCTTCTGTGTTTTTTCGTGTAGTGAGCACGGGCTTAAAAACGAAGAGACGCCGACCACCAATACAAAATCCTTTCCATGAAAGAAAATCCACGTTCTTCATTTACATGGTCACCAGAAATGATTTTAAGGTTTCTTCGCAAAAGTCTTCAATTCCATCAGAATAGCAACGTACCCATTTTCTCGAAGAAACTTTAGCGAGGCAGGAATGGTTTTCAGTGGAATCCCTGGTAAAAAACTTTGGTCTTCCTGCAAAGAGAACGTATGGTAGATGCGCTTTTCTCCGTCTCGCCCTTCAATCTATGGAATAAGCTGTCTCACTTTGAGATCATTCTTTGCACCATTACCTCTTCTACCTCTATGTACAGAGTGGGTACGCATTGGGGAAGGTCACAGGGTTTCTCCGCTACCACCCCCTGCACCTTGAGGAGAACGCAGCGAACAAAATGTTCCTCATAGTAAGCGTTGAGTGCTTCCCGAAGGTTTTCCTTTTCAGGAGGAAATTCCAGAGCCACAGTGATATCACCGTCTTTTAAAAACACCCTGCAGTCTTCCGGATAGATCGCTCCGGGAATGGTGGGGCAACTGAAAAGGAGACATCCGGTAACCAGAACTTTCTTTCCCACATACGCAGAAAGTTCTCCCAGGGTAATTGAGGAAATCTCCTCCTTCTGTTCACAGCCCAGCGCCACAGTAGCACAAACAAGAAAGAGAAGGGTAATAAGCACCACACTTTGAAATCGCACGGTTTCTCCCTCCTTTTCGTGATTCTCCTCAAAAATTATAATCCCGGATGAATCCAGAAACCAGTGTGGTTTATTGTTCAGCGAAAAAGCGCAATGATACTCACCACCATCCCTATACCAGCTAATCCGACCGCAATATAAACCCATTTCTGTAGCATCGCCAGGGTTTCGCTGGTTTTTCTTCCTTCGACCACCATCCGGTTATTAAGGCGGTCCACCGCTTGCATCTCCTGAGAGAGACCGGTCTTTATCTCCGCAGTTTCCCGAAGGTTATTTTCAAGGAGCCCCTGCAGGGTAACGAAGGTGTCTTTGAGGTCGAGAATCCCCTGCTCGATTCCGGTGACCTTCCGGTTCTCTTCCTGCGCAAAACCCTGGAACTTCTCATCCAGGCCAATCAGCTGTTGCGTTAGGCCTTGTAAGTCTTCTTTGAACAAGAAAGACTGTTCGGTATGGGCTTTGAAGTCGTTTTCCAGAGCAGCAAAATGCTCGGTATGTTCTGCAGCACTCCGCTCCAGAGCCACAAAACGTTCCGAGTAAGCTTTTAAGTCGTTTTCCAGATTCATCAGCTTTTCCAGGATCTCCTGAGCGTTGATTCCCCCCAGGAGTCTGGAAATTTCCTGGTTCCCAATCACAATCTCCTTCAGGCCCACAATGAGGCTCACGAGCTCCTCTCGAACCGTCTGGAGGTTTCGAGAAGTTTCCTGATAGGAGTTCACCTCTTCGTAGAGTTTCTGGAGCGCTTCCACAAGCTGGGTAGCACGCTCTTCTGCTTCCAGGAATTTTTGGACCCCTTCATCCATGGAATATCCTCCCATCCTTCTATTTTCTTCCTAATTGTAAACACTGTTTTTCGAGTTTTCCAAGGAGCAGCCAGGCGATTTCTTCACTCAAATCAATCGGTAACTTCTCCAGAAGCAAACGCAGGAACTGCCGATCTCCAAAAATGCCAAGTTCCCGGACCAGTTCCCGTGCTAAGCTCACGTTCTGAGCGTATACCTTTGTGATCGCCCAAAGAGCAAAGTCGAAAATCAGGCTCTCTGCCATACCGTAACTTTTGAAAGCCGAAGAGAGCGCTGCCGCAAAGTTCTGACGGGCCACTTCTCTATTACCGTCACCGGAGAGAACTTCGGTGAGGGCGCGAAGCATGAGCAGTGCCGGATGATCCGGGTAACTTTCCAGATACCGGGAGACCTGACCACGTAATTCAGCCACTTCTCGGAGGGAATTCAGAACGTCAAAGGTATCCATAGCCTGCGTGAAGCCTCCCCGCTCGTCTCGCACGAGCTCTTCCAGCGTTTCGGAATACTGGGTGGTCTCCAGATACCGCAAAATTCGCGCTCGAAAATCCCGATCTCCCTGAGTGTCACGACAGGCAAGAAGCATCTCATAGAAAGCCCGTCGGCGGCCTTTTTCGATGACTTCGTAGAGGAAGTGCAAAAGGAGTTCCACCACCTTCAACACGAATTCCCGATATTCAAGGTGTAAAAACTGTGAAGCTTTCTCCATCTCCACCCTGCGCCGACTGGAAAGGTATCCCGCCACGTAGCGCCCATAGGTTTCCACGATTTCTTCTTTGGTTGCTCCGGAAACCTGCACCGTAAATTCCCAGGTAGCATAGTTGATGGTGTAGTCAGAAATGACCCCGATGAGAAGGAGCCGGTAGATTGCTTTTTCTATGATCTCTCGGCTACTCCGGTCTCCATCTTCCTGGTATCGAGATTTGATCTCTTTGGGTATGGACAATACCTGCAGGGTTCGATTTTTCAGGTCGGGAATCTGTTTCAGCACCATGGTCACGTGCTTCATCTCTTCTGCGATACCCCGAAAGGCTCTGACATGGAAATAGAGCATCCGGGTGACGTCATCATTGTCTTCCCACTTGACGCTCCGGATAACCCGACCGATTTCCTCCACACCGGTAGCAGGGTTGAGTAACTGTTCGGCACGTTTGGGGTTATCGATGGAAACGATGATGCTACAATGGGCGGTTTTCCGGTCTCTACCGGCCCGTCCTGCCTCCTGGTAAAAGGCTTCGATGGAGGGAGGAAGCCCGATGTGCACGGTATAGCGGATGTTGGGTTTATCGATGCCCATACCGAAGGCCTTGGTGCATACAAGAAGCGATAGCTTATTGCGCTTGAAAGATTTGGTCACCCGCTTTTTATGCCTTAACCACCGGCTACTTTCTTGGTGTTTGGGTTCCCGACCGCTATAGACATCCAGAGAAACCCGGAGGTCTTTACCGATCTCCTCTGCTACCTGCCGCACTCCCAGAGAACCATCCACATGGGGGCAGAAGACGAGCCCCGCATGGGTTTCGTGACCTCGAAGCTGGAAAAAGCTCGTGGGAGTAAGGTTGAAAATTTCCGGAAGGGTCCTTCCCAGATACCCCTTGAGAATGGCCATCTTTTCCTGCGAAGAAGCATGGAAAACCTGGAAACGCAATTCTTCGCGGTCAAAGGTGCGGGGGGTAATGACCGCTTCGAAGTCCACGATCTGGAGTTCCCGCTGAATATCCTTGAGAACCGCTCTGGATGCCGTTCCCGTGAGGGCCACAAGGGGAGGAATCCGGTTCCCCGAGCGACAGTACTCCCGGCTGGTTCTTCCGATGTTGAGATAGGCCACTCGAAAGTCATGTCCCCATTCGGAAATGCAGTGGGCTTCATCGACCACGATGAGCGCTACCGGAGTGTGAACGGTCAGGGTACGCATGGATTCCCGAAATTCCAGGGTCTGAAAACGTTCCGGCGCGATGAAGACAAAGAGGTATTCCCCCTGGCCGATGAGTTGAAGCACCTTCTGGCGCTTCGCCGGACTTTCAATCTGACTGGTGACGGCGATACAGCGGTCCACTCCTCCGAGAGCCAGGTTATCAATCTGGTCTTCCATGAGCGCAATCAGGGGGTCGATAACCACCGTAACTCCGGGTAGCAGAAAAGAAGCCAGCTGGTAAACCAGAGACTTTCCCGCCCCGGTAGGGAGAAGTAGCAAAACGTCCTTCCCCTGGAGGATACGGCTTACCCCCTCGTATTGTCCTTCCCGGAAAGAGGTTTTACGGAATATGTAGCGGAGGAAATACTCCAGCTCCTCCCTTTCCGGCTGCTTCACCGGAAACACGGAAGCACGGGCCGAAAGCGAAGGATGGGCAATAGAAAAAGAGAGGTAGATGTCCTGGATAAAAAAGGTGTTGATGCTACCCCCCGGTATCTGCGCAAAGGAAAGAAAAACCGAGTTTCCGGAAAACGCCCCATCGGGATTAAAAAGTGCTACCCGGGGGTTACCCTCCGGGGTGGAAAGTCCGTAGAGTTTTCGAGTACGCCGGAAGAGTTCCACGAAGTCGGCCACCGCCTGTTCGCCGATAAAAAGGGCTTCTTCCTCTTTAAAAATCCCCAACCGCTGGAGGTCCGTCACCACCTGCCAGGAAGAAAGGTTAACGGGGTCAAGGAAACCAAAGCGTACCGCCAGAAGGAGCACCACCTGCATCTGGTGAGCCACCTTAAGCGCAAGAAGAAAGCGGGTAGTAGCTTTAGGGGAAACCTTTGGTTCTTCACTCTTTTTCAAAAGAGAAAAAAGGTAGGAGAGCTGTTTTCCCTTTCTTTCTCGGACTTCTGCGGCCGGAATACGGACCACCACATATCCCCAGGTTTTGAGTGCCTCGTCTCGCTCGGCATCCGCCAGAGAACCCTGATGTTGCGCACCGTCGATTTCCACCACGATATTCTCTTCTTTTGGCCGCATGATCACAAAGTCCACCCGCTGGCCGGAAAAGGCCGAGTAGTGCGCTTCTTCAGGAAGAAGGCTGGCGAGCTCCACCTGAGGATGCACGAAACGCCAGTAGTTACTGCCCAGGACCTCAGGAAGGAGTTCCCGATAAAAAATGCCCTCTTCTTCGCTATCGACCCACAGGTTCGGGAGTTCCTCCATCCGGTAGTTTATGGAGGGGAGTTCCAGGAGCCCGGCCACGAATCTTCCCCGCGCATCCGGCCGAAACATTCTGCTAAAGGATTCTTCCAGAGTAGGAGAAATCAAGGTAATCCTTCCCCGGAGAAGAATCTTCTCCACCACCGCCAGCACCTGGATTTCCCTTTCGTTGAGGGGAAATCCGGTGTGGATGGGAAAATCCACCCGCCACTGGGAAAGTGCCCTCAGGAGTTCTTCGTCCACTTCCTCGAAGGTGATTTCTTCCAGGGCGCTCTCGGGAACCGCCACCGTTTCGTGGAACTGAACCTGATAATCTTCCAGTTTTCCCCGGGCCTGAAAGAGGCGGGGAAGAGAAAACCCGGCCATGGTGCTCTCTTGCCTTTCCCATGGCCTTTCGGAAAACCTTTCCACCTGTTGAGATGGTCGTCGAAATGTTCTCTCTTCCATGGCAAAACCCCCACGCTCGAAAGGAAAAGCTATTCTCTCTCAAAACCGTGATTTTCAAATTTGAGAGTCCGGCAGTTTTCGGTAACGATACGGACCACGTTTTCGGGAACCCCCTGGGGAATCACCGCTTCGATTTCCAGGCTCACCCGCACCGTAGCCTGGGGAAGCCCCAGAAGGTGCGCCACCACTTCTTCGGCGATGCGTCCGGCATCCCGTCCTGCCCGCGCCGGATCAAGGAGCACACTCCCATGGAAGCGCCGAAGTGCCGGCGCTTCCTCCGGAATTTTTTCCAGATGCGAAGATGCTTCGGTCTTTTCCGAAGGTCTAGCGGTGTCGGTGGCTTTTTCCGAAGGAGTCAAAGCACCCGAATGCGGAGGTGTTTCGGTAAGCTGTTTCAGAGCCACCTCTGGTTTGACGAGGAGTCCTGAAGGAGCATGCGAAGAAAGGACCAGTTGCTGCCCGGCACGGAGACCGCGGTAACGCCCTTCCTTTTCCTCAAAAGCTTCGGCATAGGCGAAGCCTTCCTGAACCCAGATCAAAAGACTCACCCCATCCTGGATAGCACCGGACAAAACGGCAGCATCTTTCAGGCGCGGTAGGTACAGGTAACGGGCAAAGTCTTCCAGGAGTTGCCGCACCTCCACATGGTTACCCCGCCAGAGAGGTATACGGTCAAGCTCCATACGCAAGCGACTTCCGGAAAAAACGGTGAGGAGGAGCTCTTCGCTCTCCAGCTTCCGGGAAACCCGCCGAGCCAGGGGTCCATCTCCCTGGAGACGGATTTCCTGCCAGGTGACTTCCCCCTGGGGATTGTCCTGAGTAGGAACCAGAAGCCACTGAAAGGCTTCGGGAAGACGGGCGCTGACCGTGACATCGGCACTCTGCCGCCGCTCTTCGGCCTGGCGGGCAGACTGTGGAGAAAGATTCAAAATTTCCCGGTCTTTGAGCACCGACTCCCAGGCCAGGTAGTAGCGTACCGCCTCCTCCAAGTCCTGAAGTCTGGTGCGGTCGGCGGCCACAAATACCAGGGTGTTGCGGTAGAGCCGGGGAGCACCGCCCCGTTTCTCCAGGATTTCTCTGGCTTTCTGAACGGCAGGACTCTCTTCCCCTTTACTGTGAGGGTAGGCGGTGGCGATGACCACCAGGCGAGCTTTCGGCTCATCGGGAATGTCAGAGCTCTCCTGGGGAAAGGGATGGACCCTGGAGAAGAGCCCTCGCTCCCGCAGGTCCTGTTTTATGCGGCGCTCGATTTCCCGCCAAACCCGCTCGGGATCCCGTTTGAAGCCTTCGGCCCGGGCTTCGGCTTCGCTGGTTACGTTAGGCTGGGTGGAATACCAGTAGCGCACCCCGTCCTGATAGAGATAGGTGGCCGAAGCCGCCAGCCGCCGCAGCGCATCACCGAAGACCGCAGCCGACTCACCGGGGGTCACACATCCCAGGCGGATCCGACGGTCTTCGATCCCCTGGTGGGAAGCCCCCTGCAGGGGAGCAGAGCCGAGATAGATGGTCCGGGCTACCCGACGAGTAGCCTGGTAACGACCGAAATGGGGTTGTTCCCCATCGAGACGGACCGGAAGGGAATTGGGTCCATCCACTTCCCGCTCGATGACCGGAACCCAGTTTTCAGAGAGATAGCGGGTGAGCTCAAACTGGACCTGAGGGTCGTCCATGGGAATGGTGCAGGGAAGAATCAGGGGGCTACGGTCGTTGCGTTCCCAGAGAGCATGGACCACCGCAGCCATGAGACGCAGTACGCCTCTTGTTCTCTGGAATCTGACCAGAGTCGACCAGTCTTCATAGAGCCGGGCAAAGACTTCCGGATGAACGGGGTAAGCCGCCTTGAGCTTCCGCTCGTACTCCGCTTCGCAGCACTCCGGAGGAAAATCGGCCTTCTGAGCGCGATAGAAATCCACAAAGGTTCGCACCACCAGATCTCGCGCTTTGAACTGCTCCGCCGTTTGCAGGGGCTGGAAAAGCCGGCGGCGCACGATTTCAAAAGACTCTTCCGCACTGGCTGGGCGCCAGGCAGCTTCAAGACGTCCGATGACGTTTTTCAGGCGGTTCAAAGCTTCCCTTCCCCGGATTCCCCCCACCTCCACGTCCTCAGCCTGGGTGCGCGACGACTGGTCAGAAGCAGGAAGGGAAATGACCAGAAGAGCATTCCCCACCGAGCGCACCGATTTGGTCAGAGCCTGAGCAAAGGTAAACTGGGTATCGAACGTCCCCCCGGGGAGAGCGCCGGGTTCATCATGCAACTGCCGGGCATAGGCCACCCACTCATCGATGAGCACAAGACAGGGACCGTAACGTCCCAGAAGCTCCCGGAGCCTATCGCCGGGGTTTGTGGCCCGTTCGTCATCGGCGGCAAGAAACGCATAGGCGTTACGCGCTTCCTCGACACCCCCGGCGGCATAACCAAGCTGCCAGGCCAGCTCTCCCCACAGTGTCCGCACCACCACTCCACCATCCTTCTTGGTGGGGTTACCGGGAGAAAGGCGGTTTCCCACCAGCACCACCCGCCGAACCGGAGGAAGGTCCTGAACGCCGACCTCCAGCATCACTTCCTCTACCCCGGGAAGCTCCGCAGCCCGAACTCCCGAAAAGAGGTGGTAGAGAGCAATCATAGAGTGGGTCTTCCCTCCGCCGAAATTGGTCTGGAGCTGCACCACCGGCTCACCCCCCTTTCCCACTATACGCTCCACGGCGTTTTTGAGGATCCGCCTGAGGCTCTCGGTGAGGTAGGTCCGGCGGAAAAATTCCCCGGGGTCCTGGTACTCGTAACTCGCTTCGTCCCGGTACACCTGCCAGAGATCGGCGGCAAACTCGGCCTGGACGTAGCGGCCTCCGGTGACATCCGGATGGGGTTCGATCACCTCCCGCCAGGGCTTCAAGGCTTTCTCCGTAACCGCTTCCACCAGTGGTAAACCGGTTTTCCGTTTCTCGGCGCGGAGTTCTTCCTCAAAGCGAGCGCGCAGAAGCTCGGTGCGCATCCGGCGAAGCTCTTCCACCTGCGGCGCAGAAATCGCTTCCAGAAGTCGCACCCCCGAATCCAGCACCCGATAGGTATCGTCGCTCGAGAACCCTTCCTGGTGAGCCCACCGGTTCCGGAAGTTCCATAGTTCCGAAACTAAATTCCGCTTTTCCGCATCGAGTGTTTTGCGAAAAACGTCGTTCCACCCCTCCCACATGATCTTAAAGAGCGCCGCCACATCCCATTCCCGCACCGCTTTTTCAGCCAGAAAGCTGTTTCCGGTGAGACGCACCGCTTCATGCTTCAACCGGTTTTTATAGGTCCCTTCGAGTTCCCGCTCCACAAAAGGTGCCAGCCCCGCCTGCAGGATCTCCAGAGCCCTACCCACCCGCTCACGGTTGGTGATGGCCATCGCTTACCCCCCTCTCTATAAGAGTCTCTCCGTATGCGTTTCCCTCTTCCGGCCGATTTCCTGAGCTACCCTGGTAATTTCCGGCCACCCCAGAACCAGGGCGTTGTAACCCTGGGCATCAGTGCTGCGGCCTTTCTTCTCTGCCAGGTGAAACAATCGATAAGCCAGGTCTCGCACCAGTTCCCCCTGGTGACCGAATTTCCGCAGTAGTTCCGCCGTCGCTTCATACCCCGCCTTTTCGACGTAGTACACCCGCAGCATCTGATGGGTCATCTTCCACACCGTCCGTAACCCATCTTTTTCCGGATCCCATTCCTTCTCTAACTCTTCCGGTCGTAACAACCGCACCTTCCCCCGCTGCGCCTGGACCATCCCGGCTTCTTCGAGCTGGCGTAGCGAAGTCACCTTGGCTTTGGAGAGGAGCTCGGCTTCTCCGAAGTCCCCTTCTTCAAAGCCGCACTGCTCAAACCAGGCGATGGCCCAGCGGGTGTGGTTATCGAACTCGTCTTCCTGCGCGGAGAGCACTTCGGTGAGGGTCTGGTTGATGAGCGCCAGCGCCGTCCGCACGCTCATGGGTTTACCGCTGGCTTCAAGAACCCGGCTATAGCGGGAATAAATCGCCATCCCCGGACCGATAACCGCCTGCGCAAAATCAACCGGCGCAATCCCCCCCTGCTGCAGGTGCCGGATGGCCTGGGGAAGTTCCCGTTTGAGCTCGGCCACAAAAGACCGCCGGTCGGTCTGCGACGCATCGTGAGAGCGCGGCCGACAGGAGAGAACGATATAGGAAGCAAGAGCGTTCGCACCCATTGCATTCATCCGTTGCTTCTGTGACGAACGCACCGGCCAGGTGGCGGTGATTTGAAACCCAGTTTCGATAAGCGCGGTGAGCATGGTCTCCCAACCGGTAGTCCGATCTATCCGCCCATTATTACCCTTTTTTTCTTCGTCTTCGCCGCTCTCTTCATCTTCCTGTTTAAAGGCGTAATACACGGTAAGCGGAAACCGGGGGTCCATTATTTCCCGCAGGTTCGTGAAGGCCTTTTTGAAACCTTCTTCAAAGTATACTCTGGCTTTGCGCCGGTCTCCCCCAAAGCGTTCCGGTGAAGCCACTAGCTCTCCATCTTTGGGAACCAGGATGGTGGAGAAAAGCTCCGGATAGAGTTCCCCGATGGTACGCCGCAACCACACGTAGAAAAAGTCGGAGAGCGCCGCATAGCCGATGTTATCGTAATAGGGTGGGTCGGTGGAAACCAGAAAGCGGGGGGTATCACCCTGCAGTTCTTTCTGAAAATCAAGAGAGCGAGCGGCATCAAGAGAAAGAGCATACCCACTACATGTTGCAATGCTGTCCCCATAAATTTTTTCAATACAATCAGCAACGTAATCAAAACAGGTAACCCATGCGCCTACCGAATCACCAAGTATATTTGCTTCACCAAAATCCCAGCTCATAGGAATGGCTTGTCGGCCACATAGATGCATAATCTTTTGATTTCCAGACGTCCACCCGCATAGCGAATTATTAAAATCCGCACACCGATCAAGCGCCAGAGCAAGGAAGGTGACCACGCTCAGCGCATATTCTTGTGCTTCCTGTACTCCCAAACCGGTCTGAAGGGCATCGTTTTCTATTTCTTTTCGCACTTCACGGATGAGCGTCGATAGGGTGGAAAGGGCGGTGAGCTGACGGGGAGTGAAAAGATGGGCATATGTTGTCATACCGTAGAGCGGAACCTGGTCTGCCGATTTTTCTACTAGCTCATATTCGGGCTTCCATAATGGCTGAGAACGAACCGCAATTTCTTCATGCTCAGGTACCGCAGGAAGATATACTTTCCCCCGCCCTCCATCGGCTACAATAGCCACCAAGCGTTCGCCCATTCGACCAGCCTTTCCCTCAGCTTTAATGTAATCTCCTTCTATGGGTTCCCCGGTCAGAAGACACCGAAAACGCGCTCCCCTTCCAAACTTGGTTCCCATCCCCACCTTCTCGCGGTCCTGGGGCGTTCCGGTTCGCACCACGAAACGCCAGGTTCCCTCGCTCCGATCCACAATCGGCTCAAGATACGCTTCGCTTCCCTTTTACTCGAAAGCCAGAAGGTGCTCATGAGGGGGACATGCGCTCCCTGCGCTGCAGGGTTGGGGCTTGGAACCGTCCTCGCCCACAGCCAGGCGATCACCGGAAGTTTTCTTCCCAGATACAGCGCAAGGTGAGGGTGTTCCGCCACCATGCTTTTTGTCACTTCCACCGGTGGGTAGAGATGCCCAATTTTTTGTTGGGCTTTCACCAGAATTCTTTTCCCATAGTAACGCACATCCGCCGCCAGTCCCCCTGACCCCCGGTAGCCCGGCGAACCTTTCTTCCAGAATGATGCGGCTTCAGGGTTCACCGGAGGGTAATCCATCCAGCGGGGAACAATTTCCAGGTAACATTTATTGAGAAGCACCGCCACGGGGTTTAAGTCTCCGGCGCAGGCTCTGAAGCCCAGGCGAGCAGCTTCCAGGGGAATGGAACCTCCACCGGCAAAAGGATCAAGGAGCGGGGGAAGCTCTCCGTCACAGTATTTGCGCATCTCCGCCTGCGCTTCGGCGTAAATTTCGGGGTGTTCGTGGAGCTTCGGTTGCATCATCTTACGGATAATCCCAAAAAGACGCTCTCGCTCCCGTTCCTGGATTTCTTCGGTGGGAAACTTCTCCGGATGGGCGCTGGGGTCATCTACCACCGAAGCGAAGATCACCGCTCGAGCCGTAGGCAAAGGCAAACGTGCCCACCAGTGATGGATTCCCTTAGGGTGCGGTCCAATCCCCGGCATCTTATCGTAAGCCGAAGCATCGTTAATCTCTCGCAGGGGTAAAGCCACTTCGATGAGCTTTCTGGGATAGGAGGGCATCGCTTACACCTCGCTTTCAGACGCGGAAACTTCCAGGAAATGCCAATCTTCTAAATGTTTCAGGATCACAAGAATTTCCTCACCGGACAAAGCACTCAAAAGAAGCGGAGGATTTTTCTTCAATCGTTCCACGATATCCCCGGTGGAGAGAGGATGTGGCGCTTTCTTCTGAGCATCCTGCACGGCGGAGAGTAAGAAAACTGCAATTTCGATTTGCCGGTCGGTAAGTTGCAAAAGGAGTTCCACCACATCCTGGATGGGTAACTCCCATTCTCGAAGCACATCATGCCAGGCCCGGGAAGCATCATCAAAGGTCTTCCCGGGGCACAATCGCAGGAGCTTTCTTCCCGCCTTTTCTCTCACCAGAAGGCCGTTGTTGACAAGCCTCTGTATTACCGTTCGAAGGTTTTCCACCTGCAACTCGCCTTCTACCCATCGGAACTGTAAGCCTGTTGGTATACCTCTTGCATCGGCAAAATAGGCAATATCCCGGAATGTACCCGGTTGTAGGTGCGGAAAACGTTCTTCAACCCGTTTAATTATCTGAAGTAGCGCCACCCAACCGGCGGGAATCCGCGGTTGTGGAGAGGGTGTCTGTTCTCCAAAAAACTCTGGCCGTAGCTCCTGATGGGGTGTTCCATAGGGAGCGTAGAGTTCCACGGGGATATCCATCTTCTGCAGTTCACGGTAGAGCGTTGGTCCGACCACACGCCAGTCAAGCCCTCCCTCACCACAACCAAGGGGAGGAAAGGCAATCGAGGTAATACCCCATTCCCGGTAATGCTCAAGCACAAACTGCAATCCGCGGGTAATGTATTCAAGGCGAGAAGGCTGGCGCCAGTGATATTTGGTCGGGAAATTCAAAATCCATTTCCCCGAAGGATACCTATAGAGATACGGTTCACCTATTTTTACGGTCTTTCCTTTACAGCGCGCCACATAATCCGCATACATTTCAGGGAAACGCCGCTTAAATTCAAGCGCCAGACCCTTTCCCATCACTCCAACACAGTTGACGGTGTTCACCAGCGTTTGGACTTGCGAATCAAAAATGTTCCCGATGAGAACTCTTGCCTTCACCTTTCAAAATCATCCCCAATCAAAAAACATGTGTCTATCGATAGTCACCATGAGCCCGGGAACGAGCTCTTCCAGCTTCTGTTTGGTAGCCTGACAAGAGACATAGGCCCCAACGATGTATTCCGGTTCCACCCAGTGGGGAACCAGCACTTCGGCACATTTGATGCGTTTTCGCTCCTTGTACTCTTCATCCTCATCCTCATCGTATACTATATGGTATCCTTCTTCGCATACTTCATTAGACTCACCACGAAATGACCATCTTTCGGCAAAAAGAATCTCCCGGTTAACTTTTTCAAGACCCCGGCGACCCTTGAAAAAAGAGGTCTCTTTGTCGGAGGCGTTACCGTCGGCAACGTACACACCGGGACGATCGAAAACCGCAAGGCTAACACGAAGAACGCATAACTCCCGACACCCATTCTTCATGATCACAGCATACAGTGCCGGGTTACGAGCATTCAGATAGAGGTTCACGAAGGAGTGTAACGGTTTTCCGGCCACTTTTCTTAAAGCCCGCCTATTCTGGACATCCTGGTTGGCAAAAGACCTGGGGTTCAATTCTGAGGCCAATTGATGGCTGAGAATCCCTATCCTCATAATGGACGGCACATTATCGAGATAGGCGATGTAGTGGAGTTCCCTAACGTTCATCCCTTATCCCCCTTTCTCAAAAATGATTATCCCGGTTTCTCTCCTCTTACAATGAGTTCCGCAAGACTGTAGTTCACACTCGTCACCCCAAAATCCGGCTCCCGCCGGAAGGGGCGGCGGATGTAATGGACCCGGTGGGTATCTCTATCCAAGAATTCCACGATGGCCAGGATGTAGTCTTCGGGTTTATTGAGGGAAGTCAGGATTTCGTTGCGGGTAACGGTCACCACAGTTTCTCCGTGAGCACGGCCTTTGACTTCGATGAAGCGGAGTTTTCCGGTGCGAGGGTCGCGGCTTTCGATGTCATAGCCCAGACGTTCGGTTTCGCGGTCGAAGGGTTCGTAGCCCAGGCTGCGCTCGATATGCATTACAATTTCTCGAGCCCGAGCGCTTATTTCCTGAAGATCCCGCTCCACGGCTTCCGGAATTTCTCGACCCATCATCCGGTGGAGAAGTCCCCGGGGAACCACCACAAATCCCCCAATCAGAACTGGCGGCAAAGCGACAATCTGGGACTCAAGGTCAAGCTGCATCATACGTTTCTGTAAGCGCACACTCAACTCATCGGCACGGCGCCTGGCTTCGGCAGCGCTCATCCGAAGGTTCTTTTTACCGCTCGCTTCTTCAAGCTTTAATTCTTCTGCCCGGTGGTCCCAGTAAGCAATTTCCTTGGTAAGGCGGTCTTTGATGGCCGAGCGGGCCTTTTCAATCCACTCTAATCGTTCGCGGCGGACTTCTTCCAGGTGCCGGGGAACTATCTGCGTAATGGCGTAATTCAGGACTTCCGGTTCCAGTGCTTCAGTAATCCAGGAGCATTCCTCCCGTGCCAGGATGGCTTCGGCGTGTGGTTCATCGGACTTCAAAGGACGATAATCAAGATAAGGAGCGTAGCTTGAAAAACGCACCCTTTCCTGCGCATCAACCTCAAAGTACAGTACCCGCTTTGAGAGCACCCTGGGCTCAGCATCCTGGATGGTGTACTCAAGGTAAAAAACCACCCGGGGTAAAGTCCCGGGGTCTTTTTCGTCCACAAGAACCGTCCCCCGGCGCAGGAGTTCTCGATGGCGCTCCAGGGTGAAGTCGATGACCACATCCAGGAGGGGATGCCCCGGCGCCACAAAGGCGGCCAGGGGTTGGTCGGGAAGGTTCACCAGGTCTTTCTCGAAGGTGATGCGCTCATACCGGGAAAGGAGCGGCTCACTTCGTCCGATCATGCGGTCTCGTTGACGCAAAAGAAGCGGCACATGGGTGATTTCGTAGCGACGACTTTCTCGCTGACGGACGGTTCCCCCCAGCATGCGGAAAGCTTCCAGGAAAAAGGATTCGATGTAATGGGGCTGGAGCCTGCGGGCTTCGGCGCGCTCCATCTCTTCACGAATCCGACGCAATTTCTCTCTATTCATCACCTCGTGGACCAGGGCTCGCTCCTCAAGAAGTGCATGGAGATGAGAAACATCCAGAGCATCAACCACCACCCGGTTCAGGCGAGCGCGGACTTCCGGCTGTTCTCCGTAGCGAATCGCTTCGATGAGGAGCTCCCGCAGAGGTTTCCCTTCAAACTGCAGTTTTCCCAGCACATTGAAGACTCTTCCCCCAAAGGCTCTGCGCGCCTCTTCGAGTTTGCGAAGCAAGGTATGGTACACGTCACCCTCTCGAGTCTCGATGGCCACCAGATTCCAGAGATGGCAGACTTCGGTCTGACCGATGCGGTGGATCCGGCCAAATCGCTGTTCAATCCGGTTGGGATTCCAGGGAAGGTCGTAGTTCACCATGAGATGGGCACGCTGCAGGTTAATCCCTTCTCCGGCCGCATCGGTAGCCAGAAGCACTACTACCTCTGGATCATAGAGAAAAGCCTCCTGAGCCTTGAAACGCTCGGCCCTTCCCATTCCCCCATGGATGGTGACCACTGCCTGGGGGTTTCCCAGGAAAGTGCTCACCCGCTCTGCCAGATAATTCAGGGTATCCCGGTATTCGGTGAAAACGATGAGCTTTGGGGGCGATGAGGTTTTTAGCGTGGGACGGAAAATTTCGGAGAGGAGATTGGCGAGTTCCCGCCATTTTCGGTCTTCTCCTGCCCTGCGGACTTCCTGGGCCAGAGATTCCAGGCGTTTCAGGGTGGCAATCTCTTTCCGGAGCTCTTCCACCGTGCTCGCCGCCGTGGCCTGGTCGAGGACTTCCGTTTCCACCGTCGCCACTTCGTTTTCCGGAGCATCTTCCAGGTCTTCGATGGCTTCGCGCTCCAGGGTTTTAAAGACCGGCAAAGGCACACTCATGCCCCGGCGGAAAAGCTCCGCCTCTCGCAGACGCTCCTCCAGGCGCTCGCGGCGGCGCTGCAGCGACCGGTAAATTGCTTCAGGCGAAGAAGCTAATCGGCGCTGCAAAATGGTGAGGGCAAAGCCCACGGTACCGGCTCGACCTTCGTCTCTGAGTGCTTCTACCCGGTCGAATTCTTCCTGGACGTACCTGGTGACTTCCCGGTACAGGCGGGCTTCAAGATCGGAGAGCCGATAGGGTACGGTATAGGCGATGCGCTCCAGAAAAAGGGGAGTACCGTCCATTTTGACGAGCTCTTCTTTCACCATGCGCCGCATCAGGTCTGTGATATCCACCTGATGAACCCCATCCCGGAAACGACCTTCAAACCGGTCCCCATCGAGAAGGGCCAGAAAAAGCTGGAAATCCTCTTCCTTTCCGTTGTGGGGCGTGGCGGTCATCAAAAGAAGGTGCTGGGTCTTTTCCGAAAGGAGCTGACCCAAACGGTAACGCTTGGTATATTTGACTTCACCCCCAAAGAAAGTCGCCGACATTTTGTGCGCTTCGTCGACCACCACAAGATCCCACCGACACTCCGGATGGGCAAGCTTTTCCTGCACCGATTCATCCCGGGCACACTTATCAAGACGCACAATCACCAGGTCGTGCTCCATGAACCAGTTACCGCTACGGGATGTATCCAGCGTTTCACCGGTCATAATGACGAAGGAGAGCTGGAAACGGCGATACAGCTCATCCTGCCACTGCTCAACCAGATTCCCCGGACATACAATGAGACAACGACGGATGGTTTCACGAAAGAGGAGTTCCTTAATGAGAAGCCCGGCCATAATGGTCTTTCCCGCCCCCGGGTCATCGGCCAGAAGAAACCGTAAGGGATTACGGGGAAGCATCACTTCGTATACTGCGGTAATTTGATGTGGCAGCGGTTCAAGGAGCGAAGTGTGCACCCCCAGGAGAGGGTCAAATAGATACGCAAGCCTTATCCGGTGCGCTTCAGAAACCAGCCGAAATAGCGCCCCGTCCCCATCGAAACTCCAGGGTTTCCCTCTTTCTACCACTTCAAAACGTGGCTCGTCATCCCGATAGAGAAGGACGTTTCCCAATCGACCGGCCGCATCCTTATAGGTGAGCTCTACCGCATGCGAACCGTACCACTGCACGCTCACCACCGTAACCGGCCCCTCAGGAACGATCCCCCGTACTGTAGCCTGGGGCTTTAAGTCTTCCAGTTTCCCCAAAAGATTTCCCCCACTTTACAGTTTCTCCGACTATCGAAAAAGTTTCCGCAACGCTCTCCCGGTTGCTCTCCCTAAAAGCCGCCGCACCACTCTCCTGGCCACCGCTTCCGGACCACGGCTTGCAGCTTCGATATCCCCTATTACCTGAGCCGACCGATAAAGAGCGGAACGAACCTCATTCAGGTTATTTTTCTTCCGCGCCATCGTTTCCCCACCTCACCGGTTCTCTTTTTCGATTTTACCCATACTTCCCCACCTCTTTCAATAAGCTTTTCGATTGTTTTCGAGAAAAACATCCCCGGAAACTTACCTAACACCTGCGCTCCCCGAATTCGTTTCGGAACTCCGCCTTGAAAACCCTGGAAAGACGGGAATCGCTTCGCTTTACGACGCTGGGGGAACCCCCAAACCCCCTTGAGAAAGGAAGAAAAACCCCGCCCCGTCGCTGCGAGCCTCGTTTTTCCTTTTGGCAAAGCAGTCCCGCTTTTCACCCCTAATCGGTTATTACGAACCTCGTATTTCGTTTGGTGAAGCAATCTCTCTTTTCCTCTGTGTGGTTTCAGGATCTTGCGATTAAAAACTCGGAACCGCGAGACTGCTTCGCTTCGCTCGCAGTGACTGAAAAAAAGGGTGAAGCAGTCTCGCTTTTTGGGAATGGGAGGGTTGTTTTGCTGTGCTTGCTCCAGAAAAAGAGGGGAAAAACGCTTCGGGAATAAAACCTGAAACAAGAGCAGGATAATCGAAAAAAATAGGTGTTCCGAAACGCTCCCAAAGCAAACCGCAAACAGGACTGAAAAGGGCCGGAACTCCGGCCCTTTTCCATCACTTCTTTTTCACCACGTTTCCGTAAGCGTCGTACTGGCGGAAAGTCCCGGGAACTTCCTTTCCCGCTTTATACTCCACTTCGGTGAACTTCTTGGCTTCTCTGGTATTCGCAAATTCTACCCAGAGACCCTCTTTTTCTCCGTTAAGGTAATTCCCTTCCCAGTGCTTATTGCCGCTTTCATAATAAATAATCCAGGCTCCCTCTCTCTTTCCACCCACGTAAGAGCCTTCGGCTTTCAAGACACCGTTACGGAAGTATTCCCGCCAGGTTCCTTCACGCTTTCCATCCTGATAGGTACCCTGAATCATGATTTTGCCGTTTTCGTACCATTTGGTATAGGTTCCGTGCTCGATTTTGCGACCGTTTTCCTCGTAATAACTGTACTCCAGTTTTTTGGTCTTCCCGTCCGGATAGAATTCTCGCTCGTAGAGCACCGCTTTCCCGAGAAACGTTCCTTCGCTCGCCTCTTCGGAAACGGTTTCTTCCTCAACCGGTTGCGTTTCTTCCGGGGTAACTTCCGGCGTTTCCGCAGTGCCTTCACCTTCAGAAGCGACTTCAGACGCAACCTGCAGGGTGGTTTCCTCGGGAAATGTTTCTTCGATAGGGTTATTCACCACTTCCGCCAGGTACTCTTTTGCAACCTCTTCACGGGTACGAAGAAGCGCCACTTCGGAGATGCGGTCTCTCACCCCCATAACCCTTCCTTCGGCAATGGGGGTGAGCTCCTGATCGAGTACTTCACCGGTTTTGGGATCCACGATAGCTTTCCCGGGTTTCAAAATGCGCACCGCATCACCCACTTTGATGCCAGAGTTCTTTCCCAGATTGAGGTAGACCGTTTTCCCACTTACTTCCACCACGTATCCCTGGAGGGAAATATCGGCGAGTTCCGTAAGACCGCCGGCATCCATCCTGGCGATAAAATCGGCCACGATTTTCTCGCACATCGCGTTCACCGTGGTGATGATGTCCTGGCTGGTCCGGGAGTACATTTCGATACCCCCGATACCCAGGTCAACCTGGGAACGGGTAGACTTTTTCTTTTCCACCACCGAATAGAGAATTTCCCCGGTAGCCACGTCCACAATCCGCACGGTAAGTGTGACCCGGAGTGAAGACTCTCCAAACCCCACCGGCCCCAGACGAATTCCCCCGCTACCACCCCTGGAAATATCGGTAATGCTTCCGGTCACCACGAAATGTGCTCCGATCATCCGCCCCAATTGCACCGCGGTGGAGGGATCCACCAGTCCGGAAAAGTGCTGGAAACCCTGTTCGGCGATGAGACTATCGAGTTTCCGGCGTTCAAAAACCCGGAAACGGTTGCTGTTGATGAGCGCGTTGATCATAAGGTCCGTCAAAGCAGCCGGAAGCGCTTCCTCGTACTCCAGGCCCGGCACGGTGATATCAAACCCGACCACGATGATGGTGGGTTTCACCGCAGAAAAAGCTACGGGAACCAGGAAAAGCAAAAACCCCAAAGAAAATAGAATTCCAAGGAACTTTTTCACCTTACTGACCTCCTTCTTTCACTTTGACTTCCACCTTGGAAACGTTGTCTTCCTTCAAAGTCGCTTTAATCCGTAAATCCGGCGCTACCTTCACCCTCTTTGCCCAGGGAATGTAACCGGGAAGGCTCACCGTGATTTCCACTACCGTGTCCTCCTCGAGGAGCAATTCACAGGGGGTGTTGCCGTAGAAAATACCCCCCAGCTCCACATCGGCTCCCTGGGGAGAGGAATCGACCATGACTTTTACCTTTTTACCGGTGGTGGTGGCTCCTCGTGTAGCGGCAAGCAAACGATTCTGGAAACGGGCCACCAGAGTTTCTATGGCTTCTCGCATCAAGCTCTGAATAACGCTCAACGATTCGCCCTCCACCACCACTCCCAGAGATTTCAAAGGAAGACTTTCGCGAGAACGAGTTTCCTGGTCGACAAAAAGCACCGCTCCCCTTTCGGCATCCACCACTCGCAGAGCTACAGTTACCGAAAAGGCGGTTCGCTGGGTTCTGATGCCGTAACCCTGAAATTCGGTGGTTCGAGAGACCACTTCCACCACATCACCCATAGCCAGGTATTTCACACCGAGCATTTTTCCCAGTTGAATCGCATAGGCAGGGTCCACGAGACCCGAAGCGCTGCTAAAACCGATTTCGGTCAGGGAATTTTCCACGGTCAAACGGTCTGCCAGGGTAAACTGCCCCATGGAAAGGAGGGTGCTCTCCAGAACCTGGAGACCCATGTTTCCCAAATCGGGGGTTTTAACGCTGGAATGATTCCCAAACCCCACCACCGCAAGGACCGGCAGTTTCTCCGCCCATACCGGCGTTCCCAAAAGAAAAAGTAAAAGAACCACAACCACAAGACACCTGGTCATTGGTATCTCCTCCTCAGAAGTACACCCGGTTAGAAGAAATTTGAATCGAACGCCCACCAAGCCGCCCCTCCATCACGATTTCAAACCAGCGCATATAGGTCCAGAAATCGGCGATACTCACCGTCTCTTGAGCTGAGCGCACCGCACCCGGTGGAAGAGGTTCGCTATATGGAACCGCCATCGCGAAGGAATACACCGCACAGGTTCCCCCCCGTTCACAGACCTCCCCGGTGACTTCAACTCTGGTAACATAGAAAGACGCTGAGGAACGATTCGCCAGAGTCATCTCGATTCTGGCGGTGTAACCGGTTTTACTCAAAACCCGCACCTCCAGAGAAACCCCAGAAGGCGCAGAAGGAACCGTGGTTCCACACCCACTTACAAAAAGCAACACCAGAAGTAAAAACCCGACCAGCCACAATTTGCGCATACACCAACGCCTCCCTTCAAAATCGACGGTCTCTACCGGGGATTATAAAAAGGGAGAGTGTCAAAAGCTGACCCTGTAAAGAAGGGCAGAAAATTTTGGGCAGAATTTTTAAGAAAAACGATCATGGGGAAAGAATTTTGCCTGTGCTTTTCTGGTTTTAGAGGAGAAAAAGAGAGAGGAGGCCAGATTATGCCGACCTATGAGTATCGCTGTCAACAGTGTGGTACTTCGGTGGAAGTACAGGCTTCGGTGAGCGAGAAGGAGAAGGGGTTAGAGCTCTCCTGCCCTCAGTGTGGAAGCACCAACCTCACCCAGGTGTGGAGTGGATTCATTTTGGGGTGTTCACCACGAAGCGGCAAAAGTAGCCACGGCGGTGGCTGTTCCTGCTGTTCATAAACCCGGGTATTCCCCCGGGCTTTACTTTTGTCCTGTTCCCCGACAGTGCCGGCAGACCCCGGTGCCGTAGCACCACCCACAGGGACGGTCGGTGAGTGGCCTTCCGTAACCGGGGTAATACTGGTACCCTGAGCCTTTACAGTGGTGACACCGGCCGGTCCCTTTACAGTAGGGACAGGTTCGCTCACTGGCACCTCTTGACGGATCCCAGGGCATCTTCCCACCCCCTCAGGTTTGAGTTTTTGATATCACCAGCCACCCCAGCGGCATTTGCTCTCCGCTACCCTGCTGGATCACAAAGCGCGTGGCCGGAAAAGAAGCACCGATACGCACTCGCTTATTCTCGCGAACAATTTCCCGGAGTTCTGCGTCGGAGAGGAAGCACCCCACCGAATTGAAGAAATAGGTCTTACCGAAACCCAGACGGAAAAGCGTTCTTTCCTGGAGTACAGGCTGCACTTTCCGGTAGAAATTATGTAGTCTTTCATAGGGCTTAAGCTTTTGAAGAATCTGGATTTCCCGCTCCAGAATGGTTCCGGTGTAGGAACGGAGGGCTTCAAGAATAGCCCTCTCTCCTCCGGCAAAGAAATCCTTCCAGAAGGCAGGAATATCGGCTCTGCGAAACTCCGGATTAACCCGCAGCGAAAAGGAAAACTCGATCTGCAGTGGGATGGCCAGGATGAGCAGGGGAATGGAACCACGGGACGTCAGGCGCTTGAGTTCATAAACCGCCAGCTTTTCCACCGGAACGAAGGATGAATCTGAAACCTGAACAAAACGGAGGGCATCCTGGGAAATGTTAAAGGCGTCGTTTCGAAAAATATTTTCTCCAGTGTAAACACCACCCTTACGAAGGGCTACCTCTAACGCTCCCCTACCCTTCTTCTGCAGGTAGAAGAAAAGGAGCGCCGAGCGGAGCACCCCTTTGAGGGAACTCCCCGGAAGGTAAGCACCCTGGGAGGAAAGGATCGGCAGATGCAGTTGCCGCGAATGGCCTTCCAGTTGAGAAGCGCGCAGGGGAAGAGAAAAGGAAATAAAATCCTCCAGGCGTAAAGCATGCTCTTTAAGAAACACGCCGATATTCCCTTCTCCGCGCAGCGCCATCCGGGTAAAATCCCGCAAGATAGGCTCATCTTCTCGAAAGATATCCTGGAGCTTCCGTTTATCGATGAAATGGACCTGGTGCCCGGCAATCACAAAATCAAGGAGCGGTGAAAGGGTTTCACCGCTACGGATGCAGACCGGGGTAACGGTTTTTACGGTGATTTGCATCATCCCACCCCCTCTCCGGGTACAGCAAAGCCCAGGGCCTTGCCATAAGAGATGACCGGCTGTCCGGCAAACGGCGAAACATCCACGTTCTCTCCGACAAAAGGAAGACGCACCACCGAACCCTCCACCAATTTATACAGGGTGCGCTTGCGAACTCCCAGAGGCTCGCCGCGAAAAATAAACCCCCCACGGCGAATCAGGTCATAGACAAGCAAGTGAGACATTTCTTCTCGACGGGGTTTCGCCAGCGACAGCAGTATGAGATACTTTCCTTCCTGAGGGAGCTCAAACGGCTCTGTTTCAAAAGCGTCAAAGCGACCTTTCCCCTGGAAACGTTCTCCACCCAGGCCTTCTTCGATGAAAAGACGCAGGACCGGCTCGAGAAACGCACCACCACCGGAAACGAGAAAAAAGAGAAACGGTCGCACCGAGGAAGAACCGTGGACCCAGGCATCTTCTTCAAAGTAGAGGTCCTGAGAGCGGTTATCCTGGCGATGGACAGTTACGTGGGGCTCCAGGGCCATACCAATTCGTATCGCCTCATCCTGGAGAAGATCCATCTCGCTTCTTGTAACCAGATACTGGGAATTCCAGAGGGCGAAGCGTTTTTCGTCCAGCAAATTTACCACAAAAGCGTGTTTCTGGGGGTTAAAACCCCCCATAACGGCCCGAAAGGCTTCAAGCGACGCAAAACGCACCCTTTTCACTTTCTTACGCAGTAAGAGGTCGGAGGAATTCGCAGCATGCACTACCGAAAGCGGGACCGGAAAGAAGAGCAGATCCCGCTCGCCCAAGCGGATTCCAGGAAAAACCGAAGATATCTGAAGCCCGTCAAGAAATTCCAGAAGTTCCTTTTCACCATAGAGCAAAAGAAAGGCGTTGCCAAGAGCGGAAAAAAGCGTATCGGAGTGGGGCAAAAAGTCGCTCCGATCCATACTTCCCAATCCCAGGTGCAACCGGATGGGAAAACGACTCCAGAGCTTCACCAGAGCGCAGGTCATCGAAGCCCACCCACTCATCGAAAGAAGCTTAAAAGTTCCGCACCGAGCGTCTGGATGGTGAGTGCGGCAAGGTTTTCACCCTGAACGATGGGATGTTCCTGGTTCTTTTCCTGGTAATCCTGCTTATTCTTCACCGAAACCGCAAGGTCTCGAAAGGCAACTTTTCCATAGCCGCGGCTACCGCTTCCACCCAGGTAATCATCCTCGAGAAGCCGCAACCCCTCCAGGAGACGACCGACCAGAGCAGCGATATCATCCTCTTCGTAAAAATTGACCACCACCTCCAGGAAAAAGCGGGCACCGGCCGGTACCCTTTCCATGAAACGGGGATGCTGCGCCACACCTTTCAAGCGGTCGATGATGTTTTCGGCTTTCTCTTCGGTGTAGGCAAAATCTTCTTCAAATGGGAAACGGAAGTGCTGGCGGTAGTGTTCTTCGTTCAGGAAAGCATCCCGGATGTAACAGCGAGTCAGAGTTTTGCTGTCGGCAGAATGACTACCGAAGAGCTGGCAATGCAGGCACTTTCCACAACCGCAGGGCTGGCCTTCACTCCGTGCTTCCACCACGCCGTATTTCCGTTCCAGAAGACAGCGGACCTTTCCTTTGAGCGAAGAAGCGGGAATGTAGGGCACACCGTTTAAGGTCTTGACCACCGGGTTATCCATACCCCCAATCTCCATGTTATCTCGAGACCCGCCGATATGGATGCCGGTGAGCACCTCCAGCTCGCCGCGCAGAAACATTTTTCCCAGGAAGCGTTTCACTGCTCTCGACCCCCTCTGTCTTTGTTATCGGCATAGAATTTGTGATAGGCGACCAGAGCTTCGGTAAACTTCCGGATACTCTGCAGATCTTTCGCGTCCGTGGCACGATTAATGCTCTCGGCAAGAACCGTATAGAGCACCCCCAGGTCGTTTTTTTTCTCTTCCTTCCCCACCATGTAGGCCAGCTTGGGAAGGGCCAGCAAGAGTTCTGGAAGGCTCTCGGCTCCGCGAATCACCTCGTACACTTTGCGCATCCGGCTGGGACTAATTTTCCTCCGGTTCTGGATGAACTTTTTTAACCTTTCGTGAAAAGCCTTGAACGCTTCGGGATCCATCCGCTCGAAGCTGAGAACCCGGTCCACGAAATTTTCACCCAGCTCCTCTTTCGCACTCTTCAACCAGTTCTCCTCTCGCACGTCATGGGAGAACGATTCCCTGGGGTTACTCCCCGGCATCTTCTTCACCTCTTTTCTCATATTTTCTGGTAGCCATAGCCGCCAGACGGTTGGCCACGAGCACCAGCCTGGGGTTACGGATTTTTTCCTTTCCGATGATGTTTCTCAAAAGGATACCCTCGATGCGTTCTGCAATATCTCTGTGGTCCCGTAAAAGGTAGAGAAAGCGCCAGATACGAGGAAAACGCAGGGCACCCTGTAAAGAATCATGGAGTACCGTTTCAAATCCCCCAAAAGACTGCTCGATTTTGCGGAAAACGGCCCGGGGAACAACTCGGTCTCCACTACGTACCGATTCTTCTAAACTAAGATAGACATCCAAAGCTTCCTGGTACTCCCTCCAGGTCAGCACCTCTTCGAAAATGCCCACCTTATCTTTCACCATCCATCGCTCCTTTATATCCTCCGGATAGAAGAAATTCTTGGCCATTTCCAGAGTTTCCTCCACCGTTTTTGCTGCTCGTACCACCGGAAATTTGGGGGGCAAAAGACTGATTCCCGCAGAAAGCGTAAGACGCCTGGAAGAACCGGTATACCGTGCGAATTCCCGCCGAACATCGTCGGCAAGCCGGACAATCTCCCGCCAACCACCGATCAGGAAGAGATCGTCACCTCCGACAAACACCGGGTATATCTGCTTTTTTTCGAGTTTCCCCTGGAGGAGATGGACCAGATACCCACCGAAGAAGAGCTCCAGATAACGACTGAAAGCGCGATACAGGGAAAGTGCAGTAGCCCTCTCCTTTCCCTGCTCTGAAAGTTCCCTAAAAACTGCCCCCAGGTTATCGACATCCATTTTGAGGTACCCCAGAGAAGGATCTCCAAGATCATCCCGAAGAGAAGTCTTGGCCAGCTCTTCGAAAGTGGTATCCGGCAGGCGAAAGCTCCCCAAAAGGAATCCATCGGCCAGGCGTCCCCTCTCAATGTCAACCGATATCTCTTCGAGAAGATACAACCGAGCTCCGGAAAAAGGTTCCGGCAGGAAAGTAATCCGGAATCCCAAACTCTCGAAAACCTCCCACACGGTGCGTGGGGGGCGCAAGAGGGGTGGCATGGTTTCCTCCTGGAGATACCGTGCCCCCTTGAGCGCATCGGTGAACTCCACAAAGGAAGCACACCCTGTACAGAGCTCTCCCTGAGCCTTCTTCTGACCACAATTGCCACATCCCTCGCCTTCCCCAATCACATTTTCCTCTGGAAGGAAAAAACGATCAAAGAAGGTTTCTTCTCCCAGTTCAAAAAACCGCTGTTTCTTGCGTGCTTCTATCCGTTCCTGTAATTTTTCCCGAGTTTCGATAAATCGGAAAAGCTCCCTCAGAGAAACCGGAAGCCACTCCATTGCTACATATAGCTCCCCCTGATGGAAATCGAAGAGCACCCCACAGACTCTATTGCGAACCTGTTCAAGGACTTCTTCAACACCATAAGGAAGGAGTATTTCAGCGTTGCCACCCCCCAGGTACAGAACACAGGCCGAAGACAGGGAAAGTTCCCGTAAGCAGTACTTCACCACATAGCGCAGGAGGAAGTCCAGGTACACAGAACGTCCCTTGATCATACGCAAGGCCCGCTTGGAAGGCACCGTGAACAGAAATTTCTGAATACCGGAAAGGTCCAACTTACACAGAGAAAAAAGAGGCTTTTCCATGAGGGGATGAGTTGCCTCTTTCTCCTTCAAAAGCGCCGGTAGATTTTTTACCTCCGCTTCCGACAAAATTCCCCTTTGTACATCCTGGTAGAGAATCTGACTCAACCCGGCTACCAGACGAGCATGGTCGAAAAGGGAAATGTCACCCTCATAAATTCCGGTCTGTGCCGGTACCGCCGAAAGGTAAATCTCAGCGAGCGCCAGGAGTTGCTCAAAATCTTTGACCCGGGAAAGCCTGGGCAAAAATTCTCGATACAGCGCTCGATAAGCTTCCTTCCCCCTTTTAACCTTCTCTCTGGGTTGCGGAACAATGTTTTTAAAGGAAAGGGGCTCCAAAGAGAAATAAAGCTTTTGGGCTTCCGTATCGGTCCAGAGAAAGGGAGAAACGAGGTTTTCTTCCAGGTATCGTTCCTGAGGAACTTCTTCTTTCTCTTTGCGCTCGGCGGATTGAATCCAGTCGGCCAGTTGGATAATCAACCCCTCCAGACTCCGGGGTGCATGGTGAAAGAGAACCACTTGTTCCACTTCTTCGTTACATACGGTGGCGAGATAACTCCCCCGAAGGTCATAGCCCTCAAAAGCACCGCTCTCCCGGACAGCGCGAATAAACTGGGCAGAAAACTTGGCATGAGCGTAAGTATTCACCTCAGCCAGATCCGGAGCCAGATTGAAAGCTCGAGAGCGTTCCAGGAGTTTCCCAAAATCGTGGAAAAAAGCTGCAAAAAGGATTTGCTCTTCGGTCATCCGCTGGTCTCACTCCCTTCATTACCCCGGAAAAGGTACAAAACTTCTGGCATTTTCACAGGATATGCCCCGCTCAAGAAGTGCTTCATAGCTTTTGTCGCTATGGCTTACTATGGCACACACCCTGATCCGGTTTCCGTGCTCGCAGAACAGTACCCGCTCACTCTGGTGTCCCTGAGGATAAACAAAACACGACAAGTTTCTGAGCGCCTTGGCACAATTCTGACGAACTTCCTTCAATTTGAGTTTGCGAAGGAGGTTCCGTACGCGTTCTTGAACGGTCCCATCAGCCCGCTCAAAAGAGCGCCAGGCTTCCGGAGAGAATTCCACCGGAAGAGAAGCAACCTGGTCAACCTTGGCCAAATAGGCCTGGAAAAAGGCTTCCCCGGCCGGAGAGAGCATGACAAAATTCTCCTCTTCTTCGAGCAAAGACCGGATCTTTTGGGGAAGGGCGGAAAGTTTTTTCTCCAGTTCATACCGGGAACGGAGATCCTGGTGAAGAAAGCGGAAAAATTCCTCATACTCGGCTAAAAGGGAATAATCCCAATCGATGGGAATCGCTGGCATTCTGACGATTTCCTGAAAGACTTCGTGGATGTAGTAGACCGGTACGTCAAAAAGAAGCCCCACCAGAGTGGCATAGGCACCTTCCGCTTTGAACCCCCCGGTAGCATTGATGCATACTTCCCGACCCTGAGCTTTCTCATTACGAATCAATTCGACAAGTTTCCCCACCAGAGAGCGCAGGCCTTGAGAGCGGAAATGGGTCTCCCGGTACGAGAGATGAGAAATGAGGACGAAGCTGGTTTCATATCCTTGACGTTCGTAGTGGACACTCAAAGCCTGAGCACAGAGCTTTCCTTCTTCGGTTTCGGAATGGAGAAAAATCAAACGATCTCCATCTTCAAGGAGACGACTCAGGGCATTAGTCTCGGCACAGGCCTTTCTGGGATCGGTAGAATTCAAAACGAACAGGAGCTCTACCAAATTCGGAAGGGTTTTATCACGGGCTTTAAGAAGAGACGTCCCCACGGTGCTGAGAATCGTTCTCATGCTTTTACCCCTTTCTCCAGTTCCCAGAGAACTTCTTCGTGTTTAGGGAAAGAAGCTTCCTGACAAAGTTTCTCCAGATTTTTTACTATGGAACCGGCATACTCTTTCACCCGAACAAACATGGCCTGGAAAACTGCCTCCGAAACCGACTCCGTGCCGTGGGCCAAAATGGAATGGTTTCTGGATTCCAGGAGGTTTCGAAGTTCGTGATCGGAAAAGAATTGTTTTCCAAGGGGTTCCCCCAGGTCCTGCAAAAGTTCAAAGCTTCGAAAGAGGGGAAGACGTACCAAACCTTTTTCGTCCTGAAATTTCTGGTACTTCTCTTGTAAAGAAGGAGGAAGCGTGGCGAGTTGAACGTCGGAAGTATCGATACCACGCTCTTTTAACTTCAACTGCGCCACGAACTCAACGGCCCGGTACAACCGAGCCACCGCATCGTCGAAGCGCCCTTCTTCCCGGCGTCTCTGAGCGTTATTGATGAGGTCGGCAAGCAGACAGAATTCCTTTTGGGGGGATTCCGAGCCCCGCAACTTCCCCAGAAAACCTTTGTTACGAGGCGGAATCCCTATGGCACCCCGGGGTTCACAGGATTGGTGATCGAAAAGGTCCCACCGGTGGTAGAAGATAATCACACGCTCCCATTGACTCACAAAATCCCGGACCCTTTTTTCGGCACTTTCACGGCGGATTTCCTGAAGCACCTGGAGACAGGCGGAGAAGTCGTACCGGTCAAAGAGCACCAAAAGAAGACGTTCCCGGTCTTCTAACCGGTAAGGAAGAAGAGACTGCTCTACCAAACGCTCCGTCCCGCTCGCCACCCGACCTTCTTCCCGTCTCCCCGAAACGTAGGTGAGGGAAGCAACGCCGCCGAGGCAGGCGGCCATCACTGCCCCGGCGCTCATGATCTTGGTACCGGACGTGAAATCTAAAACAATGTCCGGCTGCGACCGGTCTTCCTTCCGGATGTCCTGGATAAGACTCTTGACCCGCTCAAACACCGCTCCCAGGTCGTCCTTCTCCTCGGCGCCAAGCCAGACGACAAACTCCTCCGGGGGGACAAACCCGCTCTCCTCATGGTATCTTTTCACCTCCGGTAAGGTTTTTTGAGCACTCTCTTCCGTCACCAGATAGTAAACCCGATCCGGCTTATTTCGCCTCACGGCATAGGAAATGGCGTGGGCGACATCCTGACCTACTCCAACGGTGATAACCAGATAACGCATGGGATTCTACAAATCGTCACCATATTGAGCAAGTCTGCGCAAAGCGTTGTAAACCTCGGCATCTTCTCGAGCGCTTTCGAGCTGAAAAGCCAGTGCTCGTATCTCCTGCAACAAGGCCTCCCGCTCTTCTGGCGAAGCCTTATCGAGACCCCGCAGAGCTCGGCGAACTCCTTCCTTGACCGCTTCTTCCAGTCGCCAGTCATGCATGTACCCCTGACCAAAAGGATCGTAAACGCTCACCGATAACCCCCCTTTCATTTTTTCTTCATCATACCTCAAAAGAGTGTCAATTGCTGACACTCTCGGTATCGGTGGAAAAAATTTTCTAATTAGCCCGCAACACCCCTCTTTTCAAAAGGTCATAGAAAGCCTCCATCACCGCTCCTTCCGGAGTATAGAAAGGTACAAACCCAAGGATTTCTTTTGCTTTTTCCATTGCCACGCAGCATCCCTGACGAACGTGCATGGCTGCTTCCTCAGGATACCCAAACTGTGCCGCATACGCCTCTAAAGACATGGAACGGACCCGTAAGGGTTTTCCCACCAGCCCGAAGAGCAACTCCGCCAGCCCAAAAAAAGTCATGGCATACTTCCCCCCACAGTTAAAGGCTTCACCAACCGATTGAACTCTATTCTCCAAAGCAGCGAAGAACAGTCCGGCCACATCTCGGGGATGGACATGGTGCAGGGTGCTGAACCCTCCATCCAAAAGCACGATTTCCCGGCCGTCGATGATTTTCTGGAGTGTCCCCACCTCATGGTCCCCAAAAGGAGTCACAAAAGATTTTCCCGGCCCGGTGATATGAGTTGGGCGGATAATAGTACTTTGTACTTTTCCTTTTGCTTCAAAAAGAAGATCCTCAATCTGAACCTTCTTGCGGGCATAGTCATTCTCAGGAAAGCGCGGCGCATCCTCAAAGGTGGGAATAACTCTGGTCTTCCCATACACCCAGGCCGTGGTACACATAAGAAGGTGGGTCTCCGAACCCGAAAGCGCTTCGATGAGAATTTCAGCGCTCTCCGGCTCAAAGGCAATAAGATCCACCAGCGCATGCAGCTTGAGCGCGCGAATACGTTCCCCCAAAACCCCACTTTTCTCCTCCACTTCTCGATTCCCTTCCAGCCGCTGCACCCGCTCCCATAAAGGATGTTCAGGATAAGGACGGGTTTTCCCCTGAGAAAAAACCAGCACCTCATACCCGGCGGCCACCAGTCCCGGCACCAGGTAACTTCCGATGTGTCCCGTTCCACCGATAACCAGAACCCTTCTCGCCCCCAACGGTGAAACCTCCCTTCCTGTCCTTTGAGGTCATGTTCCTGAGCTTACTCAAAAAGAATTGGAGGAACCCCTTCCTCTTCACTCTTTTTGTATTATATCCCAGAGAGCATAAGCCTGTAATTGGAGAATCCCCCAATCAAGACCAAAAAGTCAAAACTTCTGGAACTTCATTTCCCCGCTAAAACCCTCTGAACCTACCTTGTGAACCTCGCTTTTTCGTTTCCGAAACAGTTTCTCCCCAGGGACTGTCTCTGCGAACCTCGTATGTTCGTTTGGTGAAGCAATCTCGTCTTTAGAGTATTAAGGTTGCTTTGCTGCGCTCGCAACGGCAAAAAGCTGCCGGATTGCTTCGCACAACTTGCAGTGACGCGGAAAAAGGGTGAAACAGTCTCGCTTTTCAGAGCGAGCGAGCCTCCAGCGGCGATTGATTTTCGACTGACCAGTCATTATAATATCGAGAACCACAAAAAGAGGAGCGAAAGACATGAAAGAGTATAGAACCGACTTTACCGAAGGAAATATCCCTCGGCATCTTGTGACCTTCGCCATACCCATGCTGATCGGGAACCTTCTACAGACTTTTTACAACACCGTAGACAGTATCTGGGTAGGGCGTTTCCTGGGTTCTGGAGCTTTAGCAGCGGTATCGGTGAGTTTCCCGGTGCTCTTTCTTTTCGTTGCTTTTGCTACCGGTCTCGGTATCGGAAATAATGTTATGGTAGCCCAGTACCTGGGTGCCAAAAAGGAAGAAGAAGTGCGTCGAACCATCACCAACGCGCTCACCGTTTTTACGGTTATTGGAATCATCACCATGGTGGTAGGGCTTGTTTTTCATCAACCTCTTCTCCGATTGATTAAAACACCGCCGGAAATTTTTCCCTTAGCTTCCTCTTATCTTACCATCTTTCTTCTGGGGCTCCCGTTTCTCTTTCTCTATAACGCCATCAACACCGTCTTTCAGGGAATGGGGAATTCCAAAACCCCCCTCCGCCTTCTGGTTTACGCAACCGTCCTCAATGTCATTCTGGATCCGGTGCTGATTCTGGGAATAGGACCTTTTCCCCGGATGGGGGTTGCCGGAGCAGCTTTAGCCACCACCATCGCCCAAGGATTCTCAGGTATCCTGGGGCTCTTTGCTCTTAACCAGACCCAATTCGTGCGATTCCAGAAAGGTTATTATTTTTCGGCACGCCTCTCCGGAATTATGTTTCGGCTGGGTTTTCCGGCCGGCGTACAGCAGACGGTCCTTTCCTTGGGTTTTCTCATGATGAGCGCCATCGTTAACGGCTTCGGAAAAGACGTGATTGCTGCCTTTGGAGCCGGAAGCCGGGTGGACCAGTTTGCCTTCCTGCCGGCCATGACTTTCAGTTTAGCCATTTCCTCGGTAGCGGGACAGAACCTGGGAGCCCTGAACTTCGAGCGCGCCAGAGATGTAGCCAAATGGGGGGCCATCATCTCTTCCCTGTTTGCTATCGTCGCCACGGTGGTAGTCTTCCTGATCACCCCCACAATCATCCATATTTTCAGCACCGATCCTGAGGTAGTCCGTCTGGGCATCGGGTACCTGCGCATAGTCAGCTTCTCCTATCTTCCCCTAGCCCTGATGTTCGCCTACAACGGTTTCCTGCGCGGCGCTGGAGATACCATGCAAACCATGCTCAATACCGTTCTTACCCTGTGGGGAGTCCGGATTCCCCTTGCCAAAGTCCTCTCCTCGTTACCGGATCTCGCAGAGAGGGGTATCTGGATCAGCCAGATCATCGGACCACTGGCGGGATTCCTGATCGCTTATGTCTATTATCTGAGTGGACGCTGGCAAAATAAAATTCTTACCCGTCCTGCACAAGGAGCGCCAGAAGAAAAAACCCAGGAAATTCCGGTTAGAAGAACCGGAGAAGCGGGTTAAAGCGCTAAAATTTTCTCCAGCGCCTGAAAATCAAGATGAGATTCCAGAAAGTCGGCCAGAGCGTCGAGCTCCTGGAGAAGTTTCTCTCTCCAGGAAGGTCCAGCCTCAGGAAGCGGCGGAAGGTTTTTTTTGCTCCGCAGAAAATTCAAAAAGTGTCTTCGAAAATGGTTCTGGTCAAAAATCCCGTGGCAATAAGTACCGAAAATCTGCTCTCCAAAAGCCACGCCTTCTTGTTCTACCGAATCCAGGAGGAAAAAAGCCGGGTAGGATGTGAGAAAGTGACTCCGCCCCTGGTGGATTTCATAACCCTCCATCCGAGCTTCAGGATGTCCATTCCAGAAACCCCGTACCCGACGGAGCACCTTTTGGGGATGGAGCTCGGTAACCATTTCAAGAAGGGAAAGTCCCGGTATTTCATCTTGAGAAGATTCCAGATGCCAGGGATCCCGGACACAACCACCCAGCATCTGAAAACCCCCACAAATTCCCAGAACCGTTCCACCTTGGGAGAGGAAAGTTCGAAGTCTTTCGGTAAAGTTCACTTCGTGAAGGGTGCAGAGATCCTGCATGGTATTTTTGGTACCGGGAAGGACCAGAAGATCGAAGATGTTAAGGTCACCATCCGGAGCCACGAAAGAGAGAGCCACATCCGGTTCAAGATACAGGGGCTGAAAATCACTGGTATTGGAAAAATGGGGAAGTAACACCACGCCAATTCTGAGTTCTCCCCTGCCGGAACGTGGTGGTCTTGTCCGCAGATTCAAACTGTCTTCGTCATCGAGGAGAAACTCCCGATAGGGCAAAACTCCCAGGACGGGAACACCGGTGAGTTCTCGGAGTTTTTCGATTCCCGGCCCAAGGATTTCCTTTTCCCCGTGGAGTTTATTGATGATGAATCCAGCAAGGAGTTGCTTTTCATCTTCGTGAAGGAGTGCCCAGGTTCCGTAGAGGCTGGCAAAAACGCCACCCCGCTCGATATCCCCCACCAGAATCACCGGACAGTGGAAACGACGGGCAAAACCCATGTTGGCAAGATCCCGGTTTCTGAGATTAAGTTCCGCAGGGCTTCCCATCCCTTCTGCCACCACGAGATCCGCCTGCGAGGAAAGAGAGAGAAAGGCTTCGGTAACGATGTCCCGTAAAAAGGATATCTCTGCGCCCAGCGAAAAAGGGGGTACCATCTTCCACACCTTTCCCAGCACCACCACCTGGATTTCTCCTCCCTGAGGTTTCAAAAGAATGGGGTTCATGCGGGCATCGGGTTCAATCCCTGCTGCCAGAGCCTGCAAGATCTGTGCCCGGGCCATCTCCTCTCCCTTCGCGGTTACCCCGGAGTTCAGAGACATATTTTCGGCTTTAAAAGGAACCACCCGCAAGCCCTTGCGAGCGAAAGAACGGATGAGTCCCGCCACAAGGAAACTTTTCCCCACCCCAGAAGCGGTCCCCTGAACCATGAACGATTTTCCCACCCACTCACTCTCCTTCCAGCACCCGGGGTTCACGCACCCCCAAAAATAACCACAAAAACCCCAGAACATTCACCAAAAGCGCCACCCAGAAAACGGTGGTGTATCCAAAAAAGTCGGCAATTTTACCCCCCAGGATTGGGGAAAGGAAAGACGGAAAACCGGCAAAAAAGTTTCCCCAGCCGAGATAGAGACTGCGCTTTCCAGGAGGTGCAAAATCAAGGAGAATGGCCATACCCCCCACCGAGAGGGCGCTGGTGTTTAAACCCATGAAGGAAAAAGCCAGAAAAAAGGGCCAGATGCTACGAGCAAAGATGGCAAAGAGGTTGCTTCCCACCAGCGCCACGGCTCCCAGAAGGAGCACGATCTTGTGTCCTTTCTTATCCCCCAGAGGTCCCCAGAAAAAATTGCTCAGGGCCTGGGAAACAAGGAGCACGGCATTATAACGAGCCACCAGAGCGTCGGGGATATGGAAATGCGAGAGGAGATACACGGTATAGAAGGCACCCCCCATCACCCCCAGAGCCATCAGGACGCGGGCCAGAAGGAAGTGGAGAAAATTCCGGTCTTCCCGGAGCATGGAAAAGAGCGAACGGAGGTAACCCGACGAAGAGGGCTGGGTGGCCGCCTTTTCTTCCCGGGTAAGGGCGAGCAGGACATAGGAAATGACCATGGCCAGAGAGGCAAGGAGAAAACAGTACCCGAAGTTGCGAGCAAAAGGATGAATGATAAGAAGCTTTTCGGCGATTTTTGAACCCCAGATACTCATCAGGGCTCCGATTCCGTTTCCAAAGGCAAAATAGAGTCCCCAGCGACTCCGGTGAATCACCTTTCCGATCATCTCCACCCAGATGGGACCCAGAAAGCCCATGGCAAAGGTAGAAATTCCCAGGAAGATGAAGATGAGATAGAGCGCCAGAAGCGGGTTTGAGTAAGCAAAGAAAAAGCAGGTAATGGCCATCCCCAGGTAAGGTAATCTTTCTAGAAGCGTGGCCCTCAGGATGAAAGGGAGTTTCCGTTCCAGGCATTCCGAGGCTCTGGCTCCCCACAGGGCCGGAAGGGACCAGCCCAGGTAAGCGATGGCCGGGATAAGGCCAATCTCCACATTGGAAGCCCCCAACCTTTTGGCCAGAAGCGGCAAAAGAGTAGTAATCGAACCAAAGGACATGGCCAGGGTAAAAAAGGCGTAGTCCAGAGAATCAACCGTGAAGTTCCAGATATAGTCGCGGCGAGAGAGCATGGTGATTTACCTTTACCTATTCGAGATATACCTGGCATAGCATGAGGTGTCAAGTTCCCGCAAAAAACGGGAAGGCTTCCGCAAAACAGCGCGACCAGTATACCCCTCCACAAAAAGAGGATAGGTCAGGAAGAGATAATCCTTGGCCCTGGTGCAGGCTACGTAGAAGAGACGTCGCTCCTCTTCCAGGTCTTCGGTGTTATCCAGGTTCTGGGAAGAGGGGAAACCCCCATCACACAGAAAGACCACGAAGACGCAGGCCCATTCCAGACCTTTGGCCTGATGAACAGTGGAAAGAGTCAGTTTCTCATCGGGGACACCTCCTTCAACAATCGTTTCTCCTTCCAGTTCCCCGAGAAGGGCCAGTTCGCTCAGCAAAGTTTCTATCAAATTGTAGCGGGAAGCAAAGCGGGCCAATTCCTCCAGGTCCTGGATGCGGTCCCGATAGTTGGGATAGTGACTCTGAAGGTAAGTCTCATAGCCACCCTCAAGAATTGCCTGAATCGCAGAAGCAGGGGCAAACTCCAGCTCTTCCAGCTTGAGGAGCAGTTCCACCAGGGAACGGAAACCCTCCGAAGCGGAAGAGGGAATCAAGGCCTTCGCCTCTTCCCCCTGTAACGTTCCCAGCGGATCGGGAGATTGTTGCAGTATCTGCCAGATTTTCTCGGCGGTCGTTTTCCCAATCCCGGGATAGAGCTTGAGTACCCGTTTCCAGGCCAGTTCATCAAAGGGATTCACCACAATGCGCAGGTAGGCCACCACGTCTTTGATGTGAGCCTGCTCAAAGAACCGGAGTCCGGAACGGATGACAAAAGGAATCCCCCGCCGGGTGAGTTCCAACTGGATCTCCATACTCTGGTAGTGGGCCCGATAGAGAACGGCCATGTCGTTCAGCCGGTACCCGCTTTCCCGCAGCCGCAAAATGGTAGAGGCGACAAATCCGGCCTGCTCCGAAACATTGCGCAACGCCACCACCACCGGCTTTTCTCCTTTCTCCCGCACCGGTCGCAGAACCTTGGGGAACTGGCGGACATTATGGGCAATCACCTGATTGGCCAGATTCAGAATGGCTTCGGTACTGCGATAGTTGGTCTCCAGACGATAAATCCGACAATCGGGGTAACGCTTGGGAAAATCGATGATGTTGGCAAAATTCGCTCCCCGGAACGAGTAAATACTCTGGGCATCGTCCCCAACCACCAGGAGATTATGATGTGCTTCAGCCAGAAAGTCGACGATCTCGGCCTGGATGAGGTTGGTATCCTGGTATTCATCGACCAGGATGTGCCGGAACATGTCCCCATATTTTCGCCGTATGTTCGGGTCATCTCTAAAAAGCTCCCAGACATAGACCAAAAGATCATCGTAGTCCATCACGTTGAGAGAACGCTTGCGCTCCTGGTAGAGTACAAAAAGATGGGCGATATGACCGGCCCATTCCTGAAAGTGGGGATAGTACTCCGCCAGGAGGTCTTCGATGGAACGAAGCGTATTCCGGCTCAGGGTGATAAGATTTAAGAGAACGTCCACTTTAGGGAAACGCTTTCTCTGGATATCAACCCCCAGCTCTTCCACGCAGAGTGCCAGAACATCCTTTTGATCTTCCCGGTCGAGGATGGTGTAGTTCGGGTGATATCCAACTTTCTGGGCTTCTTGCCGGAGGATGAGGTTCCCGATATGGTGAAAAGTCCCTCCCCAGAGTTTTCTGGTATCCACACCAAGGAGATATTCCACCCGATGGAGCATTTCCCGAGCTGCCTTATTGGTAAAAGTGGCCAGAAGAATGGTCTCGGGAGGAACACGGTTTTCCAGAAGCCAGGCCACCCGATAGGTGATGGTTCTGGTCTTACCACTCCCCGCGCCGGCAATGACCAGAGCCGGCCCTCCGGGGGAGAAAACCACCTCTTTCTGTTCTTCGTTTAACTCCTTATCGTAGTCAACGCGCAACGCTTCCAAGTTTTAAACCTCCTACTCAATTTCTTCCAGCAAATCCCCAAGGTCGCTTTTTGTAAAGAGATAGAGTCGGTTACAGAAGACACAGCGTACTTCTCCCCGACCCTCTTCACGCATGAGGCGTTCAATTTCTTTTTTGCCTAAGAGCACCAGGGCTCTTTTGGCCCGCGCCATCGAACAGGGACAATGATACCGGAGCGTATTCTCTCCCACAATCCGATAGGCAAGACCCTGCAGGAGTTCATCCATGATACCCTTCGAGCTCTTTCCCGAAAAGAGCTCAAAACTTATGGGTTGAAGTTTGGCAACATTCTGTTCCAGAATCCTCAGGATTTCCTCATCGGTCCCGGAGGGCGTATGGACGATAAAACCTCCTGCCGAGAGTACTTCCCCATCTCTCCCCACGTACACCCCGGCGCTGCAGGCTGAAGGCAACCCTTCCGAAAGCGTGAAGTAATAAGCCAAATCGTAAGCAATTCCTCCTCGAGGCATGGCCACGCTTCCCACCCAGGGTTCACCCCATCCTAGGTCCCGGACCACGATGAGTTGCGACCCTGGCCCGATCGCTTCCTCAACGTTCAACTTGCCATCTTTCCGGGGAGGCATAATCACGAAAGGCTCCGAGACATATCCCCGCACTTCTCCTTTCCAGTTTCCCTGGACGTAAATCCCCCGCAGGGGACCCCGACAGCGAATCTGCAGGGAAACTTGCTGATCCTGGGAAACCGCTCCCATGATGCCCACCAGGGTCAATGCCCTCCCCAAAGAAGCGGTCGCTACGGGGCTAGTCCCATGCAGACTACGGGCTTCTTCCACAAGATGCGTAGAAGAAGCCACATACGCCACCACCCGGGTATCCTCTACCATGGCTCGCAGCACGTGATCACCGGTATTCATCGCTCATATTCCCCCGAAAAGTACATCACGATGGCCACCACGAGAAAGAGAAAAGCAATCAGAGGTGGCTCTCCCCAAAATGATTCCTGAAAATTCCCTCTGGTCAGGATTTTCAAATATCCTACCGTTAAAAGTATGCCCCCCAAAAGGACCCCAAAAAGGCGCGAAAAATATCTGTGGAGCGCCAGAACGCCACCGGCCAAAGCAACCCAGGACCAGGTCCTCAAGGGAATCCGGGTCAAAAACCGGATAATTTCCACCTCTTGCGAAACGAGTAAAAGCAACGAAGCAAGGTTCAGCACAAACCAGAAACCCGAAAAAAATTGTCCCACCTTTTCGGCTCGATACCATAAGGTTACCACAACGGCTACCAGAATTGCAAAGAGGGCCCATAGCCTCGCATCACCGGGGAATTTTTCCCGTGCACCAGAGAAAAGCACCAGAAAAGTAGAAACAAAAAAGAAAAATTTCCGAAAGCGCCAGGAAAAGAGACCGATGCTCACCCCCCCTACCAGGTATCCCACCAGCGCTCCCCAGAATGACCACCGTTCCAGCATTGCGAACCACTGTTCAAGAAACATCGTCTTTGCCTCGTAGCGAATCAAGGATAAGTTCCGCCGTCCTTCCGGCTACCTGGGCCAACCTGACTTCCACTTTTTCCACTACTTCAGGTGACACGTTCTCTTCCTGAAGGCGGTTTACCAGCACTCCACAGAGCGCCCCGGCACGCAAACCGAAAACCCGAGCCACGGTCAAAAGAGTGGCCACTTCCATCTCGTAATTCAAGACCCGCAGCTGTCGCCATTCCTCAAGGCTTCCCTGCAATTCCCGGAGCACATAGCCGGTAAAAGTATCGTAACGTTCCTGACCAGGATAGAAAGTAGCCGAAGAACAGGTAATACCCATATGGTATCGGTATTGCAAATCTTCACAGGCTCTTTTCAGGCACTGCACCAGTCCAAAATCGGCACAGGCCGGATAGGCAAGTGGCGCATAATGACAGGAAACACCATCCATCCGTACCGCTCCTTCACTGATCACGAGATCCCCCACCAGAATCTCCTCCTGGATGGCACCACAGGTCCCTATTCGCAAAAACACTTTGATTCCTAGCCGAGCCAATTCTTCCACCATGATGCTCAGCGAAGCACCGCCAATTCCCGAAGAGACCACCAGTACCCGACCGTTCTTCCCCGAAGCCAGAACACTTTTGAATTCTCGATGAAACGCCAAAACCTGAAATGGTCCAATGAAACCGGCAATTTTTTCGCACCGTTCCGGAGCACCCGGAGTAATGGCTACTTCCACCCCTTTCAGGTCTTCTTCCCCCAGAGCTAAATGATAAGCATAGTAACCCACACTCTTCACCTCCATTATATTTTCGTGTAAAATGGGAAAAAGAGAAAGGGGGGAGCAGGATAGAAAAAGAAAAGACCTGTACATTGGCCTTACAGGAAGGACAGACCATCAGGGTGCGATCTGGTGAAACTCTGAAGGATGTAGCCAAAAAGGTCTTCCCCGAGTCATACTTGCATATCCTTTCCGCCCAATTCAACGGAGAGGTTGTGGACCTCAACACTCCGGTAGAGCGAGATGGAAGGGTGGTCTTCTTTGATTTCGCCCATCCCGAAGGACGGAGAACGTATCTCCGGACACTGCTCTTTGTGCTGAGTTTTGTCGTCCACACCCTCTTTCCCGACGTTCAGCTGAAGGTTCTCCACTCCATAGGCGATGGTGTGTTCTGCCGCTTAGAAGAAAAAGAAAATCTTTCTACCGAAGACCTGCAGAATATCGAAAAGAAAATGAAAGCCATCATTGCTGCAGATCTCCCGTTGCTACGCGAAACCATGACCTGGGAAAAAGCAAATCTCATCTATGAACGCCAGAAACGGCAAGATGTTACTCAACTTCTCAAGTACTGGAGAACCCCCCTCATCACCCTCTACCGGTTAGAAAAGTTTTACGACCACTATCATGGACCTCTCTGTCCGTCAACCGGGTATCTCAAAAACTTCGGATTCGTACTGGTGCCCCCTGGCTTCATCGTCCAGATTCCCAATCCCAAGGAACCGGACCATCTTCCTCCTTATACCTTTCGACCAAAACTTTTTTATACCTTCCAGGAGGCATCCCAGTGGGGAAAGATTCTGGAGATCGAAAATTTGGGAGAATTGAACCAGGCTATTGCCCAGGGAGAAGGAAAGGAGATTATCTCCATCGCCGAAGCGTTGCACGAGAAAAAAATTGCTCAGATCGCCGACCTCATCACCCAGAGAAAAGGTGCGCTGCGCCTGGTGCTCATTGCCGGACCGTCTTCATCGGGAAAAACCACTTTTGCCCGCCGTCTCTATACCCAGCTGCGGGTAAACGGATGGAAGCCACTCACCATCTCCCTGGATGATTACTTTCGCTCTCGCCGTGACTTCAGAGAAGAAACCGAAAACTACGAGAAACCAGAAGCCCTGGATTTAGCGCTCTTTGAAGAACAGATTCAGGCACTCATTCAGGGGGAAGAAGTGGAAGTACCGCGCTACAATTTCATTACCGGTTCTCGAGAGCCAGAGGGTAAAAAAAGCCGGCTGGAACGCGATGGGATCATCCTGGTCGAAGGACTCCATGCCCTCAATCCCAGGCTCACCCGCCACATCCCTCTCGAACAGAAGTTCAAAATCTACGTGAGTGCCATCACCCAGCTCAACCTCGACAACCACAACCGGATTTCCACCACCGACGGTCGCCTTATCCGGAGAATGGTGCGAGATAGCCAATTCCGGGGAAGCAACGCTGAAAGCGTCTTCAATACCTGGAGCATGGTACGCGAAGGAGAAGAAAAATACATTTTCCCCTATCAGGAAGAAGCGGACATCATGTTCAACTCTTCCCTCATCTACGAGCTCTGCGTGCTCAGACAGTACGCCGAACCACTGCTTCGAGCTATCACTCCCGATAACCCCGTTTACCTTGAGGCCTACCGGCTCTACGCCTTCCTCAACCACTTCATGCTTCTCAATCCCTCTTTTGTTCCTTCGAACTCCATCCTCAGGGAATTCATCGGTTAAAAACCGCTGCCTTTGCTTCTTCGATGAGAATCAAAGCCGAACGCAGAAGCGTAGAAGCCCTTTCATCGAGCACTACAGTTTCGCCCTTCAATTCCTGAAGCTTCTTTTCGATTTCATCGACCAGGTTCTCTTTTTGCACAAGCGGTGATACCGCAGCAGTTACAGCTTTCCTGCGGAGGTCAAAGGTATCGCCAAAACGGGGAACGTAAACTTCATAACCTTTTTCGGAAAGCAAACGAGCAAAACCCTCGGCAATGCTATTTTCACCGTGGGTCACAAAAAAGACCGGACGATTCCTGAAGCGTCCCACCCATCGAAGAAGGTCTTCCCGGTCGGCATGGGCCGAAAAACCGTTGATGGTGGAAACCCTTGCCCGTACCATAATTTCTTCATCCATAATTCGAACCCGGGGCACGCCATCGACGATCATCCTTCCCAGGGTTCCCTGGGCCTGGAAACCCACGAAGATAACCCTGGTCGATTTCTTGTAGAGATTATGCTTGAGATGGTGCACAATGCGTCCCCCGGAACACATTCCACTTCCGGCAATGACGATGGCTTTCTCGATCTCGTTCAGGGCCCTGGACTCCGCAGGTGTCACGACATAATGCAGATCAGAAAACGCAAAAGGGTTCCTGTTATCCAGATTGAACCGTTGCATTTCTCCGGCCAGAAGATGCCGATATTTCAAGTAGATGTCGGTAACTCTGGCGCCCATGGGACTGTCAAAAAACACCGGATAGTGAAAAGGAACCTTATCTTTCAGGAGCACCAGCTCATAGAGAACCCGCTGCGCCCGGTCCACCACAAAAGAGGGAATCAGGATTTTGCCGCCACCCTCCATCGCTTCCTGAACAACTTCCTCAAACTCCTGTCTTGTTTCAGTAAGGGTTCGATGACGGCGGTCACCGTACGTCGATTCAATCACCACAAAATCGGCCTCTTCGATGATCGGTGGAGAACCCTCCATCACGTTCGAGAAGGGACCAAGGTCGCCCGAAAAGACCACTTTGGTTTCTTCAGCCCAGATCTCCAGAGTAGCAGCGCCCAGAATATGCGCTGCATCTCGGAAAACAAATTCCACTCCATCCTCCGTGCGCAGTTCATCGTAGGCCACGGGTTCAAAAAGGCCCATTGCCCCGGTGACGTCTTCCTCGGTAAAAAGGGGATGCACTTCCGGTCTTCCGGCGCGAATATTTTTCCTGTTGACCCGCTCTATCTCTTCCTGCATCAACTTCACGGTGTCCAGCCAGAGGATTTCGCAAAGCTCAACGGTAGGAGCAGTCGCATAAATCTTTCCCCGAAAGCCCTGCTTAAAAAGGAGAGGAATCCTCCCCGAATGGTCAAGATGAGCATGGGTAAGGAGCAGAAAACGGATATCGGCCGGTGAAAACGAAAAAGGCTGACCGGTTTTTTCTTCCGCCTTTCCCTGGAACATCCCACAGTCAACGAGAAACGTTCCCTTATCGGTAGTCAAAAGGTAACAGGAACCGGTTACCTCTCGAGCAGCACCCCAAAAGGTGATCTGCATCTTCCTACCTCCCCTCTTCATACAGAATTTCCCATAAAAATTCTCGCAGGGGTTCGCGAAATTCCTCTCTCTGCAGGGCAAAGGCAATATTGGCTTTTAAATAACTGATTTTATCCCCCACCCCAAAATGTTTTCCTGAAAAACAGTAGGCATACATTCTTTCTCCGGAAAGGAGACTCCGCAGCGCATCGGTCAGTTGAAGTTCACCACCTTTACCAGGGCTTATCCGGGAGATGGCCTCAAAAATCGAAGGCTTCAGAATGTATCGCCCCACGATGGCAAGATTTGAAGGAGCTTCCTCCACCGGAGGTTTTTCCACCAGGTCTTCGACGAGATACAGCGACGGCGATACCTCTTTCCCTTTGATAATACCCCACTGTGAAACCTCCTCAGGGGGAACAGGCATAGCAGCCAGATAGAAAGCAGGTTCCCGGGCGTACAACTCCAGCATCTGGGAAAGACACGGCGTGGGAGAAAGGATAATGTCATCGGCCAGGAGTACGGCAAAACTTTCATTACCCACAAACCCTCGCGCCCTTGACACTGCATCTCCCAGACCTCGGGGCCGCTTCTGGCGCACATAGAAGATATCCACCGCCTCCACAATACGGCGAACCTCCTCGAGGAGCTTTTCTCTCCCCCTGTTCTGCAGCTCATTCTCCAGTTCCACGGCGTAATCAAAATAATCCTCAATGGCTCTTTTCCCCCGACCGGTCACAAAGAGGATACTCTCCATCCCCGAGGCCACCGCTTCTTCCACCACATACTGCACGGCAGGCCGGTCGACCAGGGGTAACATCTCTTTGGGTTGCGTCTTGGTCACCGGAAGGAGTCTGGTGCCAAAACCGGCTACCGGAATGACTGCTTTGGAGATTCGACCCGGCATATTGCATTCTCCTTTCTCCCCATGTAATGGATCAGGAACCACAGCACCCCAAACCCCAAAAGATAATCACCGATACTCACCACAAAAAACCTCCGAAAGAGCAGCGAAAAGTAGGGAAGAACATCACCCAGAAAAGGAAGACGAGAAAACGGACCCATGACCACGTATTCTGGGTAAAGGCCACGCTCCAGGCTATGTACCAGGCTCTCCAAACCCAGCCAGCGCGCCACTCCCACATGCACCGGCATTTTCCCCTGATTCGCTGCCATCACCAGGAGATTCGCAAGTGACCCCAGCGCAAGAAGAGGCATCCCTGCAAGCCTCAGATTCAAAAGGGTTCCCAGAAAAACCATCCCCATGCTCAAAAGGTGGAAAAGAGTGGCCATGGGTAGTTCAAGGAATAAAAAAACGAATTTGGCGACCATCCCCAAAAGTACAAGCCACAGAAAGGAAAAACGAACTCGAGAAAGGTTTTCCAATCGTCCTCTCCGCAACCATCCTACGAGGAGCCCCACGAGCAGGAAATCAGCCAGCATCCGGTGGCCATCCTTTCTCTTTGATGGTTTCCTTTAACGCGGCAAACACCTCTTCTGCAAAATGGCCTTCTTCCTCGTTCTTCATGATTCGAAAGGCTTCTTCAACAGTATAGGCTTTCCGGTAAGGCCGCTCAGAAGTGAGGGCATCGAAAACATCCGCCGCAGCCACAATTTTTGCTTCCAGGGGGATTTCCGGAGCCGTCTTACCATTGGGGTAACCATCGCCATCACATCGTTCATGATGGGCCAGGATAATTTCAGCCACCTCTTTCAGGAAATTCACCCCTCCTACAATCCGGTGTCCAATGACCGGATGTTCCCGAATGACCTGGTACTCTTTCTCACTCAAACGACCCTTCTTGGCCAGAATCGCATCGGCGACGCCGATTTTGCCTACATCGTGGAGAATAGCAGCGTATTCCAGAATTTCTTTTCTTTTCTCGGAAAGATTCAAGCGTTCGGCAATCCAGAGCGATAACTGTGCTACCCGAGCAGAATGACCCCGGGTATACGGGTCTTTCGCATCCACTGCCGCCGTGAGTGCTCGTAAAAGTTCCATATGCATCCTCTTTGTATCTGCAAAGAGCTTGAAAGAATATCGCGCCACCATAAGGGGGAAGAAAAAAAGCGCCATACCCACAAATCCAACACTCACATAGGCAAAATAGAGAAGGAGCGATAGGGGAAACAGGGCAAAATACTGGACCAGAATGCCGTTGACATCTTTTTTCCACAGGACCCGAAAGGGAACTCCACTCTGTAGAGAAACCACCCCCAGGACCAGAGAAGCGTTGCAGAGAAAAAACACCACGATGGAAGACACCACAGCCAGGTAAAAGTGGTAACTCCCCCAAATGAATTCATACTTATAACCCTGGAAAAACTGAAAAACCAGACCCGAAAGAAAGGTAGAAATGGCAAATTGGGAAGCGTTAAAAAATCCTCGATACCATTTTTCAAAGACCGTGGCCCCAAAGATTCCCAGAAAAGCGATTACCGTGGCCAAAAACGGAGAGGAAAGGAGAATGCTGGCATAGACCAAAGCAAAACTCACCGAGATGGCAGTCTTCCCATCAGGAAAATAGACCGGCACCAGTTCCGCCAGCAGGGTTGAGATAGAAAAAGTCACTAAAATCCACCAGTTCCTAGGAACAAGGTCCAGATGAAAAAGGGAATAACCAAAAAGAATAAAGCCAGCTATTGAAACGACAACAATGTAAAGATAAATTCCCGCCGCTTTCGATGCGCTTCGTCCGTTCATCTTTCTTAACAGGGTGGATCAGGCTCTGATTGCTATTGTGGTTTGTTACTCTTGGTAAGAACTAACCCCGCCAGGTAAACCCGGCGCCGCTGGCAAGAACAATTGCCAGAAGACCAAGAAGAATGCTAATGACCTTCGCCATTGTCACAGACCCTCCTTCTTCTTTGTTCTCATCTCCTTCCGCTTCTGGAGATGGAAACCCGCTCCGCTCGATAATATCGTTTATTCTGACCCACCCTGTTCTCCTTCCAGATGTTCTCGATAAAAACTTAACTTTCGATTGACAGCATCCAGAGTAGCTCGAGCAACCGCCTCATAGGCATCGTCCCGTACCAGGGCCGATCCGACCAGCATCTCTCCGCTCCTCTTGAGTCCCTGATAGTCCACAAAGACCAGAGCTACCTCGATGTCCCCCAGGTGATGCAAAGAAACGCCGTACACCGAAAAAATTCCATTCCCCACCATCTGATTGATGCCGTTCATGGTCGCATGCGCAATGAGGACATGATGGTTCTTGGTACGCAGCACGCTTTCACTACTTGTACCCCGGTAAATCCGCTCCTGAAGCTTTACCTCTACCTCCACTTTTACTTCATCCAGACTCTTCTTCCAGCTCAAACCCCAGAGAACGGGACGAAAGAAAATTTTCTCTTCCCCTTCTTCGCCCACATCAAAGGTGACCACGCTTACCTTTTTATGGTCCACAGAGAGATCAAATTTGGCTTTCAGGAGGGTTTCAATATCTCGCACCAGAAGTTTTGGGGGCTTAGTAGGTCGCGAAAGGACGTGAATTTCTTCGATGGTGTTCTCCCCCACTACCCTTACCTGTAAGACACCCTCAATACACTCGATAGCCTTTTCAATTGCCTTCAGATCGAGACCGGCAGGCACCTTACCAACTCCTAATAAATCGGGTCAATAAGACCGTAATCACCATCTTCTCTACGATACACCACCTGAACCTTATCTTTATCGAGGTTTTTGAACACGAAAAAGGTGTGTCCTAAAAGTTCCATCTGTAAAATGGCGTCTTCAACGCTCATAGGACGGAGTACAAATTCCTTTATCCTGACAACCTGATCAGGCGATTTCTCCGGAGTTCTGGTTTCCATCTCCGGTAGCGTCTCCGGTGCAACCAGTTCTTCTTTCTTCAGCACTCCCCTGCGTTCCAAACGTTCCTTATACCGTTTGACCTGCCGTTCCAGCTTATCCATTACGCCATCAAAGGAAGTGCGCCAGTCCGGCCCGATTTCTTCTCCGCGTATGGTTACTCCACTTGCGGTCAACGTGACCTCAACTTTCACTCTTCCTCTTTCCAGACGAAAATTGACGGTGGCATCCAGTAAACGGCTGAAAAAACGCTCGAGCTTGGCAAGTTTTTTGGCCACATAATCCTGGATGGACTGGTTAATCTCAACGTTCTTTCCCCGGACGATTATCTCCACAGCCCTTGCCCCCTTCCATTATCTTTACAACTTCTCCAAAATAACCAACTCCTCGAGCTCCCGCGCCTTGTTTACTTCAAAAACCCCTGCACCAGGAGACAGGGTATTGGCTAATCCACAGGCAGTAGCAAAGCGGATCGCTTCCTCGATGCTCTTGCCCCGAACGAATTCCGCTACCAGCACCCCCACCAGGGTATCCCCAGAACCTATAAAGTATTCTCCCTGCACCTCTTTCCCGATGGATACCTTCCATAATTGTTCCCTATATCCTACCACCAATCCCCTCGGCCCATCGGAAAGAACCGGAAGCTCCACTCCCCGGCGGAGCAACATCTCCACTGCCCGACGCTTATCCTCAAAACTCTGGATAGAAAAACCCAGAACTCCTTCAGCTTCCCGTACATTAGGTTTTACCATAAAAGGGCGATTTTTTAAAGCCCTGCTCAGGAACTCCCCGGAAGAATCCACTATACTCCTGGCGCGCCTACGTTGAGCCAGGGTAACCAGCTGAGCATAGAAATCAACCCGTAGACCCAGCGGTAAAGACCCAGAGAGAATGAGATAATCTTCTCCCTGTAAACGGTCCTCCAGAAACTGATATAGCCTCATCGCCTGTGCAAGGCTTACCAGAGGACCGGGTTCATTGAGCACCGTATGCCTTTTGGGAGCCCTTTCGTGCAGTATGGTAGTAATGCGAGTCTCACCCAGGGTTTCCCAGAACTCAAAATCGAGACCTTCTTTTTCTAAGCCCTCCTGAATTTTTTGGCCTATCAACCCTCCCAGAAAGAGGAGGAGTTTTGATGTGCCTCCCACACTTTTGATGGCTCTGGATACGTTAATGCCCTTACCGGCTACCACTTCGTGAACTGCGTTAGCTCGATTGACTTCGTTGAGCTCAAGGTGGTCCACGATGAGCATCCGGTCCAGAGCCGGGTTGGGACAGAAAACGTAAATCACTGTGGATTTCCTTCCAGAAAAATTTCCACCTCTTCCTGAGTGGGAAGGCCAGGTATGGCTCCCTTTTTGGTGGTGGTGAGTGCTCCCACAGCGTTGGCTCTCAGGGCAGCATGACGGAGCGCATCTTCGGGAACGGTTTTGCCCTCTCGCAAATCCTTCCAGAACATATAAAGAGAGCTCAAAAGTCCTGCCACAAAACCATCCCCTGCTCCGGTGGTATCAACTGCGTTTACCCTGAAACCGTCCACTCTCATCCGGTCCCTCTTTCGCAGAAGAAGGCAGCCATGTTTTCCCAGAGTCACGGCAATCAAAGTGAGAGGAAACTTTTTACTGAGAAAATCCAGGGCCCCTTCAAACGTGGAAGCATCGGCCAGGAACATGGCCTCCTCCTCATTGACCTTGAGAATGTGGGCCTTCTCGGCTCCCTGAAGCATGCGAGAACGAGCCTCTTCCAGATTTCTCCACAGAGCAGGACGAAGGTTAGGGTCAAAGGAGATAAGACATCCATACTTTTCGGCCAGAGAGAGGGCCCGCAACGTGGCACTGCAGGCAGGCTCGTGAGTCATGGTAATGGAACCAAAGTGAAAAACTCCTCCCCTTCGAAACCCTTCTTCGTCGATATCACTCTGGTCCAGAAGTATGTCGGCACCCGGATCGCGATAAAAGACAAAATCCCGCTCTCCTTCTTTAGTCAAAGAAACAAAGGCCAGAGTGGTTTTGGCCTTTTCGGTGGTGGTGAGAAAAGTGGTGTTCACGCCATTTTTCACCAAGACACCCCGCAAAAATTCTCCAAAAGCATCCTTACCAACTTTCCCGATAAAATAGGTTTCGATGCCGAGCTTCGCCAAACCCACCGCCACATTTGCCGGCGCACCTCCGGGGGCTTTTTCAAACCCTGGAGCATCCTTAAGGGTAACCCCACTCATGGTGGAAACGAAATCGATGAGTAACTCCCCCAAACAGGTAGCCCTTTTTTCCAAAGCGATCACCCTCCCATTCTATGTTACTCTTCTATAGAACTCCCGGAGCGCCGGATAGAGGTCGCGATAGACCTGGTATATCCCCTGGTACAGATTGACCCATTCCGGGTCTGGCTCGATGCGCTCAACCACCTTCACCGCTTTCTTGCAGGCCTCTTCAACCGATTGAAAAGCTCGATTCCCTACCCCGGCAAGAAGCGCCGCCCCAAAAGCAGGCCCCTCATCAACTAAGAGGAGTGAAAGGGGTACCTGGTACACTGCAGCCTGGATTTTGCGCCACAGAGCACTCCTTGCTCCTCCACCGATAGCGCGAACTTCTCGAACCGGAATTCCCATCTCGGCGATAATTTCAAAAGAATCCCGCATCCCAAAGGTGACTCCTTCCATCACTGCCCGTACCAGCTCATTTTTACGGTGTTTCAGGGTCACCCCAAAAAACACCCCTCGGGCATAGGGATCGGCGTGGGGGGTGCGCTCTCCGGTGAGATAGGGCAAAAAGATGAGTCCTTCCGCTCCAGGGAGAGCTTTTTCGGCCTCCTGTGAAAGCAGTTCATAAGCATCCATCCCCAGAAGAGAAGCCAGATTCTTCTCCTCCATCCCCAGAACGTCCCGGAACCAGCGCAAAGACCCACCGGCCGAGAGCATCACCCCCATGACATGCCATTTTCCAGGAACTGCATGGCAGAAGGTATGGACTCTCCCCTTCATATCCACTTTGACTTCGGCACTGAAGGCGAATACCACCCCTGACGTTCCCAGGCTGGCGGAAACCAGGCCCTCGGCAACGATACCGGTACCGATGGCACCGGCAGCATTGTCGCCACCCCCGGCCACGACCGCTACTTTCTCCCGGAAACCAAATTGACGGGCAATTTCCGGTTTCAGGTATCCGGTGATTTCCGGAGACTCAAAAGAGGGGGGGAACCAGGACACCTGATATCCCAGAGTGGTGATCAGTTCTTCCGACCACCGTCTTCGGGGGACATCAAAAAGAGAAGTTCCGGAAGCATCGGATACATCGGTAGCGAAATCCCCGGTAAGGCAAAAACGGATGTAATCCTTGGGAAGAAGAACTTTGTCAATCTGTCGATAGATCTCGGGTTCATTATTCTTGACCCACTGGATTTTAGGAGCCGTGAATCCGGCTAAAACCGGGTTGCAATTAATTTCCATAATCCGCTCAAAACCCACCGTCTCGGTAATCTGCTGACACTCCAGGGCAGTGCGCTGGTCACACCAGAGGATGGCCGGACGAAGGACCCTTCCCTCCCGATCAAGGAACACCGAGCCATGCATCTGTCCGGTGAGACCAATACCGGCGACATCGCGGGGATTGACACCGGAAGAAGCCAGGACCTTCTCCAAAGCTTTCTGAGTTCCCTGCCACCAGGAAAGAGGATCCTGCTCTGCCCAGTTAGGACGAGGAGTATAGAGAGGATACTCTTCTACACCGCGTCCCAGGAGCCTTCCCTCTTCATCGATCAGCACCACCTTACACCCGGTCGTTCCCACGTCGATACCCAGAAAATATTCCATGCTCATCCCTCCCTTAGAGAATCAAAGCCAGCGGTTCTTCGATGAGCGATTTCAGGTACTGCATAAACTGGGCAGCCATTGCGCCGTCTATCAGTCGATGATCGCAGGAGATCGTGAGCTCCATAATTTGAGAAACCACCACTTCGTCGTTCCGAACCACCGGTTTTTTCTTGATGGTCCCGCAGGCCAGAATCGCTGATTCCGGGGGATTGATGATGGCTGTGAAGGAATCGGTCCCAAACATTCCCAGGTTGGAAATGGTGAAAGTGCCCCCGGAGATATCATCGGGAGTCAGTTTCCCATTTTTTGCCTTCTCTACCAACTCGTGGAGGTCCTGAGTAATCTGCGAGAGACCCTTTTCACCGACATTCTTAATCACTGGCACCACCAGACCTTCTTCCAGAGCTACAGCAACACCGATATTGATTGCCGTATTGAAGAGAATCTCATCACCCACAAGATAGGCATTGAGAAGGGGGTATTTCTCCAGGGCCTTCGCCACCAGTTTTACCAGAAGATCTGTGTAGGAAATCCGAAGGCCGGTCTGTTTCTCGATGAGCGGTAACAACCTTTCCCGTACCCGAACCAGCTCTTCCACCACCACTTCCTGCCGCAGGAAGAAGTGTGGTTTGGTCTGAAAACTCTCGGTAAGCCTCTGCGCAATGATTTTCCTCATCCGCGACAGGGGAACTCGCTGCCCGACAAGGGCAGTAAGAGTCTCCGCTTTGGGGGCAGCAGGTACCTTTTCTACCTTCGGTGCCTGCACTACCGCTTCTTGCAGCCGTTGCTTTTCCCGTTCCACATCTTCTTTGACAATCCGGCCGCCCGGCCCGGTGCCCTGCACTTTCGCAAGATCGATCCCGTACTCCGAAGCAAGGCGTCGAGCAAGAGGAGAGGCTTTAATTCGTTCTTCCTTTTCCTCTGCCGGAGCAGCTACCTTTTCCGCTTGAGGTGTTTCTCCTCTCGCTTCCGCTACAGGTTCGGCCACCGTTTCCTGTTCCTCGACCACCGTCTCGCCCTCTTCACCGATGTACGCAACGGTCTGAGTAATGGGAACCGAAGCCCCGTCAGGATAGAGAATCTTTAAAACCACCCCTGACGCCGGGGACTCGACTTCCATGTTGACCTTATCGGTAGCTACCTCAAAGAGGATGTCACCTCGCTCCACCCGATCCCCTTCTTTTACCAGCCATCGGTTTATGATGCCCTCTTCCATAGTTAACCCCAATTTCGGCATGATCACCTTTTTAGCCATCATAAACACCCCTTTCACGCGTCAAACGCATAATCTTTTCGATATTGGCCCGAAGGGGCCCAGTATCTTCAAGAATCACCTTCCACCTGTCTTCCGGTCGCACCGGCAGCTCCCGTTCCCCATCCAGAGCAAGGATGCCCTTCTCGTTTTCAAACACCATTTCCTCTCCCATTCCCAGGAAACCAAAACGCTTCACCGACATTTCCCGGATGAGTCCCGGAGCAATGGGAACCTTCACCCGCGTCCCCGGTTCCCCGAGCTCTGCATAGGCTCCCATCTTTTCCTGAGGGGTAATCTCGGCAATCCTCCCGATCACAGCACTCAAACCGATGGAGAGAGGACTACTCTGGGTCACCACCACAAGTTTTACAATTTCCGGTTCCCATATGGCCCTGGTCCCCGAAACCTCCTTATCAACCAGCACGAGATCCACGAGTGCCAGGTCTTCCCTTTCCTCGGCCTTCAGGGCCATACACCGCAACACCTTACTCCTCTCCACCACTTCCGAGGCTTCCACCCATCCCGAGAGGAAAAATCCCAGAGCCATACCGGCAATGGTTGGTTCCACGCTGCTGGCAAAAACATTGTTCGTTCCTCCAGAGACTGAGAAAAGAGGAACGGATTCGCTCCGCTTGGCCACCAGCCGGTTGGTACCATCTCCCCCCAGCACCAGAAACGCATCCACTTCTTCACCAACTGCCCACTCGGTAAACGTCAATGTATCGATTTCGTCGCCCAAAACCGGAATCGGTGCTCGAATGAGCGAAAGGTGGGTCAGTAAAGGTCCTGTTTCCTCTTTCACCGTTTCCACCAGCTCATAGGGATCCGGCATGTACAACACCTCAACCGGTTCTCGCATAACACTCTCGAGTCCCATGAGCATCCGGATGGCAGCATTGACCTTCTCCCGGTTTCCAAATACCGAGCCATATGCCACCAGCCGGCGGATATCTTTACCTGCTGCTGGGTTAATAATAAGCCCGATCCGGTGCAGTTTCAATGAACCTCCTGTCCACCGGTTACATTAATGGCCTGTCCGGTCATATAGTCAGAATAGGAAGAGGCCAGGAAAACTGCCACATTGGCCACATCTTCGACCGTACATTCTCGTCCCAGGGGAACTTTTTCCACATAGATCTTCCGGACCTGTTCGGGAGGCACACCCAGTTTTTTCGAATACTCCTTATCCAGCAAGTCCCACATGGGGGTGGAAAATACGTTTCCCGGACAGATGGCGTTGACGTTGATTCCAAACGGTGCCAGATCCATAGCTACACTCTGGGTCAGTCCAATGATTCCGAATTTGGAAGCAGAGTACGCCCCCAGCCACAATCCTCCCTTTTTTCCCGACTTGGAGCTGATACTGATAATCTTGCCGCTTCTCTGGTTCACCATGTACCTGGCCACTTCACGAATACAGAGAAAGGTGCCTTTCAGGTTCACCGCTAAAATTGCATCCCAGGTCTCCTCTGGAACTTCGGTGATAAAATGGGCCCGAATTATGCCTGCCGAGTTTACCAGGATGTCGATTCTTCTCCACTTTTCGAAAACCTTCCTGGCCATCCCGGCAACTTCGTCGCTCTTCGTCACATCTATCCTGATGGACAGAGACTCTCTTCCTAACCCTTCTATTTCCCGAGCCGTAGCCTGTGCCCCTTCTTCGTTCAAATCACAGCAGGCCACATGGGCACCCTCCTGGGCAAAGCGAATAGCGATACCCTTACCGATACCGGAGGCCGCTCCGGTTACGATGGCAATCTTATCCTTGAGAGGTTGAGGATTCATCCATGTTCACCTTCCTATTTCTCCATACTGATGACTGCTTTCAACGCTTTTCCGGTGCGCACCAGCTCAATTCCCTCTACCACTTCTTCCAAAGGCAAGATATGGGTAATCAGTTCCCTGGCTTTAACCCTCTGGGCATAGATGAGTTTGGCCGCTTCTTCGTACTGGGAAGCATGAGAGGCAAACACTCCAAATACCCCGACTTCTTTGTAGTGTACGATATTACTATTAAAAGTAATGGTCGGTTTGTCTTTAGGTAGACCTCCAAAAAGGCTAATCCGACCCTGAGGGGCTACCAGGTCTAGCGCTTCCTCCTGAGCACTCCCTGAGGACGCCGCCACAATCACCACGTTTACACCCAAACCATCGGTAGCTCGCAAAACCACCTCTTTCAAGCTCTCCCGGTTAGAATTGATGTAGCAATCTGCATTCACCCTCTGAGCCAGATGCAAACGTTCTTCCGAAATATCGGCCAGGAATATTTTTCCTGCCCCGCGGTTTCTGGCCATCACCACGTGCATACAGCCAATGGGGCCTGCACCGATAATGAGTACCGTCTCACCGAGGCCGATGTTCAAGTAAGACTGACCGTTGATCACGCAGGATAATGGTTCCACCAGGCTACACTCCAAAAGATCCGCATCTGGCGGTAGAACCAGGAGATTCCCTCGTTCCACTCCCTTCCGGGGCATCTTCATATATTCCGCAAAACCACCCGGGTAATCATAGCCAATATATTTCTGTTCCGGACAGAGGTTTTGAAGACCTCGCCGGCAATATGAACATCGTCCGCAGGAAATCACCGTGATGACTGCCACCTTATCGCCAACCCGGTACCCGTCCACACCCTTTCCAACCTCCACGATCTCCCCGGCGATTTCATGCCCGGTAATCTGGGGAGGAACCACGTGGGAGTGACCATGCTGAAAGATACGCACATCGGTACCACAGATGGCACAGGCAGCCACTTTAATCAGAACTTCTCCTTCTTCAACCCGGGGAAGATCGGTTTCCTGAATCTCCATTTTTCCAGGGCCGAGAAAAAAAGCGGCTTTCATGTCAATCTTCTCCTTTCAGGATAAAATTCCGGAGTGCCGGATAGATTCGCTGATACACCGAAAATCTCTCCTCATAGATGAGCGTTCGACGGGGATCCGGTTCGTAAACCTTTTCGACTCTGACCAGTTCATCAACCAGTGCTTCAAAATCGGCGATATTTTCCGCCGCCCTGCGACCGAGGAGTGAAGCCCCAAAGCAAGCGGCTTCAGAAACGGAAAGCGTTTCCACCGGTAAACCATACATATCTGCTTTGAGCTGGAGCCACACCGGACTTTTGGCACCCCCTCCGATAGCTCGCAACCGTTCCACCGGAACCCCAGCTTCCTGCAGAAGTTTCAGGTTCAGTTTCATCTCGTAACTGACACCCTCAAGAAGAGCCTTAATAAACTCCTCTTTCCGGGTAGAAAGACGGAGACCCACAACGACACCGCAGGAATGGGAATCACAGTACGGGGTACCCGTGGTGGTGAAGTGGGGAAGAACCCATAAAGAGGTAGGCTCTTCCGGTAAAGACCCCAGGAGCAATTCATAGACATCTCGCCCCTCCTGCGAGGCCTTCTCTTTTTCTCTTTCGGCAAACTGGTCACGATACCAGCGTAAGATGGCCCCACCGGTAAAGTTATAGGCCAGGGTTATATAGAGACCGGGAAAGGTGTGATGGTAACAGCAGAGGTTACTCTCCCACATAGAGGAGGAAGCAACAAAACGTTCCATAGCCGAGGCGATACACTCGACCGTTCCCGTGGCATCCATAGCATAGCGAGGCTTCACCACCCCCGCCCCCAGTGCACCACAGGGCTGGTCATGACCGCCGGAAGCCACCAGCACCTTTTTGGGCCAACCCATCTTCTCGCGGAAGGAGGTAGCCACTTCTCCGGCTATCTCTCCAGAGGGAAGAGTCCGGGCCAGGCGTTCCCGTTCCAGTTCCGCCAGAGACAATATCCTCTCCGACCATTCTTCCCTCCGGACATCGAACATCATGGTCCTCCCGGCCAGAGAAAAGTTCATGACTGGTTCAAGTCCCATGCGCAGCATCAGAAAATCTTCGAAGCAGAGGAAATATCGGGCATTTTCGAAAACCGACGGCCGGTGCTTTTTCCACCAGAGAATCTTATTGATTGTCCCCACACCACTCAAGGGTATTCCGGTGATGGAAAAAAAGGCGCTCTTGCCGATGTGTTCTTCCCAGAAGGGAACGAATTCATCGCCTCTGGTGTCAAAGGTCACGATGCTCCGCGCCAGTACTCTGCCCTCTCCATCCACCGGAACGACCGCCTCTCCCTGGGCAGAAATACCCAGGCTCACCGGTGGATCACCGATGAGCCTTCCTGAAACAATTCGCAAACATTCTTCTACTGCCTGGAAGACCTCCTCGGCATCGAGTTCTGCCCATCCTTCCTGGGGATGATAGAGGGGATACTCCCGATATGCCGAAGCAAGGATTTCTCCTTTTTCATTGAAAGCGATGACCTTGCATCCTGTCGTTCCAACGTCAATGCCCAGATAGCTCAAAAGAGTTCCCCCTTCCCTACAAGAGGCTCTTTATATAACGCATGGCCGAAAGACCGTCTCCCTTTTTCTGCATTTCGCGTAACTGCACCACATCCACCTTCTCCACCACCTGGAGCATGCTGTTGATATTCTCGATGCTTACCTGACACGCCAGGGTGGGATCCTCACGGTAGGGGAAAATATCGAGTCCCAGCCATCCTTCGTAATGAGAATGATAGAGGTAGTAAAGGAATTCCAGGGTTTCCCAGAAATGCACCACCCCTACGGCCATGTCATCGTCCCAATCCCGAAAATTATCATTGAGGTGTAAAGCGAAGAGTTTCCCGTACTGATCGAGAAAAGCCACCACGTTTCCAGGAGATTCTTTACAGTTGAAGGAGTGACCGAGGTCAATCGTCACACCCACATTTGGAAGGCCGGTGTTTTGAGCCAAAAAGAGGGCAACCCCAGCGTTGGAAATGGTGGAATGAGTCCGAGGTTCCCGGAGTTTATATTCCAGACTCAGTTTCACCCGAGGATTGTGTGCAGCGATTTCTTTCAGGGCCTGCACCAGGAGTTCCCACTGCGCCCGATAGTCGATCTGGAAAGGGTAGTCAAAGCCATCCTGACCTGGCCAGAGATTCATAACCTCGGCTCCCAGATACTCGGCCATATCCATAGCCTTTTTGCACATTTCAATGGCTCTTCTCCGCAATCCATCGTTCTCCGACATAAGACTCCCCAGAGCAAAAATCGGGTCGCTAAAGAGATCCACGTCACAGGAAGCCAGCTGCAGGTTCCTCCGCTCCAGTTCTTTCTTAATGGCCTCTACCGTCTGGTCATTGATGGGGTGAGGATAATGCATAATCACTCCCCGTAAGCCCTCGATGGCAGCAATCCGATCCAGTGCTATCTCTAAGGAAAACCCCTCTTTGTACCCCCGCACACAGTAACGATCTGGACATGACCCAAAAACCCAGATGCCGGTTGCAAAGCCTTTGCTCTTCATAGATGAACCCCCTCTTCAAATTATATCAATTTAGCAATTTCCAGGTTCAGCTCGTAGAGTTTCCCGTAAATCTTCCGATAAATAGCATAACGCGAAATGTACGAAGAAGCGAGCGGAGAAGGCAGAAATTTCTCTCCCTCTCTCACCATCGCTTCGATAGCTTCGTCAAGATTTGAAAAGATGCCCCTGGCCTTTCCAGCAAGCATAGCCGTACCCAGAGCCACCGCTTCCCCGGTTCCCAGGGTCAAAAGAGGTTTCTGTAAAATATCCGCCTTGATCTGCAACCACTGCCGAGAACGCGAACCACCACCAATGACCCGCAACTCCCCCACCGGGATACCAAACTGTTCAAAAAGATCCAGATTCAGCTTCATTTCATAGGTGAGACTTTCCAGGATTGCCCGGGCCAGATCCTTTTTCCTGGTCCCCAGGGTCAATCCCAGAATCGCCCCCCGGGAACCCTCGTCAAGGTAAGGAGTACCGGAACCGGCAAAATGGGGCAGGACAAAAAGAGAAGTTGGCTGTTCGGGAATTTCCTCCAGAAGTATTTCATACACATCCCGGTTTTCTACCCTGGCTTTCTGGACTTCTTCGTAACCGAACTGATCTCGAAACCAGCGCAAAACCGATCCCCCTGAAGCAATGTACGCCAGAGTAATGAAATCACCCTCCACCACGTGTGGATAGCAACAGAAACTATTTTCCATCATGTCTCTGGTTAACGAAGGAAGGTTCCCCAGATTGAGCGCCACACACTCTGAAGTTCCTATCCCGTACATGGCTTCACCGCGCTTGCGGACCCCACAACCCAAAACTCCACAGGGCTGGTCATGCCCTCCGGTAGCAATGGGCATTTCCGGTAACCCCCATTCCCTCTGCCACAAAGGACTCAAAAACCCTACCACTTTCCCGGAAGGCTCAAGGCGGGGTAACTTTTCCCGGTCGATGCCGGCCAGGGAAAGCACTCGAGAAGACCATTCCCGTTTGCGAACATCGAACATCATGGTTCGGGAAGCCAGGGAGTAATCAATAACCGGTTCATCCTGAGTGAGACGAAAAATAATAAAATCTTCCACACAGGAAAACTTCCAGACCTTTTCAAAAACCAGAGGTAGGTGGTCCCGAAGCCAGAGAATTTTATTCACCGTGTACATCCCGTGAAGGGGCATACCGGTAATCTGGAAGAGCTCAAAAGGATCGATGTTTTCCTTCCAGAAATTGACGTATTCCTGAGCTCGGGTGTCGAAATTGGCAATAGCATTGTATAAAGGCTCACCGTTGGTTCCGAGAGGAATGAGTGTTTCCCCGTGGGAAGTCACTGCCACTACATCAATTCCCTTCCCCAACCGAGATGCCATTTCCTGCATCACACTTCCAACTGCTCTCCAGATCGCTTCCGGGTCGATTTCCAGCCACCCGGGTTTAAGGGTTATAAAGGGATATTCCCGTTGCGTGACGCCGAGCAAAGTTCCGTCTTCCCGAAACGCTACTCCCTTGCAACCACTCGTACCGACATCAATACCCAGTAAAACCAATTTATTTCCCCCTCTCCTCTCGGAAATTATGTCCCCGAACTACCAGAAAAAGTGCCATTACCAGAACCAGAACCAGCACGAATATCGAACGCAGATTCAAAGCATCGATCCAGATTCCCATAAGCCAGGGGAAAAAGAGCGCCCCAATCCCCCCAAAGGCCACGGTAAAACCAATGGCGGTGGCCTGTAAATCGTCAACTTTTCGAGCTACGTTAGCCACAATGAAGGGCCAAATAGACGAATATCCGAAACCCACGCCTCCCAGCGCAAAAAGAGCCAGGTCTACCCGGCGCGTCACGTTGAGGAGGACCAGAAACACCAAACTTATCCCCACCGCAAAGCGCAAAAGGGTCGAAGAAGAAAAAAAGCGAGAAAGCTGCGCAAAGAGTAATCTTCCCACCGTGATGGCTCCCCAGAAAATGGCCATGGCCACGCCACCAACGTAGATATCGGCACGAAGTTCCCGCACCAGGTAGGTACTCATCCAAGCCGAAGAACCGATCTCTGCACCCACGTACAGGAATATCGCCAGGAAGCTGGAAAGAAGCAAATTGCGAAAATTGAGTAGAGCCAACCAGTTCCTTTTCTCTTTTGTCTCTCGAGAAACCACAAAAAGTGTCTTATCCGTCACAAAAAGAACCAAAAGGAGAAACGAAACAAAACCGGAGACCAAATAGAGAAGCCGCCAGGAAATACCACGACTCAGAAAAAAACCCATCAAAAAGGGGCCACTTGCGGCTCCAAGCCCAAAAGAAATCTGGCTTACGTTCAGTGCATATCCTTCCTCTCCGGTAAAGACCTTCGAGACCAGCCCGGTCAGAGGAGCTTCGCAAAATCCCCCCCCAAGACCCATAAGCAGCATACCCCACCTGAGTGTCGAAAAGCGGTCAGCAACGCTTATGGTAGAAAACCCCACCAGCAGGAAGATCTGGCTCAAGGTAAGAACCCATTTCTCTCCTGCAAGATCCGAGAGCACTCCACCGAAAAAGGTAATCACCACATAAGAGAGATAATAAAGGGAAAAGAGTTGCCCTCCCTGGGATGGAGATATCCCAAAACGATTCAACCACTCGGGAAGCACTGCCCCGGTGAGCACCATAGAAAGAGCCAGAAAGTAAAAAGCCAAAGTCACCAAAAAGTAGAGTTTCCGGCGTACCTTTTTTTCCATCGCGACACCCCTTCAGCCCTGTAGGGGAAGCTACCCCCTACAGGGCCAGTAACTATCGTCCGATGAGTTCTTTGACCGCTTTGACCACATCCTGTACCTGGGGAATATAATTATCTTCCAAATACCGGCTACAGGGAACCGGCGCATCGTAGGCTCCCAGACGGACGATGGGAGCATCCAGATAATCAAAGGCATGCTCCATAATTTGCATACCGATTTCCGCCCCACTGCCTCCGGTACGGCAACCTTCATAGACGATGACCACCCGATTGGTCTTCCGGACCGACCGGCAAATGGTTTCAATATCCAGGGGAAGGAGGGTTCGAGGATCCACGACTTCCACCTCGATTCCCTCTTGAGAAAGGAGTTGGGCTGCTTCCAGAGCCACAAGGAGCATTCGGGAATACGCTACCACGGTTACATCGCGGCCTTTACGCTTGATATCTGCCACCCCAATCGGGATAATGTATTCGTCCTCAGGAACAGGACCCTTGGTATTATAAAGCATTTTGTGTTCGATAAAGAGAATAGGATTATCCTCCCGAATGGCCGCCTTCAGCAGGCCTTTGGCATCGAAAGGAGTTCCCGGCATCACCACCTTCAAGCCCGGAGCATGCAGGAACCAGGCCTCAAGACTTTGAGCATGCTGCGCACCTGACGAACGCCCACATCCTCCCTCGGTGCGAATCACCATGGGAACCCGGGCCTTACCACCAAACATGTAACGGATTTTGGCACCCTGATTCACCAGCTGGTCCATGGCCAGAGTGAGAAAATCGATGTACATGATTTCTCCCACCGGACGCAAACCGGTGATGGCCGAACCCACACAGCAACCCACCACCGCTGCTTCCGAAATGGGAGTGTTCCGGACCCTTTCGCCCCCAAACTCCTGCCACAAGCCCCTGGTGACCCCATAGGCCCCTCCATAAAGACCGATGTCTTCACCGATGAGCACCACATTCTCGTCTTTCTTCATCTCTTCCCGAAGTGCTTCGTTGAGCGCATCACGATAGGTGATAACCCGCATGGAGTCAGGATTTCCCATTTCCTCGATCGTCTCAACCACCCGCGTGCCCTTTTTTCGCTCAATTTCGGCAAAGTCCTCTTCCACGTAAACGTCCCGGGCGATCTCCTCAAGGGGAGGATAAGGACTTTTCTCGGCAAACAGAATCGCTTCCTCTACCTCTTTCTCCACATCCTCCTCAATGTGCTTGAGGTCTTCCTCCAGGGCATTTCCGCTTTCCAGCAACCACTGACGGTATCTCTTAATGGGATCCCTTTCCTTCCATTGCTTTTCCTCTTCTTTGGTACGGTATGCCCGGGGGTCGTTCTTGGAATGTCCCAGATAACGATAGGTTTTGCATTCAATCAGCGTCGGACCTTCTCCCCGACGAGCTCTTTCCGCCGCTTGCTCTACGGCCTCTTTGACCGCCAGAACATCCATCCCATCGACCACCACTCCCGGAATACAATAGGCCTGGGCTCTTTCGGCGATGTCATCGAGAGAACAAGCCTCTCTCACCGGAGTAGACATGGCATAGAGGTTGTTCTCACAGACGAAAATTACCGGTAACCTCCACACTGCCGCCAGATTGACCGCCTCATGAAACGCACCGGTATTGGCTGCCCCATCGCCAAAAAAACACACCGTGACCTTGCCGCTCTTTTTGTACTTGGCCGTAAGTCCTGAACCGACCGCAATGGGGATACCCCCTCCCACAATCCCGTTGGCTCCCAGGTTAAAGGCATTCAGGTCAGCAATGTGTAGGGACCCACCTTTCCCCTTACAGTAACCGTCAATCTTTCCATAGAGTTCAGCCATCATTTTATCCAGAGTCGCACCCTTGGCAATACAGTGGCCGTGTCCCCGGTGGGTGGAAGTAATGTAGTCATCGGGACGAATGCCGTTACAGGCTCCCACTGCTACCGCTTCCTCACCGATGTAAAGATGAGTCGTTCCTCGAATTTTATCCTGACTGAAAAGGTCACTCACCGTCTCTTCAAACCGGCGAATCCGCAACATATCCTTATACATGGAAAGAAGCTTTTCTCTATTTTCCATAACGACACCTCCATTAATTTTCGCGCCGTCGCTTTCGTTCCCAGAATTCATAGTACAAAAGAAGTTCCTTCCCCACCTCACTCTCTGGATCCAGAGCACATATCTCCCGCAACACATTTGCCACGCCTTTTTCGGCGATCATCTTCTGCAACGCCACTGCTTCAGAATCATGGGGAAAATCACAGTACAGGGCTGCTGCGCAGGCCATGATGATGTAACGGGGGAAAATACCCTCCGAAAGGCAGAATCGAATCCCTCCCACCAGTCTATCTTCGGGCTGGAGTTTGCGAAGTGGTTCCCTTCCTACCCGTTCCACCGTATCCATGAGCGCAGGGTTGGCGAAGCGTTCTCTCAGGTCCTGAATCATTCCCTCCGTCTCGGCACGATCGAGAAGAGGATACTTCCGAAACAGAGCCTGCGACACTTCCTGCCATACCCCGTCAAGCACTTCTCTCGCATCCCGGTCTTTAATAGCTTCGTGAATATAAACACATTTTTTGAGGTACCCCACATAGGCCAGCACCGCATGACCCAGATTGTGGAGGAAAAGCTTCTTCTCGATTTCGGCCTGAAAATTACCGGCCGGTTTGAGACCCGAGATGGAAGGGGCTTTACCTTTCACCGCCTGAACATCGAAGGGAAGCTGGTGGTATGACTCGGCCACGATGAAGAGGGGGTCCCGTACTCCGTATCGTTCCCCCATAACCGGTACCATCCGTGCCACCACGGTGCCCACAAAACCCACCTTTTCTCGACAGAAGTTCTTCGCTTCGTGAGAAAGATAGGCCGCTACCTCCTCCTGCAAAAGAAGCGGAGCATCCTTAAGGTTCTCACACAGGAAAACATTGAGAAACTGGGGATTTTCTGCGGCTCTTTGGGCTATACCCTGTGCCAAAGCCCGGGCAATCAAGCGTAAGTTCTTAACTCCCACAGCGGTAAAAACCACCTCGGCCGTGGCCACCGCCTGCGCAATTTTTTCCTCGTCACTACTCGACAAAGCCTCTACACCATCGATGACCAGGCTATGGGCGGTTCCGTCTTTATCCAAAAGACGCAAGGGGTAACATCCCCGCTCGTTGAGAAGCTGCACAAGCTCTCTATTTGCCTCTACAAAAATGGTCCGGAAACCGGATTCCCACAGAAGGTGACCGATAAAGCCCCGTCCTATGTTTCCGGCCCCAAACTGCACCCCGTGTTTCATCTTCTACCTCCCAATTTCATTCTTCATAAAAGCCAAGACTTCGTCGAAATTCCCCACACCTTCAGTAGCACCCATCTTCTGAACACACATCGCGCCACAGGCATTGGCGAACCGCCCCACTTCGTAAAGGTCCCATTCCCGCAAGTACCCTACCAGAAACCCTGCGGCAAAGGCGTCACCGGCTCCGGTGCCATCCACGGCCTCCACCCGGAAGGGGGGAACCACAATTCTCTCCTTCTCGGTCATGATGAAACTCCCTTCCTCTCCCATTTTGATGGCCACGATCTTTATCCCAAAATCGAGGAAAAATCCGGCTATTTCCACCAGGTTGGTCTTTCCAGAAATGCGAGAGGATTCATCACGATTCGAAATCAAAATATCAATATACGGCAGGACCGGCCTTATGGTGGAAAGCCATTTACCAGTATCGTCCCAGGCAGTATCAAGAGAAGTGGTAACGCCGAAACGCTTTGCCCGCTGAAAGAGAATGGCGGTTTCCTCACCGTCGAAGCCGGGCATGAGGAAACTTCCGGCCACATGGACAATCTGTGTTTTTTGCAAAAGTTCTTCGCTTACGTCATCTGCCCGAAGGCGAGCATTGGTACCAGGATAATGGAGAAAGGTTCTTTCACCCCTGGCATCGAGAATGACCATAGTAGCAGAAGTATGGTAAACATCGTCAAAAGAAACACCGCGAGCATCGATTCCGTGCCTTTCCAGAGAGCGAACAACCACCTCACCCAGGTCATCCTTGCCCACTTTTCCGACCACGGTGACATCTTCCCCGAGCTTCCGAAGCACCACCCCGGTGTTGTGAGCACAACCACCTACATGGAGTTCCATTTCCGGCACCAGCATCAGTTTCCCTTTTTCCGGAAAACGGTCAATGGGCCGACCAATGAGATCCGCAACCAGGATTCCCACACAGGTAATGCGCGCCATATCTTACCCTTCCTCCTTCTCGCGCTCTACAATTTTCAGAGCAGTCAACTCATCGGTAATGAGAATCTTAATATACCCACCACGCAAAGCCCCCAAAATAGCCTCTACTTTGTTAAGCCCCCCGGCAATGCCGATCACGTTCTGCATTTTCTTTATGTCCTCCAGAGGAATGGCCACGGTCCGACGGTGCAAAGGGGTCTCGACAATATTTCCATGGAGGTCATAAAATTGCCCCACGATATCTCCCACTGCTCCCTTTTGTCGCAGGAGCTCCCACTCGTGGTAATCAATGAACCCGGTGAGAGAGTAGATAGAATACCGAGCGTCAACGGTACCGATACCGACCAAAGACCACTTGGCCTGGCGGGCAAGATCCAGAGTCCGGCGGTTGATCTGCTCATGGAGGTAAAAGTTTCTGGTTTCTTCGTTCTCCACCACCGCCGGAGCATAGAGATAATAGCATTCCCCTTCAAAAATAGAAGCCAACTTTTCACCGATAGTGTAGGGATTGAGCGAAGCCGAAGAAGTCAGTCCTCCCACCAGAGTAACAAACTTCAAATTTTTCACTTCTGCCCGCCTGATGGAGAGCGCTACCTGTTTCAGCGTTCTACCCCAGGCGATTCCCACCAGATCGCCGTCCCGCAAAACCCTTTCCAGATACCAGGCGCCGGCCCGACCCAGGGTTTCAAAGACGGCTTCCTGAGAAGGCGCAGGCACCACCAGAACATCTTTGAGGGCAGGAAAAAGCTGCGAGAGCCTCTTTTCTACTTCGAGACAACTTCGGTAGGGTGAGGCAATGGAAATTTTGACGATACCCATTTTCTGGGCTTTATCAACCAAACGGGCTACCTTCGGTTGGGAAATCCCCAGATAGGAAGCAATTGCCCTCTGGGTCATACCCTCCAGAAAGTGAAGCCACGCTATTCGAGTCACTAACCCCAGGTCGTCTTCATCCATGGAATTATTCTTCATAAGAATAATATTTCAAAATCCATTGTACACAGAGGGGAATAAAAATCAATAACTTTCATGATAAAGAATAAATCTTCAACTATTTCCCCGAGGCAACGGCCAAAACCAGGACCATTTCACAGCCTGCCTTTTTGAGGACAGCGCTCAGGGCATCTACAGTAGAACGGGAGGTCAGTACGTCATCGATAATGAGAATCCGGGCTTTGTGGTGAGGAATTGGACGCACCATTCGAAAGGCTTCCCGAACATTTTTCCGCCTTTCTTTGAGACTCAAACCCACCTGTGGCGTGGTGTATCTCCATCGAGTGACCACTCCTTCCAGGAGGGGAATCTGAAAGCGAGCACTTAATCCCCTGGCCAAAAGTAAAGACTGGTTAAAACCCCTCTCTCGGAGCCTCCGCACATGCAAAGGTACCGGCAGAATATAATGAACCTCCCTCAGAAAGCTATTTGTTTCTATATACCTTGCCAGAAGGTCGACAAAAAAGGAGACTAAAGAAAGCACCCCCTGGTACTTAAAGGCGTGCAGGCACTCTCGAATCGGTGTTTCATAGATGGTAACTGCCCGAGCACCGTCGAAGTGGAAAGAGAACCTCCGACACCGCCGGCAGAGAAGCGCATTTCCTCCCGAAAGAGGTCTGCCACACCGCACACAAAAGGGGCTTTCTAAGAAGGTGACCCTGGAAAGGCAGGTTGAGCATAGGGGGAAACCCAAAGAAGAGGGAACATACCGACCACATGCCACGCAGTGCTGGGGTAGAAAGAAGTTCACCAGCCCTTCGGTAAGCTTGATTTCATCCATCTTCTATGGGTAGTGTCCAGAAAAGTTTCAGAAAAAGAACCGAAGCTTCCACCTTCCAGGTACCCACTTCCCCGAAGGAAAGTCCAAAACGTGCCTGGCCATCCATCCCGGTAGTGACGGTCATTCGTTTCTCAAGCGGCTCTGTCTTCCCGGCATAAATCTGGATTTTCTGATTACCCACCGGGTTTCCGTAGAGATCCTCGACCTTCACCGTAAAAATAACCTCTTCATTGACGTGAACCACAGGAGGGAGAGAGGTGAGGTCTACCAAACGCTCCAGATTGGCAGGTTCAATCTGAATTCGAAAAGATGGTGTGTTCAGATTCCAGCAGGGGCAAAGGGGCTGGAGGGTATAATTGCCCACCCTGGTAGGTAACCTGAACTTGGCGGCCACTGTACCATTGGTACTACTGCATTCTGGAACGATGACCTTCCGCGCGTCGACTTCCCCACCGTCTTCTCTTGCCCACCGCCAGTCTACCCGTACCCCGCCGATGCCCTTTCCATCTTGAGAAAGAACCTTGATGGTGAAGGTCATTTCGCCACCTGCCACAAGCGAAAAGGGCGAAGCAGGACTGACAAGCTGGACACGATGGGGAGCACAAGACAGCACGGAAACCTCCTCCTGGTAGCTCTTTTCTCCACTCCGAAAGCAGAGCCGATATCGCCCCGAATCGGAAAGGTTCACCATAAGGCTGAAATTCCCTGCTACATCGGTGATAAAGGAGTACGCCTTTATCTTTTCCCCCTGAGCGTTGAGAATTTCGAGCAATCCCTCCTCTCCAGGACAACCATCGCCATCTTCGCTCAGGAGACTACCGCTGACCAGAAAATCCTCGCCCTTCACCACCTCACAGGGTGGATGGACCAGGATGCCGGCCACCGGTTTCGACCATACCACAAAGGGGAACTGAAAAGTTAAACTGGCAACCTGAAAGGAAAGCATCTTCTCTCCCGTTTCCCAAAAGACATACTCGATAGACCCCCATCCTTTTTCCAGAAAGATATCGTCTCCACCCTGACCAAAGGTAACGTGAACTCCATCCACCGGTATATCGCGATACCGGCAGAAAATTTCCAGGTTGATTACCCGTCCTTTCTGAACCAGGGTGGGCGCCCTTACTTCCATGCGGAAATCCTGAGCAAGGGAAAAAGTTTCCCGGGTAACATTTCCTGCCCTATCCTGCCATTCCCGGACCACTTCCCCTTCCCAGGGAACCAGGAGATGCCAGGAAGATCCCCGCGCATTTCGAAACGCAAGGTACATGTCTCCCTCATCTTCCACCCATCCTTCCAGAGCAATTCCCTCCGGCACTTCATGGGCTTTCTCGATTCGTACCACCGGCGGCCGGGTATCGCAGAACACCACCTGCGAAAAAAGCGTTTGTCCCCCGGAGACTACGGTCACCCAGTTTATTCCTTCGGTAAGAGGCAAAGTGACGGTAAACAAATTTCCCTCCCTACTTCCTCCTCGAAAAATCGTCATCCCGTTACAGTTAACGAGCACCTCCCCACCCTGAAAGAAAAATCGGAAATCTACCGCTTTTGTTGCCACCAATTCCGGTAAATCAAGGAGCTGAAAAGCCGGTTCCTGAATGACCGAATCCACGATCGGTTCAGGCCTTTCTCGCACTGCAAACGTTACGGCATCCTGACATCGTCTTCCCTTTACAGCAACAACCTCCATACAGGGGAAAGAAGGGGCTCGATAATGGCCCTTTTCATCGATTACCCCGTAGCGGGCCTCCCAGTGTAGTAGCTCACCCTCGAAAGGAGAAACCTCGAGCTCAAAATCGTACCGGTCATCACAGTAGAGAAAAGAAGGGACATTGACAATCTTCACCACAAAGTGAAGGCAACCGGCACCAAATATGCCACAAAAAAGGAGGAAAAGGCCTGTGATCCCCTTCCTCCTTTTTCTCGTAACTCCCATAAAAAGCAAGCGTCGAAATGCAAAAAGAGCCGAGAATAATCCTTCCACCGGTAGTGTTACAGGATCATATCCTCAACGAAATTCGTAACTCTCCTCCCAGAACCGGTACTCCAGCCGGGTAGCTCTCTCGAAAAGAGCAAAGCATCTTTTCTTCTTTTCTTTCTCAACGGCACTTGCTCCCTGCTCAATGCGAATGAGAAGCTCCTCAACGAGCTTTCCGTAGCTTTCACTCGCATAGCTTCCCAACCAGAAAAGGTACACCGAAGGAACAATGCTACTCACCTGAGGAAAGAACCGTTCTCCAATCTCCCTGTAACTCCAGAAACAGGGACATATGGCGATAAGGATATCCAGGGCGTCTCCCTCATAGGCAGTGCGGAGCAAAAAATCCCCATAAACGGAAGCCACTTCACCCTCAGGGAAGGATTTGGTCCCACCTTCTCTGGCGATTGCTTCGTGCATGGCCACTTCTCCCTGCAACGTGTCGTGGAGAAGATGGATGGCGAAATTTTTCACCCCGCCTCTTGACTTGGCCACCAGAATCCCCAGGACAGAGAGCAAATCCTGGAGATAGTAATCATCCTGACTCAGGTAATAATCAAATTTCTCCCGTGGGAGAACGCCATGTGCCAACTCGACCAAAAAGGGGTGAGTCAGAATCTTCTCCCAATCCGAAGCCACAATTTCCCGACATTCCAGAGCAAAACGCATTCTTTCTCCTTGCCTCCCACACCCTACATTTTAAAGCGAGCGACCACCTGGCGCAACTCCTCTGCCCACTCCGAGAGGGATCTGGTCGTTCCGGCAACACCTTCCAGAGAAGCACTCTGTTCCTCAGTCGATGCCGAAACTTCCTCGCTTGAGGCGGCGTTTTCGCTGGCTACCGACGCAAGGGAGACAAGGCTCTCTGAAACGAACCGAATATGTTGCAAGACTTCTTCAATGAGCTTCATGTTGTCTTCGGAGAGGGTAGCAATTTCGCCTTCACTTTTTTCGGTAATCTCCTGAGCACTGCGAGCCATCTCGAAAGCCGTGGTCAAATCTTTCATACTCTCGATAACCCGCTGAATAGCCTGGATGATATTCCCGACCCCAGTATTCACCTCCTGGGTCTTTTGGACGCCACCTTCCACCCGAGCCTGTGCGTCCTGCATTTTTGTCACCGCCAGGGCGGTATCCTTCTGAATTTCGGTGATGAGCGCAGCAATCTGTTGCGCCGCCTGAGCTGAGTTTTCGGCGAGTTTGCGCACCTCTTCGGCCACCACCGCAAACCCTCTCCCTGCTTCTCCGGCTCTCGCCGCTTCAATAGCCGCATTCAGAGAGAGGAGGTTGGTCTGCTCGGCGATGCTGGTGATGATGTCCACGATCTTCCCTATTTCTCGTGATCGTTCATTCAACGTTGATATGGCTTTTCCTGCTTCTTCGGCCACCTCCGAAATCGAAGCAATGTTTCTCAAAAGAACCTGCAAAAGTTCCTGGCCCTTGCGCGCCTCCTCCTGAACACTTTCTTCTTCTTTTTGCACCGTGGCGATGGCTTTTTCGATCTCGGTAAGGGACCGGGCATTCCGGCGCAGATTTTCCCGCATCTCCCCCAGAAGGTCCAGATTCCGCTGGGTAGCTCGGTTGACGAGATCGGCCTTCTGGATCATTTCCCCAGCTCTGCGACTCAATTCATTCAGTTCCTCACTCTGTTTGGTCGAACCCTCGGCAACCTGAGCAACAGCTCCCGCCACCTCCTGATTGGCTCTGGTGATTTCCCCAACAGAACGAGAAACTTCTACACTCGAAGAAGCAAGCCGAGAAGAAACTTCCACCATGCTCCTCACCAGGTCTTTGAGATTAGCAATCATCTGTGAAAAAGCCCCAGCCAAAACTCCCACTTCGTCCTTAAACCTTTTCTGCAACTGCATCATCTCAGAAGCTTCAATCCGTAAATCTCCTTCGGCAACATTCTTCACAATACCCGTTATCCTGACAATGCCAAAAGAAATCATTCCCGAAATCCAGAGAGCGAGCAAAGCCACAGCGACACCAACCGCCACGATGAGGATCAAAAGCCAGGTACGCAGGGCTAATACTCCGGCATAGGCTTCCTGAAGAGGAATCTCAGTAATGACCTGCCATCCAGAAAGTTTTGACCCGGAAAAAGCGAGCAAATGACCATCTCGAGCCTCTTCTCGCAAGCCTCTCTCCTCTTCGGAAAGTTTCTTTCCCAGGGTAGCATCGATATCGAAAACCCTAACTGTTAACACTTTCCCCTCATCCGGATGAACGGCAAAGCGCCCTTCTGAATCGACCAGGCTCACATACCCGCTCTGACCCACCCGGACGGAGGTAATCATTTTTTCCAGATCCTCCACCGAGACCACCATTCCCAGAAAACCGATGATCTTCTCGTTGACCACCTGAGGCTGAAAGACACGCACAACCTTTTTGCCACTCTTTGCATCCCGGTAAAAGTTCGAAAATGCAGGCAAACCAGTAGAAGCGGCCTTTAAAAGATAAGGGTCTTCTCCCAGGGTAATTCTAGCCCCAGCGTTATCTGAACCCTCCCCCTTGGCATTCACATAGAAACTCTGCACCGCATTGGGGTCGCGGCCGGCAGAGAGCTGGTCGATTTTGCGCTGAGCCCAGGCATCTACCGATTTCGCCACCGTGTCGGCGATACTGAGAAGCTGAGAGTTATAGGCTCCGGTCAAAGAGTCCTGAAAACGAGAAAAGGCATAAAAGAAGAGCACAAGAAGCGGCCCCAGAGAAAAGATAAGAAAAAAAGTCACTAATTTCCTTTTCAATCCCCCTCTTACCATAAAACTGACCCCCTTTGATTCATCAAGAAGTTTTCTCAAGCGATTCCTGCAAAAAGGTAACCAGATGGCGATTCTTACGCTCGCCGTGTTGCCTCGAGTGAGGAAATGAGACCAGGGATAAACTCTGGGATTCATCGCTACAAAGCGGCACAGTTAAAGTATACTGGTAGAGGCTGTGGTTTTTTTGGATTTTCATCTTCATCGCCATTCCTCCTTTTATGCGTCCTCTACTCTATATATCGGCACCGGAACCAAAAACTTGAGTTTATCCCTGTGCTTTGAAACACAATTTACGAAGAAAATTTCTTCTGAAGCAGTGTCCAGACCTCCTTTTCGATTTTCTCAATATACTGCAAGCGTTCGGCATATTTCCCCCCGTCAAAAGGGGTTCCGAGGAAGATATCGACCAGAGCCAGGGCTTGAGGAAGCTCGATGGTCCGCGCTCCCAGAATCAGGATGTTGGCATCGTTGTGTTTCCGAGCGTTTAAAGCGGTAAATTCACTGAAACAGAGCACCGCCCGCACCCCCGGATACCGATTGGCACAGATGGACATCCCCCCACCGGTTCCACAGATAAGAATTCCCCGCTCTGCTTCCTGAAGAGCAACTGCCCGAGCAACTTGCTGCGCAAAAGGGCCTACTCCCACCGGTGTTTCATCGTTGGTGCCGTAATCCAGAACCTGGTAGCCTTCCAGCGCGAGTTTCTTTCGGATCGCCTCTTTAAAATGGAAACCAGCATGGTCAGAAGCAATAGCGATTTTCATCATTTTCTGAAGCTCCTTTCCGAGAAATTATCTGGCCAGTTCTCCAAAGCGAGCAAAGATGGCCAGAGCCGGGTCAATCGGAACCCTGGCTCGCTCCACATTCTCGGGAATAACAATGGTCGGGGTAGGTCGCAGGGTCTTTCCTTCGAACTGGGGTAACCACTGTTTCTCCTTTTCGAGCATCTCCCCTACCATATCCCGGATTTCTTTCAGGGTGAGCACCGCCCCGGTGAGTGGATCCAGAGCACAGGCATGGACGATGTATTCGGGGTCACCACTTGTGGCAGCCAGTACCGCCAGGCGCTGTACATTAATATTGGTCAGATTCAACGCCGCACACTGCGGGGGGAGATTTCCCACGATGGTACGGTGCAAACCGGTGCGATCGGCATACATCGGTCCTTCGGCACAGCAATCCGGAGGAAGATTGGCGATCATTCCCTCATTACGCACATTACCGTTGAACTTAAACGTCTTACCGGTCTCCAGAGCTTCTATGATGTAAGAACAATATTCCACACTGCGCGGCGGCAAAGTGACCGGTTCATCACTCAGGACATCTCTATCCCGGTACTTATCGGCCACGTATTGCGACCATTTGTAGTACGCCCCGGACTCTCCGCCAAAAGACGGTTCATCACAGTAAAGTTCTAGAGCCTTCTGGTTCTTACGGAACCAGGGAACGTACTCTGAAAGATGTCCGGTCGATTCAGTCATGAAATAGCCGAAATGACGAAATACCTCTCCGCGGACCTTTTCATTGACATAGTATTCGGGTTTTTCGAAGCGCTCTCGCAGGATGGGATAGAGATCTTTACCCCGATGTTCCAGTTTTATGAACCAGGCCATATGATTGATTCCCGCACAGAGGTAGTCAATTTCTTCTTTGGGCACGCCTACGTACCCGGCAATAAGGTCCAGAGTAGTCTGCACACCGTGGCAGAGCCCCACAAACTGAACTTTCGTTTCCCCTAAAGCCCAGCAAACCATGGCCATGGGATTGACATAATTGAGGAGCACGGCTTTCGGACACAGTCGCTCCATATCATGAGCAATTTCCAGCATCACCGGAATGCTCCGCAAGGCCCGAAAAACGCCACCCGGCCCCAGGGTATCACCGATACACTGATCGACACCGTATTTCAAAGGAATTTCGTAATCCATCTGAAAAGCCGATACCCCACCGACCTGGAAGGTAGCAATGACATAAGAAGCATCTCTGAGCGCCTCTTGCCGGTCCGTGGTCACATGCACCGTAGATCTCAGGCTATTCGCTTCGATAACCTTCCGGGCAAAACGCTCTACCTGAGTTGTACGGGTCGTAGAAGGAGCCATGAGCACAAACTCTGTGTCCTCGAGAGCCGGTGTAGCCATAATATCAAGCATCAGAGTCTTACAGAAAACAATACTTCCTGCACCGATAATGGCAATTTTCCGCATCGCTCGTCCTCCCGTAAAGTTGTTTGGTAAAATCTATAATTAAGTATACCATGCAAAAATCGTTACCCCCTATCCAAAAAGTTTTTCTTCCTTTATACTATTTCAAAATAAAAGGAGGAGAGGAAAATTATGGAGTGGATCTGGATTTTGATTCCTCTGGCCGGTATCGCGGTGGGAATTGTGGCCATCCTCACCGAGCACCGTCAAAAAATGGCTATGATCGAAAAAGGACTTTCGCCCCAGGACTTCAAAACTGCCCCGTCTAAACCAGAAGACCCCATTCGGAGCGGCGCGCTTACCATGGCCGTGGGGGTTGCTTTCTTGCTTGCCACGGTTATAGGGCGATTGAACCCCTGGCTTCTCATCCCGGCCTTTATTTGCATTTGCGTAGGTGGGACAATCCTCGCTACCGCTCTCTTTCGCACCCGTCACCCTTCATCGTAACAGGGTTCAGGTTTCCGGGAAATTTCCCCCCGGGAGAATATTGGTCACCACTCCAAGGTCTAGCAGGCCGTTGGTCACCCACAGTGACCGGCTGGTAACATCCCATTCCTGCCCCCAGAGATCACCCACAAAACCCTGGGCTTCTCGCACCAGGCATATTCCTGCCGCTACGTCATAGAAAGAGATACCGAGTTGAACATAGCCCTCCAGGCGTCCACAGGCCACATATGCTACCCCCATTGCAGCGCTTCCCAGCGCTCGCAGAGCTTGACACCTCAAGGATAAGCGGGCATAGAGTGGTTCCATGATTTTCCAGCTTCTTTCTTTATGCGGAAAACCGGTCCCTACGATGGCCTGATACCACTCTTTTCTCGGAGAAACCCGGATGGGCTGATCGTTGAGAAAAGCACCCTGGCCCTCTTCAGCAAAAAAAAGTTCCCCCAGGGCCGGAGCGTAGACCACCCCTATAGATGGCTTCCCGTTGGAGAAGTACGCAATGGAAACCGAGTAGAAGGGTAAACCGTGGATGTAATTACTGGTTCCATCGACGGGGTCAATAACCCAGGTAGAAGAAAAATCATGGAGGGGATAGCCACTTTCTTCGCCCCAGACAAGATCCGCAGGGAAAGAGGAAGTAAGCTCCCGGGTAATGAGGTCCTGGGCCTCTCTGTCGACTTCGGTGACCACATCGATGACGCTACTTTTGGTGTCAATCTTCCCGATTGAGTGACGCCGAGAAAAGATAAACGCTCCTGCCTTCTTCGCAACTTCCAGGGCTCTTTTGGTTTTCTCGCTCAGCACTTCTATCCTTCCTTTCAATCTCCAAAATATGTTCCCATAGACCGGGCCACATCAAGAAGCGGTGAATCCAGAGGAACCACCTTCAAAGCGGAGACCGCTTCGCGGAGGGTAACCGGAACAAGTTCACTCCCCCGCAGGGCCGGAAAATATCCAAACATGCCCTCAGCCACCAGATCAACCGCTTTCGCTCCAAAACGGGTAGCCAAAATCCGGTCAAAGGCGGTGGGCGAACCACCCCTCTGGAGGTGCCCTAAAATCACCGTTCGCGCTTCCAAACCGGTTTGCTCTTCGATGCTCTGGGCGACCACATGGCCAAGACCACCCAGACGGATTTGATCATGACTTTCACGAACGATTTTCTGCACCACCAGTTCCCCACCCTGAGGACGGGCTCCCTCGGCCACCACCACGATGCTGAAACGCTTTCCTGCCTGCTGTCTTTTCCGGATAAATTCACCAACTTTTTGAAGGTCGAAGGGAATTTCGGGAATAAGAATCACGTCACCCCCACCGGCAATGCCTCCGTAAAGGGCAATCCAGCCGGCGTAACGACCCATTACCTCCACGACCATTACCCGATGGTGCGACTGGGCGGTGGTATGAAGCGCATCAATGGCTTCGGTAACAATTTTCACCGCCGAATCAAAACCAAAGGTCATATCCGTCCCGTTCAGGTCATTATCGATGGTTTTGGGAACCCCCACAATTCGAAGACCCATGGTAGATAGCTTTTCGGCCACATTGAACGTGCCGTCTCCTCCGATGGTAATGAGGGCATCAAGCCCGAGCTTTTCATAGGTCTCCACCACTTTCATGGAGCGATCCTCAAAGCAGAGTTCTCCTTTTTCGTCGCAAACCGGATAATGAAAAGGGTTAGCCCGGTTGGAAGCACCAAGAATGGTCCCCCCCAAAGGCATAATTCCGGAAACATCGTTGTAACCAAGGGCACGCCACTTCTCTTCAACTAACCCCTCAAAACCATCCAGAATCCCTATTACCTCAAAATTGTAATTGAGAATGGCCCTTTTGACCACCGCATGGATAACGGCGTTGATACCCGGACAATCTCCTCCTCCGCTCAGGACTCCAATACGCCTCATGGTGCAACCTCCTTCCGGGAAGTACCCCCTTTCTGATTATACCTTTGCCATTGGAAAAGTGCTCTCAATATTTTACAATATAAAAAGGTGCTTGTGAAAACGAAGGGATGAGAGCATGCTCAGATCCACTTTTTGCCATATCCCCAATATAGGAGAAAAAATCGAACGGAAAATCTGGGAACACGGTATCACCACCTGGGAAGAAGCGCTGTGTGAACTCTCACCGCAGCGTTTTCCCCATCCTGCCCTCCAGTACACCATGCAATCCTTTATCATCCGCTCCCTGCATCACCTGGAACGAGAGGAAGTTTCTTTTTTTGCCCATCATCTCCCCTCAAAAGAGTTATGGAGGATGTTTCCGGAGTTCCGGCACCACTCGGTATTCCTTGACATTGAGACCACCGGTCTCAATCCCCCCCATGACCATATCACCACCGTGACCCTCTTCAATGGCCAGGAAGTGAAAACTTTCATCTACGGTATCAATCTGCAGGAGTTTACCCGAGAAATTATGCGTTACAGAGTCATCATCACCTTCAGCGGCAAATGCTTCGACATCCCGTTCATCGAAAGGACCTTAGGAATCAAGCTTCCTCACGCTCATATCGATTTGCGATACGTGATGCGCAGCCTGGGCTTCAGGGGAGGTCTAAAGGCCTGCGAAAAGGCATTGGGCATCGACCGGGGGGAGTTGAAAGGAATGGACGGGTACACCGCGGTACTCCTCTGGCAGAAGTACGAAGAGGGATCTCCGGAAGCCCTGGAAACGCTTCTTGCTTACAATGTTGCCGACACGGTGAACCTGGAAAAATTGCTGGTCTTCGCCTACAATACGAAGATTGCTTCCCTTCCCCTGTCGCTTTCGCCCCTACCTGAACCATCTTCAAAAACCATCACTCCCTATAAAGCCCATCCCGAAATTATTCAGGAAATTTTTTATGAGAAGCTTCGCCATCTCTCCCAAAAAGGAGAAAAAATATGAAGGAAGAAAAAATAATTCAAGCAGTGGTCAGTGGGAACTGCAGTAATCCCTTCTCGGTTCTGGGAATGCACCGGATTCCTCAGGGAATCATCGTACGGGTCTTTCTTCCCCGAGTACAGAGTGTAACGGTGGTCGAAAAGGAAGGGGGGTACACTTTTCCTCTTGCGAAAGTCCACGAAGAAGGATTTTTCCAGGGAATTCTGGAGGGTCGAGAACCGTTTCCCTACCTGCTCAAAATCGAGCAGAACGGCGCAGAACATCTCCTCCCCGACCCTTACTCTTTCCCACCTTTCCTTACCGATTTCGATCTCCATCTTTTTAATGAAGGAACCCACCACTACGCCTATCAAAAATTGGGAGCGCACCTCGTACAGAGAGAGGGTGTAACGGGAACCCATTTCGCCGTCTGGGCCCCTAACGCCGAGCGAGTGAGTGTGGTGGGAGACTTTAACGGGTGGGACGGCAGAGTCCACGGTATGCGTCCCCTCAAGAACTCCGGAATATGGGAAATCTTCATCCCTGGAATAGGAGAAAATACCCTTTATAAATTCGAGGTGAAAACCAAAGCCGGTCATCTTCTTTTGAAGTCCGATCCCTACGGTTTCTTCTTCGAGATCCGTCCGAAAACCGCTTCCATCGTTTATAATCTGGAAGGATTTTCCTGGCATGACGAAGAGTGGATGGAAACGCGAAAAAACACCAACCTTCTGAAAAGTCCTGTGAATATTTACGAAGTGCACCTGGGATCCTTTAAAAGAGGTCCAAACAACACCTTTCTCAACTACCGGGACCTGGCGCATCTTCTGGTTGAATATATTCAGGAAATGGGATATACACACCTCGAGCTCCTTCCTATAGCCGAACATCCCTTCGATGGTTCCTGGGGATACCACGTCACGGGGTATTTTGCTCCTACCAGTCGCTTTGGTTCTCCCCATGACTTCATGTACTTCGTGGATTACTGCCATCGCCACGGTATTGGAGTCATCCTCGACTGGGTGATCGCTCACTTTCCCAAAGATGCCCATGGTTTGGGACGCTTCGACGGTACCGCCCTTTACGAACACCTGGACCACCGCAAAGGCGAGCATCCCCACTGGGGGAGCTACATTTTCAATTACGGTCGCCACGAAGTGCAGAGTTTTCTCCTTTCCAACGCTTTTTTCTGGCTGAAGGAGTACCATATCGATGCTCTACGGGTGGATGCGGTCGCCTCGATGCTCTATCTTGACTACGGAAGAAACGAAGGCGAATGGATCCCCAACATCTACGGCGGGCGAGAGAATCTGGAAGCGATTGCCTTCCTGCGTACCCTGAACGAACGCCTCTATACCAGTTTTGCCGGTATCGCTACCATTGCCGAGGAATCCACCGCCTGGCCTGGAGTAACATTACCTCCTTATCTTGGTGGACTGGGATTCTTCTTCAAATGGAATATGGGGTGGATGAATGATTTTCTCCTCTACATGAGCAAAGACCCCATCTACCGCAAATATCATCACAATAACCTTACCTTTGCCCTCATGTACGCGTTTTCCGAAAATTTTATCCTCCCCCTCTCCCACGATGAAGTAGTGCACGGGAAAAGAAGTATGATCGAAAAAATGCCCGGGGACTGGTGGCAAAAGTTCGCCCAGCTCCGCTTAGCCTATGCGGTTATGTTCGGATACCCAGGGAAGAAACTCCTCTTCATGGGAAACGACTTTGGCCAGTGGCGCGAATGGAACCACGACCAGGAACTCGACTGGTTCCTTTTAGACTACGATACCCATGCCAAACTGAAGCACTTTGTGCGGGACCTCAATTGCCTCTACCGTCGAGAGAAAGCCCTTTTTGAATGCGACTATTCCTGGAAGGGATTTGAATGGATTGATTGTCACGATGCCGAGAACTCTACCGTTTCCTTCATCCGCAAGGCCGAAAATCCCGATGATTTCCTGATATTTGTGGCCAACTTCACCCCGGTGGTTCGTTTTCACTATCGCCTGGGGGTACCGAAACCCGGATACTACCGGGAACTGTTAAACAGCGACTCGGAAATTTACGGTGGGAGCAACGTCGGTAACTGGGGACTCGCAAAAACCCTGGATGAACCATCCCACGGAAGGCCCTATACCCTTTCGCTCACCCTGCCTCCCTTAGGGTGCCTGATCCTGAAGTGGGAGGGTATAGGATAAAGCATAAAAAGCGGCCAGACGGCTGGCTTCGTACATGCTTTCATGGCGAGCAACACCCTGACCAGCAATGTCAAAGGCAGTTCCATGATCCGGAGAAGTACGGATAAACGGAAGCCCCAGGGTCACACTGACCGTCCGGTAGAAATCGAGACACTTGGTGGCAATGTGTCCCTGATCATGGTACAGGGAAAGGACGGCATCGAATTTTCCCTGAGAAGCGAAAAAGAAGACCGAATCTGCCGGATAGGGACCGGAAACCCGGTATCCTTCCTTCTGCAGTTCCAGAACGGCAGGGGAAATTTCTTCTTCCTCCTCTCTCCCCAAAAGGCCACCTTCACCAGCATGTGGATTCAGAGCAGCTACGGCAATTCGAGGTTCCGAAATGCGGAGAACCCCAAGGAACACCATCATTTTTCGCAAGAAAGCCACCAGAGCATCCTTTTTAATTCTGGCAATCGCCTCCCTGAGAGCCAGGTGGCGGGTGAAGAAAAAGACCCGCAGTTCTCCTACCTGGAACATGGTGAACGCTTCTCGAACCCCGCTTAAAGACTGGAAAATCTCGGTATGGCCAATGAAGGGGATACCTGCCCGGTGTAGCGCTTCTTTGCTGATCGGTGCGGTCACCACTCCCTGAACCTGACCTTCCAGAGCCAGGGTAATCGCTCTCTGGATATACTCGTAACTTGCCCGTCCCGTCTCTGCGGAGATTTTCCCAAAGGAAAAAGAAGAGAAATCCACATTTTTCAGGTCCAGAAGAAAAGGACCATCTCCCCGAAGCGGAAAATGCGCCTCTCGCCAGGCAATCCGTAACGTATTTCTTTTCTGCGCTTCCTGGAGAACGCCTCCGTCCCCAATCACCAGAGGCACCGCCTCAATATCCCAGGAAGCAATGGTTTTCACCACAATCTCGGGACCAATCCCGGCCGGATCCCCCATGGTAAGCGCCACAACCGGCTTTAACACCACTTTTCCCTCCAGGTCACCATTCTTCGCACCCCTTCGGCCACTTCTTCCTTCTTGCGACAGATGGAAATCCGAACAAAACCCTCCCCACTCTCTCCAAAGGTATCACCAGGAGCTACGGCCACTTTTTCCTCCGTAAGGAGCTTTTTGCAAAACGCGAGCGAAGGCATACCGAATTCCCGAACATCGACCCACACATAGTACCCCCCCTGGGGCTCAAAGAAACGAAAACCACCTTCGGTAAGTAAAGAGGAAGCAATATCAAGGTTCTCTGCATAGTAATCCACCATTTTCTGTACTTCCTCTTGAGGAAGATCCAGAGCGATTTCGGCTGCCTTTTGAGAAATATGAGCGGTACAGGCAATGAGATACTCTGCCACCTTTGCCGCGTGAGGGAAAAGCCAGGATGGGAGCACCATGTATCCTACCCGCCAGCCGGTAAGCGCATAGGTCTTGGAGAAGGAAAAAATGGTTACCAGTCTTTCCGGATTAACCACCCGAAACATCCCGATGTGCTCGCCCTGATAGATATATTTCTCGTAGGCCTCATCAGAAATCACCAGCAATCCATACTGCTCCGCCAGACAAGCGATTTCCTGGAGAACTTCCCGGGGAAAAACCACCCCCAGGGGATTCGAAGGAGAGTTCACGAGAATAGCCTTGCTGCGGGAATTCAAAAGACTGCGAATCTCGGTAAAATCGGGAAGATACCCATTTTCGGGACGCAGGTGATAATGAACTGCCCTTCCTCCACAGAGTTCCACCTGGGAGAAATGGTTCGTAAATCCCGGGTCAGGCACCAGCACTTCATCACCAGGCTCAAGGATGGTCCGAAAAACCGTCACCGTCCCAAACAGAGACCCGGGCAGAACCATGATTTGCTCGACCGGAACCTGCCAGCCCTTTTCGGTGAAAAGCGTTTGCGAAATCTTCTCTCGCAGCGAAGGAATCCCTACCGTGGGGGTGTAACGGACTTCTCCCCGGAGTAAAAAATCCTGCAATTTCTCAGTCACAAAAGAAGGGGTAGGAAAATGGGGTTCCCCCATCTCCAGACGTATGGAATCGGGAATGGCCAGAGCCATTCCCATCAGTTCTCGAATTCCCGAACGCGGTAACTGGAAAATTTCCTGCGGTATATCAATCATCGCTGCACATCCTTTGCCCTGATTTTCAAAATGGCTTATCGGGAACTTTTTCCCAATCAGCCAGAAAATTTTTGAGACCGATATCGGTCAGAGGATGCTTCACGAAGTTTCGGATCACCGCCAAAGGAACGGTAGCGATGTGAGCCCCTATCTTGGCCGCTTCCACCACATGCATGGGGTGACGCACCGATGAAACGATGACTTCCGCAGTCATACCGTAGTTACGGAATATCTGCACGATGTCCGCTACCAGGCGCATGCCATCACTGGAAATATCATCCAGTCTCCCCACAAAAGGACTGACGTATCGAGCTCCTGCCTTGGCCGCCAGAAGCGCCTGCACAGGTTGAAAAATGAGAGTGGTGTTGACGTGAATGCCTTCTGCAGATAAAACCTTGATTGCCTTTAACCCCTCGGCGGTCATGGGAATCTTTACCACGATATTGGGTGCCCAGCGATGCAACTCTCGTCCCTCTCGAACCATCCCCTCGGCATCGAGACTGACCACCTCGGCGGAAACCGGCCCCGGCACCAGCGAACAGATCTCCAGAATGACTTCTTTAAAGCTCCGGCCGGTCTTGGCAACCAGGGTAGGGTTAGTGGTCACACCATCCAGAACACCAAGTGCCAGCGCCTCGCGAATTTCCTCTACAAAAGCCGTATCGATAAAAAATTTCATCGTGAAAGACCCCCTCAAAGTTGTATTTCAAGGAAATGGCGTGGACATGTTTGGCATGTCCACGCCCAAGGACTTTATCCGCGTCCGGCACTCCCCAGAAGCTGGCACTTGGAAATGTACATCTTTTTCAATTCTTCCCGGGCATACCCCAGGTACTTGCGGGGATCGAACTCCTTGGGATTCTCCGCCAGGTACTTCCGAATCATCGCGGTCATCACCAGGCGTCCATCAGAGTCAATGTTAATTTTACATACCGCCGACTGAGCAGCGCGACGAATCTGGTCTTCCGGAACTCCGGCAGTGTTTTCCAGTTTTCCACCATAACGGTTAATAATCTCGACGTACTCTTGAAGCACCGAAGAAGCACCATGGAGAACAATAGGAAAGCCCGGAAGGCGTCGCTCAATCTCTTCCAGAATGTCAAACCGCAAGGTGGGAAAAGGCTCACCGGGCTTTAATTTAAATTTATACGCCCCGTGAGAAGTCCCGATGGAGATGGCCAGACTATCCACGCCGGTACGACCCACAAAATCCTCCACCTCTTCCGGGCGAGTATAATGGGAAACCTCTGAAGAAACGTGTTCTTCGATTCCGGCAAGAACCCCCAGTTCTCCTTCCACGGTCACATCATGGGCATGAGCATATTCCACAACCTTTTTGGTTAATGCCACGTTCTCTTCATAGGGAAGGTGTGACCCATCGATCATCACGTTGGAAAAACCGAAATCGACACAGGATTTCGCCAGCTCAAAGGAATCCCCGTGGTCCAGGTTCAAAGCAATGGGAATGGAACTCCCCATTTCGCGGGCCATCTGGACCGCCCCGGGAACCATATACCGCAGAAGGGTCTGGTTGGCGTACTGCCGGGCACCTTTCGAAATCTGTAAAATCACCGGCGAGTTGCATTCCACACAGGCGGTAATAATGGCTTGCAACTGCTCCATATTGTTGAAGTTGTAAGCCGGAACCGCATACTTCCCTTCCATCGCTTTCCGGAACATCTCCCGCGTACTCACCAAACCTAACTCACTGTAATGGACGGCCATGAGACTTCCTCCCTTTATAGAAATAAAATATCGCCCTGAATCATCTTTTTATTTTACCCTGTAATTTGAAAATAGGAAGACCCGAGGAATAAAATATAAGTAGTTTCTTTTTGTATTTTAAACCACTTTTCGAGGAGGTGTCATTGTGCCGGAATTTGTAAATCCTTTCTCAGGGATGGTTCCCCCACGCAAAATGAGTACAGCGGAGCTCGTGCGGGCTCTACGTTTAAACCTTGCTGCAGAGGAAGAAGCGGTGCATCTCTATCTTGCCCACGCTGACGCCACCGATCATCCCCTCGCCAAAAAGGTCCTCATCGATATCGCCAACGAGGAAAAAGTCCACGCCGGAGAGTTCCTGCGGCTCATCGAAATCTTAGCCGAAGACGAGAAAGATTTTCTCCAACAGGGAGCTCAAGAAGTAGACGAGTTAGCCCAGGGTGATAAAAACTCTGATTCCCCAGAAGAACCGACCATCGGTTCTCTGCGTTAAGGAGGGTTGCGTATGGCTCACCCATATTCAGGAAGAGAAGATGCCCCTTTTGGTAACCGGGTATGGGAAGTGCTGGACAAAACGATGGTCGAAGTAGCCAGAGCAAACCTTTCCGGAAGAAAAATTCTTCCCCTGAAAGGGCCTCTGGGACTTGGGGTTACATCCGTCCCGCTGTCCACAAAAATATCCCAGGATGTGGGGATGATACAGAGTATACCACTCTACTTTATCGAAAAAACCTTTCACCTCCACAAATTCACGCTCGCTCAGTTCGAAAAAGAGGGAATTGCACTGGATGTCGCGCCTCTCATTCAGACGGTCACCGAATGTGCCATCCTGGAGGACAAACTGATTTTTCAGGGCCTGGAGAACCATCCCGGCCTGCTCACTTCTCCACAGAGCCTCCGCTTTACCCTCAATTCCTGGGAGAAAGTAGGACAGGCAAGCCTTGATATCATCAACGCCGTTTCGCTTCTCGATGAAGCCGGTTTTCACGGCCCGTACGCTCTGGCGCTCCCACCATCTCTCTATAATCTCCTCCTCCGCCGCTATCCCGCCGGCCATCATACCGAATTGTCTCACATCCAGGAAATTGTCCAGGATCGAGTGGTAAAAGCACCGATCCTCCAGAAAGGCGGAGTGCTCATCAGCGTAAACGAGGTGTATGTTTCGCTCCTCCTGGGACAGGACATGCAGGTGGGCTTTCTGGGTACCGACCAGGATGGTTTCTTCTTCAGCGTCTCCGAAAGTCTGGGCCTTCTCATCCGGGAACCCAGGTCAATCTGCGTTTTAGAATAAAAGAAAGGGCTCCATGGAGCCCTTTCTTCATTAACGCTTTCCGGAACATTCCAATCTGAAAAAATGATACAATAGAAGAAACTTTTAAGATAAAGCATAATCCGACAAGGGAGGAGTACAGCATGGAACAGCGGGTCTTCACTTTTAACCCCGGACCGGCAGCATTACCACTATCTGTTTTAGAACGGGTACGGGATGAGATGCTCAACTGCCGGGGCACAGGGATGTCCATCCTGGAAATGAGCCACCGGTCCAAGGAATTCGAAAGCATTCTCAATGATGCTGTCACCCGTATTAAAAGAATCCTGAAACTCGACGACCAGTTCGATGTCATCTTCACTCAGAGTGGAGCCAGTTTGCAGTTTGCCATGGTGCCCATGAATTTTGCCCAGGATGGGAAGCCTCTGGGATACGTGGACACCGATTACTGGTCATCGAAAGCCATCAAAGAAGCCAAAAACCTGGGCAAAGAAGTGCGGATCCTGGCTTCATCCGCCGATAAAGAATATACCTACATACCGAAAAATTTTCCCGTAGAACCCAACCTCTCCTACCTCCATCTCACCTCCAATAACACCATCAGGGGAACCCAATGGCCACTCTTCCCCGAAACGGAAGGTGTACCGCTGGTGGCCGATATGTCTTCAGATATCTTTAGCCGGGTCTTTGATCCCAAACCCTTTGGATGCATCTACGCCGGAGCACAGAAGAATGCCGGTCCGGCGGGGGTTACCATCGTTATTCTTCGCAAGGACTTCCTGGAACGTGTTCCCCAAAGCCTCCCCACCATGCTCAAGTACTCCACCTTTGTGGAATCAAATTCTCTCTACAATACTCCCCCCTGCTTTGCGGTGTATGTGGTGGACCTGGTTATGGAATGGCTGGAAGAAACCATCGGTGGATTAGAGAAAATGGAAGCCATCAATCGCCAGAAAGCCCAGCTTCTCTATGATTATATTGACAGTCAAGATTTCTATCAAAACCCGGTCAATCCGGAGGATCGCTCCAAAATGAACGTCATCTTCCGTCTACCGTCTCCGGAATTAGAAGACCGGTTTGTCCAGGAAGCCAAAAAAGAAGGATTGATAGGACTGAAAGGCCACCGCGCCGTAGGTGGATGCCGGGCTTCTCTCTACAACGCAGTGACGGTGGAAGCGGTGGAGGCACTCCTCCAGTTTATGAAAGAGTTTGCACGGAAGAACGGCTAACCGTTCTTCCGCACCATAAAACACGGCGGAAGTCCTCAGACCGATTGTGGAGGATTGGCAGGATCGTAACGACTCATGAGGAAAATAGCCTTGGTGGGACAAGCCATCATGCAGGCACCATCACCGATACAATTTTCAGGACGAACCACCCTGGCTATTCCCTCTCTGAGTTCCAGCACGTTGGGTCCCAACTTTTTACAAAGCGATACACAGTGCGCACAGCCCATACAGCGAATGGGGTGAATCTCGGGAATGTTCCCCTTCACGAAGGTTCGTCCGAAGGCGTAGGCCAGCTCAGCTTCGATCTTTTCATTCTCCACCACCCTCACCTCCCTGTCAAAAATCTATCCTCTCAGCATAATAAAAGTTTGAAGAACGCTTGTCAAGCTTGATGATTTTAGGTATAATTCTATCTTTGATCCTGAGTTTGACACTTCTGAGTCAATTTTGACCATTGAAGCCCGAAAAAGCCTTTAAAATCAAGCCCCTCATTTTTAACCACATCAAATTGTAGTGGCAATAATAATCAAATATTATCATTCAAAATATTGCTATATTGTTTTTATCGTCGTATAATATACCTATGTTCATCAAAGTCACGAAATCGGGAAAATATGAATATGCTCAGCTGGTGGAAGCCTACCGGGAAAACGGTGTTGTCCGGCACCGGGTGCTCCTCAACTTCGGTCGTCTGGACCACATTCGAAATCACCCCAGCTTCCAGCGGTTAGCGTTGAAACTGGCAGAACTCTCGGCGGTGGAAACAAACATCCATACCATAGAAGATATCTCGGAGGCAGAAATCTCCAATTACGGTTACCTGGCTTACCGTCGTCTCTGGGAACAGTTCGGGTTACCCACCCTTCTGGGAAAGGCTCAAGACCGGGTAACCTTTGATCTCGAACAGGCCTGCTTTTTAATGGCCGTGCAGCATTTGCTTACCTCACGGAGTAAGTTAGGTACCTACCTCGGCCAGAACCGCTACTTCAATCTCCCCCCGGTGCAACTACACCACCTCTACCGGGCTCTGGATATCCTGGCCCGGTCCAAGGAAAGTCTGGAAGCGGAGCTATTCTTCCGAAGCCGTAACCTCTTTAATCTGAAGGTGGACGTGGTGTTCTTCGATGTCACCACCTTCCACTTTGAGAGCGTCCGGAAAGACCGCCTCAGAGATTTCGGTTTCAGCAAAGATGGTAAGGGCAACGAGGTCCAGGTGGTCTTCGGCCTCCTGGTTGACCAGAGTGGCCGACCGGTGGGTTACGAACTTTTTCCCGGCCATACCTTCGATGGCCACACCCTGGAATCGGCCCTGGAAAAGCTGGCCGAGCGCTTCGGGATCCACCGGGTCATCATCGTCGCTGACCGGGGAATCAACAGTAAGCTCAACCTAAAGCGCATCCGGGACCGAGGGTATGGTTACATCGTGGCCTCCCGCCTGAAAAAGATGCCCGAGGAGGTTCTGACTGCGGTTTTCGATCCCACCGGATACCAGGATGGCTCTTCTTTGGATACCATGACCTGGCGTTACAAGGTGCTTCCCTACCTGAACCGGTTTCAGATGGAAGGGCAGTGTTTCGAGTTACCCGAGAGCTTGATCGTCACCTATTCTGAAGAGCGGGCTATCAAGGATAGAGCCGACCGGGAGAGGAATATCGAGCGAGCCGAGTTTCTCCTCAAAAACAGGTCCCGGATCAAAGCGCAGCACAAACGAGGAGGAAGAAAGTACCTTCGGGAACTCACCGAGGGGCCCATCGACTGGATTTTGGATGAGGAGGCCATCCTCAGAGAGGCCCGCTTTGATGGCTATTACACTTTGCAGACCAGCGAGAAAGACTTAAGTCCCCAGGCCATCCTGGATATCCACCATAACCTGTGGAAAATCGAGGAGTCCTTCCGGATTATGAAAAGCACCCTGGAGGTCAGACCTGTTTTTCACTGGACCGAATCACGGATCAAAGGGCATTTTGCCCTCTGCTTTCTGGCTTTCCTCCTGGAGCGGACTCTGGAGTTTCAGTGCCATGAAGCCGGCCTTACCGCTTCTCCGGAACAGATCAGGGAGGCACTGAATTCACTCAATTTCGTGGAAGTTAAGGTGCAGGGGAAAACGTTCCTGATTAAAACCAAGGCCTCAAAGCTTGCCCATGATATCTGGCGTCTGCTCAGGCTGAAACCACCCAAAAACGTCACCCCAAAAGAGGAATTACCGCTTCATTCCCCACCTATCGCCGTTGATTCCGGGTGTTAACGGTAGGGGCACTCCGGAGGAGATGGTAACCCTGAGGATGGGGTTGTAGTGGCAAAATGTGCATCTCTACTCTCTGAAATCCTTATTTTATGGGCCTTTTCAGAAACTAAGTGTCAAAGTCAGGTCTACTTTTGATCTCTCGAATCATTACAGATACCGGAAAGGGAAGACATGCGGCAAGCTCGGTAGGCAATCCGAAAGCACTCCAGGTCTGAGAAGTCCCTCGCATCAACGAAAAGTCGAGGAATATTTTTTGCTTCTCAGGGGTTTTAGATTTTATGAAAGGAGGAGAGAAAAATGCAAACCAGAGAGGAAGTAGCCAAATATCTAAAAAACTTTGGCTACTTCCGGGAACCCATTTTGCAATTCTTCGTTCCCTGTGACTTGTGTGGCCGGGACGCCGACTGGCATATTTCCATCGGATTAGACCGGGAAATTAACCTCTGCTACATTTGCATGCAGGCCATCGAAAACCATATCCAGTTTTCTGAAAAATTCCAGCACGTTTAAACCCTTTTCTTGACGAGTTCCTGACGATATTTTTCGGCGTCGAGATTGAGGATGGCCGCACATTGTTCATCGTTCAAAACCTGGGGATTTCCGAAAATTTTGCTAACGGCAGTAATGCGAGCCGCTTCTTCCATAATTTCGGTTCGATAGTAAGCTTCCTTTAGAGTCGACCCCACGGCAATCAAACCGTGGTTACGCAGGAGAATAGCATCAGCCTCTCGAATAGCACCACGGACTGCTTGTGCAAGACGTTCTGTGCAGGGAGTAATGTAGTCAAGGAGGGCGGTTCTGGAAAGGTAAGCAACGAAATCAGGAAACATAGGTTGAATCATCCCTCCACCACCAATCACACCCAGAACAAAAGGAGGATGGGTATGTACCACAATCTCCACATCCGGACGCTCTAAATAAATAAACCGGTGCATCAAAATCTCTGAAGAGGGCTTGCCACCGGCGACGACTTTCCCATCTTGGAGGGATACTTTGACATAGTCGTCAGGATGTAACTCATCAAAAGCCAACCCACTGGGAGAAATGAGCATACAGTTCTCAAAACGCGCACTCAGATTTCCCCCTGGTCCTACCACCAAACCTCTCTGTAAAATTCTCCTCCCATATTGCACCAACTCTTCACGTAATCTGGCTTCTTCCACTGCACTATCCCCCTCTTGGTGCTCGAGGAGAGGCGTACCCCCCTACTCCTCGAGCACCCGGACCAGAATTTCTCCCGGTTTCACTAAACGCAATTTTTCCCGGGCTAATTTTTCGATGTACCAATCTTCTTCCAGAAATTGTCGCTCCTTTTTGAGCGCACCTACTTCCTGACGGAGGGCCTCCTCTTGAGCGGTCAACTCGCGCAATTCCTGCTCCAACCGGAAATAGAGCACAATTTTATCTACAGTCCGTAAAGCAAGACCAAAGAGAAAAAGAGCCAGAAATAAAACAAATATTAACTTTTTCCAGTCACTCCTAAGCACGGAGTGACCTGAAAACCTCTTTTCCTCTAAAGATGGCTGCACTTCCCAGGTCTTCCTCAATCCGCAAAAGCTGGTTGTACTTGGCAATTCGCTCCGAACGGCAGAGAGAACCGGTCTTAATCTGTCCAGCATTGCATCCCACAACCAAATCGGCAATGGTGGCGTCCTCAGTTTCTCCGGAACGGTGCGAAACCACACAGGTAAACCCAGCCTTTTTAGCGGTCTCGATGGTTTCCAGAGTTTCGGTGAGGGTGCCAATCTGGTTGAGCTTAATCAGAATCGAGTTAGCAGACTTTTCGGCGATTCCCCGCAAAAGTCGTTCTTTATTGGTTACAAAAAGGTCATCTCCAACAATCTGGATTTTTTCACCCAACGCAAAGGTGAGTTTTTTCCACCCTTCCCAATCTTCTTCTGCCAGACCATCCTCGATAGAAACGATGGGGTATTTCTCCACCAGACCCTCATAGAATTCCACCATTTCTTCTGAATTTCTCCTGACTCCCTCCCGTTCGAAAACGTAAATCCCATCCCGGAAAAGTTCCGAAGCAGCAGGATCCAGAGCCAGGAATATATCCCGACCCGGCTCATACCCGGCCAACTGAATGGCTTCGATAATCGTTTCCAGAGCTTCTTCTGAAGAACGAAGGTTGGGGGCAAATCCTCCTTCATCCCCCACACCAATCGAGTATCCCTTGCGCTTCAGGACTTTCGCCAGCGCATGAAAAGTCTCGGCTCCCATCCGGAGCGCCTCGGCAAAGGAGTTCGTTCCACAGGGAACAATCATGAACTCCTGAATATCCACACCACTATCGGCGTGCTTACCCCCATTCAGAATATTCATGAGGGGTACCGGCATTTCCCGAGCATTCGACCCACCAATGTATCGATAGAGAGGAAGCCCGGCATAATCAGCGGCGGCCTTGGCTACCGCCAGAGACACACCCAGAATGGCGTTCGCTCCTAACTTCCCCTTATTGGGAGTACCATCAAGCTCGATGAGGGTTTTGTCGATCAAAGCCTGATCCAGGGCATCGAGTCCGATGATTTCCGGAGCAATGATCTCATTGACGTTGGAAACCGCCTTTTTGACTCCCTTACCCAGGTAACGGTTTTTTTCCCCATCCCGGAGCTCGACTGCCTCAAAAGTCCCCGTCGAAGCCCCCGAAGGCACTGCCGCTCTCCCAAACGCCCCCGAGGCTAAAGTCACATCGACTTCCACGGTGGGATTACCACGTGAATCCAGAATCTCTCGAGCGTGCACATCAAAAATGGTACTCATGGTATCAGCTCCTTTCTTCTTTAACAATTCTCACCACACTTCCAGGCGATACCTGTTCCAGACACGCTACATCCCCCAGAATTCGCCCTACCACCTCGACATCGCTTGCCGGACGGATCTCTGCATCACTCGCACTCACCGGTGTCGGCCCAAAAAACAGGCACAAACAAGCCCCATCCGGCCAGTATCCGATATCTCCCTTTTGCACCGAACTCTGCGGAGATATGATATCACTCCGGAGAGGAATGGGAAAGTAAATTTCTTTGCCCCAGGTGTTTACCCGCCCTTCAAAGGGCAAAATGGCAAAAACCTTTCGACCCAAATCAGTCTCTTTCAATTCTGCTTCGATCTCTACTCCCTGTTGGGGAAAAACAAAGCGAACTTTTTGCCCCACTCACCATACCCCCTTTCATGACTTTTCCCAGGTTGCAGGAAAGGTTCTTCAAAAGAGCGAAAGCCCTCTGACAGGCTTCTTCTTTATTTTCAAAATCTTTGGTAAGAGAAAAAAGAGCCACCCGTTCACCAAAAAGAGGGGAGATCTCTTCTTCCACCAACCCCCCAATAAGAACTAAGGGCTTCTCGTATCGAGCGCATATTTCCCTCACCTTCCAGGGAAGTTTCCCAAAGGTCGTCTGGCGATCGATTTTACCTTCACCGCTGATTACCCAGGTAGCCTCCTGCACCTCTCGCTCTACCTCAAAAATCTCCAGAAGGAGTTCGGCTCCTGAAACGATCTTCCCTCCCCAAAAAGCGAACATCCCCGCCACAATACCGCCTCCGGCACCGCCTCCCGGAAGAGAATCAACGGAAATCCCGGTAAACCTTCGCAGCACCTCCGCATAGTGCTTTAATCCCTGGTCCAGAAGAACAACATCTTCCGGTAAAGCCCCCTTTTGCGGGGCATACACGCAGGCCGCACCGTGCTCTCCGTAGAGCGGATTTTCCACATCACAGGCAATGATGAATTCCACCTCTTTAGGCTTCACCACCATACCCGAAAAATCGATCGAAGCCACTCGCGGTAGATTATCCCCCACACCGAAGAGTTCTTTCCCCTGCGTATCGAAGAACCGGACCCCCAGAGCTTGTAAGGCACCCATCCCTCCATCGGTGGTAGCGCTCCCACCCACGGCAAGGATTATTCTCTTCACTCCCAGCGCAAGCGCTTTCCCGAGTAGCTCCCCCACCCCATAGGTGGTGGTAAAACGAGGATTGCGTCGATGCAGAGGCAGAAGCACAAATCCGGCAGCCTGGGCCATTTCTACAATGGCGGTATTTTCCCAAACCAGAATCGCAGCTTCCACCTCTTCCCCCCAGGGCCCGGTAACCCGATACGATATCCGCTCCCCACCTCTATTCTTTTCAAAAGCCTCGATCGTTCCTTCTCCACCATCGGCAAGCGGTTTCTCCACAACTTCCTCTATGCCTGCTTCCTGAAGACCCTGACGGATCGCCGAAGCTGCCTCAACGCTCGATAAACTCCCTTTAAAGGAATCCGGACACACCAGAACCCTCAATCCTCGGTTCTCCTCTCCTTCTTGATGATTTCGAAAAACTCCGTTCTTCCCTCTCCCGGAAGAGCCATCACCCGAACTTCAGTTTCCCAGGTTGATGAGAGAAGAACGATGTGATCCCCAACCCTCACCGCGGTAGCAGGTTTTGCTACTTTTCCGTTTAAAAGCACTCGACCACTATGACAGGCAATCTGAGCCAGAGAACGGCGTTTGATCAGTCTTGAAACCTGGAGAAATTTATCGAGTCGCATGCTCTTCCCAGGGGAACAAGGTCTTCTCAGTTTTCTCCGGAAAACAGGAATAGTCTCCCTTTCTCCCCAGGATGACCATTTTCAACACCGAAAGCGCCCCCCGGTCTTTCAGAAAGGCCTCAATTTTTTCCTGGGTAGATTCTCGAAGAAACCGTCCCGAGACCATGGCCACCCTTTTGCCTTGCAGGTTCCCTATCCCCTCCCACAAAATTTCCCAGGGTTCTTCCCGAACTCCCATTGTCCGTACTTCCTTCTGTAAAATACGGTTCACAAGACCACCCAGAAGGAGCCCCTCAGCATTGACGGCCACAATACAATCGGGATTCCACCCCTGCAAAAGAGGCAAAAGCACCTGAACCCTGGCAGCAAAATCGTCCCAGCTAATCCTCTCTACAAGCGTTCCCTCTTGGCTTCCTCCCATAGGGCATCCATCTCCTCCAAAGTGACATTCTCCAAGGTCTTCCCTTTTTCCTTAAGTCTCTTCTCCACAAACCCAAACCGTCTTACAAAGCGGTCACAGGACTTGCGTAAAGCCTCCTCCGGCTGTATATGCAGGTGACGAGCCAGATTAACCAGAGCAAAAATCAAGTCTCCCCATTCCTCCTCCATGCAAGCTACATCCTCACAATCCCAGGCTGCCTTAAATTCCTGCCATTCTTCTTTGACCTTGCTTTCCACCTCCAGGGCGTTCTTCCAGTCAAACCCCACTCGAGCCACTCGAGACTGGATGGCAAAAGCCCTCAAGAGTGCCGGAAGCGTTTTGGGAAGCGAGGAGAGCATACCTTCCCCTTCCTGCCTTTCTGTATCTTTAATTTTTTCCCAGTTCAGTAAAACCTCGTCAACGTCCTGGACTTGCAGTTCTCCAAAAACGTGGGGATGGCGTTTCTTCATTTTATAAATGATCCCCTCCAGCACTTCTTGCATGGTAAAACTGCCTTTTTCTTTGCCTATCTGAGCATGAAAGACGATGTGGAGAAGCATGTCCCCCAGTTCTTCCCGAAGGGACATTTCATCTTCTCTATCGATGGCGTCGAAAGCCTCATACAGTTCTTCGAGCATCAGGGGCTTCAAACTCTCTCTGGTCTGCTCTCTATCCCAAGGACATCCCCCCTGGCCCCGGAGTCGAGCCACGATATCCAGAAGTTCTTCAAAAAGCGCTCCGTTTGTCTTTTCTTCATCCACTCTGGCTCACCCTTTCCAAGAGACGGGCAAGCTCGCCAAGCGATATCTTTGGAAAACAGAGCTCCACCCGACCGTTTCGGACCACCAGCCTGGGTTTCCGGTTGTCTTTTGAAACCGACGAAATTTTCCCCAACGTTTCCAAAGACCCCTGGAGATATACCCCATCGTCCCGTTCTTCAATGTTCTCAACCTGAGTTATTTTAGCATAATGGCGAAGCCTTGTAATCTGAAAGAGATTCTCGACTTCTTCTGGAAAACGCCCAAAGCGGTCCCGGAGTTCTTCTTCCAGAAGGGAAATATCCTTCAGACTCGATGCTTCCCAAAATCTCCGATAATAATGGAGACGCTCCGTTTCACTCTCCACATAAAAGGAAGGAAGGTAGGCGTCCACCTTCAAGCGGATAACGGGATTTATGCCCAACCCTTTTTCGTCTTCTCCTTTCAAACGGGCAATTTCTTCCTGCAAAAGCTTCAAGTAGAGCGAAAAGCCAATTTCTTGAATAAAGCCATGCTGTTCGGTGCCCAAAATGTTTCCCGCACCACGGATTTCCAGGTCCCGCATAGCCAGCTTGGCACCGGAACCGGTGGTGCTCAATTCCAGAAGCGCCTCCAATCTTTCCCGGGCTTCATGGGTTAAGCGAGAGGGATAGAGGAAATATGCAAATGCTTCCCGGTCAAAACGCCCGATGCGTCCCCGCAATTGATAAAGCTGGGCCAACCCAAAGAGTGTCGCCGGATCGACAATGAGGGTATTTGCCTGAGGAACATCCAATCCGATCTCCACGATGGTGGTACAGAGAAGCACCGGAATCTCCCCCTGGTAAAAGGCCCTCATCACTTCTTCCAGCTCTCTAACCTTCAAACGACCATGGGCGATACCAAAGGGAAGGTGGGGGAAGACTTCCCGGAGCTCCCTTTCCACTCGAAAGAGATCCCGGATGCGGGGACAGACATAAAAAACCTGTCCACCCCGCTGCAATTCCTTTTCGATGGCTTCCTGAATGGTCTTGCGATTTCGGGGGAGAACCAGAGTGGTAATCGGCTTTCGTCCTTCAGGAGGCGTTTCGATGAGACTGACGTCTTTAATTCCCAAAAGCGAGAGATACAGAGTTCGAGGAATCGGGGTAGCCGTAAGCGTCAAAACATCCACGCTGGCCCGCATGGTCCGCAAACGTTCCTTGTGGAAGACCCCGAAGCGCTGTTCTTCATCGATAATCAAAAGCCCTAAATCTCGAAAGACCACATCCTTGCTCAACAGGCGGTGGGTCCCGATTAAAATATCGATTTCCCCACTTCTTACCTTTTCCAGAATTTCCTTTTGCTCACCAGGAGTCCGAAAACGATTCAAGACTGCAATCCGAACGGGAAAAACCTTCATTCTTTCTGAAAAGGTGAGATAGTGCTGCTCCGAAAGAAGAGTGGTGGGTGCAAGAACGACGACCTGTTTCCCGTCCATCACCGCCTTGAAAGCAGCCCGGATAGCGACCTCCGTCTTCCCGTACCCCACATCGCCACAGACCAGGCGATCCATGGGGTGAGGACTCTCCATATCCCTTTTCACATCTTCGATGGCTTTTTTCTGGTCTGGAGTCTCCAGAAAGGGGAAGGAGATCTCCAGCTCTCGCTGCCAGGGAGTGTCGGGTGAAAAAGCATGGCCCTTTTCAATCTGGCGCCGGGCATAGAGTTCCAGAAGTTCCCGAGCCACCCTGGCAATAGATTTCTTTATTCTTTCTTTACTCCTCGTCCACTCTCCTCTCCCCAAACGACTCAGAGAAGGCTTTGCATCCCCCACTCCCAGATACTTCTCCACCACCTGAGCATTCTCAATGGGTACATACAGGGTATCACCACCGGCGTAACCGATCTCTAGATAGACCCGGCGCACCCCTTCCACCACCATCTCTTTCAGCCCTCGAAAAATCCCAATCCCCTCTTCTTCATGGACCACATAATCTCCAGGATTCAATGTGAGGAGCAGTTCAAAAGAAGAAGGCGCTCTACTCTTCGAAGACGGAGCGGGGAAGGAAACCCCAAAAATTTCCCGTCCGGAGAAAAAAATCGCCGAAAGCAAGGGAAGAGTAAAGCCACTACTCAAAAATCCTTCTTGCAAACGGATTTTTTCTGACCCTTCCCATCCTTTTCCAAACGTGATACCAGCATCGACAAGAATCCGAGAAAGCATTTCCAGCTTTTCCTGCGGCAGAATAATACCCACTATTTTCCAGTCACTTTCTCGAAGGTACTCTGTAAACTGAGAAAGGTTACCCTCAAAACAGGGACTAACGGAAGAAGGAAGGGAAAGGATTTCTTCCTCGCTCTTTCTTAAACCCACGTAAACCGAAAACGGGAAAAAGGTTTTCTCTTCCGGCGCTACGCCGTCAAAAAAAGCGACTGTTACCTTTTTTCCCAGAATCTTCAAAAAGGGAACGGTACGAAAAAAACCGCTGGCAGGTGGCAGGAAAAGACTCTCCAGCTCCTCCCCAGTTCGTTGCGTCCCAGGGTCAAAGAATCGGAGCTTCTCCACCTGATTTCCCCACCAGAAAGTACGCACCGGCCGCTCAAGGTGTGGTGGAAAAAGGTCCACCACTTCGCCTCTCACCGCCAGCTCCCCCTTGGCAACGACCAGATCAACTCGCCGGTATCTCAATGAAAAGAGAAAGTCCAGGAAGGCGTCGCGCTTGATTTCCTGACCCTTTTTCAAAAAGTAGGAATGAGAGGAAAAATACTGCCATTCTTCGAGCTCCCTTTTCAAATCCGAAACCGAAACGGTCAGAATCCACTGTTGTGCATTCTGGAGCCTTTCCTGTAATTCAATACCGGAGAAAAAATCGACGAAATTTGCTTCCCAGATGGTTCTTCCAGGAAAAAACGACTGCCAGGTCCGTAACTCTCTGGTAATGCGAGTTCTGTGATCATCATCCGGCGACACGTACAGGAGATTACCCAAATCCGAGAGAAAAATCGCGAAAAGGGGCCGCAGGGAGGGAACGAGTTCTACACTGAGAGCTTTACGGTCCCACAATATCTTTTTGAGGGGAGCAATGAGGTTCAAAAATTCCTTTTCCCACTGCATGGTATTCAGAATCAAACAAAAAGCGAAACGATCCCAAAGGTGATCGCTACCGAAAGGACGCTTCCTGCTACCACCTGAGAAACGGTATGTTTTTTCAGGTAGCATCTTGCCCACCCCAGAGGCAGCAGAAGCAGGTAAAGGAGCATCCACCAGGGATGCAAAAGCATCACCATGGCCGTTACCGGTCCTGCGATACCGGCCAGATGAAGGCTGATTTTCCAGAAAAGCGAAATAAAAGCCCCTGCCAGAGTCACCGCGACGTAACACCAGGTAATCGCCAGCAGCGCAAACGAAGCAGAACCAAGACGAAAAACGAGCAACGCCAGAAGATAGAAACCGGTAATCACAAGGTACGGCTTAAAACGTTCCCGCCGGTCTGGAAGATCCGGATCCGAAACTTTTCCCCGCCGCGAAAGCCACACTACAAGAAACATAGGCGCAACGCTGACCAGGAGAAATCCTGTAAGAAAGAAGAAAACGGCGGCCCTTCCTTTTTCATAGGAAAAACTGACCAGGGCGTAAAGCAGGACGGCCACAAAGGTAGGCTGCAATATAAAAGAAATACGCTCGGCAAGATTTTTTTGGTTCATTTTGCTTCCTTTAAAGAGTTAAAATAGTTCATGGCTACGTCCACGCCCTTTTCGATGACCCAGCGCAAAGCATCTCTGGCCTTTTTTTCACCCTCGGCAAGAATCATTGCTTCTTCACCCTCCGGTACCCCCAGAACGTACTCCACCACCTGCTCCTTCAAAAGAGGCCGCCCAATTCCCACCCGTATCCGTATAAAATCAGGATCGCCCCAGGCTGCAAGAATCGATTCCAGACCCCGGTGTCCACCTGTGCCTCCACCCTTTTTCAGCTGTACCACTCCAGGGGGGAAATCCAGGTCATCGTATACCACAACGAGCTCGGGGTCAAACGGCCGGTGATGGGTCAAAAAAAAACGCAACCCCTCTCCGCTCCGATTCATAAAGGTGAGGGGTTTGAGAAGATAAACTTGTCTACTGTGAAAAAAACCGGTAGCCCATTCAACCTGATGGATCCTCTTCCATCGAAGGCCCAGCTCTCTTGCAAAACCCTCTACCACCCGAAAACCCACATTGTGCCGTGTGCGAGCAAACTGCTCACCGGGATTTCCCAAACCGACCAGGAGAAACACTCACTCACCCTTGGCTTCTTCCTTTTCGGCTTTCCCTTTCGAAATGACTTTCGGTTCCACCGTTTCCTCTGCTTCTGCGGTTACCTCTTCGGCTACTTCAGGAGGCGTCACCACCACAACCACCTCATCAGGGCTTTCCGTTATCACCACACCCTGGGGTGCTTGGAGTTCTCGAACGTGAACGGCATCACCGATTTCCAGGTTGCTTACATCCACAACGATGGCTTCAGGAATTGCTTCAGGCAGGCACTCGATTTCGAGCTCGGTAGCCATGACTTCCAGAATTCCACCCTCCTTGACTCCCTTAGCCTCACCCTTGATAACCACCGGTACCGAGAGAGAAATTTTCTGGTCCGCTTTCACCTCATAAAAATCGACGTGCCAGATTTCGTTCTTAATGGGGTTACGTTGTATCTCTTTGATAATCCCCCTGGTTTCACGTTCCCCCAGAGAAAAAGACAGCAAATGATGCGCAGCATGGCGAGCAGAAAGCGCCTTCTCGAAATCTTTGACCCGTAACTTGACGAGCTCCGCCACTCCACCTCGACTGTCTTTTGAATACAAGACCGCCGGTATCCAGCCGGACTTTCGCAGGCGGCGACACCCGCCTTTGCCCTGTTCCTCAACATTTCTCCTCTGCAATTGAATCACGATCGTATTGTCCATGGCTTCTATCCTCACTCTCCGTTCTTATATAAAGAGTTCGCTCACCGAACGTTCTCCATGAATCCGCTTGATGGCTTCCGCAAAAATGGGTGCCACTGAAAGCACCTTCACCCGATCCCCCACCCGGCGGTGGAGCGTTTCCCGGTCACAATGAATAGTATTGGTAACCACAACCTCTTCAATGCACGAGGAGTTAATTCGCTCCAGCGCAGGTTCGCTAAAAAGAGGATGGGTAGCACAGGCATAAACCCTCTCCGCTCCCCGCTCAAGAAGCGCTTGTGCCCCCTCTACCAGAGTTGCCGCCGTATCGATCAGATCATCAATGATGATGGCGTTTTTCCCTTTTACCTCTCCGATGACGTTCATCACCATCACCTCTGAATAGCTGGGACGATGCTTATCGATGACTGCAAGGTCCACTCCCAAAAAATTAGCAAAATTGCGAGCCCGAGCCGTCCCTCCTACATCAGGACTCACCACCACGATGTCCCGTAGCCCCTTCGCCGAAAAATATCGAGCCAGTAGCGATTGTGCTGCCAGGTTATCAACTGGAATGTCAAAAAAACCCTGGATTTGTCCGGCATGCAGATCCATGGTCAGCACCCGGTTTACTCCGGCCGTGGTGAGGAGATTGGCTACCAGCTTCGCCGAAATCGGTTCTCTTCCCTTGGTTTTTCGATCCTGCTTGCAATATCCATAAAATGGTATCACCGCAGTAATACGCTCTGCCGAAGCCCGATTCAGCGCATCGATCATGATTAAAAGCTCCATCAGATGATCATTCGCCGGAGGAGAGGTAGGCTGGACCACAAATACATCGCACCCTCGCACGCTTTCTTCAATCCGAACTCGAATTTCTCCATTGGGAAAACGACCCACATCCACTTTACCAAGGGGGATATCCAGATACCAGCAGATTTCCTGAGCCAGAAAGGGATTGGCAGTTCCAGAAAAAACCTTAAGATGCTGCGCAACTTCTACGAAACCGAACATTATTGCTTCTCTCCTCGCTTTCTCTTTGCCCACCCTTCAATGTTAACCTGTTTCGCCCTTCCCACCCCCAGAGCATAAGGCGGGACATCCTGGGTAATCGTCGAACCGGCAGCCGTGTAGGCTCCCTCTCCAATCTTCACAGGCGCCACCAGCGAGTTATTGCTCCCTATAAAAACCCAGTCTTCAATAAAGGTAGGATTTTTCTTCCTTCCATCAAAGTTACAGGTAATCGTCCCTGCCCCGATGTTTACTTCTCTACCGATCTGTGCGTCGCCCAGGTAACTCAAATGGAGTGCTTTGGTCCTCTCACCAATCTGCGAATTTTTCACTTCTACGAAGTTGCCAATCCTCGTTCCTCTGCCAAGCCTGGTCCCCGGACGCAGATGTGCAAATGGACCAACCACCACTTCTTCCTCGAGGCAGGAATGTTCGACCACACTGTACTCGATGACGCTATTCTGACCAATGATGCTCTCCACCACTCTGGCAAAGGGACCTATTCTGGTCCCCCTTCCAATCAGAGTTTTCCCCTCGATGACCGTTCCAGGGTACAGCCACACATCCTCCTCCACTTCCACGTTCCAGTCTATGTACACCGACTGGGGGTCGAAAATTTTCGTTCCTCTCTCCCAGAGCAAAGCGATTTTCCGCTGACGCAAAAAGGCAAATACACTCGCCAGATCCGCAGGACCGTTCACGTTGAGAAACTCTTCCTGCCAGGTTACCTGAAAAGCTCGCACCGTAAGCCCCTTTTGCCAACCCACTTCCACCACATCGGTGAGGTAGAACTCCTGCTGGCGATTCGCATCCCGAATTGCTTCCAGGACCTCCGGCAAAATTGCTTTTCGGAAAGCGAATACTCCCACATTAACCTCGCGAATGGCAAGTCCCTGAGGCGAACAATCCTTTTCCTCCACTACCCGCAGTGGCCTACCCTGCTCATCCCGCACCACTCTCCCAAAGCTCTCTGGATGAGGGGTAGAAGCGGTCAGGAAGGTGATATCACCGTCTCCGGTTTCAACAAAATCGAGCATCGCTTTTATGGTTTCCCGTGGCAAAAGCGGCATATCGGCATACACCGTAAGTACCATCTCCACATCGGAACGGATAAACGGTAGAGCGCTCTTCAGCGCATCCGCGGTCCCTCTGGGGATTTCCTGTGTAACCACCTCTACCCTGTCACCAAAAACATTCTTCGCCTCTTCGAGAAACCGGGGAGCAAAAACCGCCAGACGTTGCGCAAAACCGAGAGCTTCTGTGGCGTCCAAAAGATACTCCATTAAAGGCTTACCGAGAACAGGTAAAAAAACTTTGGGAAGAGGAGAGTACATCCGTTTCCCCTGACCCGCAGCCAAGACCACCAAACACCAGTTTTGCACTTTGCTTCCCTCATCTCCAGAATAGAAGAAAATGGCTGGGGCGGAAGGATTCGAACCTTCGGATAAGGGATCCAAAGTCCCTTGCCTTACCGCTTGGCCACGCCCCATCCCCTATGCAGAGCGTTTTCAATTATATCCCGAAGGCCTATGGGGTGTCAATTAGATGTATAGGTTCACATCATGTGGGACACTCGGAAAGTCCAGTATCTCTCAGGTACTCCCAGGACTCCTCTCCCTAAGCTCCAGGGTGGTCTTTTCCGATTATACACCTTTTCAGTCCACCTTTCGAGGTGGAAATTCATGGTGTCACGATCCACCTCCTCCTCGTAGTGCAGAGAGAACCCTCCCGGAAGGTCCGATTGAGCCGTTCCACCATTCCACGGATGTGGGAGATCTTGGAGGAAGGACGAAGAGCTTGATACCGTATTCCTGCGAGGACCCTCAAATTCCCCATAGCATTCACTCCCTCCAGTACCTCTTGGTTTGAGCGGGAAAGGGG
>Ga0308389_1000039_pt1 | contig 105332 bp, 90 predicted proteins | sample Hotspr2Sample148_FD_202362 | JGI IMG/M metagenome (GOLD analysis project Ga0308389, IMG submission 202362) | Hot spring phototrophic mat microbial communities from Mushroom Spring, Yellowstone National Park, Wyoming, United States - 20040719_148 ... | reverse complement strand
TTTTTGGGTTTTCGGGCTCGTTGATATCTCTCTTGCTCAGCAAGCAGGTAGCAAAATGGATGATGGGAGTGCAGATTGTCACGCCAGCTTCTCCCGGCATAGCTGGTTGGTTGGCATCGCGAACTTACGAAATAGCGAGGGCAGCTGGCCTAAAGAGTATGCCGGAAGTTGGTATCTACGATAGCCCAGAGGTAAATGCTTTTGCTACTGGCCCGTCAGAGAACAATGCACTTGTGGCTTTCTCCTCCGGTCTTCTTAGGTCAATGAACCAAGAAGAAATTGAAGGTGTAATAGCTCATGAGATATCTCACATAAAAAATGGAGATATGGTGACGATGACCGTTTTGCAGGGCGTTGTGAATACTTTCGTAATTTTCTTGAGTAGATTTGTGGCCTTTACAATTGCTGCTAGGTTCGACGAAAACAAACGATGGCTAATAACAACTGTTCTCACAATGGTCTTAGAAGTAGTATTTATGATTCTTGCTAGTTTGGTAGTCTTCTATTTCTCCCGTGTCAGGGAATATGCTGCTGATAGGGATGCAGGAAAGTTAGTTGGAGCTAATAAAATGATAGCGGCTTTGGAACGCTTAAAAAGAGTTTTTGAACCTAAAGAATCTGCAACGCCAGTTGATTGTATGAAGATAGCTGGAGGAATGTCACTAGTTGGCTTATTTTCTTCTCACCCTCCTTTAGAAAAAAGGATTGAGGCTTTGAAAAAAACTTCCAGATTAAGCTAAATAGTTTCTATAAGAGCGTTATTGTCATATAAATTGCCCACAAGCACTTTAAATTTTACGTAGGGAGAGATTTAGATTTAACTTTTGATGGATTTGAAAAGGTCATAGGGTAAGGTCGGATTATATTAGACTAACGTTTTAACAGAACTAAATCTACAAGCCTGTGAGTTACTAGATCTTGACTCAAGAAACGACTATTAGAGCCGAAGTCAATTTCACTTTGAGTGCTTAAAGATCGAGTTAAGTTTCTTTCTAGGTTGCAAGTTAAATGTTTTTTGCCGTTTCAGAGTAACTGCAAATTAAAATTTGCGCGACAATCTTGAACTTTTATTAAATTACTATTTGAGTTTAGGCCTCAAATTTAACGTTCTTTTCAAAGAGGGTTATTTTTTTGAAGCATCAGCCAACATTAGATTTTTTAGTTATAATGTAGGTTTAGCATTTATTTGATCGAAAGTGTCGCTCCAACATCAAGTTGCTAAATTATTGCATAGCGCTATCTTGGAGAGCAGGGGAAGGCCTTTTGAGGTTAGCATTGTCCCAGACGTAGACTGTGCTAAGGTGGCTCAACTTTTAGAGTTAGCTATAAAAGAAAGGATATCGGGTGGAGAAAGCTCAGTTATAGTTTCAGTGTCTGAGATCAAGGTTGCTGAGGCTAAAGTTTCTCTAGATCCTCTTCTTTTAAAAAAGGCCGAAGAAGCTTTAAAAGCCGATCCTGTTTCTAAGAGGGATACGCTGGAGGTGTACAAGATTGATGCTTCATCTTTGAAGAAACAAAGTTTCTTTGAGTGGTTGTTTTTGGCTGCTGGATTTAGCGCTTACGGACTTGTTTGGTTTGGGTACAGTTGGTTTTTAGCTGGCCTTGCTTCTTCAGTAATATTCGCGGTGAGCTTGCTAGTATCTAGAGAAGGAACAAACTATGTTTTGTCTTTAATTTGCTCTTTAGTAAGTTTGGTTATTTCATTGTTTGGGTTATTTTTTAAATCATAGTTAGCTATGGAGATCCGAAAACCTCTGTAGTGTGGAAGTTGACAGGCTTAATCTTAGGTCGCGAGATCAAGCTCTCGAATGATAGTTGATTCGGATTGTAAATGGTCTGTTAAAAACCGGTTTCCGGTTTTTGAGCCGTCGGTTAGAAGTTTTTTCTCTTTTGATTGCGGAGTTGTTAGTCCTGAGGAGTGGGTTAAAATTTTTTGCTCCGCTGGTTATTTTGGTCTTTCGCTTTCGGATTTGAACACTTTTTTGGGAAGTTTTCGAGGTTATTTTAGTTCTAAAGAGTTGGGACTACCTTTTTTTATCTCCACAAGATTTAGGATTGGTTCAAAAACCGAGGTGTTATGTTTTCCTTTAAATCTTGATCAATTTCGAGCCCTCTGTGGGCTAATTAGTAAGCTTTTGACAGATAATTTAACGGATAATTTATCAGTGCTAAATTGTTTAACGGAGTGCTTTTCAGGTAATGCTGTAATTTTGGTTGGAGAAGAGGATGCAGGGTTTGAAGCAGGTTTCAAGCAGTTTCGAGATAGCTTTCAAGAGGTGGTAGTTGGAGTCCCCAGTTTTGAACACTCTCCTTTCTTTTTTCACGGAAAAAAATTCGCTGATAGACACAAGTTGAAGCTTATAAATTGCTTGAATTTTGGAGCTAGGGACAATCTAGACCTTCAGGTGGCCGATATTAGATCTTCCGTTTGGAGGAAGTCTAAAATTGGTTCTTTAATTAACACTCCGCAAATATATATTTCTCCTGTTGAGTATTATCGGTTATTTAGGGGTAAAGAAGAGTTAATTAAAAATGGACTAGCTTTTGCGGAAACTCTACCTCCGGACTTATTGAGAGAACTAAAACAAGAGTTCCCTAGTTTTTCGGGAAGTAAAAGCGATGATAATAGACTGCTGCAACAGCTTTGCTTTGAAGCTTTACACACCAGAAAACTAGGCAGGCGGCATCAAGAACAACTCGTGCGCGAGCTCGAGTTAATAATGGAATTGGATTACGCACGTTTTTTTCTATTTGCTTGGGATTTAGTTAAATTCGCTCGGGAGCAAGGAATTCTTTGTCAAGGAAGAGGAGCAGCTGCTAATAGTATTGTCTGCTATTTGTTAGGGATCACATGTGTACATCCAGACGAGATTGATATGCTTTTTTCTCGTTTTGTTAATAAAGAAAGGAACGAGCCACCTGACATTGACATAGATTTTGATAGCTCAAAGCGAGATCTTGTTTTTGATTACTTGAGCACAAGGTATCCTAACCAGTCAGCTCTTCTTTGTAACGTTGTAACGTATCGCTTGAGGTCAGCATTAAGGGAGATCGGCCGAGTTTTTGGCATACCTATTGAGTTGTTAAATAAGTTAGGCAGGATTTCGGGAGAGTGGGGGCAGAAAGATTTGACCCCTGATTTAATTTGTTCCCAGTTTCCAAATCTTGACTATAGCTTTGCGTGCAAATGGTTACAGCTTTCAAAAAGAATGACTGAAATTCCACATTACTTAGGCCAGCATGTAGGAGGGGTGTTGATTAATCAGCCCCATATCGCGCATTTATCGCCAATTTTTACAGGAGCTGATGGAAGAAGATTGATCCAGCTAGCAAAAGACGATGTTGATGAACTTGGTTTTGTTAAGCTTGACTGCTTAGGATTAAAAATGTTGAGTGTTCTACACGAGTGTTTCAACCGGGTTCCCGAGTCCGAGAGTTTAAGGGATACATCTGACTTACGATGTGATGACCCAGCTGTTTTTTCGACGATTGCTTCCGGGGATACAGTTGGGATTTTCCAAGTAGAGAGTCGAGCTCAGATGGCCATGGTTTCTAAGCTAAAGCCTAAAGATTTTTATGATCTGGTCATCGAAGTTGCGATTGTCAGGCCGGGGCCAATTGTAGGAGAAATGGTACATCCTTATCTCAGAAGGCGATTAGGGTTAGAGAAAGTGTCTTTTCCTGACGAACAGATTCGCTCAATCTTAGGAAAAACATTGGGTGTACCAATCTTCCAAGAGCAGGTTCTAAGAATTGCAAAAGAAGTTGTTGGACTGAGTGATCGTGAATTGGAGCTCTTAAGAAGAGCACTCCGCTCGAATTTTAGGACAAACGAAGTCATCCAAAAATTTAGCGAAATAGCGCGAGCTAAAATGGTAGCTTTGGGCTATACTGTGGACTTTGCTGAAGCATTTATAAACCATCTTAAGGGTTTTAGTGAGTATGGTTTTCCTGAGTCTCACGCGGCTTCATTTGCCAAGTTAGTTTATGTTTCCGGATTTTTTAAGACTTACTACCCGGAAATTTTTTATTCCGCTTTAATTAATAATCAGCCGGTTGGGTTTTATAATACCAGGCAGCTGTGCGCTGATGCTAGAAAGCGTGGTTTAGTTGTTTTAGAAGTGGACATAAATAAAAGTGAACTCTTAACCGAGCCTTTCAAAGGTGGCTTTAGGTTGGGATTTAATACTGTTAAAGGTTTGAGGATCAGCGACATAGAAACTATTCTAAAGCTTAGGTCTAAGGTAGGTTTTTTTAGGGGTATAGAGCATTTTTTGGGAGTTTTAGCTGGATACAGCTTAAATGAGTCTACAGTCTCAAATCTAATTTTAGCGGGGGCCTTTGATTTTCAAAGTAAAAATCGAAAACAGCTGCTTGAGCTTGCTTTATCAACTAAAAATTTTTTGCTGCAATTATCAGTTCCAAAATCTAAAACTCGGGTCAAGGATATATTATTTTATGATTTTACTTTCAAAGAAAGGTCACATAGCTTAGCTTTTAGTTTTATCAAGAGAAGCTTGGGCTTAGAGACGATTGATTTTTCCGAGGACAATTTTAAAAAACTTAAACCCAAGCAAAGCGTACAACTATTTGGTTTATGCTCAATTAAGCAGAAGCCCCACACTGCAAACGGTGTTATTTTTTCAACACTTGAGGATGATTCTGGTTTTGTTAACGTAGTTGTACAGCCTGATCTGGCAAAACATTTCAAGCAAATTATTTTGTCTGAAGATTTTTTGTTTATAGACGGTATATTTCAAGGTTTGGTAGGAAATATCCCTTATGTGTTAGCGAACAGGATTAGTGGCAAAACTGCGCTGGTTGACGAGTTTTTAAAGTCTTAAAGTGAGATCAAATTGTGTTTGATCGCCAATTTTACTAATTCTTGATTGTTTTTTAGCCTCAGTTTTTTAAGAATGTTAGTTCTATGAGAATCAACAGTACGGGAGCTTAGATTTAGAAGTTTCGCGATTTCCCTATTAGAGTAGCCCTCTGCTAGATACTTAAGAATTTCAATTTCGCGCGGTGAGAGCTTAGAGAATGAGCCGTTAGCATGGGAAAGATTTTGATTGCCAGTGAAAACTAACTCTATTAAATCTGGAGCTATGAATTTTTTTCCTTTTACAACTGTCTGAATAGCAAATTTTAATTCATCTTTATCAACTGTTTTGAGCACTAGTCCTCGGAGGGGCAATGAGGCTAGCTGCTTTAAAATGTTTGGGTCTTCACATGCGGTGAAGACAATAATTTTAAGGTGAGAGTTATTTAAGGCTAAATCTTTAAGAGTTTCAACATTAAACCCTGGCATGTAAAAGTCTAAAATTAGAAGATCAGCTTGTAGGGCTTGTATCTCTCTTAACAATTCGCCGCCACTTTTAAAGCTTGCAATAACTTCGAAACCCAAGCTTTGAAGTAGCTCGGTCAGCCCAAATATTATGACATCGTGATCATCCGCGATTATAGCTCGGGGCATATAAATTTATTTATCGTTAACCTGAGTTAAATTCTTGAGAATTATTTGTATGCAGAGTTGTTCCAGTTGTAAAATCCCCGTGATTTGAATATTATTTTCAAAGTAGTTTATGAAATCAAACTTAAACGGATTCGCTGCAGAAGGCAAAATCTATCAAATTTTTGGGGCTGTTGTAGACGTTATATTTGATGAAGGTGTTGAGCTCCCTAAGATAAATCATGCTTTGGTCACTACTAATCCATTGATTGATGATAAACCCAACAATCTTTTTTTAGAGGTTGCGCAGCATTTGGGGGATGGGGTTGTGAGGACGATAGCCTTGGATACTACTGACGGTTTAAGAAGAAACCAGCCTGTCTATTCTTTAGGCGGAACTATTAAGGTGCCTGTAGGCGAAAAAGTTCTTGGAAGAATTCTTAATGTGGTAGGTCAGCCCGTAGATGAGGGAGGACCTATTGAGTCTGAAGTGTCTTGGGAAATTCATAGGGAACCGCCAGCTTTTCAGGATCAGAATCCCAGTAAAGAAGTTTTGGAAACAGGTATAAAAGTAATAGATCTTCTTTGCCCCTATCTGAAAGGTGGAAAAATTGGGTTGTTTGGAGGAGCTGGAGTTGGAAAGACTGTGATAATTATGGAGCTCATCAATAACATTGCCAAAGCGTATGGAGGATATAGCGTGTTTGCAGGAGTAGGAGAGAGAACTCGTGAAGGTAACGATTTATGGTTAGAAATGAAGGAGTCTGGGGTAATCAGTAAGGCCGCTCTTGTCTACGGGCAGATGAATGAGCCGCCTGGTGCAAGATTTAGGGTAGCGTTAACTGCTCTAACTATTTGCGAGTATTTTAGGGATGTCGAAGGAAGGGATGTTTTGCTCTTTGTCGATAACATATTTAGGTTTATGCAGGCAGGGTCTGAGGTTTCAAGTTTGCTCGGGAGAATTCCGTCTGCGGTAGGTTACCAGCCAACCTTGGCTAACGATATGGCGGCTCTCCAAGAACGTATAACCTCCACTAAGAAAGGATCAATTACTAGTGTTCAAGCAGTTTATGTACCTGCAGACGACTATACTGATCCAGCTCCCGCAACGACCTTTGCTCACTTAGATGCCACGACAGAGTTAAGTAGAAGTATAGCAGAGAAAGGCATTTATCCAGCTGTTGATCCTCTAACTTCGACTTCAACTATCTTAGATCCTGCGGTAGTCGGAGAAGAGCACTATAGAGTTGCAAGAAAAGTGCAGGAGATTTTGCAGAGAAACAAAGAGCTGCAGGACATTATTGCCATTTTGGGTATGGATGAGCTGAGTGAGCAGGATAAATTAATCGTTTCGAGAGCGAGGAAGATAGAAAGATTTTTGAGTCAACCCTTTTTTGTAGCTAGTGCTTTTACTGGTTTGCCGGGTGTTATTGTTAAAAGAGAGGACACAGTAAAAGGTTTCAAAGAGATAATTGAAGGTAATGTAGACGATCTGCCCGAACAAGCTTTCTATATGGTAGGCACAATCGAAGATGCAAAGGCAAAGGCCCAAAAACTGTTCTCGGAAGTAAGAGCTTAATTAAGTTCTGTAGCTTAGGAACTTATTTTTCAAAGTCAGCTCAGAAAGTCCGAAGGCTTCATTATGTTTAATTTAAGGTAATTTAACTAAATCTTAACAACTTTTTAGAGGAAGAATTTTACTTTAGCCTCTAAATGCGTAGAAATTTAATTTTAAAGATTCCGATTGCTAGATTAGTTTTACCTGTGTAGGGTACATAAGGAGGCTTATAGGTTTAGTTGGGCTGTAGAGGAATCTTTGGCTTCTCTGGAAATCCGTTAGCTAGTTTGGTTCTCGGAATTTAATGGTAGAGATGGGTAATTTTTTAAAACTTATAAATTTGCTTATATTGTATTTATATATACCTTTCTTATAAACTTCTGACGAATTTTTCCATTTACAAAAATTCAGTCTCTTAAGGTGCTTTTTAGATCAGCGAAAATGGAGCTTAAAGAGATCTGATGGGAAGACGTGATTTGGTTTTAATAGTATTTAGCTAAAAAACTTGAAGGTGTAGAGCAGTTTCAAAGTACTCAAACTTACAAACTTAGCTAACAGATCGAGAGCAACTCATAGAGCATTGAGTGCTTCAACAGGTCAGGTTGCTTTTTCAACTTTTGAGTAGTTTTAAATTCAGGTATAATTTAGGGCTAAGCTGACTAAGTCAGTTTTTAGCTTAAATCTTTTGAGATTTCTAATTTTATGAAACTAAGGGTAGAGATAATAAGTCCCGAGGGGTATCACTTTAACGGGGAAGTTGAAAATTGTTATTTTCGCACGCCGCTGGGTGAGATGGGAGTGCTTGCGGGTCACTGTAGTTTTTTGGTTTTAGTAGAAGAGGGTAAAGTTACTCTTGATAAAGGGGCTGCTGAAAAAGTTTTTGAAGTGCAGCGTGGCATAGCTTACAAATTAGACGAGCCTCTTACGGTTCTTGTAGAGGGTTGTAAGGGGGTTAGTTAGGGTGCTTCATAGTTGTTTAGTTACTAAGAAAAAAACTCAGACTGTTATCTCTTTTTCAATTAGGTAGAAAATTGTGAGGAGGTTTAAAAGTGGTATTTTTAAATTTAGGACATCTTGCATATGGTTTTTGATTTGAGTTCTTGCGTAGTTTTAAAAATTACAAAAACTGAGGTGACCTTTATTAATCTCAAAAAGTTAAAATCTAAAATATAGGTAAGATTTTAAAGCATATTTATAATGAATCAAATTAAATCTAAATCCTATTTTAACTTAATTTTTAGCTTGTCCCTCCCATTCATATAAATTACCTAAAATTTAATCAGAGCTTGTCTGAAATACTGAATGTTTTTTTTGAATTAAGTCTTCTGAACTTCAAGTAAAAGGCCTCTAAAGTTAATGCTAGGCCCTTTGGTTCGGGTTTTTGTGCAGCCACTAATCAAAAAAAATCACCAACGTATCCTTCGAAAAAAAGATCTCTTATTTGATTTTCTGAGTTTTGTAATAAAGACTTAAAGTTTAATTTCTAGGTTTTGGATTTGTATCATCAAAAAAGAATATTTAAAAAGCCCTCCTGGCAACTTTCAGAACATTCTTAAATAAGTTTGAATCAAATAGATTATTAATTAACTGGAAGTTGAATTTCTCAGTAACCTTTACTCTTTTTTTAGTTCGAGTTTTGATCTTTTTGCTCTGATATTTCTTATTTTTGGGGCTTTATTCCCTTGAGTGGATAAAAATCATGTATAACTTTAAGTGCTTGTAGACAATCTTTCATTTCAAAAACAGTTTTAAGGCACTTTTCCCTTTGAAAAGGATTGATTGTTTTAATTGTTTAATTTTTTCAAAGCTACCTTTAGATCAAGATTTCACTATGCGCTTGTAATTTTTACAGAGAAGTTATCGATGGAAATGCGTTTTTCAATAAATTTTACACACTTGGCTGTTCTTGTGCCCTGCGGCCAATTAAGTAAGCTGCCGCATTTTTGACGTAATCCCATGCAGGTTTTGCAACTTCAACAACCTTCTTGAAAGAAGCCTTAGCGGATTCATACACTGCTGGAGCAGCTCTGTAACAAGCTTTAGCGGCGTTCTCTACAGGGTGAGTTAAATACTTATCCACCACATAACTTGCTCCAGCTGAGAAAACGTAACCTACGGCAAGGCCTAAACCAAAGCCTACAACCGCGCCCACAACATTTCCAAGTCCGGGAATAGCTGTTCCCAGCGCAAAGCCTATTTTTGCACCAATGCAGCCTGCTGCTAGCGTTGCACTTCCTTTAAGAAGAGCATGTGCTCCGCCACTAACTTTTGCTTCAGCTTCTGAGTCTCCTTTTCTTAAACGCTCCTTATACTTTTCAACACCATCTTGGTAAGCAGCCAAGATGTGCAAAGCCCACAGCCCTCTGCGTCCCCATTTTACACAAGAGCTACCCACTCTTGTCAACCAACCTTTCAATCGCTCGGTAGCGGATCTTACTCCGTTAGCTATGGTGTTGGCCAGAGGTTTGAATTTCTGCTTAGCGATATTAGCCCTCAGCTTTGCATTTTGGTAAATTTGGGCCACAGTTTGTCCACGTTGGGGAGAAATTTTGGGCTTCAATTTTGAGGTGATTTGATTAACAGTATTTTTTATTTTTTGTGAGACTTTTCCAACAAAAGTTCTAACAAAGGCAAGCCTTCCGTTAGGTTTAGGGTTCTTAGGGGTGTTAGAACCTCTTCTCCTTGACAGCCCTGTTCTCAGGGTATTCCAACCAAGAGAGCTACCAAGTGCGGCTCCAGTCGCGCTTGAGTTAGGTACTTTACTAAGCAGCTCCCTCGCTAGGTCAGCTGCTCTGTCAATAAAACTCGGTTGTCTAATTTTGTCGCTAGTACTAATTTGAAGTGCGGTTACTTGAACACTCATTTCTTGAATGTTATGGCTATTTAAAAAAAAATTGTTATCTTTAAAGTATAGAATTTTTTACAAGTTCTACTCTTAAAAGTTGTTCGACTGTTGAGATCCAGATCTAAACTCAAATCTAACAGCGAATTAAGTTAAAGTTCGTGTTATGATCTTCAACCGTGCTTTCAAATTATCTCGAAAACATAGGAGACTTCAACACCCTTTGGGAAAATCCCGCTTCGTTTTGCCAAATCAAAAAAAGCGTTCAAAATGTCTACTAAAGTATGATAGGTTTCTTGCTGTCCTGGATCGAATTTAATACCGTGAAAAAAATAAACAGTTAATCCATACCCTTCTGGTGTTTCACATTGAGATTCCAAACCTAGACTTCCATCCCGTAAGGTTACAACTTGCGGATTAAACCATGCAGGTCCACCGTCTAACCTCGTTTTCGGTAGAGTGTTACCGCTTTCTTCCCAATTTCTTTTTCGTTCTAAGACAGGGGATATTATACTAGTAGCAATTAAGGATTGTAGGTGGTAGTTATCCTCATCAGAGTGATAACCTATATAAGGAGGAGTTTCTATAGCAGTGGCAAGGGGAGTTATTGATCTAACAAAGTTTGGAATTATGACAACTTTTAGATACCGTAAAAAAGCATGCTGATTTGCTGCAGCTATTTGAGAGCCATTTGTGTTATCACTAATTTCAACTGATTCTAAAGTAAAACCCGGTCCTGCTCGTCGAGGGTCACTTAATTTTTTTAATTTAATTTTAATCTGTAAATTGCCTGTGATTTCAAGGGGTATTAGTGGTTTGAAGGTTTGATTTTCGACACTGGAGGCGGTGTTTTTTTGATTTTGATCAAGGAAAAAGAGTAAGACATCTAGGGTGTGCTCGATACCTGCCGGTTTTGTTAAACCAAAATGCCTTGCAACTAACTTTATCTGACTCGATTCTGTGAGTTGATAGGCCACGTTTGCCCAAAATTTAGCGGTCGATCTAGCCAAATCAATGATAAAGGGCAGAGGAGTAACCTCCAGAGCGAAAGATTTTAATAATCTCACCCTTGCTACATTTGCAGCATGCTTCCCAAACTCCTCTCTACCCCAGAAAGTATCAAATTCTGAAGGTGACGATACTGACTCCAGCCAAGGGGCCTCGGGGACTTCTTGAGCGCTAGCTATAAAGAAAAGAGAGTTTAAAAAAAAAGTACCCGATCCCCAACTAAAATTAGGGTTCATCATATTAATCTCGGGATCTAACAGGGTAGATGCTTTACTATAGGGTACTTCAAAAGCAAAGGGCCTTGTTATCTGGAAGTTTCCTATACGTGAGACTTCTTGAAGCTTATGCAACAAGTATTTAGCAGCAAAATACGGAAAGATGTAAAATGAGACCAGCTCTGGATGAGCGTTTATTATACTCTGTGAAGGTCTCGGAACATACATGCCCGCTATTCCACATAGGCCGTAGAGGTTAGGACGCTTATCGATTTTTACGCCAGATCCTTTTAAAGCATCCTTATCAGGTGTGCTTGCAAAAACCCGCATTCGCTTAGCCGCAACCTCTCCAAGAACTAACGACTCTAGGCGTGAGAGAATACTTTTGTAAAAGCGGTCGCTCACATTTCGCTCGAAATTCGACTCAATTAACTCAATCACATTTGTAGTGTTTAAGCCCTCACAAATATCAAAAGCTAGCTCAAAAAACGCCAAGTTTAGCTTTGATGAATCTTCTCGGGGGATCAAATCCATAAGCTTGCAGGTCACTGCCCCAAAAGTTTCTTGTACTACTTTTGCTGCCTCAGTAACTAACGCCAGACTGTAAGAATTTAGTTCGTGACTAGTCATTAATATAGGGTAGAAGGCAACTCCCGTACCATTTGTTGTGGCTGTGACTGCAAAAGAGGTCCAAAATATAGCTGAGTAGAGATCTCCCTTGATCCTTGCACTTTCAATTTTTTGGGACACCTTCTTGGCTAATTCTTGAAGCCCAGTCTCAAGACCCTCAGTTTCAACTTTTGGTTGGGGATGATTTACGAAGACCAGTGGGTTAAGTAATGGGACAGTTAAAACCGATACATTCGAGGCTGGAATTTTTGGAGAAATTACTGATGCTGCCAAAAACCTTGCAAATGCCGGGTTCTTTGAAGGAGTTAAGGTAGGCACAGGCACTTCTGCGGTTGCTGTGTTTACTCTAAATATTTCGAAGGCACCAGCCACCTCAGCAATTTTAGCAATGGTGCGCAGCTCGTGGCTAAGATAAACTTCCATTTGGTTTTGGTTCTAGTTTATAAATCACTTCGTCCTCATCAACAATCCTTTTTACATGAAACTTAAAGTCATACATTAAACACCTTAACGATTTTGAATTTTCCGCTGCACAACTCCGAGCAGTGACGTGGCCAGATGACCCCAATATGCCCCTGGAGATAGATAGTGGATTAAACTTGCTCCAAACAGACTGGTTCCTCTTCCCAAGTTTCCAATTACTGGGTCGGGTGCCATGAGCACACCATCGGGTGCAGTTAATTTGGCTAGATAGGGAATCAAGCCATTCTGCCCGAGGAGTAAAGCTTCAAAACTGGAGTAATTGTTTGCATCGAGATGCCTACCAAGAAGCATTAAAGGAACAACAATATTCGCAAGCTGCCCCATCATGCTGAAGAATCGATGGGTTTCCATGTAGCTAGGAAAATTGAAGGCCGGATCTAAGGCACTAGAAGGTTCTCCCTTAAAAACCAAAGCTAAGGCGCGTCGAACAAGACCAGTCACTCCCCTGGGCTTAGCTCCAAATACCTTCGTTAGAGGCTGAATTTGGCTCCAAATTCCTGGCAGGTCAGCTGCAGTTTCTTGAGAGACGTTCAACATAAAAGAAGACGGGTCAAATGAAAAACCTGATAAATTTATCTGACCTGATGAAGATGAAGCGGAGTTTAGTAAATCTGGAGGGAAAACTAGCGTAACATTTTCGTATAAACTGTTTACAATAGCATCATAGTCTCCTAACAACGAAAAAGCTTGCTCAGGATTAGGACAATTTTGAAGCATGTTAAGAATATGCTTAAGATCTGATATTTGCTGATTGATTACATTAAGCCTGTCTATAGTTTCTCTAGAAATATTGGCAGCCCCTTGCATAATGTTTAGACAAGTTTGTCCTAAGTTATCTAAATCCTGACGCAGGCTGTCTAGAGTGTCATTTAAATAGTTTGGTTTTATTTTAGCGTCACAGAATTGGGACAAGCTTAAAGGTTTAGGATTGCTTTGCTGATATCCATGATATAAGCGAACTAACTTGGTCAGTTCCATTAAATTAAACCCATGCTGAGTGGCGTATAGACCGGACCGACACAGCACAGTCCTCCACCAGAGGGCTGTATTATCATCCACGCTAGAACAAAAGTTTGTAAAAACAAGCGCTAAGACTTGAGCAAAGTTTTTTATTGTCTCCGCTTTATAAGCTTGATCTAAATTAGGATGATTAACCACGTTTAAGACTTCCTGGGTTAAGGTATGAAGATCACTTAGGAATTTTTCACCTTGTTTACCAGGTCTTAAAATTATAGGCTCATTTATTAACTTATCAACGCCCCAAGCAAGTCCTAGAGCTAAGGGACTGCTAAAGCAAAATTGAGCAAGAAAGAGATTCAAAAAAGCAGTTCCTACTCCTATGCCCGGGGTAAAAATTGAGGTGTAAAGTAAAATAGAGACCACGTAGGGTGCTAAGGGTATCAAAAAAACTGATCCCAGCCCTATAAACTTTGTATATTTCAACCATTGGTTTAAATTTCTGGAATGACGAGGATTGGCATAAACAATGGCCCTGCCTACAGTTGTAAACTGTTTGAACGCCTCCTCAACCCCGGGTAACTGAAAAGAGATCGTTTGATTTCTACCAATTACACTTTTTGCATCTAAAAGATTTCTCAATGCGGGGTATTGGGACAAAGTTTTGGGGACTATATCACGAGGGGTTGTCCGACTGCAACCAATCAAAGGCCAATGAAGTGGAGGTTCTGGAAAAAACTGAGAGAACGCTTGCCAAAGGAGTTGGCCTAACCTTTTTATGCCAGTGCTATGCGGGACTGTTCTTCTTCCCTGATTTGCACCTGAATATTCCTGCCTATACCGGCTTGGAGATGATACTACTAGATCAGACATTCTATACTCCCGTCATTTATGTTTTGAACTAAGACTACTAAAGTGTGCACTAAAATTTCGGGTAACGTTATAAAAAATTTGTTGGCTTAAGGAAATTTTGACGATTTTTAAAATTTTATAATTTTCTTTGCGGTCTCAAGTTCGCTACAGGAACCAAAAGAAAACTTTTAAAACACGGTAAGCACACGTCCGAATCAGGTCACACAATGTGAAAAATTTCGATAACATTTAGTGTAGCATGAGGGACTTAACTCAACCTGCTTTTTCTTTAAAACGGACAGTAAATTTGCCTGAGGTGTTGTCACGGCTTTCCCGGCTTTTTAGTTCTATAAAAGAAAGGTTTATGTTGGCGTCAGGCAAGGGAGAGGAATTATCTGCTAACAATCCTAAGCTACCCACGGAAGGTGTTGATGAGCAGGACTCTGCAAACAAATCAAACGTTTCAGAAGCTTCAAACCCCAATCCGCAGATCACAAGTTCAGATGCGAGTACAAGTATTAGTAATCCAGATCAAGAAGATCACAATCCATCCAGAACTTCTGGGAGTCCGGATGCCTCCATTGAGGCTAGCCCACCGGATTTGGCTGAGTCCCAGGTTGAAAACTCAAGTCGTGGAGTAAAGAGCCTGGGGGGTATTTCTACTTTTGCTAAAAGATTAGCAAATCTTGCTAGGGCTGGTTTTGTATATGGCATTGTTGGGCATTTGCCTTGGCTTGGTTTAAGCGCTTACTTTACTTTATCCCGGGATTTTTATTTTGCGCCCGATTATCTTTTAGATATGCCTACAGGAGTGATACATTGGACAGGAGTAGCTTTGGGCACAATAGCAAGTATTCTTTGGTTTAGCGTGAGAGGTAGGGGAATTAATGAAAACAGAAATGACTATGTTCAGGTTGTTACCGCTTCAGCAGTTGAAGACATCCGGAAAGAATCTACACCGTCAGTTTCTCATCATCAAAATGCCACCATTATAGATAACTCGATCACAGCAACATCAGAGGCTGAGCTCAAAATTGATTTTAAAGCTGTTCGAATTCCGGGTAGACTTTCAGGTTCAATATTCAGTAATTTAAGGTATGCATTTTTCGACATTTGTCTGTTGGGCATGCTACATTGGTTATCTAAGTTGAGCGCGACAGTAGGTTATTCTACGATTCCATCGATGCCCGGTATAATTTTTTGGTTTGCTGCTAGCTGTGTGGCTGTAGATTGGATACTAAGAGGAGCTAGCGGAATGTTAGATAGGCTCCACTCCAAACCAGCTCGCAGCTGATCAAGGCAATTTAGTGTCAGAAATTCCTCGTTTTTTTGAAACACTTTTATAAGAAATTACGATAACACTTGTGATTGGCTGTAAAGCGTAATTATGGGAGATAACAGCTTGAAGTCTCACGGAGTTGACCTAAAGTTTTCCAGACAGAGAGATTTTTCCAGCTACTTTTCAGTAAATCTTCAAGCACCTGAGATTTTTTCATCTGAACAAATTCAACAAGCACCCGCAAAGCCGGGGCAGTCATCTCAAGCCTACTTAACCCACCCCAGTATGACCGAGGAGGAGCTTTTTAAGAAGGTTATAACTGAAAAAAAGCTAGACCCCACAAAGGACTATTATCATCCCACCTTGTCTAGAGCTTTTAAGGGAGAAGAATTTGCCAAAGCGTATCAGGAAATGATTAAGGATTATACAAAAAATTTCTCAGACGGATTAACCAAGCTTGTTTGTGAAAGCTTTGATTTAGGCGACAAAACAGTCGACATCACTGAGGTTACTGGCCTTTCAATCAGGATGAATTTAGGTGATAGGGTTGCTGTGCTTAATTTTTCTGAGCATTGGGGCAAATTTTTGGACAGAAATTTGGCTCCGGGTATATCTTTAAGACGCATTATTTTAGCTTTGCGAAAAGATAAAAATCCTGATAAAGCATTAGAATTGCTTAAAAATACTACCGAGTTCCAAACCTGGAGTGGAAAACAAGCCACTACCATTGCGAGTATGCCGGCAGAGGAGCAAGTAAAGAGTTTTCTTCGGGATTATTTAGATTCAAATCTCACCGGTTATATCAGGGATTTCATTCTTGAAAAGCTAAATAAGGATTTGCTTTTTAATCAAAGAACTGCTACTGATATTATCCAAATATTCTCACACTCAAATACAACTCCTTTTGTTTTAAGGATAGAGTTTACAAAGATAGGGGCAATAAATTTTCTACAACGCAGAAGCTATGTAGATATCCCTAGCACGGATTTTGAGTCTCTAAAACTGACCCCTTTAAGTGAAAAAGTTACAGAGCTCTTCACTCAGGATCAGATTGCTTCAATGTCTCAGGTTGCTTGCTATGTTATGGCATGGCTTCTCACAGAGTATAGGATTGCAAACAAACGCGGCCAACCTTTTGCCGACGGAGAAGCTTTGCGCTTTTTAGATGCCCTAGATAAATTGTATGAGCTCCATAAGGACCTAGCCAAGCAGCTTAGGCAGCAAAATTTACCACAAGGGCAGCAGGGTTTTAATTTGACAGAAGAACACACTAAAAACGTTTTTGTCTGGCTTAGACATTTGCTCTTGTATGATGTTGGTGGTAGTGGTGAAGTTGCTAGCTCAAGGCATGAGTTTAGAGAAGATTTGGTGAGGAACTTTTTACGCCTGCTCACGCCGGGTTACATCTTAGAGCGCGGTCAAGAGCAGTATCTTGCAGTGAGTTTAGGTGTTAAAGATGGAGTTAATGAACATGTTACTGCTCTATTTCAAAGGGACGTTGAAGAGAACGAGATTGGTAATTTACTTAGAGACAGATTATTATCTCTAAGGGGTCAAAAGTTGCAAGATTCGGTGAGAGGAGATGTTTTAGTTGCAGTTAGAGATGGTGCAAACATGCAAAGTTCAGGCTCGCAGGTATCTTTACACGTGTATGGCGATAGGTTAAGGGGAGATCTGAACCAAAAAAGAAACACCATAATAAATCTTTTGGGGTTGCAACCCTTTTTAAATTGGAGACTAGATGGTAGTTTAATTGAGCGACTAAAGCGTGAAAAACAAGAAGATTTAGAACATGCACGATCATCTCCTCAAGGTAATCACCCTCTGAACCAGCAAATTTTCAACGACCTTCCGCAAAATGTGCAGGAAGCTTACAAACGAATTCGAATCAATTTAGGCCAAGGAACGGGCACTTTTATAGCTTTTATGCAACAAAGAGCACAGCTTGCTAACGATGATGAGAGAATTAGGGATCTAACCAGGGTCGTTCGATCATTGGAAAGGTTAATTAACCCCACCTCGCCAGATGATGCTGTTTTACAGGGATCGATCATCTATGATCCTTTAACAGGGTTTAGATTGCAGCAATGATAAACTCCAAGTTTGCCAGCTTAGAAACTCAAGCTTTCAAGCAGAGTGCTGAAGAGAGTATATGTTTTGCTGCTGCTTCTTTAAATCAAATTGTGATCACTAACCCCGATTTAGTAAATCAAGCTGCACGGGAGCTGGGTGCTAATGGCTCTACGCGTTTAGGTAATCTTGCATTAACAGCCTCTAAGAGTCATGTGGAGCTAGCCCGTTCATTTGCTAGCAAATGGAACATTAGTTTTGAAAGAGCTTTGCTGTTAATTTGCCTTGCTGAAGAAATGAATGGGCATAGGCATTTAATAGTAGACAAAAGCGGTAATTTGGTCTCTTGGGACCCTTCGACAGGAGAAATCATAGCAGGTGGTAGAATGGACTGGATTCTGGCTACAAGACAAAAAATTTCAGGCGGAAGCTTATACCCCCGAGAGTTAGTAGGGGCAGAGGGTTTTAACTTGATTTTAAGGTCACCAAATGTGTCGGGAAACCTAATTTCAATTGTTTGGGATGAGGTTAATCAGAGTAGGCATCTTTTAACCATACTCAAAGTTGAAGGCAATAGAGTTTACTTTTTAGATTCTATCAACACCCAAAATAGGTATTTCAAACTTTTGTTTCAAACCGCTCGGACTGAGAGTGGAAATATTTGGAGTGTGTCACTTGAAGAGCTAGTTAACTCAGGCAGAATACGGTACATTATAGCTCAGCCAGGACTACATCCTGGGGGAGTAATGAGTGCTACGAATCTTGTGGCTGCTCCAAAAATGGCGGATGGACTAGAGTATTTTGTTTACTCGGAGTTTTTAAAATCGAGGAGAGATAATAAGGAAAAAGCAACTGAGTACTTAAAAGAAAAGAAGAAAAACCTTAAACCTTACAGCATCAAGCCGGAAACTTTTAGCGAGTAATTAAAAGGTTGCCTTAACTGCTGAACTTTTAAAAGCTTCCTTTATAAAGCATGGGAGAATTTAAAAACAAGAACATTGTCTTCAATAGATTCGAAAAGCGCTTCCGGTAATATTCCCCATCTTTTTGGAAATTACAAAACTCGCTTGCACTAAGTCGGGAATATACAGAATGTCGCTGGAGTCCCCCTTTGAGAGTTGCGACCGACGATAAATTTAATTTCAGTACCCACTTGGCTCAAAACGGCTGCTACCTCATTCAGATCTAGGGTCCCCTGGTTTGCTAGAGACTGCGCTGATTGTTAAAGTTTTTCCACCCGACTAAGTTCCTTTTTGCTCACTTGGTTGATTGTCATTTCTTTATCTTCTAAACAGCATCATGGCTGAATTGTTACCTCAGAATATTTAAAAATGTTAACAAGTTTCAGATTGCTGTTTTGGAATCAGAGAAATAATCCCTAAATAGCAGTAATTTTAGGATTCATTTTGGCCCATCTTCCCCATAACACTTTTAGAAGTTTATGAACCAAGGTCCAAATCTACTATCAGCTTACATCACGGGGGCAGCGCCCTGGGTCTTTTTTTTGTCTCCAGGTGCTCAATTAGGTTTTGGCGCACTGATCCTTGCTTCAGATTACCTAGCTGGTAGACCGCTGAACCCTCTATCACTTCTATACTTCGTTCCGGGCGCTTTTCAAGTGAGAAAATTGTTATTGATTCGCAGAGCAAGTCGGATCGTAGAGGGTGTCTTACAAAGAAATCCTAAATTTATGTCGTTATGTTTACAAAAATCCTCTGCACTTGCAGATGAAATTTTTGAAATGTGCGCAAAAAAAAACCTCAGCCCGCAAGAATTAAAGGCTTTGTTGTCTAAAATTAAGAAACTAGAACAAACCCTTCATCAAGATTTAAATAACTTACACAAAAGCTTAACAAAGCAAGCTTTAAAAGATTTAAATCTAAGTCAGCAAGAAATAGCGGCTATTCGCTATCTGTTAAAGCATGATAGAACAAGATTTGAAGGCTTGGTAGTTGACCATTTTGAAAGGCGATTTTTAGATAGGCTCTCTGCCAGTGAACTGAACTCCGCTCAGAAGGCTGCAATCCAAAAACAATTCAAAAAAACCGTAAGAAAAGTGAGGCAAAAAAGAAAATTACGAAGAAAAAAAGTTAAAATATCAAACAAGAATGAAGGAAGAAGGCAAACAAGCTATCGTTCACCATCCCCATCACTATCAAAAGTGGATGAGATCGGACAGCTGAGTAGCAAAAAGCAACACGCAATTTCTGTAGGTAGTGGAAGAGCTCCTGATGATAATCGACTTGGTTATACAAGCACTCACTCTGTGATACCAGAGGCCAAAAAGAAATCTCAAGAAGAGGCATTAAGCTTTTTGGTAGGTAGAGAGGTGCTAAGTAAAGAGGGTGCTTTTGGTAAGTGGAGACGCTGACCTTAGGCTTGAATAAATTTTCAAGAAATTTTCAATCTCGATACCAATCTGAGTTATAAATTAGAGAGAGTGTTAGGCTTAGGACTTAAATGAAATGTAAGGAAGAGGCATGAAAAAATTAGTAGTTAAGAAGTTTGCTCAAAAATTCAATATTTAAGATTTTAACTAAGGTTTAAAATTTGTAGTCGGAGGAGGATTTTGTATGACAATTTGGTTTAAAGTACTTTTCTTGAACGCTTCTTCTGCCTGTATCGGGCCGAAGTTCAGGCGTTGTTCAGGATTAGAATTAATGATTGCTAGCCCTATTAATGACTCGGTAGTGGTTTGAGTTTTTATAGTGGAGTAGGTAGTTTGAAGAGCATCTACCCCGTAATTAAATCTCAATCCATCGGTTTGAGACACCACTCTAGTAAAGAAAGAGTTTGAGTTTCTGGAGTCAACAAATCTAGCTTCTTGAGCTGCGTTTTCGCCTAATTGACCAAGCCAGGCTCCTCCTAACATCTCTGTTGGCTTCTCTCCAGGGGATACAGTTGTTGGACTAACCCCATAGGCAGCTAAAGTAGCCGAGACCGCGTTAGCGTAATCAGCTCTTGCTAACCAAGTTGTATCTTGAGCTGCAAATTGAGCTGCAGCTTGTAGCCTTCTAGCCTCTTCGTCGCGCCCTGTGCCTAATTGACTTAACTCAAAGCTGTTGATTCCCCAGCCTCTACTGATGGCAGTGAAATTAGCTTTCTGATCCATGTAAGCAGGTTGGATCAGAGCGTTAGCTGTCTCAAAAAGACTTGTTAAACCTTGGACTGTGCCATAAAAAATTGGATGTATGAAACTTGCTGCTGCAGCGTTAGCCACCTGAGGGACAGAAATCCGGCCATCAGCGTTCTGAGCTATATGTTGTAGCTTTGCCTGACTAACCCCTCTATCGTTTGAGCTATTTACGATACCGGTAGCTTGGTTAACAGCTGTAGCGACGTTCTGCATGGTACCAACGGCAAGGTTAATACCCGGATGTATGAAACTGGCTGCTGCACTGTTAGCCACCTGAGGGATAGAAATTCGGCCATCAGCGTTCTGAGCCGTATGCTGTATTTCTGCCTGACTAACTCCACTATCGTTTGAGCTATTTCCGATACCGGCAGCTTGGTTAAGAGCTTCAGCGGCATTCCGCATGGTATAAACGGCAGAGTTAATACCACCCCGTAAAGGTGTCATAACTTTTTCTCCTTTCTCGTGAAGTGCCTTAAGATTGATATCCGAGCTACCGGCGTTCTGGTTACTTAAAACGAAATCAGTTACACCGAACTTAGCAAACAGCCCCAAAGCGCTCTGCGTTCGGTCCATAGCCGAAGCTATTTGGAATGCTAGTAGATTTCGAGATTTTTCAGCGTCTAAATTGGCTCTGATACGCTGAATTCCCAAATCCATCATATTTGTTTTAGCGTCAATGCCACTTGCTATCTGCTGAGAAAGAGCTGCATCGAATTTGTTTGCAAGGCCGATGTTTTGGCTGGCGATTGCTCGAGCGGCTAGGCCATCTGCGCGCATATTTTTTAACATTTCTTGTTGATTAAATGTTGCTGATGTTGCGCTAGCCTGAGCTTGCCTTTGAGCGCTGTAAGCGCTTCCAGCAGCTTTTGCAGCTTCTTGAGTTGGTTGGCCTATGAAGTCTTTGACCAAGTTTGCCATCGCAGCTTTGGAGCCAAGAATAAGCTGTCCCATGATAACTGGAACAGCAAAATACATCGCTGCCATCAAATAAAGATAAAAAGCATTCCCTTCCTCTAGCCAAAATGTGTTACTTAAAGCTAAACCGAGATCAATAGTCTTGGCTGACTCTAGCATAGTTATTCCTGCGCCTGTGGTTTCATAGTTGCCAGATCTAACGAAGGCTATAGGTACTGTGCCAGGGATGCAAGGAGGGAGCAGTCCTTGTGTAGAAATCCCTTGTGGATCAAAGCAGCCAACGACCACCTTGCTTAAAGACGAAAATTTAGAGGCTTGTAAGATAGAGTCTAAAAGGTAATCGCTGCTACCTATCATAGCCCAAAGAACGCGCTCAATCCTTTTAATCAACAAGAAGCCAATATCCCAAGACTTTACCCATATCCAAAATAATGACCAAGTGATCAAAGCTTTGTGGAAATTTGGCAAAACCATGAGTAAAACGGCAATCGGGAACGCTAGCGCTAGCCAGTACAGGAATAAGCCCTGAACATGAGGAATCATCTTCCCCCAGACATACACCTCCGCAAATTTAGATCTAGAACCTACAGATGAAATATTAGTTAAACCGGCCCTGACTGTTTCATCAGGATTACTGCCTTGCTGTGAAAGTAAAGCTGGCGCAAAAGCTAGCTCATTTTTAAATATATAAGCTGTAATTAAGTCGGTGAGTATACTAGTTGCAAAAGCTTCATCGTGATGATTTAAGCCCCCCAATACCCTTATTGGTAAGTTACCAAACGATAATCGTAATGGACCTAAATTTAAAGAGTTATTAAAAGTTCTTTCAAACCCCTTCCATGTGCCAAACATTGTGTGGAAAAGGGTAGAAGGCGTCATTGGAACAATGTCACCCAACAGTACTTTAAACGCAATGCTCCCCAAAGAGTAAGGATTTCTATCAATGAAAGATGGAACTATTAAAGGTGCCTTAGACATTAAATTAGCAAAGGTGTAACCTGCATCCGCTCTAATTGAGGCAGCTATGATTGCGGCTAGCACGTTGCACTTTACTTCGGGGGATCTAAAAAGTACGTTTAAGTTTGTCGTAGAAACATTAATCCCTAACACGCTTTCTTGGAACAGAAAATGAGTGGGAGTATTAGGCGAAGGGTTTTGATTTTGCGCTCTATTATAAACGCTGCCTAGTAGCCCCTTTAAGGATCTAGGCACAGGAACAGAGGTGGATTCTAGCTCTCGTACAAAATTATCCCAATCAAACATTACAGTATCAGGAGGAGTTGAGTTCTTAGCGTTTCTGGCAGCTAAGTATAGGGCGTAATTTAGGTTTTGCTTTAAAACTGTTCCACACTCTGAGAATAAAAAAGTGTTTAAAATATCTCTGACATCTGCATTGCTAATTTTTGCCGAGGTTATAGTTTCTAATAAATCCCATTTGATATCGCTCATAATATACCACGGCTCTTCAGAGTCGTTTGCAAGAGTGAAAGTAGGTGTGAAGGTTGAGCTGATCCCTTGAACCGCGCTGCTTACAAGAGTGTCAACAAAAGCAAACACCCATGGAACTTTAGCAGTATGGGTTCCACCAAATGTACCTATGCGAAAGCCATTAAAACTAATGTTTATTTGAAATGGATCGTCGAAGCCTGTATCTATTCCTGCAAGCCGCTCTACCTCGCTTTGAGGCATTAATCTAGATCCTATAGTCCAAACATTACCGGTGCTTTCCACTCTTTTGTTTAAAATATAGTGATAAAGTAGCGGCCCCATCAGAAACCAAAGATACAACTTAGGAGGAGATCCAAGAGCCAACATAATTAAGCCACCAATACCTGCCAATAGATAAAGTAAGGGTGCTATGCCAAATAAAACACTACCTTGAGAAAGCATAGAGTCGATAATTCGAGATTGCGCAAAATAGCCTTGTGTCGCTAATGCGGCTGCTATTGGGCTCGATGCAGAGCCATATGGAGGAGCATCTTGGTCAAGAGAAAAGTAGCTGTTAACTGCTGCACATAAATCGTCTAATCTGCCCCCAGTGAGGCCTGAACAAATCCCATGCCAATCAAACCTGAAGCTTTGAAGGTTAGTTAAGCTATCTAAAACAACTTCAAACATTAGTGGCTACATTAATTTCGCTAAAGTTGTTAAATTCTGGATGAGAGCATTTGCTCTCTGTTTTAGCTCTTCTTTAAAATTTCTATTCAAACTTTCACCTGTTGAAATTGCTGGGTTACCTGATGCAATAACTGCTAAATTAGCTAAAGCTTTCATAAAAGCACCGTAGGTATCAAACTCAACCCCAAAAGGTTTTTTGACTGCCGTTATTGCTGCGTGATCTTGTTCTAAAAGCTGAAGTGTAAAATCTGCGAGATCATAAACTTCTCCTTCAACCTTAAGTTCAGCCAGTTCATAAGCTATCAACGTGAGCACGCTTTCCCAAGCCGCGATTTCCTGGTTATTGATCTTAGTTGTCGAAGACATAAATGATCTTAAATTAGAGCCATCAAAAGAGGTGCTTGTAAAATTGAGATGTTTCCGAATTTGAGCTATGAACTCAGTCAACTGATGTGCGCTAATAGGGTCTCGGCTTGGAGAGGTACTTGTAAGGGTTTGGCTTGTTGAAGGACTTGAAGAAGGATTTAAAGCTTCAATTATTTTAGCTTTAGAAGGTTGGATCCTATCGCAAGCTAGCTTTAACTTTGGACTACCTGTAGCTTGATTTTGGCTTTGTACATCCAAATGGGTAATAACTTTGCTTAACATAGAGTCAATTTGAGCAAGAACATCTTCGGAGAGAATTTTTTGACCGATCGACAGTTGCATCCAATCTACTAGTTTATTTAAAGGAACCTGCTGAGTTCGAAGATTATTAAGTTGTGGATAACAAATTGTGAAAGGCCCGTCCAAACCAGCCACAGAAAAATTATCGACAGTTACTTTTTCCAGCACAGTGCTTATACCTAGTTTTTGAACATCCGGCGACTGCAAATAAGCATTTAAATCGGCATTCCTAAGCGTGTTAAGATTGTTTGGATTGTTTCTTACCAGACAAGTTTGTTCCATCAAAGTGTAAAGGATGTTCAAATTTATCAGGAAGTTGTTAATTAGTCTCGCCTCTCTAGTGCAAAATTTGGCCTCGGCTGCTAAAGGCCCACGTGTGGGAGTTAAAAGAACAGTTGATATCTCGCTCTCACTTGCGCCTATCATTATGAAATCGCCTAACATCAAGCGAAATCTAGTTCTTTGTCCCGCCATTACGGGCATTAAGAAAAACGCGAGAGGATTGTTAGATTGTGTTAATAACTTGAGTAGCACTGAACCATAAATTTCACTCATAAACACAGAACGCTCGAAGGAGGGATCTATCAAAAGTTGCTGCTGGTTATTGCTAACGTTAATCACTGCTGGAAACTTATATTCTTTTCCTAGCTCCTGCAGTCCCAAGATCCTTGAAATTTCATTAGAGGGATCTCGGCCTAAATTTCTTAGAGCTCGGGCTGACGCGGTTCTTAGAAGGCCAGCAACACCCGGAACTGGAACTATGTCGAGAATATCAACATTTATACTAGGAGTAGCTTGAGCAGATGGAGCGGTTTGGCTTCTAGCAGCTCCGACAGCTCCGAGAACTCTATTCTTTTCCTCTATACACGCCCTGATTGCATGACCTCGTGTAAACTGAGGGTTAGATGCGTTAAGTTGCAACAAACGGTTAATGCACTCAGCTCCAGCTTCTCTTTCCAATCTCGCCATGACAGATGTGGATAAGCTTGCTATGTGTACCATTGGTAAACCCAGGTGGCTTGCTGCAGCATACTCGGCAACTGTAGCGCCTGCATCAACTCCTTCCGTCTCAGCCATAGCCAAAACTTCCTGAAGTGGAGAAACTGTCAGCCTTACGTCATTTGCTTCCTTGAAATCCGCCGTTGATATTATGCCCTGCGGACTTTGGATGTCCATACCAGCGATATTAATTGTTGTAGGGCCATTAGGGGCATCAAAAACGAAACCTGTAGAGGTTACTCTGATGTTAGAAAGGTCAAATGCTTGAGTCGGGTTACCTAGTTGCCTTCCAAAAATAGCGCCCCCCAAAACACCCAAACCAGAGTTCACCAGCGGATTATTTCCTGTCTGGCTTCTAATGTAGTTTGCACCATAATCGAAGCCAATACGTAATAAAGCTTGTCGGTCGTTTCTTGCTACAGCGGTAACTACATCATTTAAAGCTTGCCTCAGTTGGGGGTCTTGCACTGTCTTGTTTATGATGTCATTGGCTCTCTGAATACCTACTCTTGAAATTAGTTCTTGAACCGCTTCTGCTGGTAGTCTTCCCTCAGCTAAATCCCGAGCAAACTTGGCCGCTTCGGGGTTGTCTCTTACAAAATCATTTACTCTATCCGTGAAGCGTTGTAATCCATTCGGGGACTGATTGGTGGCGGTGTTATTTGGCTGAGCACTTTGATTAGCTTGCTGATCACTCTGACTTTGTTGAATCTGATTTTGAGCTGCTTGCACTGCCGTGGATATTATGTTGTCCGGTATGTACTGAGCCGATAAATTAGCTAAAAAAAACAACAACAATCCTTGCCTAAACTTCCAGCTAATCATTTTGCCCCCTTAATAATTAAATGTCTTAAAAATTCTGCACTTGCATCATATAATTTAATCACCCGGCCTGAACGTTCCCCGATTAAAATCAAACCAGGTACGGATTCGTTCCATAAAGCACCAGCAAATTGTTTACCAAGAAGGTTAACTTGGCTATCGATACTTACAAAATCAGCGGACGAACATACACTCATACAAACCCAATTAACTTTAGCGAAATTTTTTGCCTCCGTTTGCTGAAAAGCTGTTACTGCTGAGAAAAGATCTTTACTTTGTTTTGAACCAGGGTCTAAGAAAACAAAAATTGTAAAACCGCCCTCCCTGTTCAAGCCTGAGTCTAGTAAAACTTTCTCTGCCAAACGTCTGTGATCTTCAAAGTTTTGGGAGTTCAAGACATACTTGGCTGTGGCCAACGAATTAGACTGCTCAAGAAGCATAGCCTCTTCATTTTCTCGCTCTTTGACTATTTCATTTAACTTTTGAATTATCTCTTCTTTAGTTATATTAGCAGTCTGAGCAAAAGGAGCTGCAAGCTCTTTTTTAGTTTTTTCGTCGAGATTATCCCAAACTTGACCAGAAAAAATTCCGCTTTTGGCTGCTTTTGAAGTCTCCATCACTGTCGTGAGAGTCTTAAAGTACTTCATTAGAGTTTCAGAGCCTTCGGAGTAGGCTTTAGCGTACTGCTTGGCAAGCTCCATATCCCCTAGATTTAAAGCTGCAACCATGCCCTTAAGGGCTGGAGGCGATTGCGGCGAAAGAGACTCTAGAGCCACTGTTTTTCCTAAAAGGGCAGGGTCTCCAAATTCCTTTATAATAGCTTGCCTACTGTCCAATCTTTTTGAGTCAGCTTTGTCTTGCACACTTTTCTGTTTTTCGCGCTCCAGCCTCTGCTTTTCAAGTAAAGTTAGTCTTTTCTTGTTTTCAAATTCCCCTTGAACAAAATTGGCTTGAAACACAGGTGTTGGTTGAAAAACGGTTTCAGCGTCTCTGTTCGAGAAAAATGACTGAGATCCCGATGCAAAAAAACTTTCTACAGTGGCTCCAGGCTTCTCATCAAAGAGCTGATCAGAGCCTTGAGACTTTAAAATCTCAAGCCAAAAGCTCAAAAAAACCAAAGCGATCTTCAAATGCATTTCTACTTCCGCGCGACAGTCTGTCAGTATTTACTCTTAATGCTTTTTCCTAAAAATACAGTATTCAGTTCAAAAAAAATGACTCAGATGGCAGATTTTTACGAGAAATATCTTTAGGTTTGAGTGTGCGTTTTCTAAATCTTTTGGCTCTGCTAGTTTTGTCAGCTTCTGCAGCTCAAAACGTAATCTTTCATTATAAAGGCGATCAAAATGACGCGCAAGTAGAGTTGGCGCACTTTCAAAATCAGTTAAATGACTCAATCCTAGACTCAAACGATAGTTCGAAGACTCAAGCTCAGCAAAATCCTGATGATTTTTCAGAGCGTAACCTCATCGTTAGAGCAAGGGATCACATACTTCAGCTAACCTCAACCTTACATAAAAACTTTGACGTCAAACTTTTTGAAGAGCAATTAAAACAGAATATTATGCGATTGGCAGCTAAAACTAGTCTGCCCGCCTGTCCCATTGAAAAAAAGAGATCTTCAAAAGTCTCCGGAGGGCCTATATTTTTCTTTGGCACTAGCAGCCAGCTCGCTAAATTACTTCTGAAAGAAAAGTTTATATTCATTGAGGTTTTAGAGTCAGGCAACTTAAAGAACCCCTTCATGCAGCACTTTATCTCAATGTTTAAAGTCAGGTGCTATCCCTCTCTTGTTTTAGCCGAAAATAAAAACAGATTTAAGGTTTTAGAGGGCTTAGAGGCTCTCGCGGCGGGTATATAGATATGCTTGTGCGAGCGATAGCTTTAGCGAGTATTTTTGTGTTGTTTGGTCAGTCAGAGCGAACTTTCACCGATGTTTTAATTGAGGCTGCCAAAATTGAAGATGTGTTCCAAGCTCACCGAGCTGACTTGTTGGTGCAGACAAATCCTTATCAACCTAATTTTTACTCACGTTGTTTAGAGAATCCGGGAGATCTTCCTGAGCTATTAAAATATGCCTGTGAGGCTTCAAAATTGCAAGCTGGTGTGGGTTTAGAAAATTTTGCTAGAGGAGGAAATCTAGATGCGCAAGTTAAAACTGTGAGAAATTTAGACAGATTTGGAGGCTCTTTGCCTATTCCCTTAAATCTTTCTGATATTTCCAAGGCATTCGAAGCCTATTTTAAGCAAGTGGCTGAAGATTCCCTTTTCTTTTTGAAAGATATGTTTCCCGACTTAGTAGTCCCAGATGTCATTAAATTTAACCGACCGCTAGAAATTTCTGAGACTAAGTGCCATTCGAGATATCTTGATTTTAGAGGATTTCCTTTTTCAAACACATGTCGAAGGTTAAGGAGAAATCGGCTCGGCATTCCAACCAAGCTTTATTTAGCTCCGCCCGTTATTTATAGGCTTCCGAGCATAAAGTTTGAAGCTACTGAAAGTTTGGTTTACTCCCGAATCTTCCCTCAGTGGGTTTTATATGCACCTCAATTAGTCCGAAAATTGGCTCCTAATGCCTTCGGATTAGACTTCGCGGAGCTTTTTTATCAGACTATAGATGTTACAGCCGCTCTGCTACTTACTTCTAGGGCAGCCTCTGATCTTGTAAGCTTTAATCTTTGGAGAGATAAAGTTCAAGCTAGGGAGTTAGGATCAAATCAGTTCTCAGATTTTGAATCCCAAGAGCTAAGCTTAAGACTACATGCCTCTGAAAGGGTTCTTAATAACCCCGAGACCCAAGCCCAAATGTACAAAATTTTTGAAATGATCGGCAATGCCAGAAAATCTATGAAACAGAGGTACGGAGCTGAGTCTCTGTTAGCCGACCCACTTTATCTTCCGGTTGAAAAAATATCAACTGTTGGTAGTTTAGAGTTTCCGTTGGCAGGACCTATTACTGAAATTGTGGCTGAGAAAATCTTACAAGAAGCCGGAATCTCAAACAAAATATTGGTAGTTGAAGTTGATTTATTTGGGATGATTCCAAGTGTGGCTTTAGGGCAGTTTGGAGCCGAGATAGCGGCTTTAGTTAATGCTCTCAACACTTTGAAGCAATTTATGGATTTCTCTGATTTCTTGAGACTGGCAAATACTGCTAAACTTGCTATCGAATCTCTTTCGGTAGATGACTACATAAAGGTGATTATTTCGGCGATCGAAGCAGATAAGATCAGACGTAGAGGTCTGGGCAATGCGAATATAACTAAATTACAAGAGGCGCTCAGAGGCTTGAGGGAGGCTTATGTTAGGGCTCTGGACAGTTTGAATCAGATAACGGATGCAGCGTCAGGTTTTGGAGGTGGGATAAGGGTGAAGATAGAGAACGCCGAACACTTCTGCCACTCCAGAGGGCTACCTTCTTATTATTGGAACCCTGCAAAAGCCAGCCAGGCTGACAGACACATACAATATTTTTTAGAAGCTAGGGCAAATCCTTTAGACTTAGTTAAGAGATTGAATACTTTAGTTTACTCGACGGGGTATCCTGATTTAGCAGTTTTAGGCCAAGATCCCTTATCTTTTTTGAAGCTACACAATGAAGCTAAGCCTCTTGGTGATTATTTCGTAAATTTATCGCCAGAGGCCTTTAAAGTTGCGGTTTCTAGGGACCTCTACCGAGTTCCTGAGCCAAGTAAGAGATATGTTGATCTTTGGTTGGATCATCTATCTAAAGGTAGTTTCGACGATTGCCTCAAATTTGGGTTCAGGGGCGATGGCACTCTTTTTATTGATCCTACTAAAAGTCAAAATAAACCCGGATGTGCGTTCGGAGCTACGATTTTTAAAGCAGGAGGTAATCAGGTTTTAACTCCATACTCACCTCAAGCTGAAATTATTAGCTTAATCAGAGCAGGGGTAGGCAGTTTTGTCTCAGCTCCCCACATATGGCTATATGATGGCAAAAATGGTTTTGATCACCCACGATTAAAAAAGAGCGTAAAGGAGCGAGTAGACAAACTTGCTAGAGAAAAAACCGTTTTCCTACCTAAAGATGGTTTCATTACCAGAAATCAAAAACGAAATTTGCTTCCAAGTTGCATAAGTTACTCGGAGTTGTTGCAAAAAGACTACGATAAATTGCTTCAACAGCAGACTCATTTAAGATTTCCAAACGAAACTCCAAACCTATACTATGTTTGGACCCAAAGAAAATGTTGTCTCCGTGGGATGCGAGGACCTAGGTATGAGTAAAGGTTTTTGTTGGAGAAGCTTCCGCCTTCAGAGGTCTCCCGAAAAAAGTCACTGGAGTGTAGCCTATTTGCACAACAGGGTTTCGAATTTTGCAAACTGGCTGAAGTTAGTATTAATACTTATTGCTATAACTTTAATCGCTGAAAACATTTCTGTCGGCAAAATTTTTTTAGCAGCTAAGGAGGAGAATACTAAATCATTAAAAGCTGCGAGGGAACTTCTGTTTAATGATTTTGACATTTATGTACATGTTGTGGTTCGTGAAATAGATAATGAGATAGGTAGAGTGTTTAACTATTTTTTGCCTGTAGGGCTAGCTATGTCAACAGCTAAGAGCTACATTTTTATGGATTTAGTTTGGACTAATTTGCTTGACAGTGATAAGTTGAAGCCTGAGGAAAAAGAGCTACTAGAAGAGGAGGTTCAAAAAATTTTTGGGGCAATTTTAGCAAAAGACAAAAGCATGAGAGATTTACAGCGGGTTTTTTCTAGAGTTAGTGTAAATTTTGAAGATCCCAGATTTAAAGTGGCTAGACTTTATCCTACCTGGATCATAGAAACTGAGAAAGGCAAAGTAGTTTTAGAGGGTTATGTGGGCGATTTGTTGAGATTCATTGATCTAAAGGCAAAAACGCTGGATCTAGAAAAACTTCAGGTGGTCCTAAAATAACTAACTAGTCCTTTTTTATTCGAGGGCTTAAAGCTTTAATAACTGTAGGTGCATTTTCTTCTAATGGACTAATATTTTTAGGATTAAATTTTGTTCACACTTTAATAACTGAGCCCAATAACATATGCAAGGAAGAGATGACAACCTTACAAGATGTTCTTTTAGAGCAGCAAGATAGCCAAGGTAGAGCTTTGGGTTATTTGGGTGACCAGACTCAAAGATACTCACCTCAGGATATGATGATAACTCATGTTCAGGACAGGGTTTTAAGAGGAGATCCAAGGTACATACAAGCGCTCATGCAAGAGACTTCGTTTGGCAAATTTTTAAAAGAGATTACGTCAATAAACCTTCAAGATCCAGAAAACTTCTCATCTTCAGTTATAGAAATAGCTAGAAAGAACGGTTGTGTTGTGAAAAACGAAGGGGGTCAAATTATTGTGTCTGACCCTTCCGGAATATTCAGTGAATTAAGACTTCCCTTACCCCCGGAAACTCAAAGAGAGCTCATTGGGCATGACAAAGGGAGAGGAAACACTCCAATCTACATAAGTCCTAATCCCGCTATAATATTGGGGCAGTGGAGAAATGCTGTCGCAGCATCTTATGTTGACTGCTACAGAAGAAATGTAAACAATCCAAATTTAGTTCTTACTCTCGCTAGCCGGCAGATGATTGAGAAGGCTTTGAGTAATACCAACAATCCCTTGCAAGGGCTGATTGTCACCGATTTAAGAACTCAAGGCGGAGGCCGCTTTGGGTATGGTGAAGTTTTACGAGCATCTGGCTATTTAGGAAATCAGGGCTGGGATGGTGGCTATGACTCAAGGCAAAGAGCTTACGACCATCAAAGAGAAATGACTGAGTTGAGGTTTGAACACCAGAGGGAGATGCTCGAGTTAAGGCAAGATCATGAGCGGGCATTGAGGCAAGAAGAATTTGAAAGAAGGAGAATGTTAGAGCATGACAAATTGGGTATTGACGCAGAACGTAAGAGAATAGACGCTCTTTATCGTACTACTTTGGAACTTAATCGTATTTATGGTCGCATCTGGGAAAGAGCATCGCTGGAAGCTATCGGGCAATTTAGTAACAAGAAAAGGTCGTGGGAGGAAAATCTTGCAGCAAGCGCAGGCGTTCTACTCGTTACTGGTATAGCAGCAAAGTACCTAGGGCCTGTTGTTACGACAAGTGCTGGGCAGACACCCAGAGTCTTGCTCAGAGAAGGTTTTGGCGAGCCTTGGATAGTAAGGTACGAACGTGCCAAGGCCGCGTAAAATTAAAATCTAGTTGATAAAGCTAAACGACGAAGAATAGGACTTATTTACCCACCTTGACATAATAAATCTTACGATCAAGGTTCGAGTCTATCGCGGTCAACACTAAAAAAATTTAGTTCTTTAAATCTACCATTTTTCGAAGCCAAAATCGCTAAATTGTTCTTCCCATTTTTGACCACCACTAAGAGATAAATCTTTACAATCGGAAGGTAATGGTATTTTTTGTTTAAAATCAGTTAGATATTCCTCAAAAGTAGAAATTAAAAAGCATAAACCTTAGACTCTGACATTAAAATCCTGTAAACTTTGAAGCTTGCCTACTGTAATAAAAAAGCAGAACCTCAGTGAGGCACTCCTTTTTAACTGCTAATTTAAAAGGTAAAAACTTCAAACTGATATCTTATTGATTTTAACACCGCTACGTGCTTCTTTACGCTTGAGCTATAGATTATTTGTTTTGTGCTGCAGACTACCAAAAAGAGTAATTTTTAGGCCTTGCCTTTGTTAGCTCTACAAAAACTAGACTTTCTTGTTGGAAATTTTTACAGAGACTTCTCTTCTTATTGAAATTAAAAGCATTGAAAAGCAGCGAAGAAAAACGCTAACCGATTGTGTTTAGCTGATAAATTGTCAGAATATTAAGTCGGGATTAGCTTTGCCAAACTTTTCCCGTCATTAAGATTTAACAGGGAGAGACACTTTGACATCTGTACAGTTTGAAGAACTAAAATTTTCCTCAAACTACTAAAGTTGCTGCATTTGGGTAAACTAGTTAGGTAGACACGAAATAATATAATTAGTTAGCTAGACAAAAAATAAAAGTTGGTTTGAAAGCCTAAAAATTAAATCGCTTAAACATTCCCTCTGGTATAAGCTTAATTCCGGCCATAATCCAACGCCAAAACCAAGGAGTGTAAATAACATCTTTACCTTTGGCTAAGCCTACTATAACATCCTCGGCAACTGTCTCGGGTGTTGAAGGTAAAGGGCCTTGAATTCCTGCTGTCATTTTAGTTTTTACAAAACCTGGTTTGACTGTGATTATCTTTATGAGTGGATATTCTTTCAAACTTTGCCTCCTGGCAGACAAATAACTATCCAATGCTGATTTGGCTGCTCCGTACAAACCTATCTTTGCTCTACCTCTGTCAGCAGCTACTGAGCTGAAAACAACTAAAGTTCCAAATTTTTGTTGTTTAAACTTCTCCAGTAAGTACTCAGAAATTCTGACAACACTAAAAAAATTCACATCGAACACCTTTTCAAGCTCAGAAAAATCAAGAGGGTCTTTTGGCAAATATCCTTGACAAATTATTGCTAAATCAATTGTCAATAAAGGCAAATTCGGAAGCTCTTTTTTCTCAGCATCAAAGCAATCAACCTCAACACCTTTAGCTCCTCTGTTTTTTAAGTCTAACCCTAAGCTAGTCAGCTGCGATTTATCTCTTCCATACAACCAAAAAGAGTTGTTAGCTGTTGCAAGCTTCCTTAAAACCGCTCTTCCTAGATCCGAAGTAGCGCCAAAACAAAGTATATTCATTCCGGTTGTACCCTTTTCCAGAACCGACTACAAAAGTTTCTATCTTTAAATTTTAAAAACTCATTAACCTTAGGAAAACTCTTTAAAAACGTGGTTTTGCTCATTCTTACGTCTTTTGCAGGGTAAATTCTTCCCCCTGCTTCCACAACCAAATTATCCAACCAATCTAAAAGTCTAAAAAGTTCTTCACAAATTTGAAAATCTAGAGCTAAGGTTAGACCCTCAATGGGAAACGATAATAATCCTACGGGCTTGATTGAGCCAAAATTTTTAAGAACTGCTAAAGTAGGAGTTATGCCCGAAGATTTAATTTTTTTAACAATCTGGCCGAAAACACTTCGGGCCTCAACAGGCAAAAGGCACTGCCATTGCAAGAACCCTTTAGGTCCATAAAAATAGTTCCAGTTCAAAACATTATCAAGAGGGAAGAAAAATTTGGAGTAATGAATGTTAGAACTTGTTTTTTTAACTCTGTGAGCTAACATATACAACTTATTTAAAACAAAAGATGAGACTTTATTAACTAATTTAAGTTTAAAGGGCCAAAAGAGAGAAAAGTCAGAAGGTTTAGATCTTTCTTGTGAAAAATTGCCGAACGAAACAACTCCAGCGATATCTTCGGTCCAAAAATCTAGCCAACAAACAGAGAAGTCATAGAGATCAGCCAGTTTAAGTAGTATGTCACATGCTTCTTGAAAGTTTTGCGAAAAAAATAAATTCTGTTGAATAGTGTTACCGGGAATACTAATTAATCTAATAGTTGCCGAGATAATTAGGCCGGTTAGGCCTAGCCCTCCACAAGTTGCAACAAAGAGAGGATCTTCTCGCTTCAAACTAAATTTACCTTGACTATTGACTATCTCCAAAGCCTCCACTTGATTACAAAAAGAGCCAAACTTATGATGACCCTTTCCGTGAACATCATTGGCTATAGCCCCTCCGATTGTTATAAACTTTGTGCCTGGTACTACTGGTAGAAAGAAGCCTCTAGGCGCTAAAAACTCGAGCAAATCCTTCAAGACCATTCCAGCTTGTACGGTGATAGTTTTTGCCTGAGGGTTGAAATCTAAAATATTATCTAGATGAGGTATGATTAAGTATTCTCCTGTATCCGTTAAGCAACAATCGCCGTAACTTCTGCCTTTGCCAAAAGGAAGGTAAGTCTTTAGCTCTGAAAAAGAAAAATTTTCAGACCACAGCAAGTGCTGGTTGTTTTGTATTTGAGGATATCTGTTCCAGTTTTCAAAAATCACCACTTAGAAACAGCTTTGGTGCAAATGTAATTCTTAAAAATTCAAAATCTTTGTAGTATTGCTGCGGGGGTGGGGGTAAAGGATTAGATTTAGCTACTGCATTCAAACAACTGCTGTCAAAAGCGGAATTTCCTGAGCTAATTTCTAGAACAACTTGGCTTATTCTACCATCGGGAGCGACTCTGAAAGATACTACTGCTTGAAGATTAGACTGTTTATCTTGCCAAATCCAGTTGTTTCTTAAAATTTCTAGGACTGTGTTTCTGTATTTCAGCCAAACGGGATCTTTTAAAATTCCACCGCCTAGCCCCTTTTCGGAGCTAATTCTACCTGCACCTATACCTTCTCCTCCTGCGTCTGTGCTTTCTCCTAGGTAACGCTTCAAAATAGTCTCATAATCACTGTCAATTTTAATCTTAGGTTCTGTTCTTGGAGTTGGCGTGGGAGAAGGCTTTTTGGTTGGAGTTTTAACTGGTTTGGGTGTAGGAGGTTTAGTTGGTTTCGGGCTAGGTGCTAAAGTGGGCGCTGGAGCTGAAATGTCCTCCTGCAGTATGTTTTTTAGCTTCTCTTTCTCCGCCTCTGTTATTACTGGCTCTTTTTCTCTTGGCTTTTCCTCGACTACCGTTTTTTTAGAAAAGTCCTTCTCCTCAGGCACCTGAGAGTGGCCGCCCAATTTTGATCCTCCTTCGATGGAGACAGAGTAAACTTCAAAGTTTTGATTAAAATTGAAACTAGTCCTGTTGAATTTGACTATAAGAAGTAAGACCAAGAGATGCAATAAGACTGACAATGAAATGTAACGTCTTGGGGGAAACACCTCAAAAATGGACAGAAATTAGATATATTTTAACCTTTGTGATTATCCTGAAAAAGTATAACTAAGCTGATGAGTCTCTAACTCAGAGGCTAAAATATTGAGCACTCTAGCACCCAGATAAAATCGAAGGTTGGGCTGTACAGTTTGTACAGATTTTAGAGTCTCTATAGTTTCAATCTGCTCAAAAATGCTAGTTCTAGTGTTGGGATGACAAAAATGAGTGATTTTTTTCAGTTCTTCAGCTATTAAAATCGCCAAAACTTGCGAGGAATCACTAGTAACAAAATCCTGAACTAGAGCTTTGATGTTTTTTAAAATTTGGCGCTTTGAATCCTCTAGAGCAGAGTTTTCAAAAGCTCTGTTAAATCTCTCTTGCGCTAAATAAAACACTTCATCAACAGTTTTGGATTCACCTCGAGGGCCACAACCGGATATTAAAAGAGCGATAACAAGCCAAGTTACTAATCGAAACATTTTTTTCGAGAATTCTAACATCCCCTAATTAAATTAGCTATAAGTAAGAATTTCGACTCCATGTTTGCACACTAAAACCGTATGCTCCCATTGTGCGCTTAAACCTCCGTCTGCAGTCCTGACAGTCCAGCCATCGCTGTCTAATTTAGTTTTCCAAGTGCCCTGATTTATCATTGGCTCTATAGTAAAGACCATTCCTTCTTCAAGCTTAGGCCCTGTCGAGCCTGAATTGAAATGGTAAACTTGAGGCCACTCATGGAAAGCCAAACCTGTACCATGCCCTGTGTACTCTCGCACAATGCCGTAGGTGAAACGATTTCTTGCCAAGAAGCTCTCAATGGCAATTCCGATGTCATTTAAACATGCGCCTTCTCTAATCACTGAGATCCCTTCGTACATCGCCATCTCAGAGGCTTCCACCAGCTTCCTGGCTTCTGAATTGATTTCTTGAATAGACCCCACGTAGAACATCCTGCTAGAATCGCCGAAATATCCATCTAAAATCACAGTTACATCGATATTTACAATATCGCCTTTTTTAAAAATACAAGTCTCTGACGGAATACCATGGCATACAACATCGTTTACAGACGTACAAATGGACTTCGGATACCCTCTGTAATTTAAAGGGGCTGGGATGCCACCTTGAGATCTAATAAAACGATCTAATTCTTTATTTAGAAATTCTGTGCTTATCATCGGCTCAACTAAACTAGCCGCGAAATCTAAAGTTTTGGACGCTAAAATGCAAGCTTTACGTATTCCTTTTATTTGCTCCAGAGTTTTTATTGCTGGGTTATTCTTCATCGCTACTCTGACTCAGAACTTTTAAAAATTCGCTTCTAGTGAGAGGTATAATGCTTAATCTTGGCTGTTTTATAAATTTGTTTTTCTGCAAAGCAAGTAATAACTTTTGTCGGGGAATAAACAGTTCTTTCTCGAATAAGATTTTGACTGAAAACCATTTAGGTTTGTATTTAGAACTTCTTTTATCAAAATATTTTGATTTCACATCAAACTGCGTGGGGTCAGCAAACGGAGCACTTACTACGGAGCCTAAAGCTCTTACTGATGGACTCTTTGAGCGTGCCTCGTAGAATAAAACTTTGTCACCCGGCGACATGTGCAAGATGAAATTGCGAGCTTGAAAATTTCTAACACCATCCCAGATAGTGATTTTCTCTCTCTTCCAGTCTTCAACTGAATACTCATCCACATCTGTTTTGATAAGCCAATAAGCAATGTTATTAGTCTTTTCTCTCAACGTCGGATATTATAATAAAGTTTTAAGAAAGTAAGTGCCATATCTCAGTTCAAAATTAAAAATTGATGATGAGAAAAAAGAAAATTTTTCATTCTATCTTCAAAAGCAAAAAATTTTGATAGAAGCCCTAGAGAGGGCTACCTTAACTGAACAACTAGATCATCTCAAAAAATTGAACAAGCTAACTGTAGAGGAAAGAATTTCAAAACTGTGTGATACCCGTTTGTTTGAAATAGGAACTTTAGCTGGCTATCGGATCTATGATAACAAGCCGGGAGCTAATATTCGTACATTGGTTGCAAAAGTTCAAGACAAGTTCGCTGTCGTGATAGCAAATGATCCATCGGAAAAAGGCGGTAGTTACTATCCTCTAACGGTAAAAAAGCATTTAAGAGCTCAGAAGGTAGCACTTGATTTAGGGTTGCCTTGCATCTACCTTGTTGACTCAGGCGGGGCTTTTCTGCCTTTACAAGATGAAGTATTCCCAGACAAGGAACACTTTGGCAGGATTTTTTACAATCAAGCGAGGCTCTCTGCTCGAGGAGTTGCCCAAATTTCGTTAGTTCTGGGTTCATCTACAGCTGGCGGAGCATATGTTCCAGCTTTAAGTGATTTTGTTGTTATAGTAAACAAACAAGGTCGAATTTTCTTAGGTGGCCCCCCATTGGTAAAAGCAGCCACAGGCTTAGATATTGATCCGGAATTATTGGGAGGGGCGGAAGTTCACACTAGAGTTTCTGGTGTTGCTGATAACCTAGCAATGTCTGAAGAAGAGGGAATTCAACTAATTAGGAAATTTATTGTTACTGTGGAGCAAAAGGAGAAGTTCAAGCTAAATGTTATATCAGAGAAGCCCCCTGAGTATGATCCTTTAGAGATCCCTTACATTCTGCCAAAGGATCCTTCAAGGCCTGTAGACTCAAAGGAGGTACTTGCGCGGTTGCTAGATGAGTCTTATCTAGAAGAGTTCAAGCCCCTTTTTGGATCTAGTTTGATCTGCGGTTTTGGAAGAATTAAGGGTATTTTAGTGGGTATACTGTGCAATGACGGAATTCTTTTCTCCGAAAGCGCTCTCAAGGGATGTCACTTTATACAGTATTGTAATAAAAACTCAATACCACTGCTTTTTCTTCAAAACATAGTTGGATTTATGGTAGGAGCTGAGTATGAAGCAGGAGGTATAGCTAAAGATGGCGCTAAATTAGTTTCAGCGGTTGCAAGTTGTACTGTACCCAAAATTACGCTTATTTGGGGCAATTCGTTTGGTGCAGGAAATTATGCTATGTGCGGCAGGGCATATGAACCACTTTTTCTTTTCACTTGGCCAACGAGCCGAATTGGTGTAATGGGGGGAAAACAAGCGGCATCAGTGTTAAGTATAGTTAAGTATGGCAGCGCTGATCATCCTGAAGGATCAGATTTTCGGGAGAAAATTGAGCAGCAATACTCGGTTCAAACAGAAGCGCTATATGCAACAGCCAGATTGTGGGATGACGGTATCATTCTGGTAGAAGATACCCGAGATATCTTAGCCAATGCACTAACACTTTGTAGATATTGGACCTGCGATGATAACTTTTCCCCTTCTTACAGATTTTGATCATGCGCTGTCTGATTGCTAACAGGGGAGAAATCGCATCACGGCTAAATAGAACACTTAAAAGAATGGGTTTTTTCACATTAGGTTTAGCATCTTACTTTGATAGAACTTTGCCATATGTAAGTGAGCTTGATTTTGTTATATATCGCCCTGACTCAGACCCCAAAAAGATATTTTTAGACGAAGATTTTTTAGTAGATATCTGTAAAAAATTTCATGTAGAGTGCGTTCATCCTGGTTACGGTTTTTTGTCAGAAAGCGCAACGCTTGCGGAAAAGCTGGCTCAGCAGAACATACTTTTTATTGGTCCTTCAGCAAGAGCTTTACGTTTACTTGGCTCCAAGATCGAGCTTAAAAATTTGGCGAAGAAGTTGAACGTGCCTATATTAGAAACTCAGTCTTTGCATAATCTGGGACAGGGGACAATTAGATTTCCTGCAATTCTAAAATCAGCAGAAGGCGGTGGAGGAAGAGGAATGAGAGTAGTAAAGAATTTTGAGGAGTTAAATGAAGCCTTAAAGTTAGCGCAAGAGGAGGCTAGGGTAACTAAAGCAGGAGAAGTTTTTTTGGAGCCATATTTGGAGAAATTCAAGCATTTAGAATTTCAGGTTCTCGTCTCTCACGCCGGAGATATTACTGTCCTTGTAGAGCGTGATTGCACCATTCAAAGAAAGTTTCAGAAGATTATAGAGGAGACTCCATGCCCAGCTCTAGCCGAGGCTTTAAGGGTCCAAATGCAAGAGTATTGTTACAGAATTGCTAACTACTTGAAGGAGCCTTCAATTTTTACTTTTGAGTTTCTTGTGAGTGACCAAGGTTGTTTCCTATCTGAGGTAAACCCTCGTTTACAGGTGGAACACACCATAACTGAAGAGATTTACAAAATTGATTTAGTAGAAATTCAAACCTCAATAGCGCTAAAACACGCGGTGAAATTTCCTGATCCAAACGCTTATAGTGGCTCTGCAATGCAGCTTCGAGTTTATGCGGAGGACTCCTTGGATTTTACCCCTCAGGTGGGGTATTTGACCGAGCTTAACTTTCCGCACCCTCCTTCAAGGTTAGAGTTAAGTTATAGGGCAGGAAACAGTTTAACAATTTTCTACGACTGTCTAATCGCTAAGTTAATCGAGCAAGCTCAGGAAAGATCAGTAGTAATCGATAGATTGTTAGAGGTTTTAAAGAAAGTAGTTATCAAGGGAGTGAGCTCGAATGTTGGACTTCTTATCGGTATTCTTCAGTCTCAGGATTTTAAGTCAGGAACTTATGATAATAATCTGGTTGAGGCAGTTCTAAGAAGAGGCATTAACTTGGTTGAAACACCCGAAGATGTTGAAGAGATGGTCAGAGATTTATGTAACGCCAAGGATCAGGAAATATCCCAGTTTTCGTCTTTGCCTGGCTTAGTTGTTAAAGTCTTGGTTAAAAATGGAGAAAAGGTAGCTAAAAATCAGGAAATTTTACAGCTGGAATCTATGAAGATGATTTACAGCATAAAAGCAAGTAGAGAAGGCATCTTAGAGCTGGTAGTTTCGGAGGGAGATGCTGTTGAGAGAAATCAACTTCTTTTCAAAATAAAATGATAGGCCAGTACCAAACTTTCGCGGAAAAAGCGTTTTTGCTTCTTTTCAAAATTAGCTCAGAAGAGTTTGTAAAAAAATTAGTAGAAAAGCTGCAAAAAAATAATTTGGCCTTAAAAATTGCCGAGAGTTTTTTTTCTATAAGGGGAAACTTGGGAAGCATAGATTCTCGATTGACTCGACTGCCTTTGTGCATTGATGTGCTAGGAGAATATGCTAAGACCAAAGCAGATGCAATTGACTATTTAAGAGCAGTTTTAGAGGTCGTAGATTGTTGTCCTGCTGACTCTCATGTTGCGATAAAACTGAGCGCCCTGTGGCCTTTCAGCTCTATAACGCAGTTGGATTCAGATATCTTTGAAATGTTGGAAGTGCTTGTATCACGAAATAGCAGTAGAAGAATATTTACAATTTTCGATGCTGAAGATCGGTTTACCAATGAACGTGTTCTTCACCTCCTTTCTAGCTTCTCAGAAAGAAGCTTAATTGGTTTATGTGTTCAAGCATATTGGTGTAACCTTGGAAGCATCACCAGGAGGATTGAGGCTCTTTCGAAAAACTTCAATGTTTTTTCCGTGAGGATAGTGAAAGGAGCGTACTATAGCACAGAAAAGGGATTAACTCTTCAAAGTAACTCAAACTACGATACTACTAACACTCTCCAAGAAACAGAGAAAAATTTATTAGAGTTGTTGGGCACTTTTACAAAATTAGGTTTTCAGGTAGCTGTTGGGACTCATAATGTTGACACTATTAAAGCAATTTTGTGTGAATATCCAAAAACCGAGATTCAAACTTTGTTAGGAGTGGGAACTGGTTTAGCTTTGTGGCTTCAAGATCTGGGTTACAACGTGCGAATTTACGCTCCCATAAGCTCAAAAAACTCTTTGCCATTTCTCATAAGACGTTTTAATGAGAATACTAATGTATCCAAAGCTTTTACACTTCTTTCAATTGCAGCCCTTGATGATCAAAAGTTAGATAGCTTTCCTTAAAAAGCGTAGATATAAAATTTTTAGGGTACATTTAACTCTCAAGTAGGCTTGCAAGTTGTTTAACTAAAATTAAAAGATGAGAGAAATACTAGCTTCTCTGACTTTCAGGTATCTTGAGAGCCTTATGCTGAAGGTTTTTAAAAAAAGCAGCAACTTTGATCGAAAGCAAGAGTAAATGTTCCGCTCATGACAAAAGAAAGAAACTTATATCAAGTAAGCCTGCTTCTTACTTGGTTGTCATTAAATCTTAAACCTTGATGTAAATGCTGACGCTTGAGCAATTCGTTGCTGTAATAGTTTTTGATAAATTAACTTCTTAGATTAAAAACTTACCAAAAGTTTGAACGGTTTTTAAATTTTTCTTGATTTACAAGCTTTGGTCTTTTCACTTGATCGATGCAAGGCAGAAAAAGCTAAACATAATCTCATTTAACTGACAGCTGTCTGGTGTAGTGGGCGTTTTGTAACCAAAAAACAATCTTTTCTATTTGCTTATAGGTTTAGTAATGGATTTTAAATCAATTAAAGTGAAGGGAGAGGCTATTAGACAAGCCCCTCCTAAGTCTATCTACCTACTTTTAGTTGCAAATGCTGAACGGAATGTCGTAGGAAATTGTATGGGTTAAATCGTCTTCCCCAACAAATTTATACTCAAGAGCGTAAGCCAAAGAACCCCAATTTTCAAAATTAACTCCTAGACCTCCTGACAAAGCAGAAAATTTCACATTACTGTCATTTTCTAAATAACTATCAAAATCAGATCCTGCAAAGTACCTGTAGCCCCCTCGAACGCTAAACATGTCTGTGATGGCGTAATCTGCCCCCACTCTAATGTTGTAATTTTGAGCATCGTCAATGTCTAGATCATATCGACCATAATCCAAACTCACGGATGTTGTCAGACCAAAATCATACCTATGTTGAACACCTAGGCCTACGCCCCACGCTGTCATATCTAAGCCTGCAAACAAATCGCTATCTGTTGAGTGAGTGTAATGACCAGCAATCCCTAAATGAGTTTGATCTGCGACTTTGTAGATGGTACCCAGAGCATGCCTCCATAACTCATTTTTACCACTGACTCCATCAATTTCTGCTCTGTAATAAGTAGCGCTATAGCCTAGTGCCCACGTATCATCGATAGCTTTGGCATATCCTAGCGTAATTGCTTGGTGTTGATTTTCCTGGTCGACTGCATCAACTTCAGCCCAATCGCCTCGCCATCCTACTGTAACGTTACCCCATTCTGGCAGAGCATCGCTATAAGGACCTACTGGCAAACTGAGATAAGCGCCAAAAGTATTGGCTTCAAGCTCTATATTTGTTGAATCCCGGGAGATTTCGTCCAGATTATAAGAAACTGAGGCATGAGCATCCTTCATTAAGCCTGTTAGAGCGGGATTTACAGTAACCAGGTTGGCCTTCAAATCGGTATATTGACTGGAACCCGCCATACCCGCTGTTTTAGCATCATATGCTGGCTGCGGGAAAAGGTACTGTGTTATTACCTGAAAACTAAAATCTTTTGCTCCGTCCGCAAACAAGCTAATTGAGCAAACTAATGCAGCAACTTTTAAGTTCCTCATATTTTTTTCCTCCGACCAGTATTAAACCAAGATAGAACGCAAAATGTCAATAGGTTTAAATTTTAAAAGTTCTGTTTTAGGTTCTTCTAGTCAAACCTAGGGCTTCAAGCACTTTGTCAAGCCAGGAGGTGGTAGTTGCTTGAGCAACCTTTGTCAATGCCTTAGATTGTTCTAGAAGAATTTCTCTAGACTGGGCAAGTTCGGCTTTTAAACGCTCAACTTCTGATTGAAGCCATTTGCATTGCTCAGTTTTGAACGCTAGTTTTTCCACGAATAACCTCATAAGTGACCTGCTGAATGAATCAGAGAAATCCTCCGAAACTGCTTCAATAGGCTCAATATTATTATTCGGAGAGCGTACAATCTGTTTGGTGGTAGAAAAATCTGATCTGCTCTCAGAAAATAATTGCCTTTCAGTTGATACTTCAACTTCGGAATGAATAGAAGTGTCTTTCAGAAAATTGAAAAGTTCAGGAGACTCAATAAATCGTCCGCCCTCGCTAGTTTTTACGTTAAGTATCCCCAGTTCTACAAGACGTTCAATTGTCTCCTCTGATAGCCCACTTTGCTTAACAAACTGTTCTAGTGGCAGTGAGTAACTCATGAAATTTTAAATTTTATATGTTAACCTTTTATATATTTTAGACAATTTTCAAGTTAAAACATACTACAACCAAGGTTATCTACTCTACCTTCCGAATTTCTAAGATCGAGGTGCTTCCGATCTTAAAAGTTTTTAAACCTCCAAGAATGATAACCCGGTCACCCGGAGTTAAGCTTAGCTTAGAGACTATCTCGTTAAATGCCCGATCTCTTTCCTCTCTGTCCGAAGTTGCCGCGAAATTTACAACAACACTGTTAGCCCCCCAGTAGAAATTTATCTTTCTTGCTACTTCAGGGCTACGTGTGAAGCCTAAAATGGGCGCTGCAGGCCTGTAACGCGACACAAGCCTTACGGAATAACCTGATGTGGTACAACAAACTAAAGCTTTAGTCCCCAATTTAAAACAAGCGGCTGCAGCTGCATAAGCGGTAGCGTCACTTATTGAAGTTGTGCCAAGAGATTTTAAACGAGATTTGTAATTGTCGAAATTAAACTCTGAAGAAGCCTCAACTATAATTCTATTCATAACACTAACTGCTTCCACAGGATGAGCCCCTACAGCTGTCTCATCCGATAACATTACGCAGTCTGCTCCCTGGCTTACAGCGTGATAAACATCAGTTACCTCGGCCCTCGTTGGTATTGGATTAGTAACCATACTAGATAGCATTTGAGTGGCAATTATTACAAATTTAGCTTTATCATTGGCTAACTCAATTAGCCTTCTCTGTACTTTTGGGGTTTTTTCTAGTGGCAGTGAAAGGGCTAGATCCCCACGGGCCACCATTATTCCGTCACTCTCGTCAACTATTTCTTCAATTTGGTCAAGCGCTTCTCTTCTCTCAATTTTGGAAATGATGAGAGGAGCGTCTTGCCCCAGCATACGTTTAATTTTCCTTACTTGTTCTGCAGACCTAACAAATGAGATAGCAATCGCATCAGGTTTTAACTGTTTTGCAAGATCTAAAAAAACCAAGTCACTTTCTGTAATATCTGGTACGGGAGGAGTTGCATCAACAAAATCAATACCTTTTCTCGATTTAATCTCCCCACCTTTAATAACTGTCACTTTAATTTCGATATCCGAAACAAGTTGCGAAACTTGCAAAACTATTTTCCCGTCATCCAATACTATTTTGCTTGCCTCTTGGAGAAATGTTAGATTTGGAAGAGCCGATAAATGTAGGCTGGTTGGAGCGCTCTTATTATTGCTGATTTTTAGTGTCAACTCATCTGATTCTTTTAAGTTAATGGGCTTTTCCGGTTGATTAATTCGAAATTTAGGACCGGGAAGATCCAAAAAAACGGAGATAGTTCTAAACGGTTCAGGTGCCTCAAGTTCTCTAACTAACTTGAATACCTTAGGCAAGTCTGAGGGTGCAATATGACTGCAATTTAATCTAAATATAGTTACTCCGGCTGCAACCAGTTTCTGCAAAATATCTGGCATTAGAGAGGCTGGACCAACTGTGGCAATGATTTTTGTTTGAGGAATCATTACAGAAACCGAGATTAGCCTATTTTCATCTTAATTTGCAGTGGCTATTTTGGAAAAAATTGTTTTTTATCAGGGACAACCTGTTAAGCTCTACAGTCTAGATGGGGTGGTTTGGTCTTCAAGAAAAAGCGAGCTGAAAGAACTTCAGAAGCGCTTGAACCAGAAGAGATTAGAAATCTTGGGTTTTAAAACTAAAGATAACTTAAAAAAAGAGGAGGCAGGAAACCAGTCCTCAAAACTTACCCACGAGGTTTTAACAGTTGCCAACAAAACAAAGAAAGTTAAAGAAATTACTAAACATATTGTTGAGATAAAAGCGCAGGAAATAGCTGCAAGGTTGAAAAAATCCAGACGAAAAGCAGATTCATGTAAGCCTCAGGTTGAAATTCTGTCTTGTAGGTTAAAAAAAGGGCTTCTAAAAAGAAAAAAGAGAAAATCAGTCGGAAAATGAGAGCTATTAAGAAACCTGCTATCAGGACTAAGTCAAGAACCACCTCTAAAGGATAAAAGTTTGAAATTAAATTTAAGATAGCTAGTTTAGGATTTTAAAGTCAGAAGTCTCGCAGTAAATTTAAGCTTATAAAGCAAGTTTGAAAATTTTATAAAAGCCGATAAAATCTGATTTCGAATACTCGTTATTATGAGCTTTAGGTCATTAAGTGTTGTTTTAGTTGGTTTCGTGCTTTTGATTATATCAGGCTGTCAATTAAAGGATGATGCTGAGGACCTTATTGAGAAACCGCCGCCGAGGCCAATACCCTTAGAGAGACTGGGTTTGAATAGTTTTTTCAACGACGAAATATTTGGCAGTCTTAGTTATCAAGTTCAGGATATCTTTAAGGGGTTAAAAATTAGGAGATTGAGGCTTCTTAAAAGATGGGACGATATAGCTAGCCCATCGCCCTCCAGCCCCCCTGATTTTACGTTTTTAAAGACAGTTTTAGAAGCTTTACCGTCTAGCGCGGATGTTCTTTTGGTAACTACAGGGATACCGAAATGGATGGAGAGGCCTGAAAATTGGATTGATGCAAACCCACGAAGAACTTTTATTGAGAAATGGTTCATTCCCCTATTAAGGTTCTTAAAAAATTACCCCGTTGTAAGAAGTATTCAAGTTTGGAATGAGCCAAACGACTCAGGTTCTGTAGAAAATAAAGTTATGAGGTTTGATGTTGAAGAGAATTATCTAGAGCTCTGTTGGTTGGCAAGAAGAGAACTGGGACGAGCAGGGTTAAATTTGCGGCTCTTAAATGGTGCCACTACAGCTATAAATCAACGAGGCAACTCGCCCTTAAAGTACAATAGAAAACTTGTATCACTGGGTTTAAGAGATTTAATTGATGTTTTTGCCATTCATTTTTACGGTACTCAGCTTGAAGAGTTTGTGAAAAACGATGGGGTGAGGGAGTTCTTGCGCAAGCTTAATATGGAAATATGGGTCACAGAGTCGGGGGAGAGGGGGGTCTCTAAACAACTTGATTACGCCTCTAGGTACTGGCCTTACCTGATCAGAGAAGTAAGTACGGTAAAAAGAATTTATATTTACACCTACGCTGAACGCGAATCACCAGCAAGAACCTATGGCCTTAGAAATCCCAGTTCAGAAGCTCCCTACAGCGATCTATATCTGTATCTCAGGGGAGCACAGTAGCGTTAAATTAGATCCTTTATCTTTGCGTCTGTAGGAAAAAAAATTAGGGTTGCAGATCGTGCAGACATTGAGATCCAAGACAGGGATGTTCAAAAGTTTTTTCGTCAAAATGGCTGGTAAATCAAGTAGGTATTTATCTTGAGCTTTTCTATAAACTGCCAGAACACCAAAGGTATCTAAAACATCCTCTTTGACCTCGTAGCAACAAGCCCTTGCGCAAGGGCCTAGAATGGCAACGGAAGGTTTCATTAAGTTTAAAGCCTGCTCTACTATCCCGTTTTTTAATCCTCTCCAACCTACGTGGAGCAGACAACAGCTTTGATTATTGATAAGTGCAAGCGGCATACAATCGGAAGTTCGTATTGCGGGTATTGTATTAAAACCTGGTATGTCACTGTTTCTGATGAACCATCCATCAGCAGTTACTTCATTCTCAGTAGCAGATAGCTCTGCTATGGTTGAGGAGTGAGTTTGATTTAAAAATTTAAGTTTGCTACAACCTAACAAACTTTGTGATTTTCTTGCGCTGGCAAAAATGACTAGTGCGTTACAGAAGCTAATTTTTATAGAAAAATCCTCCAAAGTTTCAAACTTGAACACTTTCTAATAAAGATCTAAATTTGGAAAATCTTTCGGGTAACTTTGAGTCAAACTTAACTTTTTGACCAGTTACTGGATGAAAAAACTCTAGCTTTTTAGCGTGTAATAGGATACCTTTCGTCTCAAAGCAAATCCCTCGATGGGACAATATCGTTTTTAGTTTTTCATAGCTGATACCATACCAATTATCTCCTACAATGGGAGCTTTTAAGAATTGACTTTGAACCCTGATTTGATGGGTACGGCCCGTTTTTAAGTTAATTTCGAGCTGAACAAAGGGTGGTAAAATTTCGGTAACTCTAAACTCAGCCTCTCCCAATTTTCCCCTAGTAGAACTTTTTAAATCGCAAATAAATCTTGTTCTATTGCTAGGGCTTCTGTAAATGTAAGTTTTAAGAGTCACTGAATCTTGTCTCCAAAATGGGGATGCCTTAAGCAAGTAATTCCAGGATCTGTAGATTTTTACAACTGCACGATTTGAAAATTGCCTTACAAGACTTTTGTAAGCACCTACAGTTTTGGCGCATACCATTACTCCAGAAACGTCCTTGTCTAATCTATGAACTATACCCGGTCTTTCTGAACTACCTATGAAACACGCTGACTCACCAAATTTATTTACCAAAAAATCAACAACCGTAGGGGATCTTTGGCCCGCTCCCTTGTGAACCATTATGCCTGCTGGTTTATCAATCACAATAATGTGATCGTCTTCATACAAAACTTCAAGCTCAGGAGACTCAATAAACTCTGGTGGTTTGACATCGAACTCAAGCTCTATAGTGTCGTTTGGCTTGATCAAAAATCCTGCCTTAGAAATTTTGATTCCATTAACTAAGCAAAAGCCACTTTTGATGAGTCTTTCAATTTTTGATCGGCTTAATTCGGGAATCTGTGAAGCTAGAAGCTTATCCAATCTTTCAAAGGTTCTGGATATAACTTTCCATTTCATATTACCCAACTCTTTTTAACAACCTAAATATTCTACGTTTTTGACTCCAAGGCGGCTCTATAACCACAGTTTCATTTTCAAAACGCATTTTAAATTTAGAGCCTTCAGAAACCGCTATATAGGATCCAGCTAAAGGATGTAAATTAAGGCAAGAGAGCTGATGATTGAACTGCCTTACATCTAGTTCTATGAATCTACCCGTTAAACAGAAGAATGATTCTAAGTCTCCCATTAATATTAGATTCCTCAAGTGAGTTGAGCTTATTTTTTCCCTATTAAAAAATCTCAGTTCAACCTTTTTCACGCTCAAAATAGGATTTTCTAGCAGCTCTAAAACACTTTTTTGATCTATGCCAAGCTTTGCGTCTTCGCCTAAAATGATTTCAGTTCTACCAAGCTCATTTGAAAGGTACCGTAAAAAATCCTCAGCTTTCAAACTTCTCACCCTCTTATCAAACCTTAGAAGAGCCACAGCTAACCCTGGAAAGTTTTTTAAGTAATCAAGAAACAATCTTAGGGTGAGAATTTTCTTTCCGGAAAAAATCCTTTTAAAAACGACTTTTGGGTTAGGGACTAATTTTATCAGGCACGCAGGTTCAGTGAGTTTCTTTATTAAATCCTGGTGTCCTAAATGCAAACCATCAAAACATCCAAAGGTTGCGGCTTTGAAGACCGTTTTTTCGCCACTTAAAAATCTAATTTTTAACATTAAGTAGTTTTCGTGCAATCTCTGCCTCCTGCGATTTAGGGTAGTCGTTGATTAACTTTCGAAGAGTGACTTCTGCCGCCTTCTTATCATTCAATGAAGTGAATATCGAGGCTTGCCTTAGTAGAACATATGGTAGCCTAGGATGAGCTTTGTAATTCTGTATGAAAAAAATACTTGCGTCCAAAGCCTTCCTTAACTCATTTACTCTTAGGAAGCAGTCTATCAACCAAAAATTTGCTATCTCCTGAGCAACAGGTGATGATTTGCGCAGTTCCTCGGCCAAAGTGATCGCGTTAACAAAATCTCCAGTGGTAATTTTATTCAGGAAGGTATAAATGCTTGCTTTTGTCCTCAGGCCCTCTAAAGAGGCTTTTTGACGATCCTCAATAAGGAAATTCTCAGGGATTCCTTGGGGTGGTGATGAGGTCACGGGTGCTACGTCTAAATCTTCGAGGAGTTTTAAATTCTGCCGAAGATTTTTTGCTAACTCCTCTGTCGCGCTCTGAAGAGAGCGCACTTTTTTTGCCAGGAAATCAAGGTCCTTATTTGTTTCTTTAAGTTCTTGTTGTAGATTTTCAATCTGATTCTCAAGATTCTCAAATCTTTGTACAAATGCGCATGAGTTTAAAATTGTTAACATAGTTACTAAAATAATTTGTTTTTTCACGATATCAATATTAATTTAAGGGTAGATAAAATAAAACAAGTTAAACAGTGGAGCAGTTTCGTTTAAAAAGATTGTCTAAAGAAATCTTGAGATTAGTGAACGACTTTTTTCTTAAGGAGAGTAAAAATAGTTTAAACAGACACATTTCTTTTTCAAGGGTCGAACTTTCACCTGATAAATCAGTGGCCAAAATTTATTGGTGTTCGTCAACTTTAAAACCGTCTGATGCAAAAACCATACAGTTGTATCTGAACAAAGAAAAAAACTTTTTTAGACTCTGGCTTTCAAAAAAGTTACGTCATAAAAGATTGCCCGAAATCTTTTTCGTTCAAGATGACTTTTTTGAGAAGCTGGCAGAGATAGAAAGAGGAGATGAGATCCTAAAAGATCTCTTCGGTAAAAACGAAAAGTTAGATGATTGATAAAAAATTCGTAAGAGCGTTTAAAAGTGTACTTCAGAAGCATACGGTTTTTGAAGTCATTGGTCATATGCGTCCAGACCTGGATTGCTGGTCAGGTGCAGTTGCAATGACTTTTTTTTTGAAGACCTTCAATAAGAAAGTTATTTTAAAATGCTCACCTCCCTCAGGGTACAATCTGAAGTACAAGCCCAAGCTTTCACCAACCAAAAGCCCGCCAGAGGTCTGTATCTCAGTAGACTGCGCTTCCAAAGAAAGGTTAGAGCGTCCGGTTGAAGCAAAAATTTTGATCAATATTGATCATCACAAGTCTAACGCGCACTTTGGCGATTTAAACTTGGTCGTGTCAGAAATGTCCTCAACTTGCGAGCTTTTGTATTGGTTATTTAAAGAGGTTGAGAGATCTGAGATTTGGCGCAGTTCTCGCTTGGACTATTTCATTTGTCTAGGTATTTTGTCAGACACAAATGTATTGCAAACTTACTCGGTAAGCAGTAGCACTTTTCTAGCCTTATCTGAACTTAGTAAGAAGGTCTCTGTTTTTGACATTGTTTATGATCTTAACAAAAAACATAACTTTGATGCGTTCAAAAAAATACTAAGTGTAGGTGTGAGAGTAAACAACGGGATTGTTTTTTTCCTATCGGAGAAGAGCGACTTCAAGTGGTTAAACGATTTTGTGAAATTTTTTACTGATTTTTTGTGGGTTATCAGTGCCACTCTTTCAAGTCCTAAAGAGTGGAGGTGTAGCGTAAGGTCGGTTGATAAAAGGATAGACTTGGATCAAATCTGTGGAAAATTAGGAGGTGGGGGTCATAAGGGGGCTGCGGCATTCATTTATAAGGGGTCCAAACCTGCCTTAATTAAAGAAATAAGACAGCATTTTCCTTAGTTTAGAAAAATTTTAATCAAGTCGAATTTGTATTTAGCATGGTGGACCTATTGCGTGATGTTAAAGTAGCCATAGTTGATGACGATCCCGATTTCGTTAAAATTTTGAGCTCAGTCCTAAAAAAGAGTATTCAGCTCTCAAATCCTCTAGTTTTGGAGTCAATTAGAGCAGCAAGGGAATTTTTTGAGCATCGAACTGATGAGTTCTGGATAATTTTCCTCGATGAACATCTTAAAGATGGACTGGGCTCCAATCTTTTAGAGAGTGGGGTTTTAAATGATTTCGATGTGATTAGCATCAGTAGTGATACGAGTCAAGATTTGGTGTATAAGCAATTAAGCAATGGAGCAGTTTATTTTATTAATAAAGCCGAAGTGCCTAAAGCATCCTTTTCTGCTTTGATTCTAAGCCTTTTGAGGGGTTTAGAGTTAAAAAGGAGAAAATCTCAAATGGATCTTCATTTCAAAGGTATCGAAACAGCACGAAAATTAATTGCGCGTCTACAGCACGAGATCAATAATCCCTTAGGGGCTGTTATTGGGAGCATAAATCTTCTCTCCAGCAACCGCGTAAATGAAGAAGACAGGCAAAGGGCTGTTCAAATAATACAGGAGGCTTTTGAAAGGATAAAAGAGGTTCTAGGCAAATTAAAAAATCTGTCGCTCTTTTCGCCTAATGAGCTCGAAAACTATTTTTAGGGGTTAAGTCAGACGGATTTATGAATTCAAAGTGCCTCAGCCCTTATGGTGGGCAAGCCTCCCTTTTTTATTATTGAGAACCTAATTCTCCTACCGGGGTTTTGAGATTTTATTTTTGAGTAAAGGGATGCTAACCTGTCTACAAACGCCTCTTTCGTTAAAGAGGAATTTCCACCTAGGTTTTTGAATTGAAGAAACAGAGCCTCAAATGTTTTGTTAATTTTAAATTGATCGGTTTTTGAGAAGTTTTCAAAGTTTTCAAGTGATTTTTTAAACTCTTCTCGTTTGATGTCCCAGCCAAATTTGCCCATTTCTTTTTCTTTTAACCACCTTTGCCAAGTATCCATTAATTGATGAAAGGATGCGGAGATTGCGCTAATTCTAAAACTTGTTTTTTTGTTCTTCATCCCATCAGAAATGTTTTTAACTAAAAGCTTTTTGAACTTTTTGATCTCCTTGTCAGGCCAATAAAGTGATTGGCCGCTAAAAAATTGATTCACTAAAAACTTAATTTGATCAAACTCCCTTTGTATAGTTTTAATCTGGAAATCGTAGGTTACAATTTGTTTTGGTTTGATTGTCATGTTGACCTTCTGTATTTATCGGCAATTTTTAGTAATATTTTAGAGTTTTAGCTTTTTTACTAAAATTAAGCCACAACGCTGAATGAGTACAGCTGGACTAGTCCTAGCAGCCGGGCACGGCTCTAGATTAAAAAGAGGAACGAAGGCTTTAGTTGAATGCGATGAAGGGGTATTCATAGATTTAATCATAGCTTCCTTGCGTGGGGCAAACATTAGTCCAATTTACGTAGTCGTGGGCTTTGAGAGAGAAAAAGTAGAAGAGCACTTAAGATCTAATCACTCAGACGTGAAGTTAGTAGTACAAGAAGAGTTACTTGGAACAGGGCATGCTGTTTGGTGTGCCTTAAAGCAAATGGAAAAATGCGATCATGTAGTAGTGTGTTTAGTTGACGTTCCGTTAGTTACACCGGCTTCCTTGGGAAAATTGATTAGACACACACAAAAACGCGATCTTACGGCTTGCTTTGCCTCGATGTTAGTGTTTGAAAAAAATTACTATGGAAGAGTCGTGAGAGACAGTTTTACAAATTCTGTTACCTCAATTGTAGAGTTCAAGCACTGCGATAGTAAGCAGTTACTGATAAGAGAAGTAAGTACAGGGGTTTTTTGCTTTAAATTCAGCGACTTGAAATGCGTGTTTGATGAGTATGGAGAGTATTTATTGAACCAGTGCAGACAACAGGGCCTTGAGATGTACTTACCCTTAGTGCTTGATATTTTTGCCACCAAAGGCATGCTGTTCGATGCGCTCCTCTTTGAAGACTCTGACGAGTTCATTGGGGTCAATACGGAAGAGGATTTAATCGCCTTGAACAAAGCGCTAAACGGGCGAAGGGTTAAAAAGTATATGGAAAAAGGAGTCAAGTTTTTTGATCCAAACTTAGTTTGGTTATCTTCTAAGACAGAATTAGGCGAAGGGGTGGAGATTGGAACCGACGTGCAGATTTGGGGAGAGTCTGTTATTAAAAACGGAGTGAAAATTTTGGGTTACAGTTATTTGAAAGATTGCCAGGTAGGAAGTGGTAGCACGATCCAGCATTTTTGTCATCTAGAGGGTTTGGTTTGCGGAGAAAATTGCATAATAGGGCCTTTTGCGAGGGTTCGCCCCAACACCACCTTTGAAGAAGGAGTAAGGGTAGGTAATTTTGTTGAAATTAAAAACTCCGCCCTAGCAAAGAGTGTAAAAAGTAATCACTTGAGTTATATAGGGGACGCTTCAGTAGGCGAGAACTCTAACATTGGCGCAGGCGTTATTACTTGCAACTTTGATGGGTTTAAAAAACACCACACAATAATTGGAAAGAATTGCTTAGTAGGAGCGAATGTTAACCTTGTAGCGCCGTTAGAGGTGGGGGATAATGTTATCGTGGGAGCGGGGTCCACCGTTAGCAAAAGCGTGCCTTCTGGCTCGTTGGCTGTTGAAAGGGCTAAACTTAGGATTATTTGTGATGGATTCAGGTCCTACTGGGAGAAGAAAGGGGGCTTGCGTTAAATTAAGTGTTAAGACTAGTTAGTTTATTGCTAACAATCATTAATGTTTTTGGTGAGGGAGGGCTTTTTGAGGCTAGGGTTTATCTTGATTTTCGCTGGGCCATGGCAACAAGAGTTCTAAAGTGGCTAGATTTGGCCTCTAGGAAATGCAACATAACAACAACTATTATGCCTGTCAATAGCTCTAAGGACCTCGTTAGCCAAAGAATTTTTCAGGCCTTTAAAAAGCAAAAGCCTTATGTAATTATCTCGGATGCTGATCGGGATAGTTTCAATGGTGTTTTAAGTCCGCTCTACATTTACAGTGGTGAGTTAATCAATTGCCTAAGTCTTGAGGAGTTTAAAACCTGTAAATTCAATAAGGTTGATAATATTACACACTCCTCCGAAATTTGCGTTTCCAAAATTAAACAATCTGAAACCTCAGGTTTTAAAATAGCATATTTTATTCTAATGTTAATTCTTTTAATCTTAACTTTACTTGTGTCTTTTTTTTGGTGACCTATGAAGATTGTTCCAGATAAAGCTTCGACTATAGCAAATTTTTTTGACGCAGTTAATTTAGGCGTATTCCTGGCTTCACTATTTTTTACCGTTGCAATCTGTGGAACCATGGTATGGTTTGCTTTTAAATACAAAGCAGGCAGGCAAACCCAAACTCCCAGAATTTACGGTAACAATACTTTAGAGATAATCTGGACAGTGGTTCCAACGGTTGTTGTGATTCTTTTAGGTATTTTAGGGGTCTATCTAAGGGAAAAAATGTTTGAAATCCAGCCTAACTCTTTGACCATCAACGTGGTCGGCTGGAAATGGGCTTGGGAATTTCAATATCCAAATGGCAAAAAAACTTCAGGGCAAAATGCGGAGTTGGTAGTTCCCCTCGGCCACCCCGTGAAACTAATAGTGACTTCAAGAGATGTTCTTCACAGTTTTTTTATCCCCGCGATGAGAGTGAAACAGGACGCTGTTCCGGGCCAGTATAAGTACCTTACTTTCACTCCAACAAAGGTGGGAGAGTTTCCCGTTTTTTGTACTGAGTATTGTGGTACAAGACACTCTTTAATGTTAGCTAGACTCAAAGTTGTTCCTGAACAAGAGTTTAAAGTTTGGCTTGAAAGCAAGCCTTCAACTCAAGTGTCTCCTATATTTTTAGGTAGAAAGCTTTATTCAGATTTAGGTTGTAATGCTTGCCACAGCCTGAAAGAGGGAGAACGGTTGGTAGGACCTAGCTTCTATGGTTTGAAGGGATCTGTGAGGGAAATAAAAGGTCAGAAAGTCGAAGTTGATGAAAATTATGTTAGAGAAAGCATCTTGTATCCAAACCAATTTGTGGTAGAGGGATTTCAAGCTAATGTAATGCCCAGCTACCTAGGTAGATTGTCTGATGAGGAGCTCAACGCTCTAGTGTATTTCGTTTTGAATTTCTTAGAAGCTCCATCAGAAGATTTGGTCAAGGTTTCACTTGAACAAGAGGAGAAGGTGGATTTAGCAAGCTTGAGTCCAGTTGAGCGGGGCAAAATTTTGTATGAGCAAAAAGCTTGCATAGGATGCCATAGCTTAGATGGCTCAAAGTTAGTGGGCCCCAGTTTCAAGAACTTATATGGCAGTCAGAGGAAGTTTCAAGATGGGACCTCAGCTGTTGCTGATGAAGAGTACTTAAAAGCCTCAATACTTTACCCAAACGAAAACATAGTAGAGGGTTATGTGGCTGCAATGCCTAGTTACGAGGGTCAGCTAAGTGATGAAGAGTTAAATGATATAATTGAATTTATAAAGGCGCAGAAATAGTTTAAAGTTTTTGCAAACAAATTTTTTGCCGAAAAGCTGGTTCAAAAGCTTTGCTAGAGTTAGTAGCGAAAAGTTTTTAGCAAGTGCTAAAACTTCAAATCCAGCCATTACCAGTTCTGTATCGGATCAAGGAATAAAAGCCACCTTCAAAGCTAAGAGTTAAAACTTTGTCGTTGATAGGGTTGATTGAGAGACAAACGGTTCAATTAGGAAACAAGCCAGAGAATCTTAGGACTCTTAGTGCTTTGCTTTTGGTCAGGCATATGGTCTAAGTTTATTGGTTAGGTTGTGGGAAGTATTGCAGAAAATATCTGGAACTATGATTTAACGGCGAAAAGACTTATAGCGCAAAAGGCAGTCCGATGATTTATTATTTTTGTAACTTTACCGAAAATCTTGGCACCTCATTTATTATCGTTATAGCTTGTTAGAATTTTAGGGTTTTTAATTGCAGAGCAAAGAAAAAATCGAGGCTCCTGCATTTTTAAAAAGAACATTTGAATTGTTTTACTTGCTGAAAATTTAGTATTATAGAACGTTTGCTAGAATTATCCCTTTTTCTCCGGTTACACGCTGCTTTGTCTTAGCAGGCTTTTTTAAAATTGCTCGCAATTAAGCAACAACACTTATACCTTTTAGCTTGCAATTTTTAAAACTGTGACAGCCCAAATTAAAAGCTTGAATTTACCTGTTAAATGTACTCCAAGTTAGATTAACTTTAAATTCGATGCTGCAAGAAAATATTTTTCAACTTGAGGCCAGTTAATGATGTTAGTCCAAGCGTTTACATAGCTAGCTCGATCGTTTCTGTATTTTAAATAATAAGCATGTTCCCAGACGTCTAAAACTAAAATAGGTACTACAGTCCACTGGGATAAATCTTGATGTTTTTCAGCAGTCAGAATCTCCAAACTATTTGAAAGATAGTTATAAACAAGCAAAGCCCATCCTCCACCCTCTACGGAAATTGCAGCCGCTTTAAAATGGTTCATCATGTTGTCAAAAGATAAGAACTTTGCCTCTACAGCGGATAAAAACTCCTTGTTTGTCGGTTTAAGATTTTTCTCAGGAGTTAAAATCTTCCAAAAAATGCAATGTAGGAAGTGACCTGCTCCGTGAAAAGCTAACTCCCTTTCCCAATGTTTAATTAACACAAAATCCCCTTTTTCTCGCGCCTCTTTTAATTTTTCCTCTGCAGTGTTAAGGCCATTGACATAAGCTTGATGATGCTTACTATGATGCAGCATCATAGTAGTTTCATCAATAAAAGGCTCTAAAGCTCCATAAGGATAATCTAGGTTAGGTAATTCATGCATAACAATGATATTATCATTTCTGAGAAAAATTGCAATATTTATGGCAAAATTTTCAAACAGATGGAGAACTCTTTTGAAATTTCTGCTATCAGTTGTTATTTTCTATTTTTTGTTTGAAGAAGTCTTAAAAAAAATAACCATCCAAGAGGTACTTACGAGTATCAGCCTAGTTGATCGAAATCTACTACTTTTTTTCTGTTTGAACTCATTAATTGGAGCCCTAATCTTAGCTTTAAGATATAAAGTAATGATGCAAATAAAGGGGCTAGAAGTTAGTCTAGTCAACTGTTTTTTAATCGGTCTTGTTCGCAATTTTTTTGTTGACCTCCTTCCTGCTAGGTTAGGAAGTTTAGTTCAGATCTACCTGTTTCCAAGATACTTAGGGGCTGACTATTCGTTCGCAGTATCAGCTTTTGCACATATGATTTTACTGGAGATTTTTTGTGTTGGAATGTTGATATTTATTATCTCGGGATTTAGCTTGTTAGTTTACAACTTGGCCCCCTCTTTTATAGTAGCTGTTATCATAGCCGGAGTTTCTTTGTTAGCTTATATTTTAATTTTTAGGCTGCCTAAGTTTGTGAATTGGGCGGAAAGGAGAGTAAATTCAATGTTTCTAAAGAAATGTTCTGCGGATTTTGAGGCTTTAAGTAGCAGGGGCAGCGCCTTAACCAATCTTTTAGCCCTTACTTTTTTACAGCGCTTATATAAATACATAAGCTACTGGCTTCTTTTACTTGCCCTCGTCAAAAGTTTTGGTTTTTCTGAATCTAATTTCCCCTTCTTAAAAGTAATTTATGCATTTTTTTTCGCTGAATTAGCGGTTAGCTTACCGGTATTCACTGTAGGAGGCGTTGGCGCTTTTCAGTCGGGATGGGTTCTTATGTTCCATCAGCTAGGTTTTACGGAGGAAAATTTTGGCAATATCATAGCTATTACTTCTTTTAGCCACCACATCATTACCCAAGTTTGGGGCTTAATTTTGGGTATCATGGGAGTGGTACTTTTATTTTTAATAGGCCATAAATTTTTTCTAAAAAATGTTACGCTTAATAAATTTACGTGGGGGGCATCAGCTCTATGGCCTGGTCTTGCGCTTTTAGCCCCTAGCTTTAAGGTTGAGGTTCTAAAAGCTCCATCGATTGAAATAAGTTTTCCATCTCAAATTTGCTCAAATTGCAGCCTTCTTTTCGACTCTTTTGATGGCCAACAAGGAGTTATATTTTTATTTACTAGCAATGAGCAAAGGAAAATTAGTTACGGGAAAGTTAATCAGTTCCCATTTATTGATACAAAAGAACAGGTGGTGTGGACAACAACAAGCCCTGCTATAAGTAAATATGTAGGGGGAAAAATTGCTAAGTTCAATCTCAAATCCCAGAATTGGGAGATCATAACAGAAGGAACTTTCCCTTGGCTAGCAAATTCCGGTGTCATCTTTGAAAAAGACAGAAGGAAGGTTGTTTTACTCTCTGAGTCTGGGGAAAAAATTTTGTACCAAAGTGAGCGTGGTGAAATTGCTAAGCCTTCTATTAGCATGGATGGTAAACTTCTGGCTTTTACTAGCTCAGAGCCAAGTAGATGGAGCGTGAAGGTAGTTGATTTGATGAAACAAGAAGAACTTTTTGTGTCAAAAGGCTGTCAAATAAATTTTGGAGATGGAAATAGTTTGAGTTATGTTCGGATACTAGAAAGTAAAGAGACTGAAATAGTAGTGTTGGACCAATCGTTTAAAGCTAAAAAGATTATCTCAGATGTTTTAGGTAGGAAAAAATTATATTTTCCATTTGTTTTCAGGGATTGGATACTACTAGGGGCAAGCAGAAACCTAGAAGACACACCTGAAAAAGGTAACTTCGATATTTTCGCCGTAAATTTAGTAACAGAGGAAGTGCTTCAAATTACTAACTCTAACCTGTTAAACCGATTTCCTCGATTGTTTAAAAACCAGTCCTAAAAAAGTCTAGAGGCTGGCTAAACTAATTACCCGCAAGCTTTGAGTTTTTTGCAGACGTCGCATGCTTAAAAAGCCGATGCGCGCCTTGCAGATCTCTGTCAAGATTTTCAGCTTTAACACTACTCCAAAATTCTTGAGCAGGCTAAAAAACCAAATGTTTCTTGAAGGCAATCAGAAACTAAGCAAAACTGGTATCTTAAAAAAGTAAGCTAGCACTGGGTTTCTCAGCTTGCCTTCCGCAAAAGGCCAAAAGCAAAATATTTAGGCTTGAGGTATTTTCTGTTGATTGATATTATCTAAAACAAAAAAGAAAGGTTTGTTTTGAACAACTCTGCTGCCGGAGCGTCTTTTAAAAATAAAATTGGCGCTTAATTTTAAAAAGTAATGGAATCACTACAATCTCTCTCTTAAATTGTAAGGGAAACCTTCTGTCCGTTAAACAAATCAATGCTAATGGATAAGCGTGCCTCTTGATTTTTTCTTCTTGGGCAAAAAACTTCAAACGTCTTTGTTTCGAAGCATTTTATCAAATATTTTTGGGAAAGGTTGAGGGTTTTAGAGCCTTTTTTGAGTACTACGACATCAAACCGCATGTTTTCAAAATTAAAACCATAAAGCCGCTTGGGGTTTTCGAAGCTCCCCAAGATGCTTAAAGTGTAATCATCTGCGACTATCGTAGAGTTGGAAGTTACAAACTGTTTTATTTCCTCAATCGGATGGCTTGACTCAAAAACTTTTGCCAAACGTGAAATTTTAATTCTTGGTCCAAGAATTGAGATAATAATTAATGATATTAACAAAGCTGGCCATACGTTGGTACGTTTACAACTTACGCAGCAGAAAGCCAGAAAAGTCAGAATCGCTGGAGTAACGGAGTAGTAGTTGTATGGATTTAACATATTTTCAAAATTTGTTATCAGCATCGCTACAAAATGAAACCCAGCTGTAACCAACAAAAGAAAAACTTTTTTAATTTCTTGAGCGCTTAAAGCTAGGGTTAGGGGTAAGCAAGGAGCAAAGATAAGTGCCACCCATTTGAGCTTTAAATTTAAGAGTTCAAAATTCAAAAGATCGTCAAATCTAGAAATTCTATCAAAAGGCTTGAATGCCGGCTGGTAAAAATAGGTCGGCAGGATAGCAGAGTAAACAAAAAAAGCTAGCAGACTTAGTGAGGCAAGAGCTATGTAAAAGCTTCTCTGAGTAGTAGCCTCTATTGCAAAGACTATACAGAAACAACAGCATACAAGGGCAAAAGTTTCTTTGAAGAAAAAACAGCAAATCAAAGCAACTATTTTTAGCTTGTGCTTTCCCCAAAAATGCAAGGCTAAACTAGTTAGAAGAAACGGCAAAGCCAAAATCTCATCATAAACTCCCCAAGCTAAGCCTCTTCTGACTGAGGGGAGTAATAAAACTGCCGAAATTATTGCAGCTTTTGTTTCTAGACTAACCTTAAAAGCGGTTAGAAAAAAAATTAAAGCAAGAATTAAACCCAAAACCGCTAAAGCTTGAGAGGATAATAGGATGTACTCGGGAGGAAGGCCTAGCTTGGCTACAAGTCCTAGAAAGTTCAGATATGGGGAAAAATGATAAGTGAGAAAATTGATTTTGTCTTGCGCTACAATAGAGCTTTGCGGAGATCCGTTAATAGCAACTTGATATATAACTTGCGAAAAAATTCCAAAGTCTAAGCCTTGCTCAACATTCCAAAAATAAGCAAGTTGAACAAAGAAAATAAATCCAGGGTACAAAGATATTAGTAAGAAAACAAAGCGAGCTAAAAAAGTTACACTGATTCTTTTTAAAAGACAAAACACTTTAGTCAAAAGGATCAAGATAATAAGCGTTACTATAGGAGCAGGCTTTAAACTGACTCCTGTATATAGGCTAATAAACATCGTAGCGCAAAGAATTAAACAAGCTTTCTTGATTAACTCGAGCAAGGCAGTTGTTGGGTTGCTGAGACTAAAATTTTTTTCAATCACAATAATCAATCCACTAAATTTTCGTTTTATTAATTTTTAAAGCCACTAACTTAAAATCACTAGCTTAAAACACCTTAAATTTAAAACTATACTAATTTTAAATAAAAGGGAGCTGATGTTTTTTCGGTCTGCCGGTTCTGGTAGTCTCAAATTGAAAATTTTCTTAGTTTAATTGAGTAGTAATTTTTTTGTTTGACTTTAATACCGAGTTAGGCAACTTTTGAGCAGCCTGATAAATAAAACTCAGCTTGCATTGATGTAAAGGTTAACAGTTCTACCTCTAATTTTTGGTTTGAGATGCTTTCGATAAAAACTTAAAGTCTTAATTGATTGATTTTAACGGGACTAATATCAGTTGGGGTGGATGAGTGTTTTGATTTGAGGCTTTAGGCTGTATTAAGGCATAAGAATAAGCTTCATGGATTAACTAATTTTCCTTAAGCGCAGAACCCCAAAAACTCATCGTGGGTCTTGATGCCATTGAAGTGGTTTAGTTTTCAAATTAAAAAGTTTGGTTTTTGCCTTAAATCGGCTGAAGGCATTAGCAATGAGCTTTTGGAAACAGTAGTTCTAAATAGAGTTTAAAAAATCATTGCTTAAAACACGATCGAGACTTTTATTGAAAACTAAGGACGGCAGGGGATACTACTTTAACTAATTTCATCAGCTGCACAGAACTGAAAAGACGAGGTACAGCAGTGATTTTGTTAAATTAGAAAAAGGTTATACTAAACTGCACATGATTTTCAGCGCTTCACGGCCGTTCTTAAGATACCTCGCTAAGCAAAAAAGTTAAGCAAAAAATGATGTAAAAAGCAGAAGATAAGGCAGCATGAAACCAGTGATGATTAGATAATTTAAAAAGCTTAACAGACATTCGAAACAGCGTTACAGTAAAATAGCAACAACTAATGAAGAGTATCTGTAACAATCTTTTTGGTCAAGGGAGCGTTCTTTTTGAATTTTAATACTTGAATACCATGCGACTGACAGTACAAAAATCTGTGAAATTAAAAGATAATGGTAGGATAGCGTGCCATTTTGCCATATGTAAAATGGGGGTAAAAAAGTAAGAAAAAAATACTGTAGTAACTGAACAAAGCACCTCAAAGTGAATTAACAAATTAAAAAACTTGCCACACTGTGAAAGTCAACAAGAGACCACTGTCGTTTTTGATTAAGAATCTACTCCTCGTGAGCTCAAAGTGTAAATGCAACTAGTGTAGATAAAAGCCAAGAAATTGTAATCCTGCTGATTTTTTAAAGCGGGATTTTTGTAATTTTAACAACAACCGCCACTTTTATTGATAAGAAACTGGCCGGGTAGGATTCGAACCTACGCATGGCGGGTCCAAAGCCCGCTGCCTTACCGCTTGGCTACCGGCCAATGCATTTAATTTTATTACATCAAACCTAATAAAAAAACTAAAATTCGAAAACATTGGGAAAGACTGGGCAGAGCTTTTTTTCAGTTATTGTTGATTTTATGTGATAGCGTGGTTATTTAAACAAATGTCTTTAAAAGTGAGAAGTTCGAGGCTCTCAGCCGGGATGCGAGTTTCATAAAATTATTTTTGGTGGCAAATTAAATTTTCTCAATTTTAATCTCCTGGTTTTTACAGATGATTCTTACCTTTTTATCTCCTAGAAAAGTAACAAGACTGACAGGATTTCTCCATAAAGTGTAGATGTGTCTTAACACTTGCTCCGACCAATCTGTTTGCAATTCCCTGCCGTCAAATATGTGCTCCAAGTTTAAAGTAGTTTCATTTACGCTTCGAACAATAATTTTAGGCATTGAACCCATGCCAACTTGACTTACTAAGACTTGCTTTAATTTCTCAAAATCTTTTGGCGGCAAATTCGAGACCACCCTATTTTTCCCCTTCTTAGAGTGAGAAAATAAGTTTAATTTCTCTGCCATTTCACTTGTTAAAAACCTTCTCAGAAAAGATTGATCTCTTTCGCTTTCGACAATTTGTTTTAGTTTTTCAAATGCTGATAGATCTAAACTTGAAGGATCAAATTGAGTGCCGGAAAACTCCTCGTATAGGGAAGTAAACACAACAAAGCCTACGTGATACGGATTAACGGATCCGAAAGTTGGCTGGAGAACTTTTGAATGATTGACTAAAAATTCAAAGTGCATACCGGCTGGCAGGTTAAGATTGTTTAAAACTACATAATGTATAAGGCTAGCCCATCCCTCATTCATGATTTTGGTTTCAATTTGAGGAATAAAATAAATGCTTTCTTTTTCTACAATCTCTAAAAGAACTTGCTCCCAACTCTCAAGATTCCTACCATGTTTTGCAATGAAGCTTAAAAGATTTTCATTTAGACTTAGAGAGAATAGGTTGCCTTCTTCTTCCGGTTTTTTTCTAATTAAGAAATTGTTGGAACAGTGGAATCTAAGGGCATGAGCCGCGTCTAATATTGCCTCTACTCGGTCTAAACCAATGGAAGGATCTTCAATTAATTTTCTCACAAATCTTGAGTGAGATTTGAACATCATAAGCGCGTTACTGGCTTTTATTGGCGAGGAAACAAAGCAAATATTTTTCTTAAAAAAATTGTTGTGACCATAAACATGGGCCATTGTCAGGACTTGAAGCGTTAATGAGTTATCTTTCATTAGATAAGCAAGGCAGGGATCTGAGTTTATGACCATTTCATAAGGAAGCCCCATTACGCCAAATTTGTACAGAGTTTTGGTTCTTTCATAAGCTTTACCAAATGACCAATGAGTATAACGACTTGGAATTCCGCTGTAGGCTATGTAAGAGATCATTTGGTTGTGATTAGTTAACAAAAATTCCTGTTCATAAATTTCAAGCCCCAGCTGTTCTACTACTTTTAAAATTTTTTCGTCCCATATTTGCAATTCTTCAAGCATAACAACCTACGCAACCTCTTTACTCAGGAATTGCTTTAGGGTAGGGTATAAATCTTCTTTTTTTTCAATCAGAGCACAAAAAAAATTAGGATATTTGATGGCTTTAAAGAGCTCCAACATAGAGTCCGAGTAATATCCAGCACCGTAAGGCTTTATCTCCCCATATCCGAATAACGTCACTGATTTACAAAGCTCCTCGGCTAGAGATAAAGCTTTTTCATTGTCTGAATAATAGTTGTCACCATCGGAGCAATGGAAAACATAAATGTTCCAGTTATCTGGATGGTATCTTTCCTGTATTATTTCCAGCGCCTTCATATAACCACTTGAAATATAAGTACCACCTGACTCAACTTTGTGAAAAAACTCTTTCTCGGAAACTTCCTTAGCCTCTGTATGATGAGCTATGAAAACAATTTGTGCTTCTTGATATTTCGCTCGAATGAAATTGTACAATAGGAAATAAAAACTTCTTGCTAAGTATTTTTTATTTGAACTCATTGAGCCCGATGTATCCATAATGCAAATGACAACGGCATTGACGCTTTCTCTAAATTTCGGTTTAACAAAATAATACCTTAAGTCCCTGTCATGGAACGGAAAATCATCGTTAGAAGCTACTCCTGAGGCTACTCTCCTCTTTATTCTTAGTTTCGCGGTGAGCTTTTTATCCAAACGAGGGCGAATCCCTTTTCTTCTATGGCCGCTTCTCTTCAAGCCTTTTTGAGAAAGCAGTTGTTTTAGTTTTTTCCTCTCATCAAAAGGCAAGTTAAGATCATCAAACATAATCTCTAACAGCTCTTCCAATGTAATCTCAGTTTCAATCATATCTGCCCCTGGTTGATCGCCCGGTTGATCTCCTACATTTTCGATATCATCAGATTGCTCAAAAATATCGCCTATCTGCTCTTTACCGGAGCCTTGAGCGACTTTTTCATGATTTTGACCAAAAATAAATCTATACTCCTTTATGGATCGAATTGGTATTTTTACTAGCTTATCTTTACTCTCTCCAATAATAGACTCTTCAGCGATTATGTCGGCTATATTATCTCTGATTGATTGTTTGACTTTTTCAATATGTCTTCTACGATCTCTTGCCGTTACATCTGATATATCTTCCTCAGCTACCTCTCGGAAAATAGTCATTTAATCCTTCCATAAATTATTTGCTGCGAACTTCAGAAGAGTATCTATGCAATTTGGCGGATAGCCTATTTTAATCAACTCTTCTACAACTTTATTATATTTTTTTGTTTGTTCTTCATCTCTGTAGGCAGTGGCTTTGGTGGTTATTCTCACAAGTTCTCTTACTGACATCAAAAGCCTGTTTTCGATCGCTTGCTTTAGAGGTTCATACGATTTGTAGTTTATTTTTTCGTTTCTGCGAGTTGCACTCCACAGAAATGCTATAACTTCTTGTCTGAAATTCTCGCAGGCGCTTCCTGTAATGCCTATGGCCTCTTCTATGCTTCTCATAAAGTTTTCATCTGGATCCAAGTCTTCATCGGTGCTTCTGTCCTTTACCTTCCGTTTGGTAACAAAAGCCTCAGCGTGATCCAGGTAGTTTAGGAACAAGTTTTCTGCTTGCTCATCAAAAGAGTAGACAAAAGCTTTTGTAATATCGTTTTCCAAAAGTTTAAGGTACTCTTTGTGTATAGTGTCTTGTAAAAACTCCAGGTACTGCTTCCTAAGTTCATCTGGAAAATCTCCTTCTTTTACCATTTGCACCAAGCTTTCTTTAACAGCTAGAGGGTGAATGCAATTGATATGAATGTTTTCGCTTAGCGCATTATCAATGGCCTTCATTATAAATCTGGTTGAGATTCCAAACATTCCTTCATTTTTAGCGGCTTCCATCAGCTCTGAAAGGTCAATTCTTTTTGTTTTTCCCTTTTCGATAACCTCTTCGCCGTTGTAAAGCTTGAGTTTCGTCAGAGGATCACACTTTGGAGTTGGCTCTAATCTTGTGAGAATCGCAAACATTGCGGCAACTTCTAAAGTATGAGGCGCTATGTCTGCCCTAAAATTCGAATTCCTTAGGATTTTTTTATAGATTTTTACCTCCTCCGATAACCTTAGGTTATAAGGGACTTTAAGAGTGACTAACCTGTCCAATATAGCTTCATTGGTGGGGTTGGATCTAAATTTCTTCCACTCACTTTCGTTTGAATGAGCGATGATTACGGTGTCAACGTAAATCATTCCATGCCTACCAGGAGCGGGTATGCTTTTTTCTTGAGTGGCTGTAATAATTGTGTGGAGATATTCAACTTCGTTTTTAAATATTTCAATAAATTCAACAAGACCTCGATTTCCTTTATTTAGAGCACCAGATAAGTCAAGCACTCTCGGATCTCCCTCCGAGTATTTATCCAACTTGGAAATGTCTTCACTGCCAATCAACACGCTTGTATCTTGATTGTTAGGATCAACAGGCGGGACTACACCAATTCCTCTTCTTGCTCTTATGCTAAATTCATACGTTTGAACAGGATAATCTTCCCATCGGCCTTTGAAATCATGAATTAATTTATGTCTAACGACAGGGTTTATGTCTCCTTCTATTTTTACACCTAAAATTTTTTCAAATTCAGGACGAAGGTGACGAGGGATAATCGTTAATGGTTCTGAAAACATCGGATCATCTTTTAAACCATAAAATGGTGGAGAGCTTTCCAGGCCTTTTTTAATTTTCTCGACAAGAGAGCTTTTACCTGAACCGACTGGGCCAACTAAAAACAAAACTTGTCTCGACTCCTCGCCCCTTAGTGCTGCTGACTGGAAATATCTGACTAATTGAGAGATGGTTTTTTCCATGCCAAAAAATTCGTCTGCAAAAAATTTGTAAATCTTTAGCTTTTGATTAGGGTAAACTCTTTTTAGCTCAGGATTAGAGGAAGTGTCTATTTCTTGCACGCCGGCAGACATAATGATATCAAAAATTCGTTGGTGAGCTGTTTTAACTATACTTGGATCTTTTCGGACCAGCTCTAAATACTCCAAGACTGTCCCCTCCCAATGACTTTTTTGCCTTTTTTCACGTGCCTGTTCAATAAATGCTTTCAGATCACTAACGTCCTCTTTTGTCATTACTTCTATAATTAAGATTGAGCTTGCGCCTTGTTAAATTCAGAAATTTTCCTAAAGTTTCCTTTCTCTCATTTGCTAATAGGGTGAAAAAGCGGAAATTTCAAGATAAATCAGATAGAATGATTATTTTAAAATGTGGTATCCTGTGGCTGCCCTATCTAAGGAAAGTTTAGCTATCGGTTTAGTTGGGGTGGCTCAGATGTCCTTTTTTGACAGCCACGGAAATTTATCAGGTTCTTTTAAGATGGCCTCTGAAGGTAAATTGTTACCCCTAGGAAGCGCCTTGTTCGTTCAAACGGCCCAGTTGGGTTTGGTTACAGGCGTTATCAAATTAGAGTCGTTAGATTCGGTAGAAGCGGGAAAAGTATTTAAGGTATTGGTAGCGGGTGAGGAGGTTCAGCCCATGATGACCATAAAACCCGCATCTACCGTTTATTTGCCGGTTCAGGGAGCGTCATGTTTATTCTTGGCTAATTTTCAGAGTGACGGATTAAAAGTACGGATTATTTTTTGCCACAATGATAATTCGTCTTTTTCTTTTAATCTTATTCTGAACAAGGGAGTTTGTTTAGTGCCGTTAGACGACATGCAAAGTGATTACCTTATCGATCCTGATGTTTTCCTTAAAATCACTTCCAGTAACACTTTGTTAGTTAGTCTTTTACGCTTAAATTTCGATCAATGAATAAAGCTTCTTATGTTTTGCCAGTTCCAACCGGCTCAATAAAAAGCAGGTTGGCGCTTTATCCCGCTTTCAAATTTTCGGATTATTTTTTCTGTGATGTCGCCCTGAGTGACGATTTTTCCAAGGAGCCAGTAATTTTTCAAAAATTAAAGGTTTCACATCCAATTTTTATCGATCTTGATCCAAAGCTGGGTCAAATTTGTAACTTCTTAGTGGTCTCTATTATTTGTGAGGATAGCACAGCAGATCTTGCATCAACCTTTATAGTCGGACTTTTCGCTTCCGACAAGGATGAGCTTATTTCAAACTGTTGTAGATTTGTAAGAAATGAGCAAGATTTTCTTGTCTTTACGAAAAGGCCTCAGGAAATCCATGTCATAAATCTGGAATTTCTAGAACGCTCAGATCTAGAGATACAAATGAATAATACAGAACTTAAATTGGAATTTTTCAAACCTTATCATAAGATCAGCGTTGGACCTGAAACTGTCGTCTTAAGCAAGGTTTTAAGGAGGTACATTTACTTTTTTTTAGAAAAGCAAGTGGGAGAGACTAAAATTCTAGTTCCAGCGATATGATTGTTGGGGTTTTGGGAGGCGCTCAGACTGAATTGGAAAAGATCACATTGATTACCCTGCTAAAATATTTCTCAGAGAGGAGGCAGGTTAAATTGCTTCTCTGCGATGGATTTGAAACAGATTGCTCTGTAGGTTCAGCGCACCGTAGAACTTACAAGGATTGTTGGAATTGCTTTTTGGAAACGGCTCGCTTAGCGCAGCAAGCGGAGCTGCCTACTTTTTTTTATCAGAATGTAAAAAATTCTACCTTTTTCGACCATGAAGGTGTTGTGATTGGAAGCCTAGAACATCATTTGCTCAAGCTTTTTGTTAAAGCTAGGCAAGTTACTCTCAGGTATCAGCATGAACTGAAGAATGTACTTCTAACATTGAATGGTAAAACCGTGGAAATTGAGATATTGCTGGAGTACATTAATGTCCTTCCTGAAAGAACCAAAAATTGGCCTCAGTTTATTGTTACCGAGTGCAGGAAAGCTGAAGATCTGATTTTTTCCTAGCTTATGATCAAGGAGGATTTTTGGATTTGGGGAAAGGAGCTCATCATCACACAAGAAAGTGATCCATTTACTATAAAATTAATTCAGCCTAAAAATGGAGTTGAGGGTTCCTTGAGTCTTCAATTTCACAACCATAAAAGCGAGTACTGGTATGTGCTTTCCGGGTTAGGTGTTGCTCAGTTTATAGTGGAAGATGAGATTCTGACTGTTAGCGCCACGAAAGGTAAAATTTTTTTTATTAAACCAAGGTTAATACATAGATTAGGAAGCATTCAAGAACTTACTGTTTTCGAGGTTTCCAGCATCGATAAGCATGCTTTTGACAAAACACAACCCAAAGATGTGGTAAGGCTTCATTGTTTTCATCGGAGAGAAACAGCAAGTGGAAACTTCAACACTAAGGTACTAGCAAAATCAGTGGACTTTTTTTTGAAAGCTCTTGAACAAAATTTTCCTGAAGAAGACTATCTGCTGAGACGATTAACTGATTTGGGTATATATCTAGGTGAGAAAGCTTTCATCTGAGATTGGAAAAGTTACGGAAATAAAACAAAGGAGAATTGTTTTTGAGCCTATTGGAGAATTTGACGTTGATTGGGGCTCTCTTGTGTATGTAAATAAAAATCATATGCTTTTAGCTTTTAAAGTTGTAGAAATTTTTAGAGATAGATGCGAGGCAGAGTTTTGCTTTCGATTAGGTGAAAATTTAAGTTTTCAGTTCAATCCTGAGGACCTAAGGATAGGCGACGAGATTTCGGCTAGTTCAAATTTTTCATTGCAAGAGTCTGATCAACATTCACAATTAAAAATGTTTAAGCTGAGGGGCTCAAATATTACTTTTCCTCTCAAACTGGAGAGCTTGCTTGGTAGGCACTTTGGGATATTTGGAGCTACGGGCTCGGGCAAAAGTTGGACTCTTGCCCGCATTATAGAGGAGTGCCAAAAATTTGATGCCAAATTAATTTTAGTTGACCAAAGTGGAGAGTATTCATCGCTCAAAAACGTAACTTCAATAAGTTTTTCTGGGGAAGATTTCTTGGTTAATCTACCTTTCTTTCATTTGAAGGAAGAAGATTTATTCACGCTTTTTGCTCCTGATAGCGGCACCCAATTCATGAAATTGAAATTCGCATTAAAAAGCCTCAAGTTAGCTAAACTTGATCCCAAATTAAGTGCTGGAGGTGTAATAATCAAAGCCAATAGAGATAAGCGAGAATTTGAGAAAAGTTTTAGAAAATTTCAAGAAATACTTGAGAAAGATGAGCTAGATTTAGAAATACAGAAACTTCCGATTCAACTTCAAAATGAATGCGTTTTCCCTCAACAAAGCGCTTCAGAGCCCCAGTATTGGGGGGGTACTAATGCTGTAGAGTTGAGCGAAGTTGCGCCTTTGATTGGCAGGATTGAGTCAATAATTAAAGATCCCGATTTCGCTTTCATTTTCAATCCTGATCCAGATCACATCTCGCTTTTTGACGTTTTAAACGCTTTCTTTAAGAGGTCAAACGCTAAAGTGCTGAGAATTAACATAAGCTCTTTAACTGACGTATATTCGATGAGGGCAATCGCTCTTAATATTATTTGCAGATTTTTATATTCTTGTGCCAGAAAAAAATTGTTCATTAATCAACCTCTAGCTATTTTAGTTGATGAGGCTCACAACTTTTTTTCGGAGAAAGCTTTAAAAAACTTGACTCGATTTGGTTTTTCCAGCGGCGAGCAAATTGTGAAAGAGGCTCGCAAATTCTCTTTAGTTATGGGACTAGCCACTCAACAACCTAGCGAAATAAGTGCAGCAATCTTGAGCCAACTCGGAAGCATAATCTTGCATAGACTGAGTCACAAATTTGATCTTGAACTAGTTAGTAACTTTTTACCCCCCTGGATTAGTAGCGCAGATATAGCATCTTTGCCTACAGGCTCGGCACTTCTTATAAGCTGTGATTTTGATTCCCCTTGCTTTGTTGATGTAGTTGCACCTTCTGCGCCTCCTATATCATTAAATCCTGATTTCGAAAAAGGATGGCGGCTAGCTAAAAATAGCGCTTAAATCATTTAGCAGTTTGCTCTGCTCTTTTTCGTGTATTTCTTGGTAACCTGTTGCTGGGCTAGCAGACTCCCTGCGGGCCACCGGTTCCAGCCTAATGCCAAAATGATCCAAGAAATACCGAAGCATAAAAGGATATATGCCTTGATTTACCGGCTCCTCTTGAAACAATATAAACCTTTTATAAGGCTTCAGAATTCGCGAAAGCTTATTGTCATCGAGTGGGTAAATTTGCTCTAAAACTAGAATGTCAAACCCTTTAGGCATGAGTGGTTCAATTTGAAATCTGGCTTTACCACTGCATATTACAACGTTTTGAGTACCATTGTTCAAATGGATCACATCATTAGCCTCTGACTCCAAAATTTCAGATAAACCACAAAAAGTTGGCTTAAATCTCAAAAGACTCTTGGGGGTAAAGATCACCAAGGGCTTTCCAGGTTTAAGAAACTGTCGTTCTAAAATCTTAAAGTAGCTCAAAGCTGTAGAAGGTTGAGCAAGGGTCCAATTTCCGTTTGCTGCTAGATCTAAAAATCGCTCAATTCTGGCGCTGGAGTGTTCTGGACCCGCACCCTCATAACCGTGAGGGAGAAGTAAAACTATCGAAGAGTTTTGAGACCATTTTTCAGCTGCACTGGATAAATATTGATCTATGATTATCTGAGCACCATTTGCAAAATCACCAAACTGAGCTTCCCATATTACAACACTATTTGGGTTGGCTACTGAATATCCATACTCAAAAGCAAGGGCTCCATACTCTGATAACGGGGTATTTATAATTGTTAAATTGCCCAAGCCCTCTAAAACAGACCTAGGCTCTGAGCCATCTAACGGCCAAAGGTAGGCTTGCCTATGAGAGAATGTGCCGCGCATGGAGTCTTGACCTGCTAACCTTACAGGTTTTTCATCTAACAAGCATTCTCCGAAAAACAAAATTTCAGCCAATCCCCAATCGATTGAGCCCCCTTGCTTTAGAGAATTAATTCTCTCTTCGTGAAATTTTCTAATTTTTGGATTTATAGTCACTGCGTCTAGGTTGCTCTGATAACAATCTATAATCTTTTTCACTTTTTCAGCTGTCAGCCTATCTAGTGGCTTTGGCTGGGGCAAGAAATTAGGTAAGAGACTCGTTTGACTATAAGCTTCCTCGGAGCTTGATTTTAAAGAATTCAAAAGATTTTCTTCAAAGTTTTGGGCCGCTTTCCAAAATTTAATATAAACTCTTGGCCTAGGCTCTAATTTGTTTATTTCTTCATACATCAAAGGCTGGGTTACTGTTGGATCGTCTCCCTCATTATGTCCCCACCTTCTGTAACCAATAAGGTGTAAAATAATTGGAGCTTCAAACTTTAACGAAAATTTGGTTGCAGTTACTGTTGCTCTTAGGGCAGCGTCGAAATCTAGGGCATTAACCAAGATAACGGGAATTCTGAAGGCTTTGGCAACATCGCTTGCAAACTCACAAGCAGTAGATTGATCAGGGTCGGTCGTGAAGCCTACTAAGTTATCGAGTATGATGTGGACAACGGGGCTATTTATGTAACCCTTCAATCCATGAAAGTTTAAAGTTTCGAAGGTAACTCCTTGACCGCAAAAGGAAGCGTTTCCGTGAACCAAAACGCCCACAGAGTTCTCATTAAGATCCTTCAAAGCTTTCAAGTATCCCGCAAAAACCCCGTTGATAGACTCTAAATGACTGGGGTTGGGCAGAAGCTCCATTAAAAAGTCTTCTTGTTTTAGCTGAAAACCTAGATGGTACTTGGCGTCTCCCATTAAACTTGTCTGAGTGAGTTTTTGAGAGAAAAGATCGTCAAAAAAGCTAAGAGGAAGCTTAAAAAGAGTCCTGAAAACTGCAAGTCTTCCTCTGTGAGCCATCGCTAAAACCAGCCTTTTAACTCCGAGGCTCTGCGCTACAGCTTTTATAACTTCTAGGCAACCCCAAAAAGCTTCTAACCCTTCACCCGAGAAACGTTTCTGACCAACATATCTCTTGTGTAAAAGTTCTTCTAATAATAGCCCCTCCAAGGCTTTAGCTAGAAAAGAGTCTTTGTAAGCTTCTATGTCAACCGGGCAGTAGAATAAAGCATTCAACAAAAATTGCCTTTTTTCGCCATATTGCTCATTTAGCAAGATGGCATACGGCTTAGAGAACATGTTGATTAGTTCAAGCATGGTTTCGTTTAGATTAAATATGCTTAATTGGCTTTTAACTCTGCTAAAAAATTCTGAGTGAGTTAGTTTTTTAGGAAAAAACTTTCTAGCTGAATCTAATGGGCAAATATTAGCTAGTAAATAATGTGTTTCCTCCAAGTACTTTTTGAAAAGCTCTTCTAAAAAGGTCGGTTTTGCAAAATTACTAGCATTACTAAATCCGTTAACTTGCGCTAATTCGTGCCACTCTATTGTCTTGCTCGATTTTTTTGCTAAATGTTCTCTATTCACCTCGAGAGCAAGCCACTCATTGATCCCGAAAATAGCCGACCAACTTTGTTTGTGCATCTTTGAACCCTAGGATAATTCCATATACTACCTAGTGAGTTTAGATGATTACAAGTTTAAGCAGTTAAAAAAAACTGAATTAAAAATATTTTTCTGCCGATAATATTCATAAGGCATCCAAAATATTATGAGGTTGCTTGGCCATGCCTTAGATTATCTTTGTGATGAAGATTTCATAAGACCGGAGAAAGATTTGATGTTAGCGGTACTTTTGAATGCTGTAAATGATCTCGTTCAGGAAGGGGGGAAACGAAGATACGCTTTAGAATTTTTTTTAAGTGAGAATGACGACTGGCCATTTTGTTTTAAATCAATTTGTTTAGAGCTTGGAATTAATAAATCAAAATTCGTCAAATACCTAGGTATTACTGAAGACGGTAAAAAATTAAATTTAAACCTTATAAAGAAGTTCCCCAAAAGTTTAGCGGTTCTAAAAGCTAGCTCGGCAGCTTAACCTGAAAATATCGTCTTCTTTAGAAACCTCAAAAGCTCCCGGCAAATTCAGTCAGTCTCTCTAAAAATTTTTAATTGTTGAACGTTAACTAGAAAATTTTGACTAAAACTAGACAAAATACTGTGCTCAGATTTAGCAATCGATGTTATAAGCTACCCTAAAATAAAGGCAACGGAAGCTCTAGTCTTCAAATCTCTGCAGCGGCTAACTTATTGAAAGCATTATAGGCAGCTATCTTGTAACCTTCAGTCAATGTAGGATAGTTAAAAACCGCGTCTAAGAGAAAATTTAGATCGCCGTTTAAAGCCATAACCGCTTGGCCTAAATGGATAATCTCACTTGAATTTTCACCTATCGCATGGACTCCGAGGATTTTTTTAGTTTCTCTGTGAAACAAAATTTTAAGCATACCCTCCATATCTCCTAATATAGCTCCCCTAGCTATATCCCGGTATTTCGAAATACCTACTTCATAAGGGATGTTTTGAGATGTAGCTTCATCTTCAGTTAACCCAACCATTGAGATCTCCGGTATACTGTATATCCCATAAGGCATTGGATAAGTGTTTGGTTTGTAGGGGAAATTCAAAGCATTCAGTACAGCCATTCTTCCTTGATGCGCAGAAGTAGAAGCAAGAGCTGGAAACCCTATGACATCCCCCGCTGCGTAAATATTGGGAACGCTTGTTCTATAATTTTCATCTACTAAGATTTTACCTTTTTCCCCAAGAGCAACTCCAATCGATTTGAGATTTAGGCCCTCTGTAGCGCTAACTCTCCCAGCTGAAAAAAGAACTACATCCGCAACTAGAACTTTGCCGCTTGCCAAACGAAGCACAGCACCATCATCTTTTAAGCTAACATCTTTTACTTCTTCCCCCAAACGAAGAGTAATTCCCTGAGCTCTCATTTGGTACTTTAGAGTTTCAATTATCTCTTCATCGACAAAGGGCAAAATTCTTTTTCTGCCATCTACTACAGTCACGCTTACTCCAAGATTAGCGAACATCGTTCCGTACTCAACTCCGATCACACCCCCTCCAACTATCGCCATCGTTCTCGGTAGTTGCTTCATTGTTAGGATATTGTCTGAGTCGAAAATTACTTTTTGATCAAACTTAATATGAGGGGGCTGGTAAGGCTTAGCACCCACAGCTACTACAATAAACTCGGCGGACAGTTTTTTTTCTTCGTTAGATGGTGTTTGAACCAAAATAGTGTGTTGATCAACAAATGAAGCTCTGCCCACGACTATTTCCACGTTATTTCTAACAAGCTGATGCCTTATTACTTCAATTTCCGAGCCTATGATTTTCGCGCATCTAAAAAGCAAATCCTCCATATCTATTTTGGTTTTGATTTTATAGTGGGGTCCATAAACATTTCTTTGCTTGAAGCCGGAGAAGAAGGCGACAGCTTCCCTAAAGCTCTTGCTGGGAATCGTTCCTACATTCACACAAATTCCTCCAACCACCTCCCGTTCGTCCACTATTGCCACTTGTTTTCTTAATTTTGCAGCTTGGAGCGCGGCTTTCTGTCCTGCTGGACCGCATCCTATCACCAGAAAATCATAGTCAAACCTCCCCATTGGATTAATGCTCTTATTAAGATAAGATTACAATCAAAGCAGTTTTTTTTAAAGAGATGAGTTTCAAATCAGACATGAGTGAATCCGTAATTAATGCAATTAAAGTTGCCGCTAATCTCGCAAAGGTAGATTTTGATAACGAGGCGGTTTCTAAAGTTTTAGCTGTAATTGGGCACTTTAATCAGTTGGATCAATTGCAGTTGGATGATGCAGCAGAGTTTTTTTATCCTACAAGTGAGGCCTTGTTTACGCTTGCTGAGGATTACCAAAACATAAGTAGAGAAATACTGCTTCAAATTGTACCTGATAAACTGGGTTTGTTTATAAAATCTCCATTAGTGATTGGCTCTAAAGACGATGCTTGATTTATCTCTTGCCTCGATAAAAGAAAACGTAAAAACTTTTGATAGTTTTTTAGAGTTACGTAAAGTTTTAAGCCGACGATGTTCGGAGTTATCAGTTGTTAATTGCTTACCTCAATCTTTTTTTGAAGATGAATTGGAACTAGCCGAGGTGTCAGCGCGAGAGAAAAAATTGTTAAGTTTTGCACCGTTCACTGTAAAAGATAACATTGTATATAGAAGAGGGTTTAGTACAGCAGGCAGTTTAATTCTTAAAAACTATAGATCCCCATTTTCAGCTACTGCGGTTGAAAGATTGGAAGATCAAGGCGCCATTGTCGTAGGTAAATGCAATCTCGACGAGTTTGGTATGGGCTCAACGAATGAGAGGAGTTGTTTTGGTCCTACAAGAAATCCTTTCGATTTAAGTCGCTCTCCCGGGGGATCTTCAGGTGGTTCGGCTGCCGCTGTAGCTTCCAGACTCTGTTCCTTTTCTCTTGGCTCCGATACAGGAGGAAGTGTAAGACTTCCAGCTTCCTTCTGTAATTGTTACGGATTAAAGCCTACCTATGGAAAAGTAAGCAGATTTGGACTAATAGCCTTCGGCTCAAGCTTGGATCAAATCGGAGTACTAGCTCCTGATCTGATGACTGCAGCTTATGTTCTTGAGACAATGGCAGGTTTTGATCCTAACGACTCTACAACGGTTAAACATGAATGTTTTGAAATTGAAAAAGTTTTGAGTGACGTAGACTTAAAAAGTTTTCGAATCGGTCTACTCGAGAATTGTCTCGACTATAGCTCGGTTGATGCGGAGATACTTAGGGTTTATGACTACGTTAAGAGTTTTTACTCTAAGAAGGGTTCCAAGTTCGTGCAGTTGTCTGACTTTTGGTCCCTCAAACACGGTGTCTCTTGCTACTATGTGATAGCAACAGCGGAAGCCAGCAGCAATCTTTCGAGATACGATGGACTCAGGTATGGGTACAGCAAAAGCTCGGGGGATCTTGAGGATTACTATTTAAGTGTCAGGGCTGAGGGCTTTGGAGAGGAGGTGAAACGAAGGATTTTAATTGGAACTTTTGTTCTTTCGGCAGGTTGGCAAGAAAAATACTTTCATAAAGCAGCAAGATTAAGAGGGGTCATCTACAAACAATTTCTTGAGGCCTTCAAGGAAGTTGATCTTATCCTCACCCCTTGTTCTCCTATTTTACCACCAAAGCTAGGGTCTAAACTTAACGACCCTATTCAAATGTATTTAATGGACATTTTTACAGTTTCTGCTAATTTAGCTGGAATTCCAGCATTAGCTTTTCCGTGCGGGTTCTCCATAGAAAATCTTCCAATTGGCATGCAATTCATGGCCCCTCATTTTAGGGAAGATCTGTTGTATAGGGCAGTTTACCCTTTCGAACTTGAGCACGATTTTCACAAAAAATTACCCCCAATATTAAGTTCTCAAGCTCTTTAATTTTTTCAGTTTGTTTCGAGCGACTAACAACTTTTGCTGAAGCATGACTTTGCAATATTTCTACTTTCTTGTGGCCCCACTGAAAGGAAAATTTTTCCGCAAATAAAAGTAAAATCTTAAAGCCGCCATTTAAAATTCATTATATCCTGTAGCCAACCTCTCTCTTCTTGTTGTTATGACCTTGACTCTAAAGAGAGTGAAAAACCAAGGAATTTATAAAATTTCCTGGTTATGAAAACCATCGTTTTTAGAACTAAAAGGCATCTCTTAATCGCTTGACACTTAAAAATTTGGTGGTTGGAATAAAGGCTTTGGTTTGACTTTCCCAATAATCGGTTTAGCTAGTTATAAAAATTTAAGCTTCCAATGTTTATCAAACTAACTTTTTAGGGCTCTTTTAAAGGCCTGGAGGCTTTACTGAAACAGTTAGAGGGGGTTAAATTTTTAAATAAGGCGTTCTAATATTGGATTTAGATTTTTTATAACCTAGTTCATCAACCGCAAAAAGAACGAGGTAACGTTTTAGCATCATAGAAAAGTCAGACCCGAACGTCTAAAACATCTTGAGGCGCTTATACTAAATTGCTTATTCTTTCTCATAATAATCAACCTCTATTATACTTGCTCGAGGAGATCAGTGTTTTGGGTTTCAAATCTCATCATTCTTAAGTTTTTATCCTCTTTGTATTTCTTGTTTTCGAGACAAGTTCGTGGCTTCTTTTACATTAATTAATCTCTCGATGTAGTAATGCCGGCTTCGGTGGCTTATGGCGCTCTAGCAACTTAAAATTTCAATTCTGTCAACTAATGTTCTACTAGTGCCAGAGGTATTTTAAAAGCTTTTTAACTCCTAGGATTTTCTTTGCGTAGTACTAGTCTACATTTAGTTGCCAGGCTTAAAGGATGGTTGCCAAGCTGACTTGCACTAGATTTAAAAATAGTTACTTACTTAAAGTATTTTCTCCCCTACTTCAAATCTAGCAAATCTACCTACTTTTATGTTTTCACCAAATTTTGATGCCTCTTGAGCTAGGAAGTCTTTTACTTTTTTTGAGCTATCTCTGATGTAAGGTTGCTCTAGGAGGCAAACTTCAGAGAAGAAGCTGTTAAGCTTGCCTTGGATTATTTTTTCTAGCTTCTCAGGCGGAGCCTCTCTCATTTGACTCATAACGATTTCTTTTTCCTTTTCTAGTACTTCCTGAGGAACTGTCTCTGCGCTAAGATAAATAGGTCTCATTGCTGCCACTTGCATAGCTAGCTCTCTGGCTAGGGCTTTAAAATTATCGTTTTTAGCAACGAAGTCTGTTTCACAGTTTAGCTCTACCACTGCGCAAATTTTATCACCTGGATGAACATAGACCCCAAGCGAGCCTTCTAAAGCTGTTCTAGACGCTCTCTTTTCAAGATCCTTGAGGCCTTTTTTTCTAAGAATGTCAATAGCTTGTTTGATGTCTCCATTGGCCTCCATCAAAGCATTCTTACAATCTGTAATACCTGCTCCAGTTAGCTCCCTTAGCTCTTTTATTTTAGTTGTATCTACCATGACAACTACAAAGTTTAACAGACTACTGGTAATTTTTTAAAGTTATAGTGAGTATTCTGTATGCGGTTTTGCGAGTTCAAAATCCTTTGGAAATAAATTAGCAGCCTCTGGAACATAGTGGTAACCTACAATCCTAAAGTCTCTATACTCCTGAAGCAAATGATACCAGCAGTGATTTGCTGATGGCTCATGCCAAACGTCGTGAAAAATCAAACATCTGCTTGGGTTTAGGTTGATTAAACTTAGACAAGGAGAGTTGACATCACCTGAGTAAAGAAAATATTTTCCATTGTCTACAAATAAAAACGCGCAAGACTCTAAGTAAGGTACATGCAAGCCTGAGGTGTTAATAATCTTGACCTGCTCATTTCCGGGAATGTGATTAACGAAATCGGCAAAATTTGGGCCAGTAGTCAACGAGATAACTCTAACTAAATTACTCCACACTTGAGATGAACAAATCACTTGGGTTAAGGCTAAATTAAGAACTTTTGCTCTGTAAAGCAAAAAACTTGACAAGCTTCCTATGTGATCATCATGACAATGAGTTATACAAACAGCCGTGATTTTGTCGGCTATAGATTTTATTTTAGGAAATACATCATATCCACAATCCACTAAAAATGTTTTGCCTTGAACTTGAACTATTGCGCTTGAGCACCCAGATTCAGGATTAAAAGCGCCGCCGACTCCAAGAAAAACTAGCTTCATCTAAGCCACAGCTTCAGCGGCTTTTTTGACTTTGGCAATATAGTTTAAAACTTTTTTGGGGAGAGGCTTATTTTGCTTCAAAGCTTTAGCAACTCTGCTTTCTCCCCAATTGTAAGCGGCCAGTACTAGATCGACTGAATGGAATCTAGCCTCTAAGTACTTCAAATACTTCATCACTACCTTTGTCGATTTTTCTACATCAAATCTTTCATCTATTTTTTCATCTACTTTTAATCCTAGTGATTTTGCTGTCGATTTTTTTAGCTGCCAGATTCCGGCACATCCCCCAGACTCGGAGTTAATTCTAAAGTTACTCTCCACTTTTGGGATTCCTAAGTAAAGACCACTCAAGTTATTTCTTTTTAACTCATCTCGGATGAATTGAATCAGATTAGCTTCTGCAACTGAGCCTACTTTGGGCTTGTCGCCCACACAACAGGGTTTGGTTTGCTTGTATTCGCTAACTGAGCATCCTAAAGCTAGCATAATTACACAATAAAACCAAACTGAATTTTTCATTGGACCCTACAAAACAAAAAACTTACATCTTAAGTCAATAGTTGCAACCCGAAGCTTACTTTCACTTTCTAAATAGCTTCTTTCCGTTAGGAATTTTAACCTTTTTATGAGACACAAGAAGAAGAATACCCTAAAACAATACAATTGAAATTTTAATACAGTGTTTTATTTATTGCTTTTTTTTGGCAGGGACTTCTTGCTTATAAGGTGGATTGGCTTCTTCGAAATTTGTTTCACCAATATTTTTTTTCCATCTTTGGCAGCTAACAGTTAAAAGTAGTACTACTAAAACAACACTAAGAAGTCGCATCTCTAGACTCCAAGTTAATCATACACAGATCGAATATCTTATAAAAAGCGTCCTCTTGATGAAGGTCTTTTTTAAGAAGGGGTAGAGAGTTTAGTAAAGCTTGCTTTAGAGAGGTCTGAGCTGCCAACCCTAAAAACTCATCCACACTAAAGCCTTGCCCTCTGTTTGATAGAAGTGCGAATAGGTTAAATTTGCTAGGTTTGATAGCAAATCCATAACCAAAAGAATTTAAAGAAGAAGGAATTCTAAGATTGAAGATTTTGTTCAGCCCTGCTATGTATTTCTCCAAGTAATCTATCTGAAAATATCCACCTAACAATCCAACTCTATTTAACAAAAGTAAGGTCAGTGAGGTAAAAGTAGAAGGAACAATAACCTCTTTACAGAGATTTTCCATTATCGAGCTAAAATCCAAAGGAATCTGCAAGTCGCGATCTCTGCCGTTTAAATAACCATTTTCTATGTAAACATTGGTTAAGTCACCTTTACAATTTTTTGCAACCAAAAAATGTGTCCCCCTTAGTTTCCCTTTCCACGCTCCTCGCAAACCATCGAAAGTTTTTAACACCTGCTCTTGAGTGTGCTTGTTAAAAAAGATATCCCAAAAGATCCCTTTGTTATTGAGGTCTGAGATTAAAAGTCCAATGGTAACCTCTTCAAGCGGCAGAGTTAGATAATCGATTTTAGCCACAATCTTCAGAAGTATGTTATTAAGAGCTACTAACTGCGATTTGTAATCATCAAGCCTTAAAAGCGCATCAGCCTTAGACATTATAATCTCAGCGATGTAATCTAATGAGTTTTCAGTAAGTCTGTTGGCTGCTCGTTTTAAATCTTCTTTTTGCAGTTTAGGTGCGAAGAAAGTTCCATTTTGCTCAAAATCGTTTTTTAATAAAGGAATTTTGATGCCGTTCCAAACAATTCCCCGCGGAAAAGTGGAGGTGTTTACTCTTACTGCGGAAGAAGATAGTGAAAAATTGGCCCCAAGAGCTAATGAGTTGAACAAAATAGTTTGAAATGTTTCTGTTTCCCAAGGAACCCCTAAGTGTGTAGCGGTTTCCACCAAACTAAAAAAGTTTGGTTTTAGCTGATTTTCCAGGTCTAAATTCTTTGCATGTTTAGAGAAAACTTTTTCGACGCTACTTTTAAACTCACGAGAGGGGTTTGTGGCCAAAGCTTTTTTTTGTTCAGTTAGAAAGTCCATTACGGAGAAAGCCAGCAATTTTTTAATTTGGTCAACATTCACGTTAAAACAGGGTTTCTCAAGCTTCGATATTATAGTGTAAAAATTGACATTTTAGAGTAAAATACTGGAGCGATGTCTTATGTTTACTCACCTTCAGTTTTCAGAGAATATGATATCAGAGGGTTCGTCGACAAAGATTTAAGCGATGAATTCAGTGCCAGATTGGGTTGTGCGTTAGCTCGATTTTATACTTTGCATGGAGCGCCAGAAGGAGAGGTAGTAATTGGTTATGACGCAAGAGCATCAAGCAAAACTTACGCGGACGCTTTAGCTAAAGCATTGAGCAGCGAGGGATTCAAAGTAACAAACATAGGATTGGTCCCCACCCCAGTTATTTATCATTACTCCATCGTAAAAAATTGTTTAGCAGCGGTCGTGGTAACCGGAAGCCACAACCCAAAAGACATGAACGGTTTTAAGCTTGTTTTCAGGGGAGATGCTCTTTATGGTGAGCAAATCCAGTACGTTCGAAAAATTTTTGAAACCGTAAAACCGACTTCTCAAAGCGATTGTTCAATTTTCTATGAGTCCTGGCTAGAAAAGTATGCTGAGGATCTAGCAAACAAGTTATCGTTGAAAATAGGATCAAAATGGCCAAAGTTTGCGGCTGACTTTGGGAATGGAGTAGCAGGATTGTCTTTCAAGTTAGTTGCCTCTCTCTTGGGGGTGGACAGTAATGTCGTTACCCTTTTTGAAGAGCCAGACCCAAATTTTCCGAATCACCACCCAGATCCGACAGTTGAGACAAATTTAACCGCTCTCAAACAGGCAGTTATCGAGAATAGCTTGGATTTCGGGGTGGCTTTTGATGGGGATGGCGACAGAATTGGTCTTGTAGATAAATTTGGAAGGGTAGTGCCGGGCGATATGATTTTGTTAATTCTAGCTAAATCTTTAGTGGACAATAAGAAAGGGTTAAAAGTAGTTGCAGATGTCAAATGCAGTGACATTTTGTTCCAACTTCTCACCCAGTGGAACGCTCAACCTCTTATGTGGAAAACCGGGCACTCTTTAATTAAAGCCAAAATGAAAGAAACAGGTGCTGAACTAGGAGGAGAAATGTCAGGGCATATTTTTATCAAGGATAGGTTTTATGGGTTCGACGATGCAGTTTATGCTTGTTTTAGACTTCTGGAGTTTTTCGTCAACACAGGGTTTGATCTGTCGGCATTCATTGACAGTTTACCTAAAACTTTTTCAACTCCTGAAATTAGACTTGATGTTGCAGAAAATCTTAAATTTCAGATAGTTGAGAGAGTGAAAGATCACTTTTTGAAGAGGTACGATGTAGTCACTATTGATGGAGCTAGAATTCGATTCGAAAAAGGATGGGGATTAATAAGAGCATCAAACACCCAGCCTGTTTTAGTGCTTAGATTTGAGGCGAAAACTGAGGAGTTGCTCAATAAGTACAAAAACGAGGTGCTGGAAGCTGTGGAGTTTATCAAAAATTCTCTGGGTTGATGAACAGGTTTCTTTTTGTCTACCTACTAATTTTTACTCTGTTAGCATGCGGTTTAATTTTGTTTGCTTTCATTAAAAAAACACAAAATCCTGAGTCAGTGAAAATTCGCGAGAGAACATTCCCCAAAAGAAAGTTTGTGATAGATCAGGAGGATGAGACTTATGAAATGCGTTATTTTTTTCCGCTTCTTTCCTTAAAGTGATTTTCTAAATAAGGCTTGCACTCGGATTTAAAGAAATTTTCAAGCGTTTGCCTTCGAGGGCCACACTTGTTTTCATAACAGACAACTGTTAACAGAAACTCTTTGCAGTCAAAAGTAACATAAACATAATCAGATAAGCTAGCTTCTTTCGATTTAATCCAGACGTTCGGATTTGATATTTGTGGAGCTTCTTGAGTGTAAGAAACAAGCCAAATTAAAACAAGAATTAGCTTGTAAACAAAACCCATAAGACTAAAATAATTGATAGCAACAAACTTGAAACTATAATTCCCATCAGAAGAAACTGAGTTTTGATATCCAAAATCGGAGGAGACTGTTTGAATGGAGTATCTTTTGATCTGAGGTACTGTCTTGACTGGAAGTATTGACTTTGGACTAAAACTGTTCCTTGGTCGGAGACTACAGGCCGTTCACGCTGTTTTGATGATGATATAACAGCCAACAGTCTCGTTTGAGTGGATGCCTGCTCTTCACGCCGAGATTTGGACAAGCTTACAAAAAATTTTTCAACCCTGAAGACACTTGGATTCTTTAGTTCAAAGGAGCTGGCATCAATTATTTTAGCGTCCTCCGGAAGTAATAACTTGGTGGGATAGTTGTTAGTGTTTACCAAAAAACCGTTTTCTGTGCTCGCTATGGTTACCAAAAATTCTTGACCTATATATTTTGACAAATCTAAATTTAGGAAATCTTGAAGTCGAAATTTCTCTAAGGGTGATAAATTCTCGTCCAGAAAAAAAACACCGTTAAACTCCAAAGCTTTTGAACACTCGAACTTAAGTGGGCAGTTTGAGAGCCTTAAAATATCTCCGTCTTGAAGGTGGTAGGGATAAAATGGCTCTAGAGGCACTTCGTTAATAAAAGTGCCGTTGCTACTGTTTTGGTCTATGCAAAAATATTCATCCGCGATCATAAATATTTTTGCATGATTTCGGGAGACGGTATTGTTAGAAATTACAACTTGGTTGGACTTTTCGTCCCTTCCCAATGCAATCTCCTTAGCCTGAGTTGAGTAAACCTCTCGCCAGGCCTCATTCTGCCAAACAAAGAATTTGACGCTCACTTATTTAATTTTCAATTCACGCCTTAACCACGATTTTAATTTTTTTCAGAAAATTTTTAAATCAGAGTCTTTAAGCTATTAGTTGGTTGAAATTAAAAACCAACCTGACTCGTTGTTTGCCGGCAGTTCTGGAAAATGCAGTGGCTACGGTAGGAGTAACTTATTAGTGCAAATTTTACGCACCTTTTAGAGCAAAACTATTTAACTAAAGCGAAATTAAGTGCGGAGAGGGGGATTTGAACCCCCACGCCCAAAGGGCATCAGCTTCTAAGACTGACGTGTCTGCCTGTTCCACCATCTCCGCTCAAATCATACTCTTTAATTGAAATCGCAACTTAATTTTGAAGTATATCACTGATGTTTTTTCGTTCAACCCTTAAAAGGCTTCAATGCTTCGACTTTTTTTAAACGCTTTGCTAAACTATACTATCCAAGTGGCTTTCGAGGTCGTAGAAGAGAACCTAGAGTTGTCAGCTCCTTTTAGTGACCTTGATAGTTTAGTCCGGAAGGAGCTCCAAAAAAAACAGCAAGTCACTTCCCTTAAGGGCTTCAGACCTGGAAAAGTGCCTTTGGAGATCATTAAGAGGCTTTATGGCGAAGACGTGTTGGAAGAGTGTGTTCAAAGAAAATTTCTTGACCTATTGGAAAACTATCGTAGGAAAAATCAAATTTTAGCCATCGTTCCAAGTGAGACCAGTTATGAAATAAAAGATAATTCCATTAACTTTAAGGCTAAAATAACCACTTTGGTCGGAGTAAGAATCGAAGACTATTTAACGCCTCTGAGTGTAAACGAGTATTTTTCGAATGTTGACCTGGAGGTAGTAAAAGATTTTTTGGCAATCAGGCGCGGCGAAAACCTTGAGGCGAACAGCTCTGAGGTGGGCGAGGATTCGCTTGTAATTTTGTCAGTGTCAGGCTCAGAGAACATAGTTTTCGAGGTGTTTCCAAGCTTATTTGATCCATTAATGGATTCATTACACAAGCAGCTTCTTAGGAAAACATTGAATGATGAAGTCTTGTTTCGCTGGGATGACAATCGGGAATTAACTTTTAAAGTGCGAAGAATTGAGGGATTCAGAAAAGCGACCATCGATGATGAGGAAGCTAGGCTTTTTTTGGCTAACTTTTTAGAAAGCCTGAATCTAAGAGAAAAAAAACAACTGCTTTTTTCAAAGTTGCAAGACTTTTTACTCGAAATTGTCAATTCAGGAAAACTAGATGCTTTCTTTGCTTTAACGAACATCTCGAACAACACTGATAGTAAGGTTTATTTTCTCTTAGAATTGTTGACGACTAGTTTTTTCGAAAGCGGGGAGGTGAAGTTGGATAAAGACGAATTCAAAATTTTTTTTGATACTTATTGTATGCGTCATGGCATAAACCCAAACTTATCTTCTAATCCCGAGGAGTTTCAGCAACTCATTAGACTCGCTTCAAACACTTTTAAATTGGAGTTAGTACTAAAGCATCTAGCCCAAGAACTGAGCTTTGAAGTCACTAAAACGGAGTTAAGCGCAGCTGAATTCCTTGAGCTTTCGGGTTATGTTTCATTGAAACAGTCCCTTGAACATCTTTTCACCTCTTAAAGTACCTACTGATTTGTTTTTGCATATCACGTTCTTTTAGTTGGTACCTTTTTTCAAAAGCTTTTTTAGCTTTGACAAGGCTAAGCCTAACTTTTATCAAACCTCTCTCATTTAAGTATAGCTCGGCTGGTAAAACAGTAAGCCCTTTTTGTTTAGCTTTCGACTGAAGGCTTACAATCTCTTTTTTATGTAGCAAGAGTTTTCTGGGCCTGGTTTGACTTAAAGACCATGGTCCAGTGCTTTTTACAAACATATTCTGAATATAAGCTTCTCCTTGTTTGAACCTTACATATGCTGCATCGATGTCGACCTGTTTAGCCTTTATAGCTTTGACTTCATAACCCAGCAACTCTATTCCAGCTTCGATAGACTCAATTTCAGTGAACCTATGTTTTAGATCTTTATTAAAAGCCAAAACTAATTTCATAATTGAAGGGTCAGGTGAGTAATTTTAGAACATTTTTCATCGTAGGATTAGAGGAACCTTACCTTAACACTCGAGATCAAAAGCTAATTGAGATTTTAAGACCGGCGGGGATTATTCTGTACTCACGAAACTTTGATTACACTAAAAAATGGTTTTTTTACCTTTCACAGCTGCTATTTGAGGTCAGGAAACGTTTAGCTGGCAATAACTTATTTGTATGCATTGACCACGAAGGAGGTTCGGTTTTCAGGCTTTTTGAGCCATTTACCCGATTTCCCAGTGCCTGGGTTTACCGAGATTTTGCAGAAGAGGTTGGTAAACAGATGGCTCGTGAACTTAGACAAATCGGAGTGAACATGAACTTTGCACCGTGCGTTGATGTTTTGTACAACAAATCGAATCAAGTTATAGGAGAGAGAGCTTTCTCGGATGATCCTTACGAGGTTCAGAGTGCGGGTTTGAGTTTTTTACGAGGACTTCAAAAGGAGGGTATTTTAGGGTGTTTCAAACATTTCCCCGGGCATGGCTCCTCATCCGAGGACTCTCATTTTGAACTTCCTCTGGTAAGCAAAAACCTAGAAGAGTTGTTGCAAGAGGATTTAGTGCCTTATCACAATCTAGAGGACTGCAAGTTTTTAATGACTGCTCATATCTTGTACCCAAAGATTGATGCTCAGATAGCAACCTTCAGTCAGAGGCTTTTGAAGTCGGTGCTTCGAGAACAGTTAAGTTTTAAGGGTCTGGTTATCTCAGATGATTTAGAGATGAAAGCGGTTCTTGATATTTTACTTCGGCGACAGATTGGGCTAAATGAGCTTAAACTGTGCGGTTTAGATCTTGCAGTTGTATCGCAAAATACCAGAGCTCTTGAAGAGGAGCTTGTGAAGGTGGTTTTAGAGGACAGATCTTCAGTTAGCATTCAGGAAGAGCTGTGTCCTGCTTTCAGCGAACTAACCAATTTAGATCCAAAAATTTTTGATGAGGGGAAAAAGCTACTCGAGAAAATCGAAAATAAATTCTGACAAGGCTAAAGTTATAGCTTCTTTTTTAAAGAGAACTTATAAAGAGGGTAGTGGCTTAAAATTCAGAACAAATTTTGAGCTGGTTGTTGCGGTTGTACTTTCAGCTCAATGCACTGACAATTTGGTCAATAAAGTAACCCCAAAGCTATTTAGTCTCGTGACAAACTTTGAAGAGCTGACCAAGATTTCGACTAAAAAATTGGAAAGTTTAATAAGAAAAGTCAATTACTTTAAAACTAAAGCAAAAAACTTAAAAGCTCTAGCCAAAAGGATATGCGAGGAGTTTGGTGGCCAAGTGCCGCTTGATTTTTCGCATTTGATTCGTCTTCCAGGGATAGGGAGAAAAACCGCAAATGTAATTTTGGCAGAAAATGGCATTGCTTCCTTTCCAGTGGATACTCACGTGCAAAGGGTTGCTAAAAGACTTGGTTTAGTTGAAGAGACTTCGAAAGTTAATGAGGTGGAAGAAAGGTTAAAAAAAATTTTCCCAGAAAAAGATTGGATAGTTTTGCATCATGGTTTTATATGGCACGGAAGATTGATTTGTAAAGCCAAAAATCCAAAATGTAATGATTGCAAACTTTCTGAGGTTTGTTGCAAGGTTAATGTTAAAAATTCCTGACGAATATTTTAAAACTGCTTGAAATTATTTAATATAAAGGCACATGCTTGTAGTTTCTAACTTAACAGCATCAGTGAATGAGAAACAAATATTAAAAGGCGTAAATTTGGAAGTTCCGGAAGGAAAAATTGTCGCTTTAATGGGCCCAAATGGAAGTGGTAAATCAACCCTGGCAAAAATAATAATGGGAAGTCCTGGTTTTGAGATTGAGTCGGGCGATATTATTTTTCAAGAGGAATCGATAATCAATTTAAGCCCAGATGAGCGAGCAAAGAGGGGCCTATTTCTAGCATTCCAGTATCCTCAGGAACTTCAGGGCGTTAAGATGCGGTATTTTTTAAAGCTTATTTTTGACAGCGTTAGAGGGGAAGAGAGCGACCCTCTGGAGTTTAAAAAACACCTGGATGCTGCGCTTCAAATTTTAGGGTTAGACTCCTCTTTTTTGTCTCGGTTTGTAAACGAGGGCTTCTCTGGGGGAGAAAAAAAGAAAAGCGAAATCCTTCAACTGCTTCTCCTAGCTCCTCAGCTAGCCATACTTGATGAAACCGACAGTGGCTTGGATGTTGACGCTTTAAAAACTGTCGCCAAAGGAGTTCTTGAACTTAAAAAGCGGAACCCTAAAACTACGTTACTTGTTATCACTCACTACGAGCGGATACTTGATTATTTGCAACCAGATTTAGTTTATATTATGCAAAAGGGCTTTGTAGTTAGGTCAGGAGGAAAAGAGCTCGTTGAAGAGATAATTACAAGAGGTTACGAGCAGTTGCAAGTATCTTAAATGGAAAACTTAGGTAGGTTTCTTGAGGAAAAATACAAAAATTTAAAGTTTGATGAAAGCTGGAGCAAGACAAACCCAAATCTATTCAATTTCGTCTGGAAAACGCAGGTTTCACAAAAGCAGAGTCAATCGAAGTTAGAGAGGAATGGTTTAAGCCTAGATTTTGGCGGGGCTGATTTAAATCAATATGATGCTTTGGAGTTGAAATGTTTACTTGGTTTAAGTGAAGATTTCTCGATCCTAGAAAACTGCTCAATAGATGTTAATAGAAAGCATATTTTTTTTAGTTCCTCCGAAGCCCCAAAGAAAACAAAAGTAACTCTAGTGGCAGGGGACGAGTCATATTTTTGGTTTACAGGGCAAATTTACAAGGATTCAGAGCTATTTTTAGACTTAGATTTTCAGGGTAGTAACTTTTGCGTTTATAAATTTGATGTTCAGGAGGGGGCTAAGTTAAATTTATGCTGCATGTACGGATTTAAAAATGGGGCAAAGCGATTTAACTTTTATTTTAATTTATTAGGAGAAGGCGCAGAGGTACTATTTACCTTAGTTGGCGTAAACGGAGGCTCAGTGACACAAGACATCAAAAGTGTGCAAATTCATAGAATGGGTTGCGCCAAATCAGATACTTTGTTCAAAAGTTTGACTACTGATAACGCTAGCTGTTCATTTTGGGGTTTAATAGAAATCAGTCCAGGAGCCCAGAAATCCGACGCCTATCAATTAGCAAGAACTATGATGCTTAGTGAGTCTGCAAAAGCTACTTTGGTGCCAAACTTAAGAATTAATGCTAACGATGTAAGGTGTACTCATGGTGCCTCTTACAGCCAGATTTCGCCAAATGACATTTTTTACTGCGCGACAAGAGGGATATCAAACTCTCAGGCCAAAAAGCTTCTCACCTTTGGTTTTTTGACTGAAGCCAGCGCAAGATTGCAGCATTTCCAGCAAGATTTTTTAGAAGCCTTAGAAGCGAAGTTATGGACTCTAGAGTTTTAATAGGGAAGCTATCAGATTTTGCACAACAAGTTATTTATAGAAAAAAAGTAGGTCAGCTAGATTTAATAGTTATTAGAAGTGGTGATAAAGTGTTTGCGCTAGAAAATAGATGTAGCCATGAGGATTTCCCTCTCGAGGATGGGGATATTGAAACTTGTGATGGCTCTCTATGTGTTGTGTGTCCAGCTCATGGAGCAAAATTTAGCTTGGAGGATGGCAAGCCTTTAGCGCTTCCCGCTGTGGATAAAATAAAGTGTTATGAAATCGAAATAGCAGGTGAGGAGGTATTTTTAAAGCAATCTGATTAGACCTCAGGTAATCTTAGTTTAAAAGATTGTTAAACCTTAAAAGATTTTTAAACCTTGGAATAAATTGTTTTTAATTGGTCGGCTCTATCCATTTAAAGTTTTTTTCGGTGATTATGAAATGATTTTTAAAGAATATAACTTTGGGAAGATTTTTAAAAATAATCAGCGAAAACTTAGTAATACTCTATTGCAGGCTGTTCATTAATTTGGTACCTACCTCCAAAACCAGTTTGAACAGACTGTGAAAATTTGACTCTAGCAGCTTTAATCAACTTTTGAATATCTCTGAAAGGCCGCCCTGCTTTTAAAACTGCTTTTACAAGAGGGTCTTTTTGGTAGAGATTGTATATTACATCGGTTACGAGCGTTCTTACGGCTGTAACGGTCCAATCTGTTAAAGAAATAGTTGCGATAACTTCACCCACATCGTTTACAAATCTAACCTCTCTTACCTTTTCACCATCTGATGGTCTTAAAAGGCCATATAAAGTTGAACCTTTTGCTAATGCAACATATTTAAGATCCATTGAAGGTTGATCTGCTTTGATGATCATCAAATGGCCTAGCCAAACTAGTGCCAACTTAAAAATCCACATTTCTTTTAATACTTTTCCGGAAAAAAGATATATTGCTTCAGAAAATAAACATGGCCCTACTAGGACTCGAACCTAGGACCTACCGGTTATGAGCCGGCTGCTCTAACCAACTGAGCTATAGGGCCAAACAACAATATCCTCTGTCTATTTTATTCAAAAAAAAACTTCAATTCTAGCCGTCCGTGGGACTCGAACCCACGACCCTTTCATTACGAATGAAATGCTCTACCAACTGAGCTAGGACGGCCTGCACCTGAAAAAATTTTAAATTGATGATAATACAAGTTAAAAATTTTTAAAATTGCCTAATATGAAAAGTTTAATGCTTGATTTCGGGTTAGCTTTATGGCGTTAAGTATTTTAGCGTTTTTTTGTTTGACAGGCGTTCTTTCTTGGCTGATTCCTCCGTTTATTCCCGTAACCATGGGTCTTGAAGGTGTTCTTTTGGGCTTGCTGTCAAGGTTTTTATTTAGGACCGTAAAAGCCCAACTTTTGTTTATAACTCTGGGAGCTTCGAGTCTGAGTTATCTAGCCGAAGATCCAGAGTTTATTTTTGAAAGCTTAGCAGTAATAGGTATAGTTCAGAGAGCTTTTGTTGTGAGAGCAGGGGTAATTTTAAGTCTGTTAGGTTCTCAGCAGTTAGATTTGGCTATTTTTGTGGTAGTGATGTCTTTGGCACAAGCCAGAGGATTGCTTAAAAAAACAACTTTTTTGACAATTTTTGTCACCTTCGCAGTTTTTGTTCTTAATGCACTGCAGAAAAAGGGCATATCCGGAATTTTTGATCTAAATCAGGCCGGAGTAGGGGGGTCCGCTTTTAGTGTTATAACCAACAATCTAGGTTTAGTATCGTCTTTATTAACATTTTATTTTGTCCGCTCTAAAAATTGGCCTCATCTAGCCTTGTCGTTTTTAGTTTCTGAAACTGGCATTCTTTTTTATTTTGTAAGACTTAAAGAAGTTCAAGTTAACGGTCCCTCCCTTGGCTGGACTCTGATTAGTTTGGGGATTTTAATGCATGCTAGTCGAAACCTGCCACGAAACTGGGTTGTAGCCGACAGGATTTTTTTTGTTGAGCAGGTTAAAGTGCTGGAGAAAATTAACTGGGAAGAATTTTGTAAGGATAAACTTTCTGTTTGGTTAAGAGATAAGAGAGTTTGCTTAAATGGTAAGGTTTTAAGTTTGCCTGAAGATTTAGGAGGTTATCAAACTGCGACGCTTAGGGGTGTAAAAAACAAACAAAAACCGTCCAATGAAAGTAAGGTTTTTTATTAGCTAACAAAAATTGTAAAATTTGGAAAGCTAAGTGGGGGTTTTAATTTCGAGAAGTCTGGGTACGAATTTTGCAATAGATTTTTTACTAAAGCCTATTTCAAGGGGTGCTTTTAAGAGTAAAGCTCCAGAAATTGGCTTTTATAAGGTTTTAAAAATGAAAGGCTTTACTTTCTCAGAGCTTTTGATAGTCATAGTCATTATTAGTATTTTAGCCTTATTGAGTATAGGAAGTGTTTTTAGGGCAAGACAAATAGCGGCCTTTTCTGTATCAGAGGCAACAGCTAGGCAATTTTTTACGGCCTTTGAGCTAGGAGTTTCTCAAGTGTTGGAAAGTTTTGGTGTGGTTAATTTAAGTAATCTTAATTTAACGTCCCAGCAAGATATCAGCTCGAATGATATTTTAAGAACTTTACTTTGGGGTTTTTCGTTGCCCAACAGAGTAACAATAAATTTTTCGCTTGACTTGGGGTGTAGCAGCAATAGTTGTTTGCTGGCAAGCGCTGTAGTAGATCACTCTCAAGCTTGTAAATTCTTAATAGCTAATAGGTTTGGGGATGGAGAAGAAATCAGATTAAGCCTTCCCAAGCCTAACTGTTAGGCTTTAATTTGGCTAAAGATTAGAGAACCTAATTTCTGGTTTTTTTGGTTGGAGTATTTTTCACGCGAAGGTGTATATTTTTCTGGTATAATTTAGACATTGGGAGAATAATCGTTCAAAGCTTCTAATGAAAGGTGTAGTTGATTTTTTTTTAGGTTTGGTCGTTCTTATTGTAGGCGTAGTGTTACTATTTCTTGCTTTTTTAAGTGTCCGCAATGAGCAAAGCTTACTGGTAGAAGCTGTAAGGCAGAGTCGAGATACAGCTAGATTAGCATCTGCACAGGACGTAGGAAACACAAGTGTTGTACAGTGTAGGCAAACAGATGATCTACAGGCTGCAGCACGAGCATTGTACAACGCTGTTAGGCAAATCTGGGGTTCAGAGGGGCTGGTAGTTGTATTAGGAGAGATCGTCGGAGATTCTGGAGGTCCTCAAAGCCGGACCTTCTTCTGCGGCGATAATAATGAGTGTGGAATAGACCCACAGGAAATAACACCGGAAATAACTCAATGCCTTGGGCAATTTGACCGCATTTATCAGATTATTGGTAGGGCTTGGTATTTTTTAATATATCCCGGGGGGAGAGTTTGTGGATTTTTCGAGGACGATAACCGATCTATCGGAGAGGGAGAGTATAATCCACCCCAAGGCTGTGATAACTGTCAGCCCACGCAGTATTGTTACCTTGGTACATGCCACGATTGCCCCGATGGATATAAAAGGAGGGGAGTTAGGCTTGCGGAGTTCTGGTTTTTAAGGAATTTTAGATTAGCCTCTATCTATAAACTGTTTTGTAGCCTTCTCCAGGCTGAGTTAATGGGGACTGAAGGGATCGGTGATCCTCCGCCGGATCACCCCTACTGCGAGCGTTGTAGTCCTGAGGAAATGCATCACTGTAACCGGTCGGGAGGAGGCTCAAATGGCCAAGGGAGCGATTCAAATCAGTCGGTAGAAAATCCCAACTGATTAAGGGAGCAATCCAAGCTGATCTATAGCTAGCGTGATCGGTAGCGCAAAAGAGTTCTCGCAAATCAAAATATAAGCCGAAGGATTTCGCAAAACAAAGCCATTTACAGCAAAGGTTTACAAAAAAAATTATTCAACTTTTCCCAAGCCAAAAATTAAAAATGAACGATCGAACCAATCTGAAACACAACATTCGCGCTTTTATGAATCATAAGGATGGTAAAAATACAAATTTTTCGAATTTTTATGCTTAATTTAAGCTCCGGTACACTGAGCTTGTTTTGTATTCTGCCATCGATGATCACATGGCTTTAAGACTGTTTCATGCCTGACATTCTTCTTTAAAAGCACAAAAAGCTTTGCCGTTTTTAGACTTGATTTTTCTGCAAAACTGTTATGGTTTGGTAGGGAATGCAGAGATTTTCTCTTCGAACAAGTGTTACAAAGGACAAAATTAAAGCTCGCCTGATTCCAAAAAATAAATTGATTAGATGACTTTTGCAATTTACCACTAGTAAAAAATCAATGCTTGAAGATGCGGGCTCTGCAAACAAACAGTCAACCTTTACATCCACCGGGTCTTTGCCTTGTTCTAGCAAGAGTTTAGTGATCTCATCGGAGGCTATCTCTCTTAACTTGGTAGCAATCTCATTAATCGACTGCAAATGGTCATAACTTAAACTTGCTTTGTAAGTAACCACGAAGCTGTCTTTAACTCTACGTGGCTTTAGCCCTAGAAAATTTGTTACCGGTAAAGTTACAATGGTTTGATCCATCCTCTCTAGGGTCACAAACTCTGGAGTTTGTTTGCTGATTTTACATGGAGCAAGCTCCCCTTCAAGAAAAATATAATCCCCCTCCTGAGTAGGGAACCATACATAAGGATCATCTTCAGAGACAGGAAAAGACCTTAGCTTTAAAAGATCAGTCAAAGGCACTCTGACTCTTGAGCTACTTAAAACAGGATTTTCAAGCAGACAAATAAATCCTAAGCTTCTAATCTTGAAAGGTAGAGCATTGTAAATAATCTTTTCACCCTCGCGTACAAAACCCAAGTTCAAAATAGTTGCAGCTTGAGAGATAAAATCTGCAACAAGATTTTTTGACATCAAAGCGGCAGAAATAACCAGAACCAAAGACAGACCAAATAAAAACCACTGTTTTTGAATAAAAAGAACTGCTAAAAATACCGCAACCGAGAGAACAAAAGACATTAGGCTTGTCAATACTAGCGCAAGTCGAGATAGCCAATTTGTGGATTTTTTTAATAGTTGTTGTTGGAGGATGTTTTTTAAGTTTTTAAAAATAAAAAAAATTGTAAAGCTCGCTATTAGCGCAATTGCCAGCGTTCCCAAGCTTTCTTTTAAAGAGGTTAAAAAAACCGACCACTCTGAATCGAGGGTCTCGGATTTTAAAGTTTCTAGTGAATTTTTCACATAAGCTTTCTCTGCTTCCAGCTGTATTAAGTACAGGTTAACTTGCCCTAGTAGTTCTCGGGCTAGTTGTCTTACTTGGATATCAGAATCAGTCCTCTGTAAGTTGGTAGTTTCTACATCAAGCAGACTCAACAGAAGAGATCTGGAAGTGATTAGTTGTCGTTCTATCTTTTCCAAACTTTTAAGGCGTTTTTCTAAACCTAAAGCCAATTTAGGTTTCTCAGCAAATTTAATTAATGGCGCAAGAAATGGTATAAAAAGATCTGAGATCTTAAAACTTTCAATTTGTGAGCTTTGAGGGTTCAGCAGAATTTGAAGCTCTCGCTCATCTAAGCCTGTGACTGCAGCAAACAGGGTTTGTTTTATGTTTTTTAACTTTAGGTTATAGTCTTCAATAGCTGAAGGCTGGGAAGAGTCACCCTCTAGCCCCTTAATCTGAGTTTCTAGAGATTTTAGCTCTAGAGTAAAACGCTCTAATGTAGACGAGATATCTTGGGTTTCTTGCGAGAGAATGATCCCAAGGGCCAAACAAAAAATTAATTTAATCCGTAGGAATAGCATCCCAATTTAACTCGTCCATCAGTAAACGTGCAAACCAAGCTTTCTGGGTGATTAGCAACTGATAAAAGTAGTCTAAATCGTTGAGTGTTATTACAGAAGCTGGAGAAGTAATAGAAATTACGAGGTGTCGCCCTACAAGGCTAATTTTTGTACCAACTAATCCATCTGCAAGCTCCAAAGCAGTGACCAATGTATTTGTAAGGTTTTTTAATGGCACAACACAGATTGAGCTACCTAAATAAAGCGTGGCATCTGAAACACTTTTTGGCTTGTCGAGTATAATCTCAAGTTCATCACTCTCTTTAAGAGGAATTAGCCACCTTACACGATCATCGCTCTGTTCCACCTCGTAACTGTCTGGGTCGTAGGATAATTTAAGGATAAAGTCCCTAATGATTTTCAAAAAATCTTTGCCCCCTTGAATTGTCTTAACTGTTTTTATCGGAAACTTCCGAGACTCTTCAGACATTAAACATATCTTACCACCTTTAAAGTGTTGTGGTAAAATCTAACATTTTAAGGCGATGTAGCTCAGCTGGTTAGAGCGCAGAACTCATAATTCTGAGGTCGGTGGTTCGAGGCCACCCATCGCCACAAAATTTTTTAATCGAAGATTTAAGTCCGGAAGCTCCTAATTAATTCTTGAGCAACTTTCTGCAGTTTGCTTAAATTTGCTAAGTGTTTTTGAATTAATTTCCTATGAGCTTTGGAAAACAGTTCAACAATTTTTTCTAAGGCCAGACTTGATTTTGCGGGCTTATATTATTTTAAAAACTCCTCAAAAAACTCAGCGATTTTTAGCTTTTTGCAGTAACCTTCTTCTTCGCAGATAATTTAATTCCGAGGTAAACGGGAAGTGGTACAAATGTACACAGCGTTGATGTTTTTGTCATGCGGACTTAGCCGTTCAATAATCACAGTTCAAACTTAGTATAAATTTTTAGATAAATCTTTGTCTCTAGTAAGCCTCAGAGCAAAATTTCTAGCTTTTGTTATGAAATCGTTAAAAACAAAAGTTAAAGCTTCAATACTCTGCTTTTGAGTTTCTAGACTAACCACTTTACATGTTTTGCATTCACTACCTTCAGAGCACTTGTTACAGGGTCCACTGCCGCTCCTACAAGACTCCGAGTCAGAGTCACTATGTTCTTTGTTAGAGGTGAGTTGCTTTTTATCTGCAAGGTTAACTCAAAGGCTAGTTTATTTTGCTTAAAAGCTAAAAAGAGTTTAAACTTATAACTTAAGGTAAAAATTAAAACATTGTAGAGTTGGGAATATGTTTCAATCAAGTAACCAGTATTCAATGGGTCCTAAACGGATTTCTTTACCTTACTCCAGGGAGGATTTAGCTTTAAGAACTTTAAATGTTATTCAAGCAGAACCGAACACAGATGTTATAGCGAACGGGAACAATTTATTGCTTCTTAAAGATGTTAAAGGAAAATTCTCAGTTGATGAAATTTCTTTGGGATTAGACTTAGGTAGTGTAATCTGCAGCCAATATCAGCCTCAAACCCGCTTCCCACCCGGATATCTTATCGACGGTAACAAGCTGTATCACTTTACAGGCTCTGCTGTTTATAGGCGAGGCGATCTTGAGTCTTCAAGTTTTTCAGAAGATTTTACCCCTTTAAAGTTAGCTTATTGCACCACTAATCAAGCGCTGCCCGGGTTGAGCATTTGCAGGAGTGAACCCGCAAACGGTGAGCTTACAGCGGGCTTAGTTAAACTCCTGCCTGAGCAAGCGAAACTTTTTATTGAAGGAGCGTTTCAGGCGCAGGGCGCAGCGTTAGTTTACGGGTTGCTGAAATTTCGGCTAAAAAATTATCCTTTTTTAGCTACCTTACAAGAAAATCAAATGAGGCTAAGAGTTTTTCCAGAGAGTTACTCGATTGAGCTACATCCTCTGAAGGATTGTGGGATAGTCTGCGTAACCGATGCAAGCAGAATGTACAAGAGAGGAGAGACAGAAAAATACGATTTCATTGGAATGTTCGATTACAATTTATCGAGGGTGGATATTGTTGATATCCCGGGAGGGTGTTTCTCAAGACATTGGGATTTAAATGCGGTATCTTATGTAGGTTTAGGAAGCCAAATTTTCATCCCGTTCTTTGAGCCAACTAAAAATGCTGACTTTTTAGTATTTGATAACTCTCAAGTCCTGGATTCCAGGGGTGGATTTGGTGGGGCCGCAGAGATATTTGGGCTCAGAGTTGTTAGAGAGGTTCAAGACTCAAAGTTCATCTTGGTGAAGGACTCTAAAAAGCCGCCGCGTGCTGAAAACGAAGCTATTAAAGCACTTCGTTTTTTGAATATAGGTGAGCGACAAATTCTCTTCGCAGGATATGAAAGGCACTATAGAGTGAGTTTAGGAGCCTCAGATGCCATCATTCAAGTTCCAAACGCTTATTGGCCAGCAAATTATTCTGTTTTAGGAAGTTATATACTTGATGATTGCGTTAATATCCCGGTATTGCTGGCAGGCCAAGGCGGATTGAGATGTTTAAAGATCTTTGAGGTGAACCTTAACAGCGGAAATATTATCATTTTTTCAACAGACTTCGAAAAAGAATGGGGATTTCCCATTTGTTGGTCTGTGGATAGAGCAAATCAACATACCTTTGTTTGTAGAAATAAATCTGGAGGCGTGGTACTTAAATTTAAATTGCACTAGAACTATAATTCTAGTGCAATTTATTTTAAGCTAAAGGGGCTAAAGTCAATTCGCCTTTGTTCCCTAAGCTTAGACGTCTTATAAATCAGACGCCTCTTATACACTCGTTTTTTTACTCTCGTTTGAGCAAAACTATAAGCAAAACTAGTAAGTGTTTGCGCTAAAGCGCTCAAGATACAAAGCTCTCTGGAATTGAGGCCTGGCTTGATCTAAGCAACTTTTGCGGTCAATTTAAAGAACACTAATCCTGCTTTTGCTATTTTAAATTTGAAGAATCCTCCTTTTTGTTCTTGCCTAACGTGATGCTACGTAATGTACCTTTTTTTTGATTCTATGTCAAAATCTCGATTGGATAATCAAACGATAGCTCGAGGATTAAACTTTCAATAAATAATTTTCAATAAATAAGTTTTGGCGCAAAGGAGGATTGGTCAATTATAAGCTTGAACTTCAGAATGTTACAGCCAAATTTTAAGTCTACTGACTTTTACATGCACGTTCTGGAAAGCTAAACTCAGGGTGACATCAATAGCCAAAGCTTTATCCTTGGGTAATGAAATTTTTTATTTGAAGTCTTTGTTTTATATTAAAGAACTTTTGGCAGTTCTTATATTAACTTTAAATTTAAAGTTAGGCATTCGGCAGACTATTTACATTCGAAACACCGTGCTTAAACAAGACTGATTTACTGGCTTAAACAGTTAACCAAAAACACAGTTTTCATCTTAAAAACCTTAATTAGCCCTTACATGATATAAAAGGCTTAAGTCTCTAAAAGAGACTAGTCTTGGGTGGAAAAAGAACATTTTTCAATTTCAATTCTCACTTTAAAATGCTTTGTAGACTAAGTTAAATTATTAAAAAATTGAACTAAACCGCATTCTTTAATCATGTTGCGCACGTTCAAAATAAAAAGGTGTTTTATTTAAGAAGAGATAAAGTTCTAATAAGAAAAAGTTGGACTGTCTAAATTCAAATCCAATATTCCTAAGCCTTGATTTAAATAATAATTTCTGTTGATTCATCACTGCGAGCTAAGGTAAAAGCGCAGGTTGTGTATCCGATAAATGTTTAATCCTGTTCGAGCACATAATCATTTTTAAAAAAACTCTAAAGCCCTTAGTTTTCGAAAATTACTACTCTCAAAACCTTATGGTTTTTACCGCTACCTTCTAGGTTTTCTCCAACCTGGAGGACAGGTAAATCTCCAATTTTTACATTTGCAGTCTCTGCATTTTGGATCTGTTGAGGTCCCTCCACATGTTGAGGTCCCTCCACACGTACGCACATCTTCGTACGCACATCTTCGATCTTGTAGCCTAGATCTCCAAATTTTGCCTAAACGAAATGCTTTCTTGTCCCCAAACCTTCAATCTAGAGTACAGTCGAGAGCCGCCAATATTACCTGATATTTTTCTAGGAACACGTTGTCTACAGCGCACATTTCCATTTTACCTAGCCCAAAACTTAGGTTTTTCAGAGTGAGAGCAGAACTTTGCAACTGGCTAACCGCTGTTGTCGCACAAAGTTTAACACTGCGGACAAACTGAAATAGTTCGCCTAGCCCTCTGATGTAACTCAACCGTTAGCACATTGACCCTACGATCCCATGAGGAAAAATTACTAGAACCAGTGGGCTCATCTCAAGCCTGTGAGCGGAATCTGTTTATGATAGTTTTATTTAAATCTTCAATATTACAAAAAAGGCTAATAAAAACAGGTATTAAGCCTGGGATTTTTTGTCATTTTTTCTTGCGAACTTTTCCCCTTGCCCATTAAAAATGTAAATAATTTAATTTTTAAAGGCCTAGCTTCTGACTCTTCAAGTTGGTGCCTGGGGATCATGGAAAGTGGCGATTACACTTCCAATCAGAGCCCTCACATTTGCAATGTCTACATTGAGGATCGGTGGAGGTCCTTCCACACTTAGTTACATCGGGAATTTTAATGCAGGTTCTTCCAAACTTTGCCCAAACATGATTAGTTGAAAAGCCTCTATCCCGGAGCCTTTTTAAAAGTTGACAACCATTAATCTTGCCACTCAAACTCTGTGGCGCCCTTGGACCGCATCCTGATGGCCCATAATAACGAGCAATCCAGAATCCCTTGCGAGAGTGCCACCCTACCCTAGCGATTTTTTCACCGGCTGGATCGAAAAGCCAAACACACGAAGGTACTCGATCAACCTGAGCGCCAGCGCCTAAAATAAACGACAAATAATATCTTCTAGGATCTGCCCGTGAAAATCGATAAGATCCTATCGGCTTATACCAAGACCATCTAGGAAAATTTTCAACTCTTTCGGGGCAAACTCTGTTTATATCTGCCACCAATAAACCTAAAAAAACCAAAAAAATACCTCTCATTTCGCGATGAGTTTAACCTTTAAATTAGCTGAATTAAATACTTTTTTTGTTCATTTTTACTGTTTCGCATCTGAGAGAAATCCTTGGCTGGACTTTTTAAGTTGCTATACTTAACTCAGCTAAAAATTGTACGTAAATTTAGGCGCGCACAGATTCGAACTGTGGACCTCTTGCCTGTCAAGCAAGCGCTCTAACCAACTGAGCTACATCGCCCAGAATGTAGGTGAGCTTTGCCTACGTCCTCAATTATCTTCATCTGGTTGCCATTATCTTGCTTGAAAAGCCAGCCGAGAAGGCTCTTTTGGAGCTCAGCAAAATAGCACATGTGTAATAACTGCATTACTTGAACTAGCCGACAAGCAACAACCCTTGGTGCCCACATCAGGCCCGCAACATACAATACTGCTTCAAATCTTCGAACTATAGAGCCTTTAGATTAAACACTCCGTATCCCTTAAACCCCTTCAACCTGATATTTAGAAATGGCGCACCTAACCAGCTATGTAAGGTCTAAACTTTTTTTGCACCATAGAATAACGCCGTTTAGATATTTTCTACATGATAACTTACAGAAACAATTTGGGTCCTATCTTAGTGTTACTTGCGATAGTTTTTTTTATGGTTTGGGACAATCTTAACCAAAATCAAGGTGAGGTAAAGAGTGGTACGAGTTCAAGCGAAAGCATTGAATCTTCTACTTGGGATGAAGAAGACCCCCCGGATCTTACATCAAACTCCGGAAACAAAATAAAACCAAAGCGGCACAGTGCAAATAAATATAAAAATCATGCTCTTCGCTATTTGTTGAAGCTACAGCATTGGGATTATCTTGACGTTGTTATGCTTCAGATAAACTCTCATGGATTTGACTTTTTGGGATCTATACCTGAACTTGCCTTAGTTGAGGTTGGTTTTGAGTCTGGCGCCGACGATATCTACGTTGATGAGGTTATTAATACTTTAAGTGGGGTTGAGTTTGCTGAGCCAGACATTGAACTTGAGATCAACCGGGCTCCTAGTGTTGAGGTAACTAAAGAGCAGCACGAGTTGAAAGGTTGGCATTTAATTGCTACTGGAATAAAACCGACTTGGGAGCTTTTAAAAGAAAATGGATCGTTGCGAAGTCTAAAAATAGCCCATATTGATACAGGGCTGGATACGGAACATCCAAGCTTAAAAGGCAGGTTTCTACAAGGAAGAAATTATCATTCAAGATAATGAAGACATTGATGATGAAAATGGTCATGGAACTGCTACGGCAGGGGTGATTGTAGCTAGCTATAACTTTGACCAACAACTTGGCGGCATAGTGACCGAAAACATAAAATTAATGCCTCTCAAAGTTGCCGGCGAAAATGGCAAAACAAGGCTAAGTTACATATTGAAAGGATTAGTTTTGGCAGCAAAAGAGGAATGTAAAGTCGCCTTTGTCGGATTTCCCGTGCCAGCTGTTAGAAGTTTACGTGAAGCTATAAACTTCTTCGAGCAAGAAACCGAAGGATTGGTGGTTATGCCTGCGGCACACTTCGAACCATATATTAAAAAATCAAAACACTCCAGCCGGTTTGTTGTTAGTACAGTTGACAATAGTGGAAATAGCCCGCATTGGGCACCAACACATGGAGCAGATATCTTTGCACCTGGTGTCCATATATGGACTACAGCAAAAGGCGGGAAACACGCATGGTTTAATGGCACATCTTTTTCAGCGGCAATTACCGCAGGCATCTTCGGGCTCTTGCTCTCAATCCCTAACCTCAGCTACTCAAATCGAATTTGGTTGCAAACTATACTTAACAACCCAATCAATGCTTTGAAGGCTGTTCAGAACGCTTTATATATTCCAGAAGATAACTTGATAAATTTTTTTGACGTCAAACCCTGCTCTAGCAACCAAAAATCCTTTTTATGTGTCTTTGTGGAAGATGCCTCGGGGCTCTTTTATCTAAAGATCCAGAGGAATAATCAAATAGTTTTTATGAAAAATCTTCAGGGCCAAAAAGAGCTTAAATTAGAACTGTCTGAGAGAATCCTTAGCGATGAGTCTAGAACAAACTCTCCGATCGAAATTCATGTTTCAGATGTAGCCGGAAATAAAACCTATATGGTCATAGGCGAGCCTTTTAACAACTTTAGTGATGAAAAATTAAAGCACGAATTTTAGAGTCAGCTTTCAAAACTTAAAAACTGCTAGTTTAACTACCCATTGATAGTAAGCCACTTATAAAAATCAAAAATCCTTTGTGTGATTAGGTTTTCCCGCAATCACCGTAAATATCTTGTGAGGATGCTTACTTTTTTTTGGGGGTAATACCCAGACTTCGGTTATTTGAAAGCTTTGGATTCTAGAAGGTCTTTTTTCAAAAAAAAACTGCTCTATCATTTTGACTTTAGGGATTTTTCAGCTAATTCACCGACTAAGATTCCTAACACTCACAATTTGGAATTGACCTCCAAAGATGCTTTACTAAATGTTAAAAAACTGAACCATCTATCAAGCTAGTCTGAAAGTAGCTCAATTTCGATTAAAACGTTCTACTTATTACTGACTAAAATTGCTTTAATTCATTAAGTAATTTTATTGAAATCAAACGCTTCGCTTACCATCAACAGAATACAACATTAATCCTCTTCATTACTAAGCCCGCTTAGTTAAGTGTTATTAACGGCCCGGCCTTCTCCATCCTGGCGGACAGCGAAAACGCCCATTTTTACATCCACAGTCCCTACACTTTGGATCTGTAGAGGTTCTCCCGCACCTTCTTACATCGACAATCTTAAAACAAACATCACCAAACTTTGCCCAAACTGAAGGACTTGCTTGCCCCCTTGATTGCAATCTTGAGTACAGTTGGCAACCATCTATTTTACCCGAAAGCTCTTGTGGCACATTCTGCCTACACCTCACATTACCATTATACCTTGCCCAATAATTTCCTTTTCGTGAATGAAAACCAAACTTCGCTACTGGCTGGCCGGAATCATCGTACAATGTGAGGCATTGCGGCCTTTCCCTTATTACTCCTTTCGCTCTAGAATGTAGCTCCACAGTTAAAACATTAGCTCTTGGATCTCTCCGACTAAAATTACTTGAACCGGTCGGCTTATACCAAGCCCATGAAGGAAACCTGTCAATAATAGTTCTACAAACTTCCCTTAGATCACCCCACAAGTTAGTAAAAACAAAAATAAAAAAACAAACCCTCAACATACCTTTCACCTTTCTACCAACAAAGCTTTGGCGTGTCAACTCTTTCTATAATCTATGCTTGTTCTCGATTTGCCAATTTATTATTCGCTTAACTAATCTCCGTACGAAACTCCTTACTCCACTAACCATTAACTACTCAAATTCAACTCTCCTTGACCTAAACAACCCCATACGCTAAGCCTTGCTTAGAACCTAACAATTATATTTTCTTCTTTACTGCTCTTTACTGCCCACTAGGCTTACGATACTCTACCCTATTCCCTCAATTTATGCTCTAACTCACTTGAGGCTTTCTTACACTATTGAAAATTTCGCGAGCACACCCACCTTTGGTTTTCACATTCACAGTACTTGCACTGCGGATCTGTCGAGGTGTACCCACATTTCGTGACATCTGAGATTTTAACACACGTTTCACCGAACTTTGCCCATACATGATTTGTACGAAAGCACCGATCTCTCAGCCTTTTTCTCAACTGACAGCCATTTATGTTTCCTGAAATACTCGAAGGCGCTTGCCGTCCGCAGCCTGTAGGTCCGTACCACCTTCCTGCCCAAACTCCTTTACTCGAATACCGACCTAACTGAGCTATAACTTACCCGTTCGGATCTAAAAGGCTTAAGCAAGAGGGGATATCTCCCGCAGGAATTGTAGTACCTCTTCTCAAAACTACCGTAAGCTTAAACCGCCTCGGATCTGCTCTATCAAAGTGATAAGATCCTATTGGCTTATAGTAGACCTACCTTGGCCAACGTTCAATTTTTGTACGACAAACACTATTAATATCTCCTAGTATAAAGCTTAAAAAGATTAAACTCAAGATTCGCATAGGGATGGTTATGCTACTGACAAATTATAAAAAAAGCAGGCGTTTATCTACACACAGAAGAATTATTCTAACTTGCAATTTTGAGTTCTTATATTCTCAAGTTTTTCCTCAATAAACCTCGCTGATTAAACCGTAGATTAAGAGCTAGGCGCGCACAGATTCGAACTGTGGACCTCTTGCCTGTCAAGCAAGCGCTCTAACCAACTGAGCTACGCGCCTAGGTTTTAAGGCCTAGTTGAATAGTATAACTCTTCTTGGTCAATTATTGAAGAAGATACCAAAAAAGCACTCATCACAGTTCCAGAATTGTGTGCTGTTTCTCAAACAATTAAATTTCTATAAATTTCCAAAAATCTAGCTTGCTACAGAAGATTTCAATTCGCTTCAACCTTAACCACCAAACCGACCTCCTTTTTTCTAGTTCTCCTACACTTAGTTTTCTAAACTTAAAACCCTATTTTGTTAAATAACTAAATCCTCAAAATCTTCGAAACCTGCCGTGAAAATTTCATTCTTGGTCGAAGAAACCCTTAAAACATCTTCAAACCTTACCCCAAATCTAACACCATTTAGTCCTTTTCGAAAATAAAGGCCTGGCTCGATGGTTACCACTGAATTGGCTTTTATCTTACTCCCATAACTTTTGAAGATGCTTGGATCGTGCACATCTAAGCCCAGGCTGTGTCCCCAAGAGTGAGGAAAAAGTTCT